>Ga0209277_10000880_pt1 | contig 14982 bp, 10 predicted proteins | sample JI81AbrownDNA_FD_187503 | JGI IMG/M metagenome (GOLD analysis project Ga0209277, IMG submission 187503) | Wastewater effluent complex algal communities from Wisconsin, to seasonally profile nutrient transformation and Carbon sequestration -... | ecosystem: Engineered > WWTP > Effluent > Algae... | reverse complement strand
GGGTCACGGCGATCACGTTGGGATCGCCACCATCCACGTCACCCACATCCGAGAAGCCCGGCTTGTTGGTTTCGACGACGGTGTAGGTACCGGCCGGCACGTTGTTGAACGTGTAGTTGCCGTTGGCATCGGTGGTGGTGGTCTGCACCACGGTACCGGTGCTGTCCTTCAGCTGAACGGTCACGCCAGCGATGGGCGCATCGCCGGAATCGTCGTTGTCCTGGTCTTCGGTCACGGAACCGGAGATGGAACCGGGGTTGGCGACGATGCCGGCGTCCCAGCTCAGGTCGGACTCGCCTGAGACGAGTTCGGTCTGGATGGTGGAGCCATCCAGCGGATTGACATCGGAGTCGGCGGAATCGGAACCGGCATCACGGGTGGTAAAGCTGTAGCCAGCGGGCAGCGTGACCGGATCGAAGGCGAGACTGTAGATACCAGGCTTGAGGCCCGAGAACAGGTAGTCGCCGTTGGCGTCGGTGGCGATCGGGCCATCGACGGCATTGCCGTTGGCGTCGAGCAGGCGAACCTGGACACCCTGGACACCGGCTTCACCGGCGTCCTGCAGGCCATTGCCGTTCACGTCGAGCCACACGCGGTTGCCGATCTCGGCGGTGCGGTACAGGCCGGCATCGACGGTGTTGTTGATATCGCCAGCAGCAACGGTCACCAGGGAGCTGAGACCGGTGCCGTCAACGTCGCTGTCGATGGCGTCATTGCCGCCCACGTCCGGTTCGGTGACAGCGTAGCCATTGGGGGCCATGACGGTGACGAAGTAGCTGCCCGGATTGACCGTGAAGCTGTACTTGCCGGAATTGTCGGTGGTGGTGGTCTGCACCAGGTTGCCCTGGGGGTCACGCAGCTGGACGGTGATGCCGCCGATGCCAGCTTCGCCCGTATCCTGCAGGCCGTTGCCATTCACGTCTTCCCACACGGTGTCACCGATGACAGCCTTGGCGGGCACGGGGACGTTGAAGGTGAAGGTGTTGGGGGTCAGGTCCAGGTCGTTGCCGCCGCAGCCGTCCGTGCCGCCGGTGTCACGCACCTGGAAGGTGAAGCCAATGGCGCCGCCTGCATCACTCGGGGCGAGGTAGGTCAGGCTGCCGGCAGCCACGTCGGAGGCCAGGACTTCCTGGCCGGCGGTCACGGCAACGCCGTTGAGCAGCAGGGTGCCGGCGCTCGGCAGGGTGGTGATGACCACGGACTTGAAGGCATCGCCTTCAACCGGATCCGTGAAGCCGAAATCATCCAGGCCAAGCACATACACGTCGCCACTGGCGACGTTGGCGGAATCGTCGGCGCCGGAAGGCGCGTCATTCACCGGGGTGACATCAATGGTGATGTCCAGAATGAAACTGTTGCCGGTGCTGTCGGTGCCGAGGACGCGAACCTTGAGCTCGCCATTGAAATTCGGCAGGAGCGACGCATCGACCGTGAAGGTGTCCTTGTCTACCGCGGTGAAATAGCCGGAGGTGGCTTCGACATACTTGGTGCCGTCGTAAACGTAGAGCTTGATACGCGCCGGATCAACAGCGGAATAGGTGGGGTCCGCTTGCTTGAGCAGATCAAACAGCTCGAAATTCTTGCTGGTGTCTTCGCAAAGGGAAACGCTGGTTGAGTACCGCGTAGTTGCCATGAACGATCTCCATCTTGTACGTGTTGTTTCGTCCGCTCCCTCGGAGAAGGGCGACGAAGAAAGAAAAACGGAGATTCAACTGCAATTTGCGGGCCACCACGCGATCAACAACTGTCAAAAACGAGAATTTCAAAGCCCCTCAATAACTTAATGGACTCTACAGGGTTTTTGACGTGTGTGAAAAAGCACAAACCATTATTCGGTGTAAAAAAATCCGACACTCCAGATTGATTAAAAGCATTGCAAGGCCGTCCCAGGAAGTTTCAAAGGCATATTCCAGAGGAGTCTAAACACAGAACAAGCACATGATTAATATAAATATTTTTTAAGCAACCAAACACCACCCCTCCCCCCAAAGAGGGTCTCGTCCCCTACTTTTCATCTGCCAGAAAACACACGAAATTCTCCGACAGGCAATAAGCCACACTTGGGGAAGCCGAATTGACACTTTTTTTCAAAATAAGAAAAACAAATGCACTTACGAAAAACGTGGCCTCATGAACAGGAAAAAGACATTGTATTTGTTAAAAACGCTCGCCAAGCCACAAAACCCATTGCCACCCACTCCGGGGAAATGTGACCAAGTACGCAAGCAACATCAGGGAGGCTAAAACCCCGTGACTTTTTAACATTTGGCATTTGACCTCCTGTGGCACCATCGGCGTCCTGACTCATGCGGTCGCCGACTTCCGGCCTCTGCGCAGCACGACTAACCGAGCTTTCTGCCCATGCGCGAAACACCCTCCTCCACCCCTGGCGAGGCGCCGGTCGACGGGATCATCGACCAGTTGATGTTCCTGGCGCACTTCTTCGGCAAGCGTGCCGATCCGGCCCAGTTGCTGGCGGACACGCCTGTGGTCGATGGCTGCATCGGCGAGGCGCACATCCGTGAATGTGCCCAACGCGGCGGCCTGTCCCTCAGCCGCAGCACCAAGACGCCGGATGCCTTCCGGCCGTCCGAGTTGCCAGCCCTGATCATCGTCAAAGGCGGTGACCCGCTGGTGGTGCTGAACCGCAAGGGCGACGAGTTCGAGTGCGTGCAGCCCGGCATTCGTGGCAGCGTGTCCCTGAGCGCGGCGACCATCGCCGCCGACTATCCGGGCATCACCTATTTCGTGCGGCCCCTGGTGTTCTTCGACACCCGCAGCCTGCTTTACCATCTGCCGCGCCCACGGCGCTGGTTCTGGGACACCCTGCTGGCCAACCGCAACATCTATGGCTGGGCTCTGCTGGCCACCGTGCTGACCAACGTGTTCGCGGCGGTGATTCCCTTCTACACAATGTCGGTCTATGACCGCGTGGTGCCCAACAACGCCCTCGACAGCCTGTGGGTGCTGACCGGCGCCGTTGCGGTGGTGGTGCTCTTCGATCTGATCATCAAGATGCTGCGCAGCTACCTGATCGAGGCGGCGGCGCGCAAAGCAGACGTGGCCATGTCGTCCCACGTGTTCGCCCATGCCCTACGCCTGCGTGCCGCCAACCGGCCGGCCTCCGGCGGGGTGCTGGCCAACATCGTTCGGGACTTCGAATCGGTGCGCGAGTTCGTCACTTCATCCACCCTGACGGTGCTGGGAGACGTGCCTTTCATGGTGTTCTTCCTGGTCCTGATCGGTCTGGTCGGGCACTGGCTGGTGCTGATTCCGCTGGTCATGATTCCTCTCACCATCGCCTCCTCTCTGCTGATCCGGCGCCCGCTCATCCGGGTGCTCGGCGCCAACATGCAGGAGTCCGCCCAGCGCACCGCCCACCTGTTCGAGACCATGAACGGGGTGGACACCCTCAAGGCCCTGGGCGCCGAGGCGTGGGCCCGGCGCCAGTGGGAGATGCTCACCGTCAAGATCTCCGAGAACTCGGTGAAGATGCGCGAGTGGACCTCCTTCGGGACCTACGTGTCCCTGCTGGTGACCAACCTCACCACCATCCTGATCGTCATGTTCGGCGCCCTGCTCATCGCCGCCGGCGAGCTGACCATGGGGCAGCTGATCGCCGTGTCGATGCTGACCGCCCGGGCCATCACCCCGGCCACCCAGATCGCCGCCCTGATCGTGCGCTACGAACAGACCCGCCAGGCGCTCGACGCCCTCGACAAGATCATGGAGTCGCCCACCGACGAGACCGCCGACAGCCTGCACCTGCCGCGCATGCAGGGCCGGGTCGACTTCCGTGACGTGCACTTCGCCTACCCGGACTGCCCGCCGCTGCTCAAGGGGCTCAACCTGAACATCCGTCCGGGCGAACGCGTTGGCTTCATCGGCCGCATCGGCTCGGGCAAGAGCACCCTCTTCAAGCTGCTCCTCAACCTCTACGGCCCCGACCAGGGCAACGTACTGGTTGACGGCATGTCCGTGAGTCAGCTCGAACCCCAGAGCCTGCGCCGGCAGGTGGGCTACGTGCCCCAGGACGTGGTGCTGTTCCACGGTGACATCCGCGAGAACATCCTCCTCGGCAACAGCCAGGCCGGTGACGCCCAGATCCTCGAAGCCCTGCGCCTGTCCTGCCTGGATGAAACCCTGACCCAGATGCCCCATGGCCTCGGCACCCAGGTGGGCGAGCGGGGCGATCGCCTGTCCGGCGGCCAGCGTCAGGCCGTCTCCATCGCCCGCGCTCTGGTGCAGCAACCCCGCATGCTGCTCCTCGACGAACCCTCCAGCATGATGGACCCGGCCACCGAGGCCCGACTCATCGAGAACCTGCGCAGCATCAAGGGCGTGACCATGCTGCTGGTCACCCACCGCATGGCCATGCTGCCCCTGGTGGACCGGCTGGTCGTGCTCGACCAGGGCCGGGTGGTCCTCGACGGCCCCCGTGCCGAAGTACTGCGCAAGCTGCAGGGCGGCCCCGCCCAGGCGGCCCAGAAGGAATACGCCGCATGAAAACCAACGCGCCCGCCTGTACCCCGCGCATCGACAGCGAACCCGTCAGCCTCCACCCCGATTACGACCGGGGTCCGCGCCGGGCCATCCTGATCCTCCTGGGCACCACCGCCCTGTTCTTCGTCCTTCTGTTCGCATGGATGAGCCTGGCCCGACTCGACATCTCGGTGACGGCTGTCGGCTCCGTCGTACCGTCGAGCCGGCTGCAGCAGATCCAGAGCATGGAGGGCGGCATCCTGCAGGCCCTCAATGCCCGTGAAGGCAGCGTAGTGAAGAAGGGTGATGTCCTCGCCGTGGTCCAGAACCTTCAGTTCACCGCCGACCTGGGCGAGTCCCAGCAAAGCCTGTGGGGTGCCCGTGCCGCCCTGGTGCGCCTGGATGCCGAAGCCCGCAACGTGGCGCCGAACTTCCCCCCGGAGCTGGAGCAGAACGCGCCCGATCTGGTGCGTGAACAGCGCACGCTGTGGCAGACCCGTCGCCAGGAGCGCGAGAACACCCTCGAAACTCTGTCCCGCCAGATCAACCAACGCCAACAGGAGCTCGCCGAAGCCAAGGCCCGCCACCAGGCCCTGCAGGACGCCATCGGCCCCGCCCGGGAAGCCCTGGCCATCGAAGAGAAGCTGGCCGGAGCCGGAGCCGGCGCCCGGGCCGACCTTCTCAATGCCCAACAGCGCTACACCAGCCAGAAGGGCGAACTGGAAACCACCCGCATCGCCATCGGCCGCATCCAGGCCGCCGTGGCCGAAGCCCAGGCCCGCCTGTCGGAAACCCGCTCACGCTTTCTCACCGAGACCAGCAAGGAAAAGAACGAGATCGAACTGCGCGCCGCCACCCTGGGCGAGCAACTGACCGGGCGCAGCGACAAGGTGGCTCGCCGCGAGCTGCGTGCGCCGCTGGACGGGGTGGTGAATCGCCTCCTCATCCCCACCATCGGTGGCGTGGTGAAGGCCGGCGAGACCATCATGGAAGTGGTGCCGGCCGAAGAGCGCCTGCTGGTGGCTGCGCGGATCAAGCCCTCGGACATCGCCTTCATCAAGCCCGGCCAGGAAGCCAAGATCCGCATCAGCGCCTATGACTCCTCCATCTTCGGCACGCTCGCCGGTCAGGTGGTAAGAGTGGGGGCTGACGCCGTTGTCGATCCCGAACGCAAGGAAACCTTCTTTGAAGTCTTCCTGGAAACGCAAAAGAACTTCCTCGGCGACCCGTCGGAACGCCTCACCATCTCCCCGGGCATGGCCGCCGATGCCAGCATCCAGACCGGCAAGCGCACGATGATGGAATACATGCTAAAACCCATCGTCAAGACCTTCGACAAATCCCTGCGCGAACGCTGATGAGCTCGTTTCTCCCCGCCCCCCGCCGCCTCGCCGTGCTGCTGGCCGCCTGCGGCGTGCTCGCAGCCCCTGCCCACGCAGCCCCCCTGCCCATCGTGGTAGACAAGGTGCTGCTGCAACAGCCCAGCGTGCGCTCCGCCCAGGCCCTGCTGCGGGCCGCCGAGGCGCAGATCACCCAGGTGCGCTCCGACTTCCTGCCCAGCCTCGGGCTGAGCTACCGCAACTCCGACTCCCGGGATGAAACCCAGGGCCGCCCGGTGGATCGCAACGTACGCCGCAGCGATGCCAGCCTGCGCTGGAACGTGTTCAACGGCGCCGCCGACACCAACCGCCTGCGTGCCGCCGGCTTCACCCGGGACGCCGCTGACGCCGACCTGGACAGCGTCCTCGAACAGGTCGCCTTCGAGATCACCGAAGCCTATGCCGACGTGGTGCGCCTGCGCCAGACCCTGTCCAGCCTGCAGGCCACCGTCGCCCGTCAGGAAAAGGTCGAGGCCAGCGTCGCCCAGCGCGTGGATGCGGGCCGCATCTCGTCGGCCGAACTCGACCTGATGCATGTGCGCCTGATCCAGAGCCGCACCCTCCTCGGCCAGTTGCGGGCCCAACTGGGCACCGCCGAATACCGCTACCGCCTGCTGACTGGCGAAGCACCGAGCGAGCTGGTGACCCCCGGCATCCGGCCAACCCGCGTGGAAACCGATATCGACGCCCTGGTCGAACGCATCCAGGAACGCAACCCGCGCCTGCGCGCCGCCCTGCAACGCAGTTCGGCGCGCAAGGCCGACATCGGAGTGGCCAGGGGCAGCTTCTTCCCGGCCGTGGACCTGTCGGTCAACAAGCGCCTCGACAACAGCACCATCCCGGTCCCCGTGTCCGACACCGACCGGGCCGCCCAGCTCCAGGTCAGCATCGACATCCCCCTCGGTGGCAAAAACCTCGGCCGCCACAGCGAAGCCGTGGAACGCCACCAGGCCGCCCAGGCCGACGCCGACGACCTGCTGCTGAAGGTCTCCCGGGAGATCACCGATCTCTACCGGCAGTTTGCCGAAGCCCGCGAGATCGCCCCCCTCACCGAAAGACGAGTCGTTGCAGCCCAGCGCGTAGCGGCCGCCTACGAACTCCATTTCGAAGCCGGCCGGCGCAGTCTCAACGATCTGTCCATCGCCCAGGAGGATCTCTTCAACGCCCAGCGCGCCCTGATCGAGAACCGGGCCCAGCAAACCACCCTGCAGGCCCAGCTGCTGAGCCTGGCCGGCGAGCTGCGGGACACCCTGCGCACCCACTATCAGCCGGCCCCCATCCTGCCCGAACTGCTGGGCACCACGCCCTACAACCCGGCCCTGGTGGCCGCCCCCGTGCCGGTGGTGGACGCGCTGCCGGCACCCGAGATGGAACTGGCGCCCGCCACCGCCCCCGCCAAGCCCACCGCAGCGGCAGCCGCAGAGTCGGACGCTGCCAGCCCCGAACAACGCCTCGAAGCCTGGGCCGCCGCCTGGGCAGCGCGTGACTTCGACGCCTACCGGGCCTTCTACGTGGCCGACTTCCAGCCCGGCAAGGGGCGCAGCACCGCCGACTGGGAAAGCGAACGGCGCAGCCGCGTCAGCCAGGCCCAGTCCCCCAGCATCCGCATCGACGGTCTGAAACTGCGCCCGCGGGGCGCCGACCGTCTGAGCACGCGCTTCACCCAGCACTACGCCGCCGGCCACTACCGGGACACCGTGCGCAAGCAGCTCGACTGGGTGAAGGTGGACGGTCAGTGGAAGATTGCCGCCGAAACCGTGCTCGCACCGCCGGCCCCCCGCCCGGCAAACCCTGTCGCGGAGGCCCCCCAGTAAGCCCCGCGCCTCCCTGCCCCCGGAAAAGCCAGGCACCCGCCTGGCTTTTTCCTTTCCAGGCGCCACCGCATACCTCGATGACACTGTCGACGGCTTTTACAATCCTCCACATCCGGAGCAACGCCCGAATTCACCCCCGCGACACAAACTTCTGATTATTAGACACAAATCCGGATTTTTTGCATAAACGCAAAACTGGCGCCGATTTTGCTAAACCCTTGGCAACTCAGCACTTTCACGGCCCCCTGCCAAAAAGGATCCGATCATGCGCCTGCTCGCCACTGCCCTCGCCACTGCCCTCGTCGCCACCCTGGCCTCCGCCCCCGCCCTTGCAGCGCCCGCCTACTGGACCGACTGGACCAGCACCAGCAACGTGGCCTCCGCGGTCATCGGCGACCTGACCGTCGGCAGCACCACCGTCGGCGTCACCTACTCCGGCCCCTACCAGTTTGCCCAGACTTCCGGCGGCACCAACTACTGGGCCACCAACCCGGTCATCTACACCAGCCCGAGCGTCGATAACGGGCCGACCAGCGCCGACATCATTGCCCTCAATGCCGGTGGCACGAAGACCATCACCTTCTCCCAGAGCGTCCACAACCCCCTGATCGGCCTGGTCAGCTGGAATGGCAACACCGTGGACTTCGGCGTACCGATCAACATCCTCAGCTACGGCGCCGGCTTCTGGGGCAATGGCACCCCCATCCTGAACGGCACCGGCTTCTTCGGCAATGGTGAAGTCCATGGCGTGATCGAACTGCTGGGCGACTTCACCTCGATCACCTTCACCGACACCAGCGAAAACTGGCATGGCATCACCGTCGGCGTGCTCGGCGTCACCGACCCCGGCACGAACATCCCCGAACCGGCATCCCTGGCCCTGCTGAGCGGCGCCCTCGGCGCCCTGGCGATGGTGCGTCGCAAGCGCTGACCCCCACGCCTTCAAGAAAAAATGCAGCCTGCGGGCTGCATTTTTTTGAACGTCCTTGTACGGGGAACTCACGGCCAACCACCCGGCGTGGAGGCGAATTCATCCTGCTTTCTGCCACCTTGGGCGCCATGGCCTCTCCCGTGGGGTCGAATTCATTCGACCGCGGACGGTGGTCAGCGCCATGCCGATGATCAAGGTGCCGAGGTCGAATGAATTCGACCCCACGGGCTCTCCAGTCAGCCTTGTCGTCTCCCGAAAGCCCGTTCTGCCTCACCCATCGGGTGATCCGGCCGGCGGAGTGCAAATCCGCGTCAGCATTGGGTTTGCGCCGTCCGGGCACGCACGACGGCATCTGTCTGCCTTGGTGTCTCCTCAGCCTGCCCGTTCCAAAGATGCCAATGCACCAATTCGGACACTCAATGCACTAAAATGGTGCACACATACACTCCGAACGAGACATGCCTCATGAAATACACCTCCCTCGAATCCTTCCTGTCCTACGTGAATGGGCGCAACCCGGGCCAGCCCGAGTTTCTGCAGGCCGTCGGCGAAGTCATGTCCAGCCTGTGGCCTTTCATATCCAACAACCCGCGCTATGCCGAACATGCCCTACTCGACCGCCTGGTGGAACCGGAGCGGGTGATCATGTTCCGGGTGTCTTGGATGGACGACAAGGGCGGGGTGCATGTGAATCGCGGCTACCGTATCCAGCACAATTCGGCTATCGGCCCCTACAAGGGCGGGCTGCGCTTCCACCCGTCGGTGGACCTGTCCATCCTCAAGTTCCTGGCCTTTGAGCAAACCTTCAAGAACGCTCTGACCACCCTGCCCATGGGTGGCGGCAAGGGCGGTTCGGACTTCGATCCCAAGGGCCGCAGCCCGGGCGAGGTGATGCGCTTCTGCCAGGCCTTCATGACCGAACTGTACCGCCACGTGGGCCCCGACACGGACGTGCCGGCCGGTGATATCGGGGTGGGCGGGCGCGAGGTGGGCTACATGGCCGGCATGATGAAGAAGCTGTCCAACCAGGCGAGCTGCGTCTTCACCGGCAAGGGCCTGGCCTTCGGCGGATCCCTGATCCGCCCGGAATCCACAGGCTATGGCACCGTCTATTTCGCCGACGCCATGCTGCGCCACGCCGGCCGCAGCCTCGAAGGCCTGCGCGTGGGGGTGTCCGGTTCCGGCAACGTGGCCCAGTACGCCATCGAGAAGCTGCTGCAGGTGGGCGCCAGGCCCATTACCTGCTCCGATTCCAGTGGCACCGTGATCGATGAGGAAGGCTTCACGGAGGAGAAGCTGGCCATCCTGATGGACGTGAAGAACCACCATTACGGCCGCGTCTCCGACTATGCCCGTCAGGTGGGCGCCCGTTTCGAAACCGGCGTGCGCCCCTGGCACGTGCCGATGGACGTGGCCCTGCCCTGCGCCACCCAGAACGAACTGAACGCCACCGACGCCGCCATCCTGGTCAGGAACGGCGTGATCGCCGTGGCCGAAGGCGCCAACATGCCCACCACGGTGGAAGCCATCAAGCTCTTCGAACACAGCGGCGTGCTCTACGCCCCCGGCAAGGCCAGCAACGCGGGGGGCGTGTCCACCTCCGGCCTGGAGATGAGCCAGAACGCCATGCGCCTGTCGTGGACCCGCGAGGAAGTGGACGCCCGCCTCAAGGAGATCATGACGGGCATCCACGCCGCCTGCCTGAAGCACGGCCAGCGCCCCGACGGCAGCGTCAGCTATGCCGACGGCGCCAACGTCGCCGGGTTTGTGAAAGTGGCCGAAGCCATGCTGGCCCAGGGCGTGATCTGAAAACTGACGGACCGCCGGCAACGGGCGGTGGTGCGGCACCGCCCAGGGCGGCGACAGCACGGCGGGCCCGCGGGGACTCGCAGATCAGCGTCCGGCGCCGTCCGGGGGAAGGCTCTCCCCCACGCCCCTCCCCGGCTCGGCTGCATCCCCACCGCGGAGCGCGCGTACCCCATAGACCACCGGCATCGACACGATTACCCCGCCAAGCACGACGACGTCGATGGCCACATCGAGCGGCAGAGTGGCAATCAACAGGCCCTGGGCGGGATAGCCGTACCACCGCCTGTACGGGCTTTCGACGGCAATGAAATCCTGCCCCCGGGCGGTACTGCGCCTGACATCGAATTGCCTCGGCACGCCCTCGTGCACCAGCGTGACCTCGCCCTGGCTTGCATTGGCCCAGCGCACTTCGGCCGGCTTCACGAGAATCCGGCCGGCGGGCTCGCCGCCGGGTTCTGTGCTCAGGGACGAGTAAGGCATCGCGGCAAAGTGGAGCACCGCTCCGCCCGGCATGGAACGCGGCGAGTCCACCAGGGCAAGCTCCACGCCCTCCGCCCCGAACGGCAGGGCCGCCGTGCCGTTCAGCGAGCGGGCACCGATGCTGGACACCACGGTGGACGTGACTGCGCAACCGCCCAAGGCCAGGGCAAGGAATGGCAGGGCGAAACGTGCTTGGCGCAGGGCGCGCCCGGGCAGGATGGTCATGAGCAGGCTCGAGGGTGGTGAAACCCGGAGTATGACAAACGCGGCGCAAGGCAGGCCGCCTTTCGCCAGCGGGGTGCGGCCAGGCCCGATCAGAGCCCCAGCTCACCCCACATGGCGTCCACCCGCTTCTTCACCGCGTCGTCCATGACGATGGGTGTACCCCATTCGCGCTGGGTTTCGCCGGGCCATTTGTTGGTGGCATCGAGGCCCATCTTGGAGCCCAGGCCGGCCACCGGGCTGGCGAAATCCAGGTAGTCGATGGGGGTGTTGTCCACCAGGGTGGTGTCGCGGGTGGCGTCCATGCGGGTGGTCAGGGCCCAGATCACTTCCTTCCAGTCGCGGATGTTCACGTCGTCGTCCACCACGATGATGAACTTGGTGTACATGAACTGGCGCAGGAAGCTCCAGATGCCGAACATCACCCGCTTGGCATGGCCGGGGTATTGCTTCCTGATGCTCACCACCGCCAGGCGGTAGGAGCAGCCCTCGGGCGGCAGGTAGAAGTCGACGATCTCGGTGAATTGCTTCTGCAGCAGGGGGACGAAGACCTCGTTGAGCGCCACCCCGAGCATGGCCGGCTCGTCGGGCGGCTTGCCGGTGTAGGTGCTGTGGTAGATCGGGTCGGGCCGGCTGGTGATGCGCTCGATGGTGAATACCGGGAATTCCGATTGTTCGTTGTAGTAGCCGGTGTGGTCGCCATAGGGCCCCTCCAGGGCCATCTCGCCCGGGTGGATCACGCCCTCGAGCACGATCTCGGCCGAGGCCGGCACCTGCAGGTCGGAGCCGATGCACTTGACCAGCTCGGTCTTGGCACCGCGCAACAGGCCGGCGAACTGGTATTCGGAGAGGGAGTCCGGCACCGGCGTGACGGCACCGAGGATGGTGGCCGGGTCACACCCCAGCACCACCGCCACGGGGAAGGGCTTGCCCGGATTGGCCTTCTGGAACTCGAGAAAATCCAGCGCGCCGCCCCGGTGGGCCAGCCAGCGCATGATCACCTTGTTGGGGCCGAGTACCTGCTGGCGGTAGATGCCCAGATTCTGGCGGGTCTTGCTGGGGCCACGGGTCACCACCAGGCCCCAGGTGATCAGGGGTGCCACATCGCCGGGCCAGCAGTGCTGGATGGGCAGGCTGGCCAGATCCACCTCCTTGCCCTCCTTCACCACCTGCTGGCACGGGGCCGAGGACACCACCTTGGGCGACATGTTGAGCACCTGCCGGAACACCGGCAGCTTGTCCCAGGCATCCTTCAGCCCCTTGGGCGGCTCCGGCTCCTTGAGAAAGGCCAGCAGCTTGCCCACCTCGCGCAGGGCACCCTGCCAGTCGTCGCCGCTCACGCCCATGCCCAGCGCCACCCGCTGGGGGGTGCCGAAGAGGTTGGCCAGCACCGGCACGGCATGCCCCTTGGGCCGCTCGAAGAGGATCGCCGGGCCACCGGCGCGCAGCACCCGGTCGCAGATTTCGGTCATTTCCAGGTGAGGATCGACCTCGACGGAAATCCGCTTGAGCTGGCCCAGACGTTCCAGTTGGAAGATGAAGTCACGCAGGTCTGTATAGCGCATGGGGCGACGAATTGATTGAATCGAATGGATGAAAAGGAAAGGGCTGCAAAGCAGCCCCGTACCTTACCTGAATCCGGCCCGCCGCAACCCGGCAGGCCCCGGTCTCAGTCGAGAAGTGCGTTGATGGCCTTGATATCGTCCTCCACCAGGGAGCCCGCAGCCGCCTTGAGCTTGAGCTGGGCCATCAGCGTGTCGTAGCGGGCCTTGGCAAGCTTCTGGCGGGTGTCGTAGAGCTGGCTCTGGGCATTGAGCACGTCGATGTTGATGCGCACGCCCACATCGTAGCCGAGCTTGTTGGCGTCCAGGGCCGAGGCCGAGGACACCTGGGCGGCCTCGAAGGCCTTCACCTGGGCCAGCCCGCTGGTGACGCCGAGGTAGGCCTGACGGGCATTCTGGGCTGAAGTGCGGCGGGCGTTGTCGAGGTCGGCCGCGGCCTTGTCGCGCAGGGCCGCAGCCTCGCGCACCCTGGAGCTGACAGCGCCGCCCTGGAAGACGGGCACGTTCATCTGCAGGGCCACCACTGCCGAACGGGTGTCGGTATTGACGAAGTTGGCCAGGGCGTTGGCCGTGGCAGTGTTGCCGTAGGAGGCCACCACATCGACGGTGGGCAGGTGCCCGGCGCGGTTACGCTCGACCTCGCGGCCAGCGATCTCGCCGGAAATCTGCGCGGCCTGCACCGACAGGTTGCTGCCTTCGGCCGCGCTCACCCACGACTGGATGTCGGCAGGGTCGGGACGGCTCAGGGCCACGCCCTTGCGCAGGCCCTTGAGCGTGTCCGGCTCCTTGCCGGTAAGCACCAGCAGGGCATGACGCTTGACCGCCAGATCGCTCTCGGCGGCAATCATCTGGGCCGACGACAGATCGGCGCGGGACTGCGCCTCATGCACATCGGTGATGGTGACGGTGCCGACCTCGAAACTCTTCTTCGCCAGGGCCAGTTGCTGGGTGTTGGCCTCATAGAGGGCACTGACAGCGGCCAGGGTGTCCTGGGCGCCCAGCACGTCGAAATAGGCCTGGGCGGCGCGCAGGGTCAGGTCCTGCCGGGCCAGCTGGTACTGGGCTTCGGACAGCGTGGTCTGCAGCTCACCCTGCTTGTACTGGACCCAGTTCTGCCAGCGGAACAGGGGCTGGGTGAGCTGGGCCTGCCAGCCATTGCTGTTGTAGCCACGGGAAACGTCGGGGTTGAGGTGCTTGAGGGTGAGGTCATTCCAGGTGGTGTTGCCCGTCACGGACAAGGAAGGCAGCAGCAGCGCCCGGCCCTGGGGCAGCTTCTCGAGACCGGCCTCGCGGGAGGCCCGGGCCGAGGCCAGGGCCGCGTCGTAGGCCAAGGCATCGCGATACACCTGCTCCAGGTCTGCCGCCATCGCGCCCGCTGCCGTCAGGCCCGCAACCAATCCCAGTGCAAGCGCCACAGGTCGCGCAATCCGTCTCATCAGCTTCTCCGTCCGTTGGTTCGAGTGCATCAGTACTGGGGCATGGACGGATCGACCTGAGCCGCCCACTGGGCCACCCCGCCGGCCAGGTTGATCAGGTTGGAAAAGCCCTGGCGCTCCAGGAACATCGCCACCTGCATGCTGCGCCCGCCGTGATGGCAGATCACCACGATCTCGGCGTCCGGCTCGAGCTCCTGCACGCGCGCAGGCACGCTGGCCATGGGCATCGGGATCGAGCCGGGGATGGCGCAATGCTGAAACTCGAAGGGCTCGCGGACATCAAGCAGGACGGGGGCTGTGCGGCCCTCGTCCTTGAGCCAGGCGGCCAGCTCCGGGGGGGTGATCTGCTTCATGGACTCAATCGCTCAGAACTTGAACTCACTCTTGCGCGGTGCATTGCGCATCATGGGCACGGCGTTTTCAAAAATGGACTCGGTGCGGTACTGGCCTTCGGCCACGCAGGTGACCAGCTGGGCGGTCATCAGGCGCTCGTCACCGACGAAGGCAAACAGGCGGCCACCGACCTTGACCTGCTGCAGCAGTGATTCGGGAATCTGGGGCACGCCGCCGGACACCACGATCAGGTCGTAGGGCGCGTTGCTGGGCCAGCCACAGATCGCATCGCCCTCTTCGACAATGACGTTCTCGACGCCGTAGCGCTTGAGGTTGTCATGGGCCATGTTGACCATGGCGGGCTCGATATCGACGGTGCGCACCCAGTCGGCCTTGGCGGCCATCAGGGCGGCGAAGTAACCGGAGCCGGCGCCGACTTCGAGCACCTTGTCGGAACGCTTGACCTGGATGGCCTGCAGGATCTTCCCTTCGATGACCGGCACCAGCATGCTGCCGCCATGACCAAGGGGGATT
>Ga0209277_10000879_pt1 | contig 14990 bp, 13 predicted proteins | sample JI81AbrownDNA_FD_187503 | JGI IMG/M metagenome (GOLD analysis project Ga0209277, IMG submission 187503) | Wastewater effluent complex algal communities from Wisconsin, to seasonally profile nutrient transformation and Carbon sequestration -... | ecosystem: Engineered > WWTP > Effluent > Algae... | reverse complement strand
TCTTCTTCCCCTTTGGCGGCGACAATAGCAGGGCGGTAGTAAGAGTCTGTCAGGCGGGAGGCGGCAAGGCCAACTACACCCGAGTTGAAATCTTCATCTGCGGCGAAGAGCAGATAGGCATCAGGGTCGTCGCTCATTGCGATCTCTTCGGCTTTTTTCTGCATATCGCGGGTGATGCGCTGACGTTCACGGTTTTGCATATCCAATTGTTGCGCCAGTTCACCAGCTTTGAAAACATCGGTGGTGGTTAATAACTCAAAGGCGGCGAGCGCTTCTTTTAATCTGCCCGCTGCGTTGAGGCGTGGCCCCAGCATGAAGCCGATATGCCCGGCATTGACCTTTGCCAGCACCAGCTCAGAAACTGCCGCGAGAGAGAATAATCCCTGGCGGGTGGTCTGCCGCATTTGACGAAGTCCTTTGCGCACGAGCACGCGATTCTCACCGACCAGCGGAGCAAGGTCCGCAACTGTGCCTAGGGCAACGAGGTCAAGCAATGAATCAAGGCTGAAGGCTGAAGGCTGAAGGCTGAACAACCCTTCCGCTATTTTGTATGCAATTCCCACGCCAGCCAGATCTTTATCGGGATACACATCTCCATGTTGTTTAGGGTTGATGACGGCGAGGGCAGGGGGCAGGTTTTCACCGTCAGGGTGGTGGTGGTCGCTGATAATGAGATCCAGCCCAATGGATTGAGCGTGAAGCGCTTCATTTGGCGAGCGGATGCCGCAATCCACGGTGATGACGAGTTTGACTCCATCTGCCTGCAATTCATCCAATGCGTTGTTGTTCAAGCCGTAGCCTTCTTCAAAGCGATTGGGGATGTAGCCACGCACGTCTGCGTTTAGATATTTCAAGGTTTCCACGAGCAGGGCCGTGGCGGTGACTCCGTCCACGTCATAATCGCCATAGATGGCAATGGGTTCGTGATTTGCAATGGCGAATTGGATGCGTTCAACGGCTTCGCGCATTCCCGTCATTTGGAATGGGTCGTAGGTGATGTTGGGTTTTGCGTTGAGGTAGGCGCGCGCTTCGGTGTCTGTGGCGTAGCCGCGGTTGAAGAGGATCTGTCTCAAAACGGGAGGGAATTTTGATAGTTCAGAATCAGCTTCGGGCGTGATAAGAGGCGGGATGATCCAGCGTTTGGAGTTCGGTGTGTTTGATGTCATGTTTAATGGGTTGGAGTATAACGGTTCCATCAATCGCATGGAAGGGTGTTGTATAATCCTCTTAAATTATAGGAGTACCAATGAAGCCGTTAGCCCCTGATGAAAAAATTGCTCTGGTGATGTTATACACCCACAATATGCTTGTGCGCGGAGAAATTGTGATTAAGGAAAGTTTGCGTGTGAGTATTTGGCTGCGTACACAGGGCGTCCCAAATTTTATTCATTTGCATAACCCGAATGTGATTTTATTTGGTGGGACGCCGCCCAAGTCTTTGGCGTATTCTGAGATATTCATTCCGACTGCGGAGGTGATTGCTTTTCATCTTGCGCCGCCCGCCCAAGACCCGCTGGATTATGAAGCCAGTGAGGCGAATCGCCGAATGCAACCCGTAGACATGCTGGTTGGCTCTTTTATGGTGAAGGCGAAGCTGCGAATTTCAACGCAGACAGAACTGGCGACTTTTCTGGATGTCTCACGTTCTTCATGGATGTCGGTTTATGATGTGAACATCACCAATCCTTATTTGCCGCAATTCAATACACAGGTGCCAATGATGTTGGTGAATCCGAATCATGTTAGTTTTGGAATGATGTAATTAGGGTAGGCTTACGCAAAACTAAAAGACCTGCCGCAAGTACAATGGAAGAGCATTCAAAATGCTCTGTAATAAAAAGAAAAGTTGTTCAAATGGATTTTACTCTTTCGACCCCTGCTTTGTTATTCCCAACCGTATCTTTGTTGATGTTGGCGTACACCAATCGCTTTTTGACGCTTGCGACCATTATCCGCGGGCTGCATGACCGATATAAAAATGACCAGGATGATAATTTACTGGGTCAGATCGCGAATTTGCGCCATCGTGTGTATTTGATTCGCAATATGCAGATCTTTGGCGTGTTGAGTTTGCTATTTTGCGTGGTCAGCATGTTTGCTCTCTTTGCTGGCTGGGTGCCGGGCGGACAGTGGGCCTTCGGCATTGCATTAATACTGATGATCGTTTCGATGCTGATTTCACTGCGTGAGTTGCAGATTTCGGTTGGCGCGTTGGATCTGCTGTTGGTGGAGTTGGAGGACGAGGAGAGGAAGTAGGGGAATAGCGAATGTATATGAAAGACCTCGCAGATTTTCAAAATCTGCGAGGTCTTTTTTTACGGATTCAACTTTACCCACGGCACAGTCACTGGCAGTCCGCGTTTGTCATTATCAGGTAAGAGCGCTTTGCGGTCAGCGATATAAACCGTGTAGCGTTCACCGGGCAGCACATCCAATGCAATGAGCGGACTTCCCACACAGTCAGTTGGGACGGAGCATTCGGTGTAGCCGTAATGATATTCAGTTGGCGCATTGCTCAGGCGGGCATAAAAAACATAAGTGCCGGGCGCTTGAATGGCAATATCCAGCGGGGGAGAAGTTGGCAGAAGCGGGGCGGTGTGCATCCCTGCCGACATAAAAAGTGTGAACGTCTTGCCTGTGTAAACTTCCTGTGCGTAAAGATTAGCCGAGAATCCCGCGCCGCCGCTGCCCATGTTCAATGCCACGTTGACAATGGCAGGCGCGCCCACCACCGTTGGCGAAGGGACTTGCGTATAAAACGGAATGACAGTTGCTGTTAAAAAGTAATTCGGGTCTTTGGTAGGTGGTTTGGTTAAATGAATTGAAGTAGGTGTTGCGGGGAGAATTGGGGCTTCCGTATTTGTATTTGCCACACATGCAAAAAGCCCAAGGATACTAACGAATATACCTATCAATAAATTTTTTTTCATTGCTTCTACTCCTAAGATGGTTTCATTATAGTACCGATTGAATGTGGATAAATGCAGATGCATGGTTGTGGAAAAGTCGTTTGACAAATTACAGGATTTACGCAAAACCAAAAGACCAGCCACGAATTACACGTTTAAATAGACCTCTTGCATAAGTTGTTGTGGGTGCATTTGAATACCATTTTGAGCCACTGAGACGCAGAGTCTCGGAGTTTTTTGATTGGTATTCTCGGTGTCTTTGTGCCTCAGCGGCTAGATCTTTATACTTTTGCAAGAGGTCAAATAATTCGTTTCGTATAAAGGGTTTCTGACCTGGCAACAGCCATAAATACAGGCGGCGCAGGGATTTCTTCCCTCCCTACTGTATAATCCTTTCACAATGAATTTCAACAACTCGCTCGCACAACTGCCTGCCCCATCTGCAAAACGAATTGCGCTGCACGTTACCGCTCCCGCTGAACGCGCCTTGCGGCAGGGACATCCCTGGGTCTTCGATCAATCCATCACCGAGCAAAGCCACGAAGGCGCACCCGGCGATCTTGCCGTCATCTTCGACAACAAGCGCCGCTTTCTCGCCATCGGGTTGTACGATCCCACATCTACAATTCGTGTGCGCGTTTTGCAAAGCCGCCAGCCCGCTACCATCAACGCCGATTGGTTTCAAAAAAAACTTAGTGCCGCTGCGCAAATCCGTGAACCGTTGGAAAGCACAGACACCACGGGCTATCGTCTCGTTCACGGCGAGAATGACGGCTTCCCCGGCCTCGTCATTGACCGCTACGCCGATACCCTCGTCCTCAAACTCTACACCCCCGCATGGATTCCGCACCTCAAAGAATTTTGCGAAGCGCTCGCACAGGTCAGCCCTGCCGAGCATTTGATTTTGCGACTCAACCGCCTCCTTCAAAAGCAGACGGAATTTCTGCACAACCTCAGCGACGGGATGACGCTCTCGCTTCAGACTCCCCCGAGCCTGATTCTGTTCAAAGAAAATGGACTCACCTTTGAGTCTGATCCCATTCTCGGGCAAAAGACGGGCTTCTTCCTCGACCAGCGTGACAACCGCGCAAAAGTGGGGGAATTGTCTGAGGGGAAATCGGTGCTAAATGTATTCGCCTACTCCGGCGGATTCTCCGTCTATGCTGCGCGCGGCGGCGCAAAGGAAGTTGTCAGTGTGGATATCAGTTCGCACGCAATGGAAGCTGCCATCCGCAACATGGAATATAACCAGCATTTCCCAACCGTAGTCGCAGCTTCTCACGAGATAATTGCCGAAGATGCTTTTGATGTCCTTGCCCGCATGGAAGCACAGAAACGTCAATTTGATATGGTCATCATCGACCCGCCCATGTTCGCTCAAAACGAAAAGCAGATTTCATCTGCTTTGGCGGCGTATCGTAAATTGACTCGTCTTGGCTTGGGTGTTTTGCGAAAAGGTGGCACGCTTGTGCAGGCATCCTGCTCCAGCCGCGTAGATGCCGATTCGTTTTTCGAATCAATTCACCAGTCCGCGAGAGAGGCGGGACGCAGGTTGATGGAGATCGAACGCACAAGTCACGCCCTCGATCATCCCATCAACTTTGAAGAAGGCGCATATCTCAAGTGCCTGTTTGCAACGGCTTTATAAATTTCTAAAAATCTTCACCACGGAGAACACGGAGATCACAGAGATTTTTTAAAAGATTTTCTCAGTGTTCTCTGTGATCTCGGTGGTTGAATCTTTCGCTTATAATCTTCCGCATGTTCTCATTTCAGATCACATCCAAAAATAACCGCGCCCGCACGGGGATTTTCTCCACACCGCACGGCGACCTTATCACTCCCGTTTTTGCACCTGTGGGCACGCAAGCCACGGTCAAGACTTTGACGCCCGAACATCTCAAAGATATCAATGCCTCCCTTGTGTTGAGCAACACCTATCATTTATATCTACGCCCCGGCGACCAGCTTGTGCGGGATATGGGCGGCTTGCATAAATTTATGCAATGGCCCAACCCCATGCTGACGGACTCTGGCGGCTTTCAAGTTTTTTCTCTTGCCAAAACCCGCAAAATTGACAACGATGGTGTGACCTTCAAAAGTCATATTGACGGTTCCACGCATCGCTTCACGCCTGAGAGTTCCATTGCCATTCAGGAAAATCTCGGTGCCGACATCATCATGGCTTTCGATGAATGTTCCGACCCGAACGATTTGAAGTATTCCAAGATTGCCATGGATCGCACGCACCGCTGGGCAGAGCGCTCACTCAACGCGAAGACTCGTGCCGACCAGGCATTGTTCGGCATTGTGCAGGGCGGAGTAAATCCAGAGCTGCGGGCTGAGTCTGCTCAGTTCATTGCATCTCTCGATACGCCCGGCATTGCCATTGGCGGCCTTTCAGTGGGGGAGACCAAGCAGGAAATGCACGACACGCTGGATGTTGTCACGCCTCTGCTCCCCGAAAACAGGCCGCGTTATCTCATGGGTGTTGGCACGCCCGAAGACCTCATCAACGGCGTCCTGCGCGGCGTGGACATTTTTGATTGCGTGCTGCCAACCCGCCTCGCCCGCCATCATTCTGCTTTTGCTCCTGAGGGACGCTTGAACATGATGAACGCAACCTTTGCCAGAGATGAACGCCCCATTGACGAGACTTGCGATTGCTACGCTTGCACAACCTTCACCCGTGCTTATATCCGTCATCTCATTGTGGCAAAGGAATTGCTGGCAGGTACTTTGATTTCCATTCATAACTTGCGCGCATTGATCCGGCTGATGGAGTCCATTCGCGGCTATATTGCAGATGGGTCGTTTGAGTCTCTCGCGCCGGAGTTGCTGGCGCGTTGGGGGAATAATGCAAAGCGAGTGTAATGAAATAGATTTCTTGCAAAAGTCTAACCCTTTAACTACTGAGGCACAGAAATTTAATGGTTTTTTCGCATCTTTGTAGTTCAAATGATAACCGGCTTGTAACTTATGCAAGTGGCCTAATAAAAAATCAGAGGTCTTATTCTTAAGACCTCTGATTTTTTATCTTTTATGTTTCAGAATGTACAGGCTCAGACTCGGTCAAAGTGTAAACATACCAGCACATAACACTCATTCCCAGCATTTCTCCGCCATCTTCTATTAATCTGGTAATCTCAAACATTATCTGGCTGGCATCTTCAGCAAAAACACGATTGGCTAGATCATTTACAACCCCAAAGAAAACGATCAAAAGCAGCCCACCAACTAAATAATGAAATTTGATCCGAACTTCTTTCCCGTTACGAAGATAGGCAATGGCGATGATAGAAAGGAATAATGCGCCAAAAAAGAGAGATACCGCCAGTTCCCCAAAATCTTGGTAGCGAAGCTCGCCAAATATAATGTGACCGGAATTTATTCCAAATTTTTCAAGAAAAAAGGTTGCCAATCCTTCATGAACACCCAGCATATCGTCAAATAAAAGATATGTGAATAGGGCCGCCCAGCCAATATAAAAGAGATCCTTTTTTTTAATAATAAGCCATGCAAAAATAATAATGATCCAATATTCCTTAACATATTGAAAAGATTCTGCAAGAGTAAGATCATAATAAATACTGAAAACATCCTGCCGAATGGTTGTTCCAATATCCAACAGGCGGGCAACTTTATAGATGAGATGCAATCCTATAAAAAAAAGATCAGCGCATATCAGGATTGCCAGGAATTTGAGAGCTTGTTTTGGGATATTTAGTTTATTAAGTAGTGTCACCATGTTTTTCTCGCCTTCTATTGGACGTAAACTAAAATTATACTTTAATAGGTGGCGTTCTTAATATGGGATTATCTATCATCAAGGCAGGTTATTTTATATTACGAAAGTTTAGCGGTTATCTATTACAATAAATAACTTATGCTGTGCAGTATCTGATGAGAAATATGTGTTTCACTTTTTCCTTTTAGGGAAGGGTGAAAGCGAGTATGGTTAGTTAATAAAAAAATGGATGGTATATGACTATTTTGCAGGCTTTTATCTTGGGTATTATTCAGGGACTAACTGAGTTTATCCCTGTTTCTTCTACAGCACACTTGATTATTGCCGAGAAATTCCTGGGCATTCTTTCCAGTGACAAAACTTTTGCTTTTTCCATTATTATCCAACTTGGTACAGTATTTGCCATGTTGGTTTTCTTTTGGAAAGATATCTGGCAGATCGTGACCGCTTTTGTTCTTGGTATTTATCACCGTAATCCTTTTGAGAACTTGCGATCTCGATTGGGCTGGTTGGTGATCGTTGCTACTATTCCAGCGCTGCTTGTCGGCTTTCTGCTGCAAAAAGTTGTTGAATCTAATTTTGAACAACCATTTTTACAGGGTGGGATTCGTTTACTGTTGACTGCAATATTATTGGTGAGTGCTGAATATTTCGATAAACGCACACGGACGCTTGAGTCTGTAACCTGGCAGGATGCAGTAATAGTTGGGCTGTTTCAGGTTTTGGCGATCTTTCCCGGGGCGTCAAGGTCTGGATCTACGATCACAGGCGGAATGGTGCGCGGGCTTGACCGTCCCTCGGCGGCGCGTTTTGCATTTTTAATGTCTGCGCCCATTTTGCTGGCTGCCGGCTTATACGAATCTGTTGCTGTAATTCTTCTTCCAAATACAACTGAATTTTTGCCGATCCTCATCGTAGGATTTGTTACCTCCGCAATCGTTGGCTGGATGGCGGTCAAGTGGCTGATAAACTATTTGAGTAAGAACTCCATGTATATTTTTGCCGTCTATTGCGCGGTGGTTGGAGCCTTGCTCTTAATTCTTGAATGGATTGGATAAAACATCATGGACATGAAAACACTGTTGAAAAGATTTGTCGAAACCGAATCGCCTTCTCATGATCGTGAAGCCGTCAGCCGCGTGAGCGCCTTGGTCGCCGAAGAAGCCCGCAGGCTCGGCGCACAGGTAGAGATGATTCCAAATGAAAAGACCGGTGACCATGTGGTCGCTCGCTTTTCATCTTCATCCTCAACCAAACCCATTCTTTTGCTCTGCCACATGGACACAGTCTTCCCCCTTGGTACGCTGGCGAAAATGCCCTTCCGCGAAGCCGATGGAAAAATATTCGGCCCCGGCGTATTGGATATGAAAGCAGGCATCGTCATCAGCCTTGCCGCGATCGAAGAACTACAAAACGCAGGTGGATTGAAACTACCTGTCACTTTGCTTTGCACATCTGACGAAGAGATCGGTTCGCACTCCTCCCGCGCATGGATCGAAAAACTGGCGCAGGAATCTTCCGCTGTCTTCGTTTTTGAACCAGCCCTCGTGGATGGTTCTCTCAAAACATGGCGCAAAGGCGGCGGCGGATTTTACGTCACAGCCAAGGGGCGCGCTGCTCACGCAGGCGGCGACCACGAAAAAGGACGCAACGCCATCGAAGAAATGGCACACCAAATTCTTGCCATCCAAAAACTCACCGACTATTCCAAACAAACTACGCTCAATGTTGGCGTGATTCACGGCGGCACAGTTTCAAACGTCGTTCCTGATGAAGCCTCCATTGAAGTGGATGTGCGTATCATGCAGCCCGGCGAGTGGGAACGCATTGAAGCGGAGATGCACAAACTCAAACCCGTGTTGGATGGAACTTCGCTTCAAATTACGGGAGAGTTGAATCGTCCACCCATGCCATTTGACGACACGATGAGCAAGACCTTCGAGAAAGCGAAAGCCATCGCCGCCACCATCGGCATGGAATTAAAAGCAGGTGGCACAGGCGGCGCATCAGATGGAAATTTTGTCGCCCCCTTCGGCATCCCCGTGCTGGACGGCATGGGCGCCATCGGCGAAGGCTATCACTCCGAGCGTGAATTTATCTTTGCTGACAGCCTCGAACAGAAAAAGAATCTCCTTGTAGCGTTGTTGAAGAATTGGTAAGGTAACGTGAGTAATGGATAAGCCAGCGTTGTGTTAAAAAATACCATTTCCAACCGCAGAGGCGCGGAGTTCGCAAAGATTTAATGAGATTTTCTCCGCGCTCTCTGCGGCTCTGCGGTATACATTCCTTATTCAAAGGTAGCATACTTTGGAGGCGGGCGGCTTTCCTTGAATGAGCCCCGTAGGGGTGAAATGATTCTAGATCGCAAATTGAATCCATCCCAAACCCCGAAGGGGTGACATGGTTTTACGGCTGTGTCATCCCTTCGGGGTTTGCTTTCAAACTTTGAAGGCTATAATGGCAGGGGTTATTCAAATGAAACGAATCCTCTTTCTTCTTTCCTCTTTCATCCTTTTCTCCTGCGCTCCCGCCACGCAACCACCCGCCCAAACAGAAGACATCCCAGTCTATGCCACTCCCTCTGCCCAACCGTGGATGAGTGAGCTCTTTGCCTGTGCAAACAACCTTTCGCTGACTTTGAAGGTCACAGCCAAATCTCCTGAAATTTATCTGCGCCTCGGCGAGGCAGAGACGTTGCTCGTCCCTGCCTACCAAATTGACGAAGAGGAACTGCTCATTGTCACGCATCGTGAAAGCCCTGTGCAGAATTTGTCTCTTGAAGAGGCGCAGGTTTTGTTCGCAGGGCAGGGAGATGCCTCGGTGCAGGTGTGGGGATATGCGTCAGAGGCGGATATGCAAATTTTGTTTGACCAGCTCGTGATGAAGGGAAGAAGCGTCTCTTCTTTTGCGCGGATGGCTGCCAGCCCGCAGGAAATGTCAGCAACGCTGAACTCCGAATCCAATTCAGTCGGAATCCTGCCGAAGCATTGGATGGCGGGAAATGTCCGCGAGGTGTTTTCGGCTGGGGTTGTACCTGTGCTTGCGCTCACAAAACAGGCTCCAGCAGAGGGCGTGGCGCGCCTGATCTCCTGCTTGCAAAACGACTGAAAACCGTTTGCAAGCCCGCCTTTTGCAATGAATTGCACAATGGCGGTAAAATCAAGTTGAATATGGAAACCTCATTAATTGAACTAAAGAACGTATCCAAAACCTATTCCACGGCGGCGGGGGATTTCATCGCGTTAAGGAATGTTGATCTCAAGATCAATTCGGGCGAATTCGTGGGCATTGTCGGAAAATCTGGCGCGGGAAAATCGACCCTGTTGAACATGATTAACGGCGTGGACGATCTCTCCAGCGGCGAAGTGATTGTCACCAACGGAGGCAAATCCATCTCGGTTCACGATATGAGCGAAGACCAGCGCGCGCTCTGGCGCGGGCAGAATATGGGCGTGGTGTATCAATCCTTCCAGCTTTTGCCCATGCTCACGCTCATCGAAAATATCACGCTCCCGATGGATCTCGCCGACAATTACAAACCGCGCGAGTCAAAGGAACGCGCCATGCAATTGCTGCAACTCGTCGAATTGGAGGAACACGCGTACAAGCTGCCTTCCTTCATCTCTGGCGGCCAGCAACAGCGCGTTGCCATTGCGCGCGCCCTTGCCAATGACCCTTCGATCCTCGTTGCTGATGAACCCACAGGCAGCCTCGACTCGATCACCGCTGACCACATTTTTGAGGTCTTTGAACACCTCGTCACCGATCAGGGCAAGACCATTGTCATGGTCACGCATGACTCAGGGCTCACGGGTCGTTTCTCTCGCAATTTGAAAATGGCAGATGGGGAATTGGTCAAAGAGATTGACTCTGCTGAACAACTCGTCGACAAGACATTACGGAGGCGCAGAAAATGAAAACGCCTCGTTCCCCGCGGACTGTTGATTCCGTCCGAAATACATCAACCTCCTCTGATGCCATGATCCAACTACACGGCGTCGTCAAACGATTCTCCAATGCGGCGGGTGAGTTCACCGTTCTCAAAGGTGTAGACTTAACCATCAAGCGCGGTGAATTCGTTTCCATCGTCGGTAAATCTGGCAGCGGAAAATCCACCTTGTTGAACATGGTCACAGGTATCGACCATCCCAGTGATGGTCTGGTCGTTGTCAATGGCACCGATATTTACACTGGCGTTACCGAAAGCCAACGCTCGAAATGGCGCGGCAAGAATTTGGGCATCGTTTTCCAATTTTTCCAGTTGTTGCCCATGCTCACCCTGCTCGAAAACGTCATGCTTCCGATGGATTATGTGGACATGTACGACTTCGATGAACGTCCCAAACGCGCGATGGAATTGTTGCAGCTGGTGGGGTTGGAAAAATTCGCAAACAAATTACCTGTGCTTGTTTCCACAGGTCAGCAGCAGTTGGCGGCGATTGCCCGCGCCATGGCATGTGACCCTCCCTTGCTCGTCGCTGATGAACCGACAGGCAACCTCGATACCAAATCCTCCGATACGATCATTGGCTTGTTCCAGCATTTTGTTGAACAGGGCAAGACCATCGTCATGGTCACGCACGATCCGTCGCTCACATCACGCACAGACCGCAACATCATTCTCTCCGATGGTGAGTTGATTAATGAGACCATCGCCAAATCTCTGCCGCAACTGCGCCACCGCCACATGCTGGAATTCACCAAGCTGGTGGAAGAGCGCACTTATCAGCCGCATGAGACCATCATCTCTCGTGATGAGCATGTCGAATATTTCTTCATGATCCGCACCGGTGAAGTGGATGTAATTTTGCAGGATAAGAAAAAACAGGATGGCGTTGTTTCTCGGTTGAGTGACGGCGAATTTTTTGGTGAGATGGAATTGCTCAAAGGCGGCAAATCCATTGCTAATGTGCGTGCCGGCAGCAAGCCTGTGGAAGTGCTGGCTTTGCCGCGTGCCGATTTTGTGCGGGTGATGAATGAGTCACCGATCACTGCCGAGGCGGTGGCGAAGATCGTCCAGAAGCGGCTGGAAGCGCACCGTATCGCAGATCATAGAAGCAGATAAGCAATGTCTCCCTTCGACCCACGCGCACTTCCGCAGATACTCTACATTGAAGACAGCGACGAATCCCGTGCGCTTGTGCGGCGTTTGCTCTCGAATAAATATGTAGTGTTGGAAGCTGCCGACCCGTTGGATGGGCTGCAATTGGCAGAAGAGACAAATCCCAGCCTGATATTGCTGGATCATAACCTTCCGCGCATGACGGGTAGTGAAGCCGCGACCCGTTTGAAGAAGATGCTGCCGAGTACGCCCATTGTCATCGTTTCAGCAGATACTTCTCCGGGTGCGCGGGAACGTGCATTGGCGGCTGGGGCGGTGGGCTTCATCTCCAAACCAATTGACGATGACTTTGAAGACTTGGTGGATGAGTACCTGCACGGAAAAATCGAAAAGCTGGAACATGCCGAAATCCACTTGCAGGCATATCAGCAGGAACTGGTCGAGCGTCTCGAAGATAACATCCGTCAGTTGAGCAGCGCGCTGGAAAAGAACAGGCATTTGCTCCAGCAAAATAAGAGCATGTTTTCCATGCTTGAACGCAGGCATCGACTTCTTGAGACGGCGGCGCGTGTTGGGCAGATGGTCACATCCATTTTGGATATGGATGTGCTGTTGAAGCACACGGTCAACATTATTTGCAGCGAGTTTCATTTTTATTATTCGGGAATTTTTCTTGTTTCGGAAGATCGGCAGTGGGCGGTGCTAAGGGCAGGGTTTGCCGCCGCAGGCCGAAAGATGATGGAGCAGAATTATCGCCTGCCTGTGGATGAGAAATCCATGATCGGGTCATCCATCCTCACTCAGGAAGCCAAGATCGCTTTGGATGCGGTTGGCGAGGAGTCGCGCTTCAAGAATCCGTTTTTGCCGAATACCCGTTCGGAGATGGCGCTGCCTCTGGTAGTGGACTCTGTGGCGCTTGGCGCGTTGACCGTGCAAAGTGACCAGTTGAATGCCTTTTCGGAAGACGACATCACTTCTTTGCAGGCGATGGCAGAACAGGTGGCAATTGCCATCAACAATGCCCAGCTCATGCATAAGTTGGAGGATGCCAACGCAGAACTGTTGCGCACGAAAACATTTGAAGCGATTGCCACAGCCACGGGGGAAGCCATCCACTGGGTGGGGAACAAGGCCGCGCCGATTCCGGGCAGTGTCAAACGGGTGCGCGAAGATTTAGGATATCTCCTGGCTTTGGTTGGGCAGATCAATGAATCAGATTTGGAAAATGAATCTTTGCGAGTGGCAGTTCAAACGGTCAAAGAAGAGGCGGACGCGCTTGGGATTGACTTGAAAAATATTTTCGCTGAGATGTCTACCATGAAGGCGAATCGTCTGCGGGCGTTGGTCAGCGTCGAATCGATGATGGAAGATCTGGATATTGCCGAGAATAGTGCAGTGACGATTCTCAGTATCAAAGAAGGGCTTATCGGTCCTGCCCGCCAGCGTAACGATGCGGCGGTTTTGTTGAGTGAGATGATTACGAGTACCGTGGAAAATATGGGGCTGCCCGATGGCGTTGTGGAGTTGAATTGGGCGGAGGATATGCCCGCTGCACATGTGGATGCTCGGCAGGTGGAGCAAGTCTTTAATAATTTGATCAAGAATGCGTGGGAGGCAATGGGGACGACTTCTGCGCCGAAGATTTTTGTGCATGGCCGCCGTGATGACAACCCGAATTTTGTTTTGGTGACGATCAAAGATAATGGACCTGGGATTCCGAAGGAAATTCAGGACAAAATCTGGGTTTCGTTCTTCACTACAAAGGGCGGCAGCGGCGGGACGGGGCTTGGGCTTTCTTCTGTGATGCAGATCGTGAACCAGCATGGTGGAAGAATTAATCTGGAAAGTGAAACAGGAAAAGGCGCCACATTTTTTGTGCGCCTGCCTGTAGTGAAGTAGGCTAAACGCTAACAGCTATTAGCGTTTAGTTTTTTGGAATAATAATTTTTTTGGAGGTTACATGACAACCGTACTTTTAGTGGACGATGAGAAGTTGATCCAACGTAGTCTGGAGAAGACCTTATTGCGGGCAGGCTTTGATGTGTTGACCGCATCTGATTGCAAAAGCGGCAGCGAGGTTTTTGCACAAAATGTGGGTGAGATCAATATTGCCGTGCTGGATTTGAACATGCCCAGTTTTGATGGTACGCCGAAAACTGGCGCAGGTTTTGATCTGTTGGATGATCTGAAAAAGAAAAAAGCCGACTTGCCTGTCATCATCCTAACCGCATATGATGAAGTGAGCCGCGCAAAAGACGCCGTCTCACATGGCGCGAATGCGTTCTTCGTCAAAGGCCGTGAGCAGGGATTGGTGGAGTTGATTCAGAAGATATTGGGATAATAGGACTTATACAGGGCCAAAGAACTGCCACTAAGTACACGAATTTTCGCTAATTTTGAAAAATTCGTGCAAATTCGCGAAATTCGTGGCTAAAGATTTTGAACTGCGTAAACCCAAAAATATAAAGAGGACTTATGACAAACGATATTCAACGACATGCAACTTTATTGAAGGCCGCAGCCCGCGCTGCCAAGAACATCACCACCATTCTCGACCCGTACGAACTTTTCCAGCGCACCGTAGACATTATCTGCGACGAGTTTGGTTTTTATTACGCGGGCGTATTTTTGCTTGATGATAAAAAACAATATGCCGTTCTCCGCGCTGGCCGTGGAGAGGCAGGCAAGGCAATGATTACCGAAGGGCACAAACTCGCGATTGGCGGGAATTCGATGATCGGCGCATCCATTGCCAATCGTCAAGGACGCATCGCTCTGGACGTTGGGCATGAGGCGGTTTTCTTTGAGAATCCCCACCTCCCAAAAACCCGCTCCGAGATGGCTCTGCCCCTGATCGTTGGTGAAGATGTCATTGGCGCGTTGACCGTTCAGTCCACCGAAGAAGCCGCCTTCCACGATGAAGACATCGCCGCTCTGCAAACGATGGCTGACCAGCTTGCAGTCGCTATTCAAAATGCGAATCTGCACCGTCAGGCAGAACGCCGCTCGCGCCTGCTCAAAGCTGCAAACCGCGTGGGCAAGGAAGTCACATCCATTCTCGACCTCGAAAAACTTTTGCCGCAAACCGTGAACATCATTTGTGAATCCTATGGCTTGTATTATGCTGGCGTCTTCCTTTTGGATGCCGCAGGCGAATACGCCATCCTGCGCTCCGGTTATGGCAAAGCCGGAAAAGCCATGGTATCGGAGGGACACAAGCTCAAAGTTGGCACAGAATCAATGATTGGCGCGTGCATTGCCATGGGAGAGG
>Ga0209277_10000877_pt1 | contig 15016 bp, 14 predicted proteins | sample JI81AbrownDNA_FD_187503 | JGI IMG/M metagenome (GOLD analysis project Ga0209277, IMG submission 187503) | Wastewater effluent complex algal communities from Wisconsin, to seasonally profile nutrient transformation and Carbon sequestration -... | ecosystem: Engineered > WWTP > Effluent > Algae... | reverse complement strand
GCACCGCCTCAAACGCATATCCTTTTCGCCAATGGGGCGAAGCCAGCCTGTAACCGATGATTGCCTGCCGAGAATCCTCGTTTTTGATAAAGCAGCCAATATCCCCAATGAGTTCGTCGGTCTCTTTGAGAGCAATGGCAACTTGAAGCCAATTGCCTTGTTTTAGCGCATTCATATCTTTTACGGATGTAATATATTTTTCTGCCTGTGCACGGGAATAAGGAATATTCCAGTCCTGATACTCTGCGACTTCGGGGTCGTTCCGATAAACAAGATACGAGTCAATATCTTCATCTCGAAAATTACGAAGAATCAATCGCTTGGTATGTAAAAACATAGATTATTCCCCCGGCTTTGGGATGTAATCGCCTTCCACCCATTCCACATGACCCGGGCCAACTTCTTTTTTCCAGACTGGCACAATTTCCTTGAGGCGGTCAATGCCATAGCGGGCGGCTTCAAAGACACCCGTGTCACGGTGCGCTGCCGTGCAGGCGATTAATACCGTTGGTGTTTTCGGATACAACTTCCCGATCCGCTGGACAATGGCAATGCCTTCGACAACAGGCCATTTTTCACGGATCTCATCCGCAACCTGTTTCATCTTCGCTTCAGCCATTGGGATGTAAGACTCGTATTCGAGGAATTCCGTTTCGTGAGCCGTGCCGCGAGTGGTCACGCCGCGCACCATGCCAGTGAAAATAGCAGCCGCACCCGTGCTGGTGAGCGTGATCTTTTCGAGCAGGTCGTTCAAGTCAATTTCAGATTCAGTGATGGAGTAAATGGTTGGAAAATTCATAATATTAATCCTGTAGGGACGGGGTAACCCTGCCCTTACGTGATGATTTATTATCCTCCAGAGACAGGCGGAAACATGCCGATCTCGGCATTGGCTGGGACAACGGCTTCGTCAAACGCATATTCGCGGTTGATGGTGATGAGCACAGATTTCATGGAATCTTTCAGGTTCGGATAATCGGTTGAAAGTTTATCTTTCAAGCCGAGAATTGTCATATCAGCTGGGATGTCTATTTCGAGAGACTTTGTCCCCGCGCGGTCACGTATGGTTGCAAAGAATAGAAGTTTGATATGGTTCATTTTTTCCTAGATCCAGACATCATTTGGAGCTGTAAGGGTATCGTTCACATCACCAGTGTTGACCGTGCCCGCGGGCTCGATCAACACAATATGGCATTCATTTTCGGCAACAGGCTTATGCTCCACGCCTTTCGGGACAACAAACATCTCGCCTTCATCCAATGAGACTTTGCCATCACGAAAGAGAATATCCAGATGGCCTTTGACGACGATAAAAACTTCATCCGTTTCAGGATGGTCGTGCCAGACAAATTCTCCCTGCACTTTTGCCAATTTGAGGTGATAGTCATTCAACTGGGCGATGATCTTTGGAGACCAATGCTCGGAGAATTTTGAGAACTTTTCTTTAAAATTGATTGAACTATATTCCATTAAATTATCTCGCAATCAAGTGACAGTCACCTTAAAGATGATTGTCACTTTTTAATTACTCATTCACCACATCGCCAGATTGGCCGCCATGTTTTTCAATCAGGCGGATATTCTGAATCTTCATCGTCTTTTCGGCAGCTTTCGCCATGTCGTAAACAGTGAGCGCAGCAACGGAAACCGCAGTCAATGCTTCCATCTCGACGCCTGTTTTGCCGCTCACTTTGACAGTGGCAGTTATGACAACTCCGGGCAAAGATTCATCAAGGGCGAGGTCTACATCAATCTTCGAGAGTGGCAGAGGATGACATAACGGAATCAGGTCCGAGGTCCGTTTTGAGGCGGTGATGCCTGCAATCTGCGCCACTGTTAACACATCCCCTTTTTTGATCTGTCCGGCACGGATCAGGTCAAATGTCTCTTTTTTCATGTGGACTTCGCCGCGCGCAACTGCGGTTCGTTCGGTATCGGGCTTGTGCCCCACGTCCACCATTTTGGCCTGGCCGTGTTCATCGATGTGAGTTAATTTTGACATGGCGGGGATTATACCGCCTCACGTCATTGCGAGGGCGATAGCCCGAAGCAATGACGAGCAATGATATAATTCGCGCGCTATGGATAACATTTTGGGACATCAAATTGGCGGTTACAAAGTGCAGACCTCGGTGTACGAGGGGCCGCTTGATCTTTTACTTAGCCTGATCGAGCGCGCCGAACTGGATATTACCGCCATCTCGCTCGCAACTGTGACGGATCAATATCTGTCATATTTGCAAGGGTTGGAACAGTTGATGCCCGATGAAATTTCAACATTTCTTGTCATTGCGGCGAAGCTGGTGCAGATCAAATCTGAGGCACTGTTGCCGCGTCCGCCGGAACGCGAGCCGGGCGAAGAAGACCCAGGCACAGAATTAATTGACCAACTAAAACTTTACAAACGCTACAAGGAAATTGCAGGCTGGCTGGTGGAACGGCAGGAAAATAACCTGCGCACATATTTGCGTGTTGCGCCGCCGCCCAAAGTGGAAGCAAAACTTGACCTTTCCAATTTAACACTGGAAGGTTTGCTCGCCGCCGCCGAATCAGGTTTCTCGAAGGGCAAAGATAAAAAGCCGCTTGGCGTCATCATCAGTGCGCCGCGCGTGACCATCCGCGAGAAAATTGAATACATCACGAAGACGATGAGACACATCCAACGTATGACGTTCAGCGGGTTATTTACAGACAAAGCCACACGCGTTGAGATTGTCGTGACGTTTCTGGCGATGCTCGAATTGATCAAGCGCTATCACATCTCCGCAGTTCAAAATGAATTGTTCGGAGAAATTGAATTCGAGAAAATGGGCGAATGGAAAGACGACGAAGAGATTGAGATCGAGTTTGAGTAGTGATTAGTGAATTGGGAATAGGAACGGACGGAACAGAGTTGTCTCGTCCGTTTTTTGTTTTGCAAACTCTTGCAGTTAAATTTCGTTTGCTGCCGCAACGCCGGTGAGATACGCGCCATGTTGCGTGGAAGGATATTTGCGTGATGTGGCTTCGCCTGCAAAATACAGAACATCATCTACAGGCTCAAAGAGCGCATCGAAATCGTCGCCACTGGCAAATGGTGGGATGTGCGAATATGCACCAAACGAAAACGGGTCTTTTCCCCAGCGCGTGATAAGGTAGCCTTCCGGTTCAGGAATCGAATCACCATAAATTATTCGTAGTGTTTTCATCGCACCCGCAATAATTTCATCATCTGAAAGCTCCTCAATTGCAAAGCCTTTTTCGCCGCCATGAAACGCCATCAATACTGGTACACCTGCGTACGGCACAAAACTCATCCAATCACACCACTCGCCCAACGTCTCGCCGAAATAGCCAAAATTTTCAATTTCTTCATCCCAAAATGTTTCGGGGAATTTCAAATAAACTTTATTTAACACGCCCATAGCGAGTCTGTCTATTGCGGATTGTTTCGACGCTGGAAGAGACGGCTCAAACTTAACCGACGCCTGTTTCAACACCCCAAGCGGAAGTGTGACGATAGCTTTTCCCCCGCCAAACGTGCCTGACGAAGTTTCCACCTCCACACCGTCTGCGCCGTAGGAGATGCGCGTCACTATTTCGTTCAAGCGGATGTCCAAGCCTTGCGCGAGTCCGTTCGTGATCTGGCTGTAGCCGTTGGGAAAGACAACATCCTTACCGCCAAAGACCTCATCCTGATCCCACTCCCAAAGGGACAAGTCCACCGGGTCTGCACCATATTCCAGAGCGGTTTCCTGATGAACATAAAATTGGAGTTTGCGAAGTTCATCTTTAGAAAGGTCATGCTTTGCTATCACTTCGTCAAAGGCTTGCTGGAGGGACATATCATCATCTGTGTCTTCCTGCATGGCTGCTACTTCTTCATAAATGGATTCGAATAAATCCTCCATTTCGGCGTATACCGAATCGGGCAATTCACTTCCATCCACGTCGAATAAGATGCCGTTATCATAATCTGTTGGGATCGTATCGGCATTGAATTCTTTGGCAAGTTTCGTGATGGGGTTGCCCGTGATGCCGTGAATCCAGGATGCGCCCAAATCAAGCGGCAAACCAAGAGATGAGTCTGTCCATGTGCGGCCGCCGATTCTGTCTCGCGCTTCGAGAACGATGACGCTTACGCCTTTGCCCACGAGGGTGCGGGCGGCGGCGAGACCAGACATGCCTGCGCCGATGACAAGTACCTCGGCCCTGCGAACAGATGAATCAGATTGGGGAATTTCATTCGACACGGTATCAGGCTCCTCGGTCAGGGTTTGAAGCGGCTCTTCAATTAATCCACAAGATAGGGCAATAGCGGATGCAGTCCCAATGGATGCGATCCGCAAAAAGTCTCGTCTATTAATTTTCTTTTTCATATTTCCTCCGTTGCAAATAATGATATGTGAGTGCGACAATCGCGCCGAGGTTATCGAAGATCAGCACATCGGAGATGGCGGCATGACGACTAGGCACAAAGGATTGATGAAATTCATCGGTGGCGGAATATAGCACGGCAAGCAGCCAGGCAAGCCAGTATCGTTTATTATTCCAATTGAACATATGCAGGTAAGACAGGGCGAGCAGTCCGTAGCCAAACGCATGTGCGCTTTTTTTTATAAAAAAATCCCAGCCGCGAAAATTAGGCAGCTCGGAACTTGTGCGCGATGAAAACGCAAAGATGGCAAGCATGAGCAAAAGGGCGGGAAGCCAGCGCGGTACAATTGAAAGGAATTTTTGCATGGTGAGGCAGCCTTGATTGGAATAAACGAAGTTTTATTGAAAAGCAATAACGAATGGAAATATTTTTCAAACCCGCACAAAGTATTGCAAGCGAAAAGTGTTTCGGAAGTGCGTGAGACTTTAAGGGAAGCTGAGAATCTTGTCAATGCAAATGGATGGCACGCTGCAGGGTTTGTCAGCTACGAAGCTGCGCCTGCATTTGATGATGCATTGCATGTTGTAAACTCTGATGACTTTCCATTGATCTGGTTTGGATTGTATCCTGAGCCGCGCTCATTGAAGACTTCGGAGGTCTTAAGAGACCTCCGAAGTCTTGACACTTACGTTTGGCAGCCGAGCATTGAACGCGAAAATTATAACGCTGCGATCGGAGCGATAAAAGATGCCATTGCAAATGGATTGACGTATCAAGTCAATTACACGATGCGGTTGACGGCTAATATTAAAGCGGATACTGAAACGGACAAGCGGGCGAAAGCAGGTGAACAGGGTTGGCAGTTATTTCTGCATCTTGCAAAATCTCAAAACAAGTATGCCGCATACATAAATACGGATGACCACATTATATGTTCGGCTTCGCCAGAATTATTTTTCAAACTGGATGGAGATAGGATTTTCAGCCATCCCATGAAAGGGACAGTGAAACGCGGGCGCACCACGCAGGAAGATAAAGCTCAAATTGAGTGGCTGCACAATTCGAAAAAAAACCGCGCCGAGAATGTAATGATCGTAGACATGATTCGCAGCGACCTTGGGCGGGTTGCAGAAATTGGCAGCGTGCAAGTACCTGAGTTGTTCAAGATCGAGAAGTATTCGACTCTTTTTCAAATGACATCCACAGTACAGGCAAAGACAAACGCTTCGTTGACGGAGATATTCTCTGCCCTCTTCCCTTGCGCGTCCATCACGGGCGCGCCAAAAGTCAGCACGATGAAGATCATTTCGGAGCTGGAAACGACTCCGCGAAAGATTTACACAGGCAGCATTGGATATATTTCTCCAAATCGCAAATCTCAATTCAACGTGGCTATACGCACGGTGTTCATTAACAAAGAAAAGCAGCAAGCAGAGTACGGGCTCGGCGGCGGCATTGTCTGGGATTCGACCAGTGCTGATGAATATAACGAAGCCCTGCTCAAGGCTCGCGTGCTGACAGAGCATCCGCGAGAATTTTCACTTTTTGAAACTTTGTTGTGGACTCCAGATAAAGGTTTTTTTCTGCTTGAAAAGCACATCGCCCGCATGGATGATTCTGCAAATTATTTTGACTTTCCATTTTCAAAGGGAACTTTGGAAGATGCGCTCAAACGGCTTGCTGATGAATTCACATCTCCGCAACGGGTGAAAATTTCGCTTAATCGCTTTGGCGAATTTTTAGAAGAAGCAAAAAGTTTTATTGCAGAAAAAAAGAGCTTCAATGTCCATTTGGCGGAACAGCCCGTTGATTCAAATAACGTCTTTTTATTCCACAAAACCACCCGCCGAGATATGTACCCCACCCCCAAAAATAGCTTTGACGATATTCTGCTCTTTAATGAAAGAAATGAATTAACCGAATTCACGATCGGCAACCTGGTTGTGGAAATGGGCGGGGAATTATTCACTCCCCCAATCTCCTGTGGATTGCTGGCTGGCACGTTCCGCGCTCAATTACTGGAAACGCATCAAATTAAGGAACGGGTCATTCTTAAAAACGAATTGGCAATATGCACAAAATTATTTCTCGTCAACTCGCTCAGAAAATGGGTTCAAGTGGAATTACAAAAAGAGCCGATGCAATGACTGCATCGGCTCTTTTATCTATACTAATCTACACATCTTCAAGGCGAACATTTACATTCATCGTCCCATCGCCAAGGTCAACGCCCTGAATGACAATGGCTTTCCCGCTAGGATCTCCGTCAAACACGAAGCTAAACACGCCATCTGTAACAGTGGTCAGAATCTCACGTTCGGTGAATCCCTGCTTGCCGTACGTATCACGATAAAAAGCCATCACCTCTTCGAGGCTGAGTTTGGTCTGGTAATTCACTGTTCCAGCCACGCTGACGATATTCGCAGCATCATCGGGCATTGGAAATTCCGAGTCGCCGCCAAAGGAAAAATCGGGGTCAACTGATTCTTCTGTAGCTTCGGGCGTGGCAATCGGCGCATCACCCGAATTATCAATTGGCGGCAGACTTTCAATTTGCTCAATATCGCTTCCACCACCCACCAAAGTCTGGCAGGCAAGCGAGGCAAAAGCCAAAACAAAGATCGCAAGTAAAGCACTATATTTTTTCATCTCTTCTCCTTGTGGGTAAATAAATTGTTCCTCATTATAAACAGTAGGAGGATTATGTTAATCCCCCAAACAGTTCAGCGTGAGCTTGCTTGAGTCTTTCCGTGCTTCATTTTTTGATCTTATGGTCGTAAGAAAATTAATCGTTTCATAATTCTTAAATCGCCAGACCTTTGAACTGGCTCATGTATAGGTGATGGAAGAAACCCTTCGCATCCAACAGTTGTTGATGCGTGCCCTGCTCCACGATCTCACCATCTTTGATAACGATGACCTTGTCAGCATCGCGAATGGTGGACAGGCGATGGGCGATGACGAAACTGGTGCGGCCTTGCATGAGTCGCAGTAACGCTTTTTGGATGCGTGCCTCGGTTCGTGTGTCTACACTGGAAGTTGCTTCATCCAAAATGAGAATACTCGGGTCTGATAGAACCGCGCGGGCAATCGACATCAACTGGCGTTGTCCCTGGCTGAGGTTGCTGGCACGCTCCGAGAGTTTGGTTTGGTAGCCCTGCGGCAACTGGCGGATGAAGTGATCTGCGTCTGCCAGTTTGGCGGCTTCGATGCATTCTTCGTCTGTGGCGTTGAGCCGTCCGTAGCGAATATTTTCCATGACGGTGTCTGCAAACAGAAAAGTATCCTGCAAGACGATGCCGAGTTTTTGGCGCAAATCGTCTTTTGAAATATCGCGGATATCGAGGCCGTCAATGGTGATGCTGCCTGCGTTGACTTCGTAGAAGCGAGTCAGCAAGTTGATGATGGTGGTCTTTCCAGCGCCGGTGGGACCAACGAGTGCAATGGTCTGCCCTGCTTTGGCTTCGAGAGACATATTCTTGATGATGTGCTGATCGGGTTGGTAGCCGAAGGAAACGTCAGCGAAGTGAACTGCTCCTTTGACGGGAACAGGTAAAAGGGAGTCTGAGGCGTTGTCCACTTCCGCTGGCGTATCGATCACTTCAAAGACTCGTTCGGCTCCGGCGAGTGCGGCTTGAATCGAATTGTACATATTCGCAAGTTGACGCAACGGCGAGATAAAATTTTGGGCGTAGGCAATGAAGGTCGCGATCATCCCAACAGTAACGAGGCCCTGCAAAGCGAGATAGCCGCCGAGGCCAACAAGCACGATGACGAAAAAATTGCCAAGCACATTCGTAAGCGGCATGAGCATGAGCGCGTACGTGTTGGCGTAAATGCCCGCTTTGTAAACTTTTTGATTGCTGATACGAAACCGTTCAATGGCGGTTTCACTGCGGCGAAAGGCTTTGACCACACGCTGCCCGCTGATGGATTCTTCCATCACGCCGTTGATCTCGCCAAGTTCTTTTTGTAGATCACGAAAACCTTTGCGGGTATATTTTGCAATGAATTGCGTAAACCAAAACATGATCGGAACAACAAGCAAAGCCGCGAGCGCAAGCCACGGATTGAGAACGAACATCGCGATCACAATGCCGATCAGCGAAAGCACGCTTGCCACGAGTGAAACCACATTTTGCGAAACAGCCTGATTGATGGCGTCAATATCATTGGTGAGGCGGCTCATCAACTCGCCCGCGGTATGGCGGTCAAAATAGGCAATGGATAATTTTTGCAGATGCTCAAAAAGATCGCGGCGCAAACGGCGTAACGCATCTTGTGAGATGCGCGCCATCAACCAACTGGATGCGGCTTGAAATCCGTTGTCGAAAAGATAGGCGGCAAAAAGAAGAAGCGCAAGTGTTGAAAGGCCATCGATCTGTCGAATGGAAATATATTTGTCTATCGCGAGTCCGATCAAATACGGCTCAGTCAATCCAAGCGAAATATAGATCAGCACAAAAAATAACACCAGCGCTAGAGTCCATTTATAAGGGCTGAGATACATGGTCAACCGAGTGAGCGCGTTGCGCGGGTCTTTGGCTTTTTCGATCTTGCCAGGCTGCATGGGACCACGCCCCAATGCTGCACGAATATTTGCTGTCGTTGGTCGGCCAGATGAAGTTTGGTTGCTCATTATTCCGCCTCCAGTTTTACGCCGTCACCCAATTGGGAAGCATAAATTTCCTGATACACCGAGCTTGATTGCATCAACTCACCATGCGTACCCTGCGCCACAATCTTTCCTTCATCGATCACAATAATTTTGTCTGCGTGCAGCACGGTGCTAATACGCTGCGCGACAACAAAACTTGTGCTGTCCTTCAACCATGATTTCATCGCATTCTGAATTTTCGTTTCCGTTTCCACATCCACCGAACTTGTGCTGTCATCCAAAATCAAAATCTCGGGGCGCAGCAACAATGCGCGCGCAATGGCAATGCGCTGTTTTTGTCCACCGGAAAGATTCACACCGCGTTCTTCAATGCGTGTCTCGTATCCATTGGGCAGGTTCACGATAAAGTCATGCGCCTGCGCCGCCTGCGCAACAGCAACCACTTCATCCTCGCTGGCTTCAGGCTTCCCATAACGGATGTTATCGCGCACCGTGCCAGAAAACAAAATCGTCTCCTGCGGCACAATGCCAATATGTTTCAACAACTCGCTCTGTCGCACATCGCGGATATCCATGCCGTTCCAAGCGATTCGCCCCGAAGACACATCATAAAAGCGCGGCACCAGATCAATGATCGATGATTTGCCCGCGCCTGTTGCACCAAGGATGGCGACGGTCTGGCCCGGTTCTGCGATTAAGTCCACGCGGCTCAGGACTACCCCGTCGTTGGTTCCGTTATAGTGAAAGTCCACACCCTCGAACATGATCCGCTTCGCGCGCCCTTCAGGTAACGCCCGTGGATTTGGCACATCCTGCACTTCAGGGACAGTCTCCAACACTTCGTTGATACGTTCCGCAGAAGCACCCGCCGCCGCGACAACATTCGCCAGCATCACCATGATCCCCAACGGCCCCATCGTGGTATGCAGATAATTGATGAACGCCACGATCTGTCCAACGGAAACGCCGCCCGTTGCAGATTGAATCCCACCTGCCCAGATAACAATGACCATGCCAATATTAACGAAAATACTCATCGCAGGAGAAAGAGTCGCCATGAAACGCATCACATGGATATTGCGGTCGGCGTAATCTTCATTGACGACTGCGAATCTGTCGCCTTCATGCTTCTCACGCACAAATGCCTTCACCAAACGCACTCCCGCAATATTCTCCTGCAAGACCGTATTGAGCCGATCCAGTTTCTTCTGTACGGTCAGGAACAAGGGTCCCATGCGCGAGACAAAGAAAATGATGACGGCAGAGGTTGCCAGAAGAACAGGCAGGATCATCAACGCAAGCCGGCTATCGGTGACAAACATCAAAATGATACTGCCTAGCATGAGCAATGGTGCGCGCGTTCCGATCCGCAGCGAGACTTGTACCATGCGCTGAAAAGTGGTCGTGTCGCTGGAAAGGCGCACCATTAATTGTCCCGTGTTGAGGTGGTCGAGATTTCCAAACGAGAACGATTGTATTTTGAGAAAGAGAGCTTCCCTTAAATCCCGCGCCACGCTCTCCCCCACTTGAATAGAAAATAAATTATTGGCAAGCGCAAACAGGGTTTGCAGTACTGAAATAACCAGCATGATGACGGTTGTACTAATCACCACTTGCAGATTATTGGCATTAATGCCCTGGTCAATAACTCGCTGGATCAAACGCGGAAGGGATAGATCCATCAACACAACAGCAACCAACAAAATGAGCGAGACTACACTGCGCTTCCAGTAAGGTTTTACAAAATGTAATAGTTTTTTGATATGGTTCATTTCTCTTAATCCAGCATCTTCTTCAAGGCTTCCATCGCTTTAGCAATAGTTTCCAATTCATCAGCAGACAATTTACTCATGCGTTCCTTCATCCAGCCGCGGGTTTCTTTGAACACGGTATCCAGCAGGGTATTGCCGGCTTCGGTCAATGCCAAATCCACATAGCGGCGGTCTTCCTTGCTTTGGACTCGTGTGAGAAATCCTTTCTTCACGAGCACATCCACCGCCTGACTGATAGCTGGGCGGCTGATATTTTTAGCCGCCGCCAATTGACTCATGGAATCAGATCCGCGCCGCACATAGCGCAGCACATGAAATTGCTCCACGGTGATATCAAAATTCCCAGTAGCTGTGGCACGAATATGCGAGCGGACAAAATTCCACAGCGGGGGCACGGTTTCCCAAAAACGGTCAATGGCCTGCTCTTGCAGGCGTTCAGGAGGAGTCATGAGATTTCCTTTCATAATAGATAATGACATTAATAGTTAAGCTATCAAACTATTCTAAGTCCTCTTCTACATCAAGTCAATTTTTTGATCTCATGCCAATTAAAAACTCCGTGCAGCATGTCTTCGTGATTCAAAAAGTTTTTTTACATGATTCATGGTAAAGTTCACATTAAATCCTTTTCAGGAGCATCCCATGGAACAAAAAGCAGGCGCACAGATCGGCAAACGAGCGTTCATTCAGTCGCTCGGCATTTTATTTGTCTTAATGATGGCGGCAGGAATTCTTACCCTCATTATTCCTGCTGGACAATACACCCGCATCGAAGTGGATGGCCGCCAGACGATTGACCCCGCATCTTTCCAAATCATCGATCATCCTGATTACCCCATTTGGCGTTGGTTCATCGCTCCTTTTGAAGTGCTCGGCAGCAGCAGCGGATTGACCGTGATCGTCATCATCATTGTGCTGTTCTTCGCAGGCGGCGCATTCGCCGTGATGGACAAGACCGGCACGCTACGCGCATTCATCGGCAGCATCGTCCGTCGTTTCAGCGGACGCAAATACACACTCCTGTGGATGGTCTCTCTCGCTTTCATGTTCCTCGGCGCAACCCTCGGCACATTTGAAGAAGTTGTCCTGCTCGTGCCTGTGATGATCGCCCTGTCCTACTCCCTCGGTTGGGATGCACTGGTCGGGCTTGGCATGTCCATCCTTGCAACAAACATGGGGTTTTCCGCAGCCATCACGAACCCATACACCCTCGGCGTATCACAGCAACTCGCAGGCTTGCCGCTTTTTTCTGGCGCGTGGTTCCGCATCATCATCTTTATCACAATTTATCTTATCTTCGCCTCCTTCCTTTCTGCCTATGCTCGCAAAATAGACAAGAATCCAAAAGACTCGCTTGTCCACGGTGAAGACTCTGCCGAGCGTGAAAAATATAAAGGTGTGGACGCTTCCCTTATCGCCGAAGATCCAAAACAAAATCGCGCCATGTCTTTCTTCGGGTTCTTCATGCTCTTTATTTTTGCTGTCATGCTCGCAGGTCCGTTCGTGCCGGCTATTTCAGATTATTCCCTGCCCATCGTTGGCATCCTCTTCCTCATCGGCGGGTTGGGCGCGGGCTTCATCTCAGGAGCAGGCGGCAAAACCGTTTGGCAGGGTCTTGTTGAAGGTTGGGTCGGACTCGCGCCCTCTGTCCCGCTGATCCTCATGGCTGCCAGCATCCGCTACATCATTGATAGCGGCGGCGTCACTGACACCATTTTGCACGCAGCAGCCGAACCATTTACAAAGCTGGGCGCCTTCCCCGCCTCGGTCGTTGTTTATGTGCTTGCCCTCGGCATCGAGTTCTTCATCGCATCCGGCTCTGCCAAAGCCTTCCTGATGATGCCCATCGTTCTCCCGCTCGCAGACATCATCGGTGTCACCCGCCAAACTGCCGTGCTCGCATACATCTTCGGCGACGGCTTCTCCAACCTCGCCTACCCCACCAACCCCGTGCTCCTCATCAGCCTCGGCCTCACCGTTGTCAGCTACCCCAAATGGCTGCGCTGGACAGCCAAACTCTGGCTATGGGTTATTCTCGCAACTATTGCCTTTTTAGGAATCGCCGTGGCGATCAAACTTGGACCGTTCTAATGGACTCTCTCTTCCCCGAATCATACGACTCATCCCGCGCACGCTTCCTTCGTGACGTTGAGCTGGTTCGTGCCAAATGGCCGTCATCTCGTCTGGAAACACATCCACTAAAAAACTTCCCCGACCTGAGCATTGACTGGCTTTGGGCGGAGCCGCGCAAAAAAGAGAATCTTGTAATCATCACCACCGCCGAGCATGGAATTGAAGGTTATGTCGGTTCTGCCATGCTCAAGATCTTCATGGACGAGTTCGCACCGCAACTAAATCCTGAAAACACAGGCGTACTGCTCGTGCATACGATCAATCCCTGGGGCATGAAGCACCATCGCAAAGTCAACGAAAACAGCGTGGACTTGAACCGCAATTTTGTCTACAAAGATTTTGACGAAAAGATCAATCCTGAATTCAAAGAGCTTGGGTATCTACTCACACCGCAACGCCCCGCACGCGCATTCTTTCTGGAAAGCCTCTCCTTTTGGGGCAGGGTCATTCGCGCCCTCACAACTTCGGGTATCTCGCGAGTCTCCACCGCCACCCTGCTCGGACAACATCACACCCCAAAGGGTTTTTATTACGGCGGCACCCAATACGAAGAAGGCACGAGCGTCTTGATGGAGTTATATCGCAAGGCACTGGAAGACTACGAGATGGTCATTCAAATAGACATACATACTGGATATGGTCCGCGCAACCAGATGAGCATTATCATCCCACCCGTAGATCCCATCGCCTCAAAAGATGCTGCGGAAAAATTCAAATACCCGCTGGTGCAAAAGATCAACCCAGAAGAGTTTTACGCCATCAACGGCGACATGGGCGAATATTATTATCTCCTGCGTAACGATCAATTCCCACTTAAGAATATCTTCATCTGCGGATTTGAATTCGGCACCGTCGGAGATTCCCTGCCAGCACGCATCCGCAGTTTACGCGCCATGGTATTTGAAAATCAACTCCACTGGAACGGCGCAGTTAGTGAAATTGCCGCAAACGCAATTCGGCATGAGTTCAAAGAATTATATTTCCCTGCTGATGAGGAATGGCGCACAAAAGCCATCGCTGACTGCAAGCGGGCATTTACAGGGATACTTTCAGCCTACAACTTGCTACTGCAATAAATCGCTGTTGGTACAAAATTACGAGTCTGACTAAATTGTGTTCATTAGGCTTTTCAAAAATGCCCAACTTTTACTTAAAGATGGAACGAACAGTCTTTCATCCGGTGAATGTAAATCCTTGATCGTCGGCCCCATTGAGATGGTATCCAGCCCACCGCAACGGTCGCTGATGATTCCGCATTCGAGTCCGCCATGAGTGAGTTCCACCTTGGGATCCTCTTCGTAGACGGCACGATATGTTTCAATGCATATTTTCAACAAGAATGATTCCATGTTCGGCTGCCAGGGAGGGAACATCTTCGTTCTTTCTGTCTTTGCGCCTGACAGCCATGCGACAGTTTCGACTCGTCTGGTAATTTCCTCCAATCTCGAAAAGACCGCGCTGCGATTGGTGGAGACAACTGACAGTCCATCCTCTTTCAACTCCATCACGCCAATGTTATTGGACGTTTCGACGAAGGCAGGCATATCTGCAAACATGGATGTGACTCCGTGCGGCAACGCCATCAGCAAGCGAATTGCAGCTTGTGTTTCAGCGGAGCCAATGGCACGGACAGGTTCACCGCTGATTTCGTTCAGCGTGAGCACAAGCCCTGTCTCTGTTTTGGCGAGTTCACTTTGGACGGTGGCTTGAATGGCTGAGAATTTTTCTTTACATAATTCAGCTTTATCTTTTGCACAAACAAACACCGCTTCCGCATCACGTGGAATGGCATTACGTGCCGTCCCGCCCTTGAGCGTGGATAATCGAATTTCCGCGTCGCCTTGAATAAAATCCAGCACACGGGCGATGAGTTTATTCGCATTCGTGCGGAATTTGTTGATGTCTTCGCCAGAATGTCCGCCCTGTAACCCGCTGACCTTCAACTCAAAAGCAACTTCATGTTGCTTTTGTGAGTCCCATGTGACGGGCAATGTCATGTACACATTCCCACCGCCCGCACAACCGACGGTGAAAACGCCTTCGGTTTCTGAATCAACATTGATAAGAGTCTTGCCCGAAAGCAGAGTCGGATCTAGCGTATCGGCGCCTGTAAGCCCTACTTCCTCTTCCACAGTC
>Ga0209277_10000874_pt1 | contig 15034 bp, 14 predicted proteins | sample JI81AbrownDNA_FD_187503 | JGI IMG/M metagenome (GOLD analysis project Ga0209277, IMG submission 187503) | Wastewater effluent complex algal communities from Wisconsin, to seasonally profile nutrient transformation and Carbon sequestration -... | ecosystem: Engineered > WWTP > Effluent > Algae... | reverse complement strand
CCACATAGTGGCCCGGATCCACCTCGCCGGAAATCAGCTTGCTCTTGCAGACGCCACAGGCGCCGTCGCGGCAGCTGTAGGGCAGCAGCAGGCCGGCGGCAAGGGCTGCTTCGAGGAGGGTTTCTTCAGCATCGGCGGGAAAACCGATGCCGCTGGGCTGTAGGGTGACCTGGAACGACATGATGGGTGGCCGTGAGATAATCCGTCAATGAAACGTCGAAAAATGAAACGGGTGCTGATTGTAGGGAGCGGTGACGTAGCCTGCCGGATCATTCCGTGGCTGGTACGCCGCTTCCGGGTTTGTGCGGTGGTTCGTCGCCCGGAGGAGCGGAGCACGCTCCGCGCCCTGGGGGCCACGCCAATCCTTGCCGATCTCGACCGGCCCGGCAGCCTCGACCGTCTTGCGGGCATTGCCGACTACGTGCTGCACTGCGCACCGCCTCCCGGTGAAGGGCTGGACGATCCGCGAACCCGCCGTCTGCTGGCGGCGCTGGCGGGTCGCGGGAGTTTACCACGACGGCTAGTCTATATAGGTACCACCGGCGTCTACGGCGACTGCGCGGGCGCGTGGCTGGACGAAACCCGTCCGCTGTGTCCCGCTTCGGCCCGGGCTGTGCGCCGCGTTGCAGCAGAAGCCCGCCTGCGGGGTTTCGGGCGGCGTACCGGTTGCCGTGTCAGCCTGTTGCGGGCGCCGGGTATTTACGATGGCGGCGCGCGCCTGCCGATCGCCCGGCTGCAAAAGGGCGATCCGGTGCTGGCGCCCGAAGACGACGTGTTCACCAATCATATCCATGCCGACGACCTGGGCCGCCTGCTGGCGCTGGCCCTGTTTCGCGGCCGCCCCAACCGGGTCTACAACGCGTCGGACGACAGTGGGCTGCGGATGGGCGAATATTTCGACCTGGTGGCCGACGCCGCCGGGCTGCCGCGGCCGCCGCGCCTGCCAAGGGCAGCGCTGGCCGAACGCCTGTCGGCGCTGACACTCTCTTTCATGTCCGAGTCGCGCCGTCTGAACAACGCCCGCATCAAGCGCGAACTGCGTGTTCGCCTGCTTTATCCCAACGTGGCGGCTGCGCTCGCCGCCCGTCTGAAATCCGAGTCCTGAATTTTTTCCATCGAGCCGACGCCATGCTTTTCCTGAGTATCAAAGCCCTGCACATCATCTTCGTGACCAGCTGGTTCGCCGGCCTTTTTTACCTGCCGCGCCTGTTCGTCAATCACGCGATGGTGACCGACAAGGCCACCATTGAGCGCCTTGAACTGATGGAGTACAAGCTCTACCGCTTCATGACGCCGCTGGGCATCCTGGCCGTCGCCCTCGGCATGTGGCTGTGGTTTGGCTACGGTTTTACCGGTGGCTGGCTGCACGTCAAGACCACGCTGGTGGTGCTGCTGATCGTCTATCACCTTTATTGTGGCCGCGTGATGCGTGCCTTTGCCGAGGGGCGCAACACCCGCAGCCATGTGTGGTTCCGGTTTTTCAACGAAATCCCGGTGCTGGTGCTGTTCGTGGTGGTCTTCCTCGTGATGCTCAAGCCCTTCTGATTCTTCTTCCGGACACCCTGCCTTGAACTTCTTTGCCCCTTGCCCCCGCGGCCTCGAGCCGCTTCTTGCCGATGAACTCAGCGCCATTGGCGCCACCGATCCGAAAGTCGTGCCTGGCGGCGTGCAGTTTGCCGGCGACTGGGCGCTGTGCTATCGCGCCAACCTCGAAAGCCGGATCGCCAGCCGTGTTCTTTGGCAGATCACGATGGGCCGCTATCGCAGCGAGGAGGATATCTACCGCATCGCCTACGCGCCCACCTGGGCCCGCTGGTTTACGCCGGATCAGACCATCCGCGTGTTCGTCGTCGCCCACAAGTCGCCGCTGCGCAGCCTTGAATTTGCCACGCTGCGCATCAAGGACGCGGTTTGCGACCACTTTCGCACCGTTGCCGGACGGCGGCCCGACGTGGATACCCAGGCTCCGGACATGCGCATCCACGCCTTCCTGTCGGCCGATACGGTGACGCTTTATCTGGATACCTCGGGTGATCCGCTCTACAAGCGCGGCTTCAAGCAGGCCGCGGTCGAGGCGCCGCTGAAGGAAAACCTTGCCGCCGGCATCCTGCGCCTCACTGGCTGGAAGCCCGGCGAGGAGGCTCTGTGCGACCCGATGTGCGGTAGCGGAACCTTCCTGATCGAAGCCGCCCAGATGGCACTGGATGTCGCACCGGGCCTGGGGCGCCACTTTGCATTCGAGCGATTCAGGCATTTTGAGCGCGAAACCTGGCTTCCGGTCCGCCAGGCCGCCGAAGCGCGCCGTCAGGCGCCGCGCCCGCTGGCCATTTATGGCTCGGACATCGACGAAACCCAGCAGCGCAAGGCCTTTGTGAACCTGCGCAGCGCCGGGCTCGAGGATTGTGTGCAGGTTACGCAGGCCGATTTGCTCGATCTGAAGGCGCCGACCGCCGCCGGCGTGCTGGTGGCCAACCCGCCCTACGGCGTGCGCCTGTCGGATACGTCGGAACTGGAAGCCTTCTACCCGAAGCTCGGCGACGCCCTCAAGGCCAACTGGAGCGGCTGGCGCTGCTACTTCTTCACGGGCGACCCGGCGCTCCCGAAGGGCGTGCGCCTCAAGGCGAGCAAGCGCACGCCGCTGTTCAACGGCGCCATCGAATGCCGGCTGTTCGAATACCAGATGGTGCCCGGCTCGGCACGAAAACCAAAGCCAAAGCCGGAAGGGCGCGAAGCCAACGCCTGACGCTTAGACATAACCACGCTTAAAGGCGTCCAGAAAGCGTAGCGAGCGCCTTGAGGTTGCGACGAGAAGCACAGCCGTACATGAGTACGGCGAGCATCGCAGTTGCAAGATCAAGGCGCGCAGTAGCTTTATGAACGCCTTTAAACGATGTCGAGGTTCTGGATGCCGGAGAGCACGTCGCGATCGCCGCGCTTGCTCTTGAGCTTGATCTGCAGGCGCAGGTCGTTCATCGAATCGGCGTTGCGCAGGGCGTCTTCGTAGGTGATCAGGCCGCGCTCGTAGAGGTCGAACAGGCTTTGGTCGAAGGTTTGCATGCCCAGGTCGCTGGAGCGCTTCATTACTTCCTTGATGCCCGGAATCTCGCCCTTGAAGATCAGGTCGGAAATCAGCGGCGAGTTGAGCAGCACCTCGACGGCCGGCACGCGGCCCTTGCGGTCGCACATGGGCAGCAGGCGCTGGGAGACCAGTGCCCGCAGGTTGAGCGAGAGATCCATCAGCAACTGGTGGCGGCGCTCTTCGGGGAAGAAGTTGACGATCCGGTCGATGGCCTGGTTGGCGCTGTTGGCGTGCAGGGTGGCCAGGCAAAGGTGGCCGGTTTCGGCAAAGGCCACGGCGTAATCCATGGTTTCGCGGTCGCGGATCTCGCCCATCAGGATCACGTCGGGAGCCTGGCGCAGGGTGTTCTTCAGGGCCGGTTCCCATGAGTCGGTGTCGATGCCGACTTCGCGCTGGGTGACGATGCAGTTCTTGTGGGCATGGACGAATTCGATCGGGTCTTCGACGGTGATGATGTGCCCGAAGCTCTTCTCGTTGCGGAAATCGACCATTGCCGCCAGCGAGGTGGTCTTGCCGGTGCCGGTGCCGCCGACGAAGATCACCAGACCGCGCTTGGACATGGCGATGTCCTTGAGCACCGGCGGCAGGCCGAGTTCGTCGAAGGTGGGGATTTTTTGCGGAATGGTCCGCAGGATCAGGCCGACCTGGCCCTGCTGGATGAAGGCATTGGCCCGGAAGCGACCGATGCCGGGCGGCGAGATGGCGAAGTTGCACTCCTTGGTGGCTTCGAACTCGGCCGCCTGCCGGTCGTTCATGACGACCCGCGCGAGTTCGGCCGTGTGGGTATGGGTGAGTTGCTGGTTCGACTGGGGAATGATCTTGCCGTCGATCTTGATGGCCGGCGGAAAATTGGCGGTGATGAAAAGGTCGGAGCCGTTTTTCTGCAGCATCAGCCGCAGGAGGTCATGCATGAACTTGAGTGCCTGGTCGCGTTCCATGGTGTGTTCCTGTTGCCGGCCGGTGCCGGCATGATTCGATTTTGATGGGGCGTGGGCGGCGTTCAGGCCTGGAAGTTGTCCTTGTTTGCCGCGCGCAGGCGGGCTTCGGCACCCGAGACGATGTTGCGCCGGACCAGATCGGCCAGGCACTGATCCAGGGTTTGCATGCCGACACCCTGACCGGTCTGGATGGCCGAGTACATCTGGGCGACCTTGTTCTCGCGGATCAGGTTGCGGATGGCCGGGGTGCCGATCATGATTTCGTGGGCGGCTACGCGTCCGGTGCCGTCCTTGGTCTTGAGCAGCGTTTGCGAGATCACTGCACGCAGGGATTCGGACATCATCGCGCGCACCATGTCTTTTTCGGCGGCGGGGAAGACGTCGACGATACGGTCGATGGTCTTGGCGGCCGACGAGGTGTGCAGCGTGCCGAAAACAAGGTGGCCGGTTTCGGCCGCGGTGAGGGCCAGGCGGATGGTTTCGAGGTCGCGCATTTCGCCGACGAGGATCACGTCCGGGTCTTCGCGCAGGGAGGAGCGCAGCGCCGCGTTGAAGGACTGCGTGTCGCGCGAGACTTCCCGTTGGTTGATCAGGCAGCGCTTGGATTCGTGCACGAACTCGATCGGATCTTCGATGGTGAGAATGTGGCCGTATTCGGTTTCATTCACGTAATCGACCATCGCAGCCAGCGTGGTGGACTTGCCCGAGCCGGTCGGGCCGGTGACCAGCACGATGCCGCGGGGCTGGTTGGCAATGTCCTTGAAAGTCTTGGGGCAGTTGAGCTCTTCGAGGGTCAGCACCTTGGACGGAATGACCCGGAACACGGCTGCCGCGCCGCGGTTCTGGTTGAAGGCGTTGACCCGGAAGCGTGCCAGGTTGGGAATTTCGAAGGAGAAGTCGGTTTCGAGGAACTCTTCGTACTGCTTGCGCTGGGCGTCGTTCATGATGTCGTACACCATGGCGTGGACATCCTTGTGCGCCAGGGGCGGCAGATTGATCCGGCGCACGTCGCCATGCACGCGGATCATCGGGGGGAGACCGGCAGAAATGTGCAGGTCGGAAGCCTTGTTCTTGACGGTGAAGGCAAGCAGTTCGGTGATATCCATCGTGGAGGCTCGCGGCAGGCAGGGTTGTCGGTCGAAATTCGGGGCTGGGGCAAATGCTATACTCAACGGCCAGAACAGCCCGAAAATTAAGCTTTGGAAGATTATAAGTCAGGCATATCCGGTCGCCTCCAAAACCTTGCCACGCGCATCGCCGACGCGGCCGTTGCGGCCGGGTGCGATCCGGCCATGGTCCGGCTTCTGGCCGTCAGCAAAACCTGGCCGGCAGACAATGTGCGCGAAGCGGCTGCCGCCGGGCAGCATGCCTTCGGCGAGAACTACGTTCAGGAAGGCGTCGCCAAGGTCGATGAACTGGCGGGCCTCGGGCTCGAATGGCATTTCATCGGCCCCCTGCAAAGCAACAAGACCCGGCTCGTCGCCAACCGTTTTTCGTGGGTGCATTCCATCGACAGGCTCAAGATCGCCGAGCGGCTCTCCGAGCAGCGCGACGTGCATCTGCCGCCGCTGGAGGTCTGCATCCAGGTGAATGTCAGCGGTGAGGCCAGCAAGAGTGGTGTTGCGCCTCCCGATCTGCCCGAACTCGCCCGCGCCGTGGCCGCGCTGCCGCGCCTGCGGCTGCGCGGGCTGATGACCATTCCCGAACCGACTCCCGACATGGCGCTGCAGCGCGCCCGTTTTGCCAGCCTGCGGGCCATGCGCGACGAACTCAACGCGGCGGGCCTTGCCCTCGACACGTTGTCGATGGGCATGTCCGACGACCTCGAAGCGGCGATCGCCGAAGGCTCGACGCTGGTTCGTGTGGGCACGGCGATCTTCGGCTCGCGCCGCTGACAAGCACATTCCAATCATTCAACTTGTAGGGATATCCCGATGAAAATCACCTTCCTGGGTGGCGGCAACATGGCGGCGGCGCTGATCGGCGGCCTGGTCAAGCAGGGCTTCAGTGCAGCGGACGTGCAGGTTGTCGAACTGTTCGCCGAAGGCCGTGCCAAGCTCCAAAGTCTGTTTGGTGTGCGCGCCGTCGAGGCTCTGGACGACGCGGCCCTGGCCTGTGACGTGCTGGTGCTGGCGGTCAAGCCGCAGCAGCTCAAGGCCGCGGTGGCACCCCTCGCCGGTCGCCTCACGAATCAGGTGGTGGTCAGCATCGCCGCCGGCCTGCGCCTGGCCGACATTGGCCGCTGGCTGGGTGACTATCGCAAGCTGGTGCGCGCCATGCCCAATACGCCGGCCCTGATCGGTGCCGGCATCACCGGCCTGTTTGCCGACGCGTCGGTGGATGCCGAAGGCCGCGCTGCGGCCGAGAAGGTGCTGTCGGCAGTCGGCAGCACCGTGTGGGTGCCCGACGAGGCGCAGATCGACGGTGTGACGGCGATTTCCGGCAGTGGTCCGGCCTATGTCTTTCACTTCATCGAATGCCTTCAGGCCTCGGGTGAAGCCCTTGGTTTTGATGCGGCCACCGCGCGCCGGCTGGCCATCGACACGGTGCTCGGTGCCGCCAGACTGGCGGCTGGCAGCGACGAATCCCCGGCCGTGCTGCGCGAGCGGGTGACGTCCAAGGGCGGCACCACCGCGGCGGCGCTGGCTTCCTTTGCGGCGGACGGCTTCCCGGCAGTCATCGATCGCGGGGTGGCGGCAGCCGCCGCCCGTGGCCGCGAACTCGGCGACGAGCTCGGCCGCGATTGAGGGAGGCCGCCATGCTCGGAAGTCTTCTCCTGACCATCGTCGAAACCCTTGGCAGCCTCTTGTCCGGTGTGCTCCTGGCGCGCTTTGTGATGCAGTGGCAACGCATCTCCTTTCGCAATCCGCTTGGCCAGTTTGTCGTGGCGACGACCGACTGGCTGGTGTTGCCCCTGCGCCGCTTCATCCCCGGCCTCGGCGGTCTTGATCTGGCCAGCCTGCTGCCGGCCTGGGTCGTGCAGGTCGTGGTGGTTTTTGTCGCCCTCGCGGTGCGCGGTGTGCTGGGCTCGGCCGATCCCCTTGGCCTGCTCGTGGTGATGTGGGGCGTCGGCCTGCTGGAAACCGTCAAGGCGGCCCTCTACCTGCTGATGGGCGTGGTGCTGATGTCGGCGATCTTCTCGTGGGTCAATCCCCACGCGCCGCTGGCCGGCGTGATCAACGCGCTCGCCGAGCCTTTCCTGCGTCCGTTTCGGCGCGTCATCCCGGCCATCGGTGGCGTTGATCTCACGCCCATCGCGCTGCTGCTGGTGCTGCAGGTACTGCTCAGCGCGCTGGCGATGGGCAAGTACATGTTGATCGGTCTGGCCTGAGCCATGACCTGGCTGAACCGGGCGGCGGACGGCAGCGTGATCCTCACGCTGCACATCCAGCCCGGTGCCAAAAAAACTGAAATTGCCGGCCTCCACGGCGAAGCCCTCAAGATCCGCCTGGCCGCCCCGCCCGTGGACGGCAAGGCCAACGCCGCGCTGATCGCCTTCCTGGCCAAGGCCTGCGGCGTGTCGAAGTCGTCGGTGGAACTGGTCAGTGGCGATACATCCCGCGCCAAGCGGGTGCGGGTGACGGGGGCGGATGCGGCGACCGTGGAGGCCCTGGCCGCTTCGTCGGAGTGATCCGCTGTGTCGGCCGCAAGGTCCAAACGTAAAAACGGCACCCTGCGGTGCCGTTCTGCATTCGGACACCCTGCTTGCGCAGGGCGCCTTCCGATTACTCCATCGCCTCGTACAGCGGCAGGGTCAGGAACTCCGGGTATTCCGGGGTGAGGGACATCTTGTCGAAGATTTCGGCGGCCTGGTCGTAGGACGCGGTGTCTTCGCCCTGGGCGGTGACGGTGGCCTTAACCTTGACGAGTTCCTCGGCAATCATCGGGCGGACCATTTCGACGGTGACCTTGCGGCCGTCGTCGAGGATGCCCTTGGGGGAAACCACCCACTGCCACACCTGCGAGCGGGAGATTTCGGCGGTGGCGGCGTCTTCCATCAGGTTGTGGATGGGCACGCAGCCGTTGCCGGCCAGCCAGGAACCCAGGTAGTGGATGCCGACGTTGATGTTGTTGCGCAGGCCGGCTTCGGTGATGGGCTGCTCCGGCTGGAAGTCGAGCCACTGGGCCGGGCCGAACTTTCCTTCGACCTGCTTTTCCCACTGGTTGGGCTTGTCGCCGAGGACCTTAACGAGACTCCCGAATATGACCAGCGAAAATCATATTGGTAACACATGCATCCTATTATTATTCAAGCAATTTATTGCGGTGCGGCGTACGGTGTTTTATGATCCAAATGTTATTTTTTGGGAGTCTGCTGAGGAGTTGCCTCATCTCCCTCTTCAGTTCTGAGCAAAAAGGTAGCTTCCGTGACGACAAAAACCGCTAATTCGCGTTTAACTGCTATTGATCTGTACTCTGGATCAGGGGCTGTCACGGAGGGGTTGCGGCGTATCGGCTTCGACGTATTAGCGGCCGTGGACTCTGACCCCATCTGCTGCCGAACTTATCGTGCGAATCATGAAGCGGTTCTCCTTTGCGAGAGGGATATAAAGCTTGTTGCTCCAGCCGAAATTCGAACGAAGCTTTCCTATAGCGGCAGTATCGACTTGTTGGTGGTGTGCGCGCCTTGCCAGCCTTTCAGCACTCAGAACAAAAAACGATTTCAAGATGACCCGAGATCAGCGTTAGTTCTGCAGTCAATTAAATTTATCGAGGAATTCTCTCCATCACTGGTTTTCTTTGAAAATGTTCCAGGCATTGCGGCAAACGGTCCATTGAATCAGTTGAGAGATGATCTACGTAACCATGGCTATTTTCTCGGTGACCCTCGAGTTATTAACGCGGCTGACTGCGGAGTTGCTCAGCGCAGAGAACGATGCATTATGGTTGCAGCGAAAGAGCTGGAGAGGATCGATATTTTCTACTCTTCAATTCAAGCTCGTAGTCCGAAGAATGTTGCCGATGCTATCCAGGATCTTCCGGGTTTGAACTCAGGAGAGTCAGATCCCTCTGACCCGCTGCATTTTGCGCGACGACATCATCCGATCACTTTAGAGCGCTTGAAACATATTCCAAAGAATGGTGGAAGTAGGTCTTCGTTACCCCCTCAACTTCAGCTCGAATGCCATAAGGGGCGAGACGGAGATTTCCCCGACGTATATGGACGAATGAAGTGGGACGACGTGGCCCCGACATTGACTACCGGCTGCACTGATTTGACTAAGGGCCGATATGCTCACCCCCGTGATGATCGATCAATTACGTTAAGAGAAGCTGCTTTGTTGCAGTCTTTTCCCCGTGAATACAAGTTTTTCGGTAATGGTGGGCAGATTGCACGCCAGATTGGTAATGCAGTCCCCGTCGAGATGATTGCTGCGCTGGAACTGCCCTTCAGACGGGCATTAGAACCATCACAAAACCTCAATCGAAAAAATGCCGAATGATGGCTTTAAATGCATCCCGTTACACACAACTCATTCGACATATATTTTCACTCACGTAAGTGCTTGTTTTTACGAGAAGCGACGGTAAAGTTGACGAAAAATATGCAAAATAGCAAGTCTTTGTTTTGCATGAGAATTAGCAATGCCAAAAGACTTGTGTACAACGGGATGCTTTAAATGCAAGCCAACGGCAAAATCGGAGAGAGTCTCGCGCACGATGCGAGATATGCCTGAATCCGGCACGGGGCCGGAAATTTGAATTTTAAAGCTTTTGTTTAAAGCTGGATTTCGATATCGCGTCCAATATCCAGTGCCGAGCTGGAGACGACGGAGCATAGCTATTGCATTCCCCTGAAAAAATTAGAGATATTTTTCGATAGTTGTTTTTGGCACGGTTGCGCTGAAAATCGTAGTATTTCAGCCCAAAATGCGCAGTGGTGGTTGGAGAAAGTTCAGGAAAATTGCTCGCGTGACCAAGAAGCAACGTTGATCTTGAAGGGGGGCGGGTTGGCAAATACTTCGTTCCTAGGAGCATGACGCCCCCGCTCTTGTGCTCGACGTCGTTTGTGCATTCTTCAGCCAACAAGAATAATTACGAGGAATTTTAAATGGGAGATTTCAACTCTCGATCGGCATCCATCAAAGTGAGGGCTCGTGCTGTCGATATGCTGGGCCGACAGCAGATTGCTGGAATTCCGACAGCATTGCATGAGTTGTTTAAGAATGCTTACGATGCGTTTGCGCGAAGAGTGGAAGTCGATGTTCTGGTCAAGCAGCGCGCTCTTATTTTGCGAGACAACGGCTATGGCATGACCGAGGATGATTTTCGCAACCGCTGGCTGACGCTGGGTACGGAAAGCAAGGTCGGGAAAGCGGAAGTCTGTGCCCCATGGCTCGGTGAGTTTGGAAAAGTTCCGCGCAGGATTCTCGGCGAAAAGGGGATCGGTCGTTTAGCAATCGCGGCTATTGGTCCGACTCTTTTGGTTATGACTCGTTCAAACAAGGAGAGTCAGGGATTCGGTGAGCTGGTCGTTTGTCTCATCCACTGGGGCTTGTTCGAGTTCCCCGGAGTCGATCTCGATCGGATACGCGTCCCCGTGGTTACACTGCCTGGTGGGCAACTTCCGGATAAGGCGTTGATGGATTCGCTGGTTGAAGATGTTATCGCTGGGATGGACTTACTGGGAGACGAGATTACCCAAGCAGACAGGCAGCGGATTGCCGCAGATTTGGAGCTAATGCGGGTCTCTCCCACCACAATATTTTCGAAACTCGAAGGTAACGAGGACCGTGGCGATGGATCTTTGTCATTGGAGGGCGATGGCTTCGGAACCCATTTTCTTGTCCGTCCCTACGATAATGTGTTGGATGCCGATCTTTCAAACGAGTCCGTTGGAGAAGTCTCGCGCCTACGAAAACTGCTTGTCGGGTTCGGGAATACGATGCTACCGGACATTCAACGACCACCGATTAAAGGCGCATTCCGCGTTAAGCACATAAACGGCGAAAGCATCGATTACATCGGGGACCAGGAGTTCTTTAATCCGGATGAGTTTCTTACTGCAGACCATGTTTTTGCCGGGCGCTTTGACGAGTTTGGACAGTTTTCCGGTGAAGTGAAAGTTTTTGATCGGGCCCCTGTTTCATACACGCTTAATTGGCCTGGCGCCAAAGGAGCACCAACGGAGTGCGGGCCTTTTGAGATCCAATTTGCAGTGGTAGAAGGAATGCAACACCGCTCATTATTGGCACCAGACGACTGGGTAACCATGAGCGACAAGTTAACCAAAGTAGGGGGTCTGTATATCTATCGAGACGGCGTACGCGTTTTGCCGTACGGAGATGCAGATTTTGATTTTTTACATATAGAAAAGCGCCGGAATATGTCCATAAAGGACTGGTTCTTTTCTTACCGTAGGATGTTTGGGGCGATATTGGTTTCGTCTCAAAATAATAAAAATTTAAAAGACAAAGCTGGTCGAGAAGGCTTCCGGGAGAACATCGCATACATTCAGTTTAAGGAGATGCTGGAAAACTTGCTTAAGCAACTCGCCAAGGATTTTTTTCGGGAAAAAGCGACCTTTGCTGAGTACTATGCACTAGCTAAAGAATTTGACGATCGCAATGATCTGCTTAAGAAAAGAGAGAAACTTGTTGCCGTAAAAAAAGATAAATTCAGAACTGAACTTAGTAGGTTTTTTGAGCAAGTGGAGGCAGGAAAGCCCGGTCAAATTACAGAAACGTTTGGTCAGCAGGTGATGGCACGCATGGAAGCGCTCGAACAAATCGACGATCCCGATGCAATGGGCGTCGACTTGCATCGCGCCGAGGCCGAGTTTCGGGATGGCTTGGAGCGACTGCGCGGTGAGTACCGTGTTCGTCGTCCCCAAGGCATTGGTCTGACCAAGCAACTCACCAGCGATTGGCAAGCATACAAGCGAGTTTCCGAGGAGCTGGAATCGGAATGTTTCATGCCACTCGTCGCTCAGTTCGAAGGCAGAATGGGTTCGCTGCTTGAGAGGCGGGGGGCTGAGCTTGATCGGCGGGAGATGTTGAGGGGAACGCTGGAACAAAGAACATCAAGTATTGAAAAGGCGGTATCCCGCAGTAAAAGTAGCGCACAGGAGGGCTTGCAAAAGGCCCGTGAATCTGTAACAAAAGGTATTTCAGAAAGCGTTCGGCGCCTGCACAATGAAATTGCCACGGTACTTTCGGATTTCGAGCGAACCAAGTTATCCGAGTTTGATCCAGAGGAGTTGCAGTCGGTGCGATCTATGCTGGAAGGCCGTCTGAATGAAGTTTCCCAGCGGGAGACGGGCTTTCTGGAGCGTTTGCGGGAACAGATGGATGCTCTCTCCGAAGCCGTCGACGCCGGCATTCTTCCCGATGACGTGGTGTCCGCGCTGGAAGACAGCAATCAACAGTTGGTCGAGGAAATGGAAGAGTCTTTGCAGTGGGCTCAGGTCGGCATGGCGCTTGGTGTCGTACAACACGAATTTAATGGCGTAGTGCGGAGCGTGCGAAAGGGGATTCGCGATCTTCGCCCTTGGGCTGCGGGCACTCCTGAATTACGTACATTGTTCGACGATTTACGCACGGGTTTTTCGCACTTGGAAGGATATCTCAAGCTATTTGCTCCGCTCGAACGTAGGACGCGCCGGGAGAAAGTTGAGCTTACCGGCGAGGATATCCGAGCCTATGTAATGAGCGTCTTCGAAGCGCGGTTCGCTCGTCATGATATACGACTCCGTCTGACCGATGAGTTTCGGCGATTTGTGGTGGAGGTATTCCCGTCGACCTTGCTCCCGGTGTTTATCAACGTGGTCGATAACGCTTGCTATTGGTTGACAGAGATAAGCCCTGATCGGAGATGGATTCAGTTCGATGCAAGCGGAGATGATATTGTGATTTCAAATGGCGGGCCGGGCATTGAAATGCGATTAGCTGAACGAGTTTTTGATTTCGGGTACTCGATGAAAAAGAACGGGCGCGGCATGGGGCTGAGCATCGCACGTCGTGCTCTTCGTCATGAGGGAATGGATATTTTCATCAATGATCCTGGCGTGGAAAATTCACCGCAATTCGTAATTTCACTTGGCAAGAAATGTGAGTGAAGGAGATGGCGCAGATGTTGATTGAACACTACTCGGATAAAGTGAAAGCTTTTTTAAAGACAGTGGTTTGTTTTGATGATGAGCTAGTAAATGAGGAAGGTTCGTTAGCGAAGGGTGCGCTCATTGCAACTCATTTTGATTCAGGGTTCGATGAGGAAGAGTCGCCTAAGCAAGACGGGAGTCAGATCGAACTGAAGGAGAAGTCTGAGGAGGTGTCACATCCCTTGGATTTTCGTGCGACAGCAAATGCGTTTGCCGAAAACGGAATTCTTTGCTCTGTATTGAAGCCGGAATTGTCCGGGGACGAACTTGCTAAACGAATCGCGAGTTTGGCTAATTCTGCAGATGTGACCATTCTGGATTGGGAGTTGGAAGGTCGTCAGAAGGGTCGAGGATCTGTAGCCTGCCAAAACGCTATTAAGAGAATCTTGGAGCAGGATAAAGAAGTAGGTGGGCGACTTAGACTTATCGTCATTTTTACCGGCACGGATGGGAGGCGCGCCAGCGAGGATCTTCGGGATGAGCTCAGCACGTTAGGTGCGGTACTAAATGAAAAAGAATGTACACTGACAGGCAGTCACTGGCGCATTGTCGTTTTTCAGAAACCACACACGACAATACCCACGGCTAAAGCAGTTAGCTACCAAGATTTGCCGGGGGAGGTGGTGGTGGAGTTCTCGAAACTCACTAATGGATTGTTACCCACAGCAGTCCTTCATGGAATAACTGCCATTCGTGCGAACACACATCGACTCCTAGCTATTTTTGATCGAGATCTGGATGCCCCATTCCTTACACACCGCGCATTGATCCCTGACCCTCAGGATGCCGGCGATTTTTTTCTTGAGGTGCTTCAGGATGAGATCGGTGCTCTAATGCGTAGCAGCGGAATAAAGAATTGTGTGGGAAAAGACTTGAGTGTAGAGTGGATCAAGAGTATTGATGTAAAACCTGAAGTCAAAATGGCGTCCCTAGTGAAGGCCGTATCAGAACCTTCCGAGGACAAGGTTAAAGATTTCAGCATTCCTTTTGAGCAGAAGGATTTAAACAAAAAGAAGGTGGCTGATAAAGTACTTAGTGCTTTATCTAGCAAGGGAGCCAGATCAAATGAACGACTGGCTCAGCTGGTGAGCTTGTATGGTGCAGGCACCCCTCCCTCAGTTGATGAGCAAAGGATGCAGCTTGGGGTTTTGGTTTTTGATGAATCAAAAAATCAATACATGATGTGCTTGCAACCACTTTGCGATAGCGTCCGAATAAATGAACGTACTTTGTACCCGTTCTTAATTCTCGATGAGGTTATTGAAGGTGGAGTAAAGGGTGGCCCAACATCAAAAGACCTATTTGTTCAGGTAGATTCCAATCGCGGGGTTTGGCTCCAAACGAAGTTAACGCCAAAAAAATTGGTTTCTTATACTTACGACCCACCCTGTGGAACAGGCTGCTCAGCTTGGATGGCAAGAAAAAGCACCGAAGGGAAGAGCATATTTGAGGCTTCTATCGGCGAGCAGACTTCAAACTTGGTATGGATTGGAGAGGTAAAGCTTGGGAAGGCGCAGAGAATTTCCAGCGGCATCGCTTCGCGGTTCCATACTCTCGGAATAGACGAGTTTGAATGGCAGAGACTTCATCAAAAATAGCTCAGCTTGTGATTTTGGAATGAGAAACGCCGGCTTATCCCGGCGTTTTTCATTTCGCGTAGTTTGGTACCCGATTAATCCATCGCCTCGTACAGCGGCAGGGTCAGAAACTCCGGGTATTCCGGGGTGAGGGACATCTTGTCGAAGATTTCGGCGGCCTGGTCGTAGGACGCGGTGTCTTCGCCTTGGGCGGTGACGGTGGCCTTAACCTTGACGAGCTCCTCGGCAATCATCGGGCGGACCATTTCGACGGTGACCTTGCGGCCGTCGTCGAGGATGCCCTTGGGGGAAACCACCCACTGCCACACCTGCGAGCGGG
>Ga0209277_10000873_pt1 | contig 15036 bp, 13 predicted proteins | sample JI81AbrownDNA_FD_187503 | JGI IMG/M metagenome (GOLD analysis project Ga0209277, IMG submission 187503) | Wastewater effluent complex algal communities from Wisconsin, to seasonally profile nutrient transformation and Carbon sequestration -... | ecosystem: Engineered > WWTP > Effluent > Algae... | reverse complement strand
AAATGCCGATCCGGTGGTTCGTGCGAGCTGTGCCAAAGCCATGGCCCAATGTGCCACCAACTACGACGAAGGAGCCATTCCCGCCGACGCGATCGCCGCCCTCAAAGCCGGAACCCAAGACGAAAATCCGGTGGTTCATCTCGCCTCTGTCATGGCCTTGGGGCAAGTGGGTAAACCTGCCTTTGAAACCATGGTGGAGATTTTAAAAGAAACCGATAATGTCGCGGTCGCGGTGGCGATCGTCAATGCCCTTGGGTCGATTCCCGATGAGCGATCGGTTCCGGTTCTGCAAGCCCTCAGCCAAGACCAAACGATCGACCCCTATATCCAGGAAATCGCCACCAGCGCTCTTCCCCGCCTTGACCAACTGATTAATTACAAAAAATCTGGGTGGTAAAAATTAGCCCGCGATCGTCTGTCGTCTCATGTTGGTCTTATTCTAGATAACCTTTGTTATTTAGAATCAATGCATTCAAACTCAAGGTCTAACCTCGGTGCAATCAGGCTATTTAGTACCGGATTTTTTGAGCGGCGAGGAGTTCCTTCCCGAGAATTTTCCAGAGCTTCTTCCGCTGTTCGGTACTAATGGGACGACTGCCTTTAATCCAATGGGTAATCATCGATCGGTCCATGTGGAGTTGATAGGAAAGTTGGGCTTTACTCCAACCTTTGAGGGTTAGGGCGACATCCAGGGTTTGACCTGCGATCGGGGCGGGGGCTTGGGGCGCACTGGGGCGAGCACGTTTAGGTCGAGAAAGCTTGGATCCAAGCGGGCGAGTTCCCTTGCGAATATCTTCAATCCGAATTTCTGGCGGCGAGCTGCGCAACATCAGGCGGCCTTCGAGCCAGGTGCTAAACCAATTCTCGAACCGCCCCGGAATGGTGGTGCTTTCGTCATCATCATCGAGGCTGCCGATCGGACGCAGGGCATTGGGATAGGTTTCATCATCGAACTCAATCACCCAGTCCAGCAGCTTCAGCCGACGCAGCGCATTATTCCAGCGCACCAACAGTCGGGTTTGGGTTTCGTCGGTTTTGTAATGGGTATTGAGGGGCCGATCGGACTCGATTTGACTGAGCAAGTCGCGGACGCGATAGGTGGCGCTTTGATGCAGCGGTTCGATCGCGGTGAGGAAGAGGGCCAAGCGGGAGGCCAATTTTTTACGGGTTGGATTAATGCGCAGAATCCCTTTCGCAATGCGGCTGAATTCCACCAGGGTTTCAAGTTGCTTGGGATTGTATTGCAAGAAGGGCGCAAGCCATTGGCCAGGAGTCAACGTAAATTGCAGGTCCTTGGGATAGGCATTTCGATAAAACCCACCGGAGTTGCGAGCGGTGCTGGTTCGTCCTAAGCGGCTGACGTAGTTCGTGCCCAGAACAGTCCAAAACGGGCTATTGAACTGCTGTGCCGTATGTTGATGGGTGCTTTTGTCTTCCATTTGGGTTTGGAAGAGGGTGACGGTGAGTTGGCTGGTGCGATCGATCAAGCTCCGAATTGCGGTGAATTGTTCGATCGGTTTTTCAGAATTACGCTGCCAGCCCAGATGGTCGATGAGGTCTAGGCCGTGAATGGAAAATGGGGATTGCCAAGGTTTGGGCGCGTCTCCGGCCTGGGCGATGAAGGCAAGAAAGGTATAGGCTTCATCGGTGCCGATTTTTTGCAGGATATCCCAAAGCACTTTCCCCAGAACGGCTTCCGCTTTTAGGGTTTCGGGTTGAAGCGGCAGAATGTCCTGTTCCACAAAAGGCACGGGCAGCACTTCATCCCAGCACTGAATGATGAGCCGGGGATTGTCGATCGGTCGGAAGTCCTCATCTTCGTTTTCGAGCATCATGGGTTCCCCCTGGCTTTTTGCTCTAATTTCTGCGGCGGCGGCTCTAAATTGACGCGGATCGCCTTCTCGAATGCCCGCCCCATCGCCGTTCCGTTCATCGGATTTACGACGATAAAGTTGCTGAAGGGTGTTCTCCCATTCAAGTTCAGAGGGGGGATTACGATCGCTCATAGGGAATACCAGGAAACTAGAGAAGGATGAAAGATTTCCGTAAATCTGTAAATCTACAAATCTGTGAATCTTTAAAAATTGAATCTTTTGATCGGTGCTTGTCGGGTGCCTGACGGCCTATCTCATGGCCTGTCTTATGAACGGCCTTATGAACTGCCATAGTGGCTTTCGAGGAGTTTGCGGAGCATATCGACCATGGGAATGCCGAGGGTGACAGATTGCATTTTGATGGCTTTGTGCAAGTCCTCACTAATATCGAGGGTTAGTCTTTTCATTTTGGCTTTTTCAACCGAGTCTGTGGTGTTCTCGCTCACAGTCGGAGGGGTTGCTGCGGGAATTGAGGGTTTGGGCGCGGGATCTGCGATTTTTCCGGAGACAAATTGATCGAGCTTGGCGATTTGCTGAGCTGCGTTGGGTTTTGGAGGAATGGTGGTTTTTTTCCCAGTGGTTCGGGCAGGCGGTTTGGGCATGAGGAAAGCGCGATGCGTGCGTTTAAAGTGTGATGGAAAGGATTTCTTTGGCGATCGCTTTGATTTCTTTGGCGGCGGCTCCTTTAGGTTCAGTTTCGAGAACAGTTTGCCCTGTGGCGGCGGATTCTGCGAAGGCGATGCGTTGGCAGATCTGAGCCTTGAGAACGGGCATTTCAAAGCTGGATAGGGCTTCGGTGACATCGCGTCCTATTGCAGTATTCACTATTTTACGATTTATCGCAAATACGGCTTTCAGGTTTTCTTTAAATACGGTTGCTTCTTTGATCAGGTTAATGATTTCCTGAGCGGCCCAAACATCGTAGGGACTGGGTTGGACGGGGATGATGACCAGGTCGGCGGAGCTGATGGCCGATCGAGCGAGTTCGGAGGCTCGCGGGGGACCGTCGATGATGATGTGGTCGTAGTCGGGAGTAATTTTGGGAATTTCTCGATGGAGGACAGGCCGATCGATCGCCACCACCGGAAATAGCGCTTCACTTTGACGAGCGGCGGCCCAGTCGCGAGCACTGCCTTGTGGATCAGCATCAACCAGAAGCACGCGGGATTTTTTAGTCAGCGCTAGGGCATGGCTGAGATGAATGGCGAGGGTGGTTTTGCCAACGCCTCCTTTCTGGTTTTGAACGGAGATAATCACGGGCTTTTGTTAAAAGGGATGGTGATTAGAATACAGGATTTTTTCTGGGTTTACGATTAGACTGATTTCAGGTTTTACAGAAATACGTTTTTACGACACTAATATTTTTTTGACCCTGGAGAGCGAAAGCATTAAGGTCATTGGGTGATGGGGCGATTCTTGGAACCCATATTTCAGATAAAAAGCTTTTGCGGTTTCCGAAATGGCATGAACTAGCACGGCCCGAATGCCCACCATTTCAGAGACTTGCAGCACTCGTAACAGAGCATCCTTTAACAGTGCAGATCCCAGCTTGTGATTTTGATATTGCAAATCCACCGCAAGACGACCCATCACCATCACTGGAATCGGATCGGGCATATTGCGACTAATCGATCCAGGCGCGTCACTCCGCACGATCGAACCACTGGCAAGGCAATAGTAGGCCACAACTCGATGACCTTCAGACTCATCACAAACGACATAAGTTCTGGCTCCGCCATCCCGCTCACTTTTGAAGGCTTGGCGTTGTAACCAGCGATTTAAATCGGGTTCACCACAGTCAAATTGTTCTAGCTGATGAGTAGATTCAAGTTTAACCGGAGCCTTCATTATTCATTCCATGGAGCTTGGGTGTTGAGCAAGGTGCGGAGAGCCTGATCCGATTCACAGGGACGATCGAGGATCTCTAAAAATTGCTCATATTGTTCTGGGTCTAACTGGAAAAAGGTTTGGTCCAAAATAATATCTTTTGCCTTTTCGCAAGCCGATTCCAGCATGAACTCCGATCGTGATTTGCCCATGACGGCTGAGGCCCGATCGATGAGGTCCCGTTGTGAAGCGTGAATGCGAACGTTGATCGTGGAATCTTTATTAATCGTGCTGCCCATCGTAATTTTGACTGTTTGACCCGACTCTTCACAGCATAAAGAGGATGTATATACAATGTCAACACAGGACATTAATAATGCATTTCACTAATACATTTCACTACGGATGTTTTTTCGATCGCTTTGATTTGTAATAACTGAATCACCGATCGCTCCTGTAATCAGCAAGAACGATCGGCTAACCACCAACCTTTCAACAACAAAGGCAGGGCTAAAAATGAATATCACACGAGTCGAACGCGATGGCGTGGAATTTTTCACGATCGATCGAACCGGAGAATGTGGAATGTCGGAAACGGGACTTGCGCATCTCTGTGGCGTAAACCGAAAATCAGTATCAAACTATACTCGTGATTTGGGTGCGACTAAAAACCATAATTTTGACACTGAAAGCAATCCTAGAAAGTATTCGCGGGTGCGACCAAAAGGCTTAACGCCAGATGAGCGGAGTTATATTTCACACTTTTCATTTATCAGTGCTTCCGTCTGTGCAAAGGTGATTGAGTATTTTGCGTTTGAGTCGAAATATAAAACGTCAGAAGCTTTGTTTGCTTATCGTAAGTTTGCTGAAAAGGGGATTACGGCTTGGATTCAGGAGATGACCGATTGGCATGGAAACCCAGTTCCCAAAAATGGCATCACCCTAGATTTCAAAACGATCGACCAACTGCTAGACAAAAAATTGGATGGCACGTCCTACCGCGTGTTTTTGATTTTGCAAAATGCGATTCGATCGCGCATGACCTTAACAGCGGACGAAATCATGAAACGGGCTGAGATTTCCCGATCGACCTACAGCACCGCAGTGACAAAGCTGGATGAACTCGGGCTGTTGCCGGATTGGTGCAAAATCCAACGGAAAAATCAACCTGAAAAAGTGGTGCGCGATCGGCTTCAGTCCCAACTCGGCGGCAAAGTGGAAGCCTACACGAAATGGGGATTGATCGATTTACTGACTGAAACAGAATTGATTGAAGTGAAAATCGTGACGCACTGGAAAGATGCGATTGGACATTTAATTGCGAAGAGTCGGAAATATCCAAACCATCAAAAACGGTTGCACCTGTTTGGCTACGAAGACCCATGTTTAGAACATATCGAAGATGTCTGTCAGGATTGCGAAATTCGGGTGACCTTCGAACGCGTTCTAAAAGCTGAAAAGGTAAAGGCGATCGCTCCCACAGCACTTTGACCAAACTTTGACCTAAATTCTGGAACCGGAAAAAACGAGCCACCCCAATATGTCCGGTTCCCCCTTTTCAAGGGGGCTAGGGGGATCGAGCTTGAGTGGATCATCAGCCATGTCCTGAAGTGCGTCAAAATGATCCACTATGTCGCTATATAGATCAAGACAGTGTACTTTTTCGGTGGATCATGAGTGAAGGGATAGAATGACCGCAATCTAACGCTCTAATAACGATGGCTTCGCGATACCGCTTCTCCCTAGAAATTGATGACATCCGCGATCGCATTGAAACCCTTTACTCAACGGTTTGGTGGCGAGAAATGAGTCTTGCTGCAAAAATTCGAACCCTAGTCATTGAAAGAATCGAGCAAGTTGAACAAGAAACTCGATCGAATCTCAATAAAAAAACTGGGAATTAAAACACGATCGACAACATCAACAACACAGAATCCAAATTCATCACAATCAAAAAAACAACCAAAAACAAAATGCGCCATCCCCAACCAAAGCCAGGAACAGCGCATCATGTTAAGTCTCAGAGTTTAAGTCTCGGAGTTTAAGTCTTAGAATTTAAGTCTTAGATTTCGGTCACAATCCTAAACCTAGAAAAACTAGGAAAGGGAGTTGATGACGTAGTCCAGAAGCGCGCGGAACTCAACCAACGCTTGAGCGGACATATCACGAGGTGCACAAGCACGATCGCGAGTGTACTGCATAGCAGCAACGTAAGGAGCCGTAGGAAGACCCAAGGAACGGTACACTTCACGCGCACCAGCAATTCCCCACTCATCCAAAGGACCAGTACCGCCCACAACCAAGCTGTATTGGATCAAACGCAAGTAGTGTTTGATGTCGCGAAGGCACTTATCTTTCTTCGCTTGGTTTTCACCAGCTTCACCCGCTTCGTTCAAGTAAGGATACTTTTTGAAACAAGCGTCGTAGCCTTCTTTAGCCACGTTGTCGATACCAGCAGCAAGCTTCTCAGCAGCTTCCAAACGAGCAGCCGCACGTTGGATAGAACCCTGCACCGACTCCAAGTCAGAAGTGCTAGGGAAACGGCCAGCAGCATCAGCCGCTGCAATCACAGTCGTGATAACGGATTTCATTGTTTATTCTCCTGAATGGAATGTTGATCAAGCATTAAAATTGAACCGACTCATCGAAACGCAAACGCGCATTCAACTAGCTCAGTGCAGAAATCACGCGATCAAAGTAGGAAGCCGCTTCAGCAGCCAAAGCCGAGCAATCGCCTTGGATCGTATCCATCTTGCGATACTTAGCAGTGCCTTGGTACAACACGTTGGTGTTGTTGATATGTGCAACAGACACAGCCTTCATGATTTGCACTGCACGAGCAGCAGACTGAGTAGGCACGCCCAATGCAGCGTAGGTTTCCTTCAAACCATTCAAGCAACGATCGTCAAGCACAGACGCATCGCCAGCGAGAAGAGCGTAAGCAACGTAACGAAGAATGATTTCACCATCGCGCAAGCAAGCAGCCATGCGACGAGTAGGGTAGCAGTTTCCACCTGCTTGGATCAAACCACCGTTTTCGCAAATCATGCCGGAAACAGCATCAGAAACAGCACAGCTAGCGTTGCTTGCGATTGCATTCACAGAATCCAGACGCTTGTTACCAGAAGCAACAAAAGCCTTCAAAGCGTCCAAATCGGAACCGCTAATGCAAGCAGTCTTCGTATCAGCGCTAACTACCGCGCGGGAAAATGCGTCAAGCATTTCGCTCTCCTTGTCAGTATGAATAACTTAAAACTTGATTTCACAAGCCTCTATCAACATAAAGGAGCAATTCAATCCACGCCCCGCATATATTAAAGTAAGACACAATCTGTAACAATGAAAACCATTGCACGTTGGCTACTAGACGACGCTCAACAATTGCAAACTAAAACCGCAAAAAATGAAGCCGATCGCTGAGAATAAAAAAGTACCTCCAAGAATCATTGAATTCTTCTGATTGAGGTCTTACCCAAAATTCTTCCAGCCAATCGTTTCAAACACACTTTAAAAATCACAATGAGCAACACCACCAATCCCCCTGCAAGTCCAGAAGAAATCCTAGAAGTCATCGCTGAACTAGAGCAGTACCGGGAACGACTCATCACAGAAAGCACCGAAACGGCCAAAAAAGCCAAAATGACCAAATCAGCCCTCATGGCTCAGATCGAACCCGAACTCCAAAAAATCGATTCGGCCCTCGCCCAACTCCGCACTCAAATCCAAAACTAACCCAACGAACGAACCCGCCCAACGAACCTGCCTAGTGCAGGGAACGACGATCGCCCTAACTTTATCCTCAGGGCATGAACTTCATGCCCACCCACCGACGATAGCGCCGCCCTACCCTCATGTCCCAAACACCCGAAAGCCTTAATCCCGAAGAAACAGACGCGCTTTACGAAGCAGTACGCCACCCAATCATCGACAAAACTTTCAACGCCGAAACCGATCAAACCACCCTTCAACAAATGATCGAAAGCCTCGGCGACAAACGGGGCATTACCCGACTCAACTTCGCAGAAGCGATCGGTGCGATCGGCACCCCTGCAACCCCCTTCCTCATCCAAGCCGTTACCCACCATCCCAATCCCGTCGTCCGTCGAGCAGCAGCCAAAACCCTCACCCTCATCGCCGACCCGATCGCCGTCCCCACCTTAATTCAAAGCCTCCTCAACGACCCCGACACCGTCGTCAGAACGTCCGTCACCGGAGCACTCGCCCGCACTGGAGAAGCCTCCGTTCCTGCACTACTCGACATCATCGCCGCCCCCAACACACCCCAAGAATCCAAAGGACTGGCCACCTGGGCACTCGCTTTCATCGGCAGTGAAGCACAAACCCATATCCTCAACGCGATCGACTCTCCCATCCCCGAAGTCCGCACCGCCGTCATCGCCACCCTCGGCACGATCGCCCAAGAAACCCGTAATCCCACCGCCATCCAACACCTCATCCAAGCCCTCGACGACCCCAACCCCGACACCCGCAGCGAAGCCACCACCGCCCTCAGCAACATTCAACACAAACCTGCTGTCCCAAAACTCATTCATCTCCTCCAACATCCCGAACCCGAAACCCGCAAAGCAGCAGCCCTCGCCCTCATGAAAATCGGAGACCAAACCGCCCTCAACCCACTCCAACTTGCCAACCAAACTGAACAATCCGAGATCGTCCGTCCCGTCCTCAAACTCGCGATCGTTCAACTCCAAAAAACGATCGTCACCGAAGACGACTGGGACTAAAAATGGGACTAAAAAACTGAATTCAAAAAAGACCCCAAAACGACAAAAAGCACGATCTTGAAACGCGATCGTGCTTTTTGTTTATTAGAACCCTGGCATCGAGCTATTTTGACAGGCCATCACTAGCCAACTATCGTCGCCGCAACATTGTTTCACCGCTCAGTTCGGGATGGATAAGCGTGGGTCCAACGTGCCATAGACACCAGGAAAACTATTGAATTGTGTAAAAACACAACCCAGAAGGCTGCATAAAGATTAGTCTACTTAAATGAAATATGAGGACAAGCCCTCGGTCTATTAGTACTACTTGACTGCACTCATTACTGAGCTTCCATCTATAGCCTATCAACGGGTGTTCTTCCCGTGACCTTACTGGGTTAACCCCATGGGAGAACTCATCTTGAGGTGGGCTTCCCACTTAGATGCTTTCAGCGGTTATCCACTCCGCACATGGCTACCCTGCGTTTACCGTTGGCACGATAACAGGTACACCAGAGGTGCGTACTTCCCGGTCCTCTCGTACTAAGGAAGTATCCTCTCAATTCTCCTACGCCTGCACCGGATATGGACCGAACTGTCTCACGACGTTCTGAACCCAGCTCACGTACCGCTTTAATGGGCGAACAGCCCAACCCTTGGGACGTACTACCGCCCCAGGTTGCGATGAGCCGACATCGAGGTGCCAAACCTCCCCGTCGATGTGAACTCTTGGGGGAGATCAGCCTGTTATCCCTAGAGTAACTTTTATCCGTTTAGCGACGGCCCTTCCACGCGGAACCGTCGGATCACTAAAGCCTACTTTCGTACCTGTTCGACATGTACGTCTCACAGTCAAGCTCTCTTATGCTTTTGCACTCAACGGCTGATTTCCGACCAGCCTGAGAGAACCTTTGCGCGCCTCCGTTACAATTTAGGAGGCGACCGCCCCAGTCAAACTGCCCACCTGATACTGTCCCCTCCCCGGATAACGGGTGAAGGTTAGAATTCTAGCCTTAACAGAGTGGTATCTCACCGGTGGCTCCACATTCCCCACAAGGAATGTCTCAAAGCCTCCCACCTATTCTGCGCAGTCAAAGCCCGAACCCAATACCAAGCTACAGTAAAGCTTCATAGGGTCTTTCTGTCCAGGTGCAGGTAGTCCGTATCTTCACAGACAATCCTATTTCGCCGAGCCTCTCTCCGAGACAGCATCCAGATCGTTACGCCTTTCGTGCGGGTCAGAACTTACCTGACAAGGAATTTCGCTACCTTAGGACCGTTATAGTTACGGCCGCCGTTCACCGGGGCTTCAGTCGCCAGCTTCAACTTACGTCTGACCGACTTCTTTAACCTTCCGGCACTGGGCAGGCGTCAGCCCCCATACATCGTCTTACGACTTAGCGGAGACCTGTGTTTTTGGTAAACAGTCGCCTGGATCTCTTCACTGCGACCTACTTGCGTAGGCACCCCTTCTCCCGAAGTTACGGGGCCATTTTGCCGAGTTCCTTAGAGAGAGTTATCTCGCGCCCTTTAGTATTCTCAACCATCCCACCTGTGTCGGTTTAGGGTACGGGTGACTTTGGATTAACGTGTTTAGAGCTTTTCTAGAAAGTTTGACATCATGAACTTCCCTCCCGTAGGAGGTCGTACTCACGCCTCAGCTCAGAGTGTTTTCACCACTCCTCAACACCTCGGACGCTTGAACCGGTAACCAACATCCGGATTCATTAGCCTACTCCGTCCCTCTGCACAATCCAAAATCGAGTACTGGAATATTAACCAGTTATCCATCGACTACGCACTTCTGCCTCGCCTTAGGACCCGACTAACCCTCCGCGGACGAGCCTTCCGGAGGAACCCTTAGGATTTCAGGGCATTGGATTCTCACCAATGTTTTCGCTACTCAAGCCGACATTCTCACTTCTGCTTCGTCCATCGCTGCTTGCCGCTACGACTTCACACTACAACAGAACGCTCCCCTACCGATTCATCGATAGATAAATCCCACAGCTTCGGCACATCGTTTAGCCCCGTTCATTTTCGGCGCAGGATCGCTTGACCAGTGAGCTATTACGCACTCTTTTAAGGATGGCTGCTTCTAGGCAAACCTCCTGGTTGTCTCTGCAATCCCACCTCCTTTATCACTTAACGATGATTTAGGGGCCTTAGCTGGTGGTCTGGGCTGTTTCCCTCTTGACAATGAAGCTTATCCCTCACTGTCTTACTGGCAGAGTGTGCACGGGGTATTCAGAGTTTGACTCGATTTGGTACCGCTCTCGCAGCCCGCACCGAATCAGTGCTTTACCCCCCCGCTATAATCTCTACCGCTGCGCCTAAACACATTTCGGGGAGAACCAGCTAGCTCCCGGTTCGATTGGCATTTCACCCCTAACCACACCTCATCCGCTGATTTTTCAACATCAGTCGGTTCGGACCTCCACGTGGTGTTACCCAAGCTTCATCCTGGACATGGTTAGATCACCGGGGTTCGGGTCTATAAACACAGATTAACGCCCTATTCAGACTCGCTTTCGCTTTGACTACGCCATTTTCGGCTTAATCTACCTGTGCCTATAAGTCGCCGGCTCATTCTTCAACAGGCACACCGTCACCCGTTTTAATCGGGCTTCGATTGCTTGTAAGCTAATGGTTTCATGTTCTATTTCACTCCCCTTCCGGGGTTCTTTTCACCTTTCCCTCGCGGTACTGGTTCACTATCGGTCACACAGACGTATTTAGCCTTACGAGGTGGTCCTCGCGGATTCACACGGGATTTCTCGTGCCCCATGCTACTCGGGATGCAGCTAGTATCCTTGAATTTTCGACTACGAGACTTTCACTCCCTATGGTGTGCCTTTCAAACACTTCGTCTAATCGCCAGATTCCATATCGCTGTCCCACGACCCCAGTCAGTAAACCAACTGGTTTAGGCTGTTCCCATTTCGCTCGCCGCTACTGAGGGAATCACTTTTGTTTTCTTTTCCTTCAGCTACTAAGATGTTTCAATTCGCTGAGTTGGCTCTTTCCACCCTATGTATTCAGGTGGGAGTATTAAGGGTTGCCCCATTCGGAAATCTACGGATCAAAGTTTGCTTCCAACTCCCCGTAGCGTATCGCCGGTAACTGCGTCCTTCATCGCCGCTGTGTGCCAAGGTATCCACCATTAGCCCTTTGTAGCTTGACCACTTATTTCTAAGTATTGATTATCTGTAAAGCCATTAAATAAGATGATTGCTCAACATTTAATGGTTACTACTAACCTGACTAATCTTTATGCAGTTTTCTAGGTTCTGGTTGGATAAATATCCAACAGGCTATGAAGTCAATCATGACATCATGAGTTGTTGAAATTTATCAGTGGAGGTTAGCGGACTCGAACCGCTGACATCCTGCTTGCAAAGCAGGCGCTCTACCAACTGAGCTAAACCCCCTTATCGATATAAGGTGGGCCACCCTGGACTCGAACCAGGGACCTCACCCTTATCAGGGGTGCGCTCTAACCACCTGAGCTAGTAGCCCATGCTGGTTTTGAGATAAAACCAGACCAAAATTTGGAAGCTAACACATATAACCTCGACCGACCTTGAGATAACCTCTATCTACTCTTACTCAATTCAGAGTTAGATGGGTAAGGTCTCCCTAAAAGGAGGTGATCCAGCCACACCTTCCGGTACGGCTACCTTGTTACGACTTCACCCCAGTCATCAGCCCTGCCTTAGGCGCCCCCCTCCTTGCGGTTAGGGTAACGACTTCGGGCGTGGCCAACTTCCATGGTGTGACGGGCGGTGTGTACAAGGCCCGGGAACGTATTCACCGCAGTATGCTGACCTGCGATTACTAGCGATTCCGCCTTCATGCAGGCGAGTTGCAGCCTGCAATCTGAACTGAGCCACGGTTTATGGGATTAGCGCACTCTCGCGAGTTGGCAGCCCTTTGTCCGTAGCATTGTAGTACGTGTGTAGCCCAAGACGTAAGGGGCATGCTGACTTGACGTCATCCACACCTTCCTCCGGTTTGTCACCGGCAGTCTCTCTAGAGTGCCCAACTAAATGATGGCAACTAAAAACGTGGGTTGCGCTCGTTGCGGGACTTAACCCAACATCTCACGACACGAGCTGACGACAGCCATGCACCACCTGTGTTCGCGCTCCCGAAGGCACTCTCCCCTTTCAAGGAGATTCGCGACATGTCAAGCCTTGGTAAGGTTCTTCGCGTTGCATCGAATTAAACCACATACTCCACCGCTTGTGCGGGCCCCCGTCAATTCCTTTGAGTTTCACACTTGCGTGCGTACTCCCCAGGCGGATAACTTAACGCGTTGGCTACGGCACTGCTCGGGTCGATACGAGCAACACCTAGTTATCATCGTTTACGGCTAGGACTACAGGGGTATCTAATCCCTTTCGCTCCCCTAGCTTTCGTCCATGAGTGTCAGTACTGGCCCAGTCACGCGCTTTCGCCGCTGGTGTTCTTCTTAATATCTACGCATTTCACCGCTACACTAAGAATTCCCGTGACCCCTACCAAACTCTAGCCTTGTAGTTTCCATCGCCTGTATGGAGTTAAGCTCCATTCTTTAACGACAGACTTACAGAGCCACCTGCGGACGCTTTACGCCCAATAATTCCGGATAACGCTTGCATCCCTCGTATTACCGCGGCTGCTGGCACGAAGTTAGCCGATGCTGATTCCCCTGGTACCGTCAGATCTTCTTCCCAGGGAAAAGAGGTTTACAACCCAAAAGCCGTCGTCCCTCACGCGGTATTGCTCCGTCAGGCTTTCGCCCATTGCGGAAAATTCCCCACTGCTGCCTCCCGTAGGAGTCTGGGCCGTGTCTCAGTCCCAGTGTGACTGGTCATCCTCTCAGACCAGTTACTGATCGTCGCCTAGGTGCGCCATTACCACACCTACTAGCTAATCAGACGCGAGCTCATCTTCAGGCAATAAATCTTTCACATTGCTGCACATCGGGTATTAGCAGTCGTTTCCAACTGTTGTCCCCGACCTGAAGGCAGATTCTCACGCGTTACTCACCCGTCCGCCACTAACTCCGAAGAGTCCGTTCGACTTGCATGTGTTAAGCATACCGCCAGCGTTCATCCTGAGCCAGGATCAAACTCTCCATAATTGTTAAAAGTGTTTCCACAGTTAACGGATGTTTTTGACTCTTTTGCTCGGATTTTTCAATCCGTTTTGTCTGCTATGAAACTATCTTAGTAATTTCATGCAGGCACTATTTTCTTGACGAGGTTATAGTGCTAAACTAGCTTCCAAATATTTAAATGTCCTGGTTCTGTCGGGTCAACTTCGCTTGCGCTCGTTTCACCGCTTTATTAAGGTAGCGAAGTTTTCTAGAACTGTCAACACTTTTCTAGATATTTTTTTGCGGACTTCCGATCGCAGACTGAAAAAATGAAGAGAAAGCTTATGTAGAGCGGGTTGCACGGGTTTAAACGATCGTGGCCCGCTTTTGATTTTCCTGAATGAGGTGCGTGAGTTCAGGTTCGGGGGGACAGCGACGTTCGGTGCAATAGGTCATGAGTTGGACTCCGGCTGCTTGGCGGACCGTACTCACACGGATGCGGATCTCGTCGGTAATAAACCAACAGCGTTCTTGGCCTTGGCTGTTCTCGTATTCGGTGTTGATGGTGAGGATGCCGTCTTGGCCAAACCAGTAGCGACTGATGACGGGGATTTTTTCGACGTAGCCTCGGTTGCGGAGGAGTTTGCCGCTGTGGGGGTTGTGGGGATCGGGGAGGTCTACGAGGATTGCGCCGTAGTCGGGGTTGGGCGGAGTGTCGTCGAGGGCGGGTTGCCAAAGGAATCGGGCGGCGCTGCTGGCGAGTTCGGGGGGAATGCCTTGGGTTTGGCAGATGGCGATCGCGGTGGGATGGTCTTGGGGGAGGGGTTGGACGATGAGGTTGGATTCGCCGGATTCATCGGCGGCGGTGTCGAGGTGATGGACTTCTCGGGTCGTAAACCAGGTTCCTTCGCTTTTGAGGAAGAAGTCGTGCATGGTGCGGGGAGGCTGGAACATGGCTATTGTGGTTTTAATTTTTGATTTTGATTTTTTAAGAATAGAGGTTTTGAGATGGGTGTAACGGGGGAGCGATCGACGGGGGAAGGGTTGGCGGTTGCGCGGTTTCAGGGCGTTTTGATTACGGAGGTGCCGGAGTCGTTGACGGCGCGGGTGGAGATTTTGCGATCGGGGAAAGCCTTTCAGTACGACTTGTATCAGTTGGATTTAGCGCAGGTTGAGTTAGCAGATTGCGATTTGAGTGGGGCCAAGCTGGTTGGATGTGATTTAAGAAATGCCGATCTGACCGGAACAAGGCTGGTTGAGTCGGATTTACGGGGTTGTGACCTACGGGGAGCCAAGCTGATTCAGGCCGATCTGACGGGAGCTTGTTTGAGCCGATCGCGATTGGAAGGCGCTCATTTATCTCAGGCTGTGGTGGAAGAATTACGGGTTGGTTTTGCCAGATATGACGCGGAAACCCAGTGGCCAGAAGGATTTGAATGGCGGAAGTCTGGGGCGATCGGACCTGGCGCAAGCTTGGCAGGCGCGATGCTGAATACGGTGGATCTGGCGGGTGCTGACTTGAGCGGCG
>Ga0209277_10000872_pt1 | contig 15045 bp, 8 predicted proteins | sample JI81AbrownDNA_FD_187503 | JGI IMG/M metagenome (GOLD analysis project Ga0209277, IMG submission 187503) | Wastewater effluent complex algal communities from Wisconsin, to seasonally profile nutrient transformation and Carbon sequestration -... | ecosystem: Engineered > WWTP > Effluent > Algae... | reverse complement strand
CAGTCATCCGGAGACCGAAGCCGATCCGGCGCAGCTCGGCTACGCGGGGGTCGCGCTGGACGTGATGGCCGCCGTCAGCCGCAACGAGCGGCGCACGATGATTCTCAACGTGCGCAACCGGGGCACGATCGAGGGCTTGCCCGCCGACGCGGTGGTCGAGGTGACGACATTGGTGGACGCCAATGGGGTGCATCCGCTGGCGTTGGACGAGCAACCGAGCCTGCACCAGTTGGGCCTGATTCAGCAGGTCAAGGCAGTGGAACGCCATGCGATCGCTGCGGCGACCACCGGCTCGCGGAACGACGCCCTACAGGCATTCGCCCTGCACCCGTTGGTCGACTCCCTGCACCTCGCCCGCGAACTGCTGGACGGCTACCTGAGCGCGAACCCCGAACTGGCGCAGCTGCTGGGGGATGTGCGGTCGTGAGCGGTGAACCGTTGTCAGAGGCGGTCACGCAGACCTGAGGCTCGGCGGGCGGTGCGTTGCACGGCCTGCACGAGCGCGTCGGGCGTGCCGATCAGGTGCACGGCGTCACGTGCCCGGGTGACAGCCGTGTACAACAGCTCGCGAGTGAGCAGGGGTGAATCGACGGGCGGCAACACCAACGAGACCACCGAGAACTGACTGCCCTGTGACTTGTGCACGGTGAGCGCGTCCACCGACTGCACCGGCCCCAGCAGATCGGGGCTGAGCGGACGCACCGCTGCGCCGGCGAAGTGCACCAAGGGGCGGACGCCAGTGGTCAGCACCACACCGGTGTCGCCGTTGTACAGACCCCAGTCGGGCTGGTTGACGGTGACCAGCACCGGACGCCCGGCATACCACTCGCCTTCGGCGCCGAAGCCGGCCACGGAGGCCCTGAGCCAGAACTCGACCTGCCTCGCCCACGTGGTGGCGCCATATGGTCCGTGCCGGTGGGCACAGAGCAGCCGGTGCTGATCGAGCAGTTGCAGCGCGCGCGGAGCGTTGCCGCTCTCGGCCGCAGCGTGAATGCCCCGCCCGACGTGGATGACCCGAGCGCGCAGGTCGTCCTGCGGATCGTTCTCACCGGTCAGGGTCAGGTTGGCGTGCCCGGCGGTGGCCAACGCCAGCACCCGGTCGGGATCGCCGGCCCGCACAGCTTCGGCGAGCTGGCCCAGCACGCCGGTGAAGCGGTAATTGCGCCGCAGGCGCACGACCGGGCTCTGCCCGCCGGTGCCCTGCCACGACGCTCTGGTCAGGTCGCCCAGCACCGCGCCCGCGCCGACCGAACTCAGCTGGTCGGGGTCGCCCACCAGCACCAGTCGGGTGCGCGGCCCGAGCGCCTCGGTGAGGCGCGCCATCATCGTCAGCGACACCATCGACAGCTCGTCGACGATCACCACGTCGTGCGGCAAGGGGTTGTCGCGATGGTGCCGAAACGGCGGATGGCGATACGGCTGCGCACCCAACAGGCGGTGCAGCGTGCTGGCGCTCAACCTGGCGACCTGAGCGGCGACGTCGGACGGCAGCTCGGCCGCGGCCTGACGCAGTGCCTCGTCCATACGAGCCGCGGCCTTGCCGGTGGGCGCCGCGAGCGCGATGCGCCGGATGCCCTGCCTCAGCAGCAGCGCGATCATGCGCGCGATGGTGGTGGTCTTGCCGGTACCAGGACCGCCGGCCAGCACAGTGACGCCGGCCTCGGCCACCTGCGCCACCGCCCGACGCTGGTCGGGGTCGGCGTCGGGGCCGGGAAAGAGCTCGTGCAGCCAGGCTTCGAGTTGATCGGGAGCCGCGCTGCTCGCGTGTGCGAGGGTACGTGCCTGCAGGGCGAGCCGCACCTGCTCCTCCTGCTGCCAGTAGCGACTCAGGTACAGCTTGTGGTCGACCAGGCGCAGCGGCAAGCGCGGATCAGCCTGCTGACCCAGCCCGACCAGCGGGCTGGCCTGCAGGGCGGCCAGCCACGGTCCCGGCTCGGGCCACAGCTCAGGGGGCACTTCGACCAGTTCGTCATCGCGTCCGGTCACCCCGGCCCGGACGCGGTCGAGTTCGAGGCAGACCGAACCGGCCCGCAAGGCTCGGACGGTGAGCGCAACCGCGAGCTGCACCCGCTCGTCGTCGTCTCGGTACAACCGGGTGATCTGCCGGGCGGGATGCAGGTCGGCCCAGTCCAGCACGCCGAGGGTGTGGAACTCGCCGGTCAGGCCGGTGGCGGTGATCGAAAGTGCTGGATCGGTCACGGTGACACCCCCGCCAGCAGGCGGGACAGCTCTTCGATCAGCGCAACCGGTGGACGCCAGTCGAACACGCCGGTGCTCGAACCGGCCTCGCGGCCACCCATGCCCCGCACGAACAGGTACAGCACACCACCCAGATGTCGGTTCGGGTCGTAGCCTGCGAGCCGGCCGGCCAGGAAGCGGTGTAGTGCCACGCAGTACAGCAGCGCCTGGAGGGGATAGTGCGAGGCGCACATGGCAGCCACCATCGGCCCCTGCGCGTAGTGACCCAGAGCGAGGTCTTCGCCGCCGAGCCGGTTGGTCTTGTAGTCGACCACCACGAAGCGCGGCTGCCTCAGGTCTCCCACCCGGAACACGGCATCGATGCTGCCGGTGAGAAAACCACGCAACGGCTGAACGGCCAGTGCGGGGTCGGCCAACAGCGCCGGGTAGCCGACCAGCGGATCGTCGGCCGCCAGATGACGCCGCATCAGTGCGGCGAGATGGCCCAACGTGAACGGGTCGGCGGGCGACAGCGGCAGGTCGAAGGTGAGTTCGGCCAATCGGTCCGCGATCGGCAACTCGGCCAGGCTGCGGTGGTCGGCCAAGGGGCCCAGGGGGGTGTGGAAGGCGGGCAGCAACGCGTCGGCGAGCCCCGCGGCAGTCACCCCTGGTAGCGGGAAGCGCGGCAACCATTCGGCGGCGGCGGCGCGCAACCGGCTCGCCAACGCCGCCTCGTCCGCACCCGGGTCGACATGCTCGAACAGGGCGTGCACCAAAGTGCCGAACTGGGTGCCGCCCGGCAGCTCGCGCATCGGTGAGGGTGCGGTGGCGGACGCGGGGTGGACGACCGTGTCGGCCTTCTCGGGTTCGTCGGCGAGCAGCGGAGCCTCGGCATGCGCGCCCGCGGTGAGGCCGGAGTACGAGGTACGCCGCCAGTCGGCATCGATGCTGCGGGTGAAAGTCAGGGCGTGCAGGTTGGCCGGGGGGCGGGACCGAACCTCGACCGGTTGCAGCCGGTCTGGGGTGACGCCGGTCACCACGACCTGCTGCGCCGACTTCACCCAGGGCAGTTCGGCCGGGCAGAGAACGCCGGGGTGGTGATCCAGTGGGTAGCCGGCGGCGGGTGCTGCCGGCTGGCCGGTTCGGGGTCGGTAGAGCACACGCTGCAGGGCGGACGTCGGTGTCTTGTAGGTGCGGGCCCACCAGGCGATCACCTGGGACCGCGCCCTGGTGAAGGCCACGTACAGCAGGCGCAGCGACTCCTGGGCGTCTTCGGCCATGGCTTGACGCAGCCGGGCGCCGCGGCCAGGAGCGTCGCGACCACCCAGGTCGATCACCGCACGCCCGTTGTCATGCAACAGCAGGGCGCCTCCGCTCTCATCGCCGGAGCCCACCGGGTCCCACAGGTCGGGCAGCAGCACAATCGGATACTGCAGGCCCTTCGCGCCGTGCACCGTCTTGACCTGCACCGCCTCGGCGTCGGTTTCCAGTCGCCTGGTGCGCTCGTCGTCGGCACTTCTGCCCTGTTCGCCCTGCAGCCACTCGGCCAGCCACGCGGCGGTGGGCCTGACCCGGGTGGACGCCTCGTGCAGCACTTCGGCGAGGTGACGGTAGTCGGTCATCAGCCGTTCACCGCCAGGGCGCGAGAGCACCCGTTCGATGAACGACGTCTCGGTGCAGATGGACGCGAACAGCGCCGCAACTCCGGCCCGCACCAGCGTGCGATCCCATTGCTTCAACAGCGCGGCCCAGTCGGCGACCTGCGCCTCGTCAGCCGTGGCCAGCTCGGCCAGCGAGCGGTCGAAGAATCCACTGACGAGCGTGCGTCTGACCTCGTTGCGCCGTTGTGTGGCCAGTGCCTGCAGCAGGGTGAGCCAATCGTCGGCCGCCTCGGAGGCGTAGATGCTGTCGGACCCGCTCAGGGCCACCGGAATGCCGGCCCCCCGCAACGCGGCCGCCACCGCGGTGGCCGCCCAGTTGGTGCGCACCAGCACCGACAGGTCGCCCGGACGCACCGGCCGCCACCCGCCATGATCGTCGACCAACTGCTGATCGCGCAGGATCGAGCCCACCTCGCGCACCAGGTCTGCTCGGACACTCTCGTGCGCCGACCACGGCTTGACCTCCTCGTCGATCGTTCGCAGCGTGACGGGCGGCACCTGCCCGCTCGAGGAGCGAACGCCCGAGCCGGCCCGGTGCGCGACGACGGGGTGCACCTCGATCTGTTCACCCAGTTGCAGGTCGGCGAACAGCTCGCCCAGACCACGCACCAGCGCCTCGTCGCTGCGATGGTTCACGCTCAGCGAGAACCGTGCATCGGCGGTCTCCACAGCGGCGCTGTAGGCAGCGATGTCGGCGCCACGAAAGGTGTAGATGGCCTGCTTGGGGTCCCCGATCAACACCAGTCGCCGGTGACCGTCGAACAGGCGCTGGAGGATCTGCCACTGCACCGGATCGGTGTCCTGAAACTCGTCGACCAACACCGCGTCGAAGCCCTGGCGCAACCTCTGGCAGCTCGATTCTCCGGTGACCGGGTCGGCGAGTGTGTCGCGCAACCGGACCAACTGGTCGTCGAACGTGACGACGCCCAGCCGGTTGCGCCGCTCGGCCGAGACCTTACGTACCTGATCGGCGAACTGCACGCGTTCGGCCACCGAGCCGTCCGCGTTCTCGGGCACGATCGGACGCAGGTCGTGGGCGACGGCCTGCCCGGCCAGGCCGACGGCGCCGCGCTCCACGAGCTTGGAGCCGTTGCGGCGATCGTTGAGGGGGAACGGCGGTTGCCGGGTGTCGAACGCGTAGCGACTCAGGTACAGGTCGTGGGCCACCTCGCGCACCAGCGGCCCGAGATCGGGCAGCACCCGTCCGGACGGGTCAGCGGACGCGAGAATGCCGAGTTGGGCGTACATGGCGGCGCAGAACTCGTGAATGGTCATCACCCGGGCGCTGTCGAACGCAGCAAGAGCGGCCACCAGTCGGTCGTGCGCCGCTCCTGGCTGGATCGTCTGCGCCTTCTCCACCAGGTGCGTGCGCACCCGGGCACGCAGCTCGCGGGTAGCGTTGCGTCCGAAGGTGACCATCAGCAGGCGATCGATGGTGGTGCTGCCGTCGGCCAGCAGCCGCACCGCCAGGGTCGCGATCGCGTGGGTCTTGCCGGTGCCGGCGGACGCCTCCAGCACCGACGTGCCCGGCGGCACCGGCGCGGCGTCATCGAACTCGCTGAAGCCGTTCATCGCACCGGGACCGCCTCGTGCGCGCTGATCGGATGCCAGATCAGCCGTGCGGCTGCGCAGGCCAGCAGGGTTTCGGACGGCTGGTCGAGGTCGTCGTCACCCATCGGCACCGCCAGCAGGTCGTCGACCCGGGCGAAGAAGCGCGTCCAGTGCCGCCCGGGAGAGTCGTAGGCCTGGCGCAGCTCTCGCACTGCAGCCATCGGGTCGCGGCCGGTACGCAGCAGGTCGGCCAGTTGCGTGCCGAAATCGAGCGGTAGCGGCAGCGGGGCGTCCAGCCCGATCCGGTACAGCCGGATCCATCGGCCGAGCAGTTCGTGGGCGCTCGCCTGATCGGGGCCGCGCAGGGCGAAGCGGCCACCTCTTCCCACCAGCAAGCCCTGCCATGGGCGATCATCGGTGGCGGCCAGGGCGAGCAACTGCAGCCACAAGCCGATGGTGCGCCTGCGCGACACCTTCGAGAAGGTGGCCTCGAGCACCAGATCCTGTTGGGTCGCGACCCTGCCGGTGAACCGGACCGGCCCGCAGTCGACCGAGATGTCGTGATGCACCGTAGCCTGGGCTGACAGCTGGGGCAGGTTGTTCGCGATGGGCGTCAGCTGCGCCTCGACCTCGTTGAGCATCCGGGTTCCGATGGCGCCGGGCGGCACCGCCCCGCGCAGCCACTCGGCACGGATCGCGTCGTCGACCGAGTGTCCTGCCCTGACCAGCCCCAACAATCGGTCACCGACCCCCCAACGCTGCAGGTGGTCGAGTTCGATCGGAATATCGAGCGACGGCTTGCTCTCGTCCCAGTAGGTGAGCCCGCAGCGCTCGCGAAGAAAGTGTCGCGCCGGGTCGCGCACGAAGCGGATCAGGTCGTCGAGCGACACCTCCGTGAGCAGCGGGGCCGGCGGGACGCTGTTGTCGGTAGGTGGATCGTGCCGCGGTGACGACACGGCCAGGGCTCCGCGCAGGCCGGTCGGGTCGTAGCTCGATGCCACGCCGCCGGCAGCGTTGCCGAACAGGCTCGGGCTGAACGGTTGCAGTGGATGCTGCCGCTGCCGCACACCACCCTCGTCGAGCAGCTGCAGCAGGTCGGCCAGGGCCGCCGGCGGCGGGATGGGCTCGTTGGTCTGGGCCGATCGTGACTGGTGCACGATCACCACGGACTCACCGGCGGCGTTGATGGCGGCGATCAGCGCCTGCCGATCCTCGGCCGGCGGGTCGGGCTCGCCCGGCTGCGGCACCCGGAGCATCAGGTTGTCTCCGTCGCGCTCGGGGGCGCGCGGAAAGACGCCGTCGTCGAGCCCGAACAGGCACACCACCCGGTACGGCACGCCACGCAACGATGCCAACGAGCACACCGTGAGCGATCCATTGCCGTAGGTGGACCGAGCCTCGCCCCGCTCGAACTCGTCGGTGACCAGCGAGGTGATGTCGGCCAGCTCGAGCTGCTCGTCGCCGGCCCCCCGTTCGGCGAGATCGGCCACCCTCAGTAGGGCGTCGGTTCGCTGCCAGGCGTTGTCGCCGCTCACCTCGGTGAAGGCGTCCAGTGCCCACTGCAGGCGGGTCACCCAGCCGGCCAGGTTCGTGGGCGTCTGGTACTGAACGGACAGGTGGGACAACCGGCTGATCAACTCGGAGAGCCCGCCCAGCGGCAGCAGGTCACCGTCTTCGACGCCATCGAGGGGCAGCACGGTGCCCACCATGGGCAATAGCTCCTCGCTCAGCGCCACCCCGAGCAGCATGCGCTGCAGCCCGGCCGTCCACGTGTTCTGCGGCACCTGGCCGAGCCCGAACCGGTCACGGTGGTGCGCCGACAGGCCCCACCGCACCCCGGCATCGTCGGCGAGCCGGGTCAGCCGCGCGATGGCGTCGGAATCGAGACCGAACCGGGCGGCGACCGCCGGCTGCACGCACAGCTCGATGACGTCGGCCGACGTTGCCCGCGACGTCAGCAGGGTGAGCGTCTGAATGAGCACCCCGACGAGCGGGTTCACTTCGGCCGAACTGCGATCGGCCAACTGCACCCTGAAGTCATGGGCCGGATGCCGTCCGGGAACGCCGACGGGCAACCGGAAGGCCGCCTGGATCAGGGGAGCGGCCCTGCCGGGATTCGGGCAGCCGACGACCAGATGGCGGGGCTCCAGAGTCGGATCGGCGGCCAGCAGTGCGGTGATCGCATCACGCAGGATCTCGACCTGACGTTCCAGTCCATGGCCGCCGTGCACCTGGACGGTGTGGTCGGGGGTCGGCGCCGCGACACGCTGGCCGACCAGCCGGCGTTGCAACCACCCCAGCGTGGTGATCGGGCGGGGAACCGCCGGCACCTGGTGGACCTCGGCCACCTCGAACAGGCGGCGGTGGGCGGCACGCTGGTGGCCGGTGAGCCTGCCGACGGGCCCGCTGGGGGTGTCGGAGCCGACCGCGTGCCCAGCGACCTGCGGCAGAAAGACGTGCACGTCACGATGCTCGGCGAGGGCGTGCAACACGTTCAGCCACCAGGGAGAGAACGGGTCTGGGTGCACGAAAGAGACCGAGGACGGCAGCGGCAAGGAATCGGGATGTGCGCGCAACCCCGCGATGAAGCCGTCGGCCGCGGTGAGCGGGCTCGCTTCGGCCGCCGCCAGCCGCCAGAGCACGGGCTGCCAGGTGTCGAAGCCGAGGTCGACGCCCTGCTCGTCGCAGTTCTCGCCGGCCTCCCAGCGCGCCACCAGCCCCGGACGCCACTGCAGGTAGCGCTGGAACAAGGTGGCGATGCGATGGGCGACCGGGTAGGCGTTTCGGGAGGCTGCGAGATGGCGCCGCAACTGTTCGAGTTGCGGCTGCTCGGGCTGCTCACCGATCACCCGGAGTAACCGCCAGCTGAGTTGACGAGGACGCCAGAAGCCACCCTCGTCACCGAGTTCGTGCAGCAGCCGCCCGGGGCTGAGAAACGACACCCCTGCGCAGATGCCTTCGCCCGGCCGGCCCAACCGTTGGGCCAGCTCGTTGGTGAGCCAGCGGCGCACGTGCGCGTGCGGTGTGACCACCACCTCGGTCATGAACGGGTCGGCCCGTGTGCCGCCCAGCCCGGACGCCAACGCGCTGGTCAGCGCCGTGGCGTCGGTGGAGGTGTGCAGGAACAGTCCGGTCATCGTGGGCACCACTGTAAAGGCGGTTGCCGACAGTTCTCGGCGGCGGTTCACCATGTCTTCCTCGACCCTCAGAACCGGTTGCGCGCGGTGTCGGCGGTGGCCCCTACAGTGTGCAGGGTGCCCGATTCCGATGCCCTGCTGGCCGCACTCGACCCCGAACAGCGGGCCGTCGCGACCACCTTCGGGGTACCGGTCTGCGTGATCGCCGGCGCGGGTACCGGCAAGACGAGGGCGATCACCCACCGCATCGCCTACGGATGCGCGATCGGTGCCTACGATCCGGTGGCGCTGCTCGCGGTCACGTTCACCACCCGTGCCGCGGGCGAGTTGCGGGGTCGATTGCGAAGCCTGGGGCACCCGCGCGTGCAGGCCCGCACGTTCCATTCCGCCGCGCTTCGTCAGGCGCAGTACTTCTGGCCGGCCGCCATGGGTCACGAGCTGCCCCGGGTCAGCGACCAACGCGCCGGACTGATGGCCGAGGCCGCCGGTCGCCAGCTCGGGCAACGGGTCGAATCGGGCACCCTGCGCGACCTGCTCACCGAGATCAGCTGGGCCAAGGTCAGTAACGTGCCGCCCACCGACTACGCCGAGCTGGCCACCACCGAGGGCCGTGAGGTGGCGGCCGTCGACGCGACCGGAGTGGGCCGCATCTATGCGCGCTACGAGAAGATCAAGGCGGAGCGCGGCGTGATCGACTTCGACGACGTTCTGCTCTGCGACGTGGCACTGCTCTCCGATCACGACGACGTGCGTACCCAGGTGCGCCGCGCCTACCGGCACCTGGTGGTCGACGAGTACCAGGACGTCAGCCCGCTGCAGCAGAAGCTGCTCGAGCTGTGGCTCGGCGACAAGCCCGACCTGTGTGTCGTGGGCGACCCGGCACAGACCATCCATTCGTTCGCGGGGGCCCGCTCCAGCTATCTCACCCGCTTCGCCGTCCGGCACCCGCAGGCCGAGGTGATCCGCTTGGTTCGCGACTACCGATCCACGGCCGAGGTGGTCGAGGTGGCCAACAAGGTGCTGCACTCCCGTGGCACGGTGCCCGGCGTCCGGCTGGTGGCGCAGGGCGGCAGCGGTCCCGCACCCGTCTTCACTCAGGCCGACACCGAATCCGACGAGGCCGCCCGGGTCGCCGGCTGGCTGGCCGGCCTGATCCGCGACGGGGTTCCGCCCTCGGAGTTGGCCGTGCTGTACCGCATTCACGCCCAGTCACCCGCCTACGAGGCCGCGCTGTCGTCGGCCAAGGTGCCATTCACCCTGCGCAGCTCCGAGGGCTTCTTCCATCGGCCCGAGGTGCGCGGCGCGATCGTCGCGCTCAAGGCGCAGGTGGGAGCCGCGTCCGACGAGCTGGTCGCCTCGGTGCGAGGAGTGCTGGCGGGAACGGGTTGGACCACCGAACCGCCGTCCGGGCAGGGTCAGGCGCGCGAGCGCTGGGAGTCGCTGTCGGCGCTGCTCACCCTGGCCATCGACCATGCAGAGCAGCATCCGCAGGCCGACCTGCAACAGTTGCTCGACGAGTTGGACGAGCGCGCCCGGGTCGAGCATGCACCGTCCGGGGCCGGAGTGACGCTGTCCACCCTGCACGCCGCCAAGGGTCTGGAATGGACGGGTGTCGCCCTGGTCGGGCTGCAGGAAGGCACCCTCCCGTTCGCGCTGGCCCAGTCGCCGGCGCAATTGGCCGAGGAGCAGCGCCTGCTCTACGTCGGGGTCACGCGTGCGCGGCGCCATCTGTGGCTGTCGTGGGCACCCTCGCGCAACGGTGGCGGCGCACGCCGCAAGCCGTCCCGGTTCCTGGACGGCATCCGCCCCGAACTCGGGCCCGCCCGCCCGGCGACCGGCGGCGGCCAACGCAGCAAGAAGCCGAAGAGCCGGCACGGCCTGAACTGCCGGGTGTGCGCACGTCCGCTGGCACCAGGCGCCGAGCTGAAGCTGGGCCGGCACGCCGACTGCCCCTCCAGCTACGACGAGAACACCTGGGCGGTGCTGCGCGAATGGCGTCGCCAGGAGGCGGCCGAGGCCAACCTGCCGGCCTTCTGCATCTTCACCGACGCCACCCTCATGGCCATCGCCGAGGCCAGGCCGGCAGACGAGCGACAGCTGCTCTCGATCGGCGGTGTGGGTCGCAGCAAGGCCGACAAGTACGCCGAGGCGGTGTTCGCGATTCTCGCGACCTCAGCGTTGCCAGCCGGGCAGAAACTCGGCGAGCACGTCTCGAAAACGAGCGGTCACGTCGAGCTGGGCCAGGACGGCGATTCCGCCTAGCCACACCCGATGGATCAGGGCGTACACGGGCGGAATGGTCATCTTCATGCCCACTCCGCCGCGGTTGCTGCTGCTGCGCACGTGCAGAAACTGCTCGCGCATCCACTCGCGGTCGAAATGGAACTCATCCACCCGAGCGGGTTCGACGAACGGATCCAGATAGCCGAACAACTCGCTGGCATCCACGTCCTTGGCGATGAAGCCCTCGTCGCTGAGCCCGGCGGTCATCGCCGCGATGTCGTTGACGATGGCCAGCTGGATCAGCCGGGCCATGGCGGTGGGCAGGCCGTCGGGTAGCCGCGCGACCAGCCCGAAGTCGACGATGCCGAGCCGCCCATCACCAAGCACCAGGTAGTTGCCCGGGTGCGGGTCGGCGTGCAGCAGCCCGGCCCGTGCCGGACCCGCGAACAGTGACCGCACGTACAGCAGTCCCACCCGGTTGCGCACCTCGTCGGGGGAATCCGCGACCGAGGTCAACTTGCTGCCGTCCAGCCAGTCGCTGATCAGCACCCGGGTGGTCGCGTGATGCACCTTCGGTACCACGAACTCGGGGTCGCCCTCGAATGCAGCGGCCGCCTGGGCCTGGTGCTGGGCCTCCAGGGTGTAGTCCACCTCTTCGGAGATGCGTGCCGCCAGTTCGCGGGTGACCGTGACCACGTCCACCCCGCCGGCCAACGGCGCGACCACCCCGGCCAACCGCTCGATCTGGCGCAGGTCGGAGCGCAGCGCCTGGTCGGCGCCGGGGTACTGCACCTTGATCGCGACCGGCTGCCCGCCGACCAGAACGCCCCGGTGCACCTGCCCGATGGACGCCGCGGCGGCCGGTCGCAGGTCGATCGACTCGAACCGGTCACGCCAACGGGGGCCGAGTTCGTTGCGCAGCACGGCCTGCACACGCGAGGACGGTAGCGGGGGAGCACTGTCCTGCAGTTTGGCCAGGTGCTGGCGATACGGGGCGGCGATCTCTTCGGGCAGGAACGACTCGAACATGCTCAGGGCCTGGCCGAACTTCATCGCCCCGCCCTTGAGCTCGCCGAGCACGGCGAACAACTGCTCGGCCGCTGCCGTGCGCAGATCGGCTTCCACCTGGTCGGCGTCTGCCCCGAACAGCCGGCGACCGAAGCCGACAGCTTGGCGCTGGGCCTCACCCAGGGGTAGCGACAGCATCCGGGAAGCCCGGGCGAACGAGGACGTCGGCAGTCCCTGCTTCTCGTCGGCCTGGTCGGAATCGCTCATGCCGCCATTGTGCCAAGCCTGACCAGGGTGCCTCTAACTGAAGTCGAGACACCCGCAGCCGGGGTGGGCACGGAGCGGCCGTAGGTGCAGTTGCCGATCCGTGCTCAGTTCGAGCCCGGCGCCAAGGGTGTCGGGCAGGGCACCCTCCAGCCAGGCGACGGCCTGCAGGGCTGCTGTCGTCACGGCCCAGTGCAGATTCAGTGCGGTGGCCTCCGGACGTTGCCGGCACAGCTGCGCGAGCAGGCGGGGCCACGCCGGATCGCGAGCGCATCGATGCAGGTCTTCGCAGCGCTGGCACGGTGTGCGACCCGGCACCACCAGGGGGCCGACGGTGGCGCCCAGGTCGCAGGCGCGCACCACCAGGTACGGCTGGCCGTTCGCGCCCAGCTGAGCCAGCAGGCTGCGCTCCGCCTCTGCGGCCCGGGTCACCACCAGGGTGAGCCCACTCGTCGTGGACTCATAGGGCCAGTGATCCGCGAACTGCAGCCGAGCGGCGAACCGCGCGGCCAGTGCCCCCACCTCCCGCGGCATACCGCCGGCACCCGGCCAGACCAGCCGCACGGGGCCGTCGAGCTGGGCCAGCAACAGCTCCACGAGCAGTGTGGCCAGTCGTCCGCGGCCGATCACGCTGACCGCGCCGGCATGCACGCGGGTGGCGCGCAGCAGGCCGGCGCCGAGCAGCAGGTGCAGCAGGGCGTCCAGCCAACTCTCGTGCCCCGGGCCGGCCGTCTGTTCCAGTTCGTGGCGCGTGCGGGGGGCTGCGAGGGCGTCCAGCACCTGCACCATGCCGGGTTCGGCGTCGGTGACCAACAAGCCCGCCGGTGGTTCGAGGCCGAGCTGCAGCGTCGCCCCAGTTCGCCACAGGGTGGCCAGGGGCGTCGTCAGCTGCCAGGTTTCGGTAGATCCGGTCTGCACCCTGGGCATCGTTGCCCGCGCGCCGGCACGACACGCCGTCCGGTCACCGGCTGGCAACACCTGGCACGCGACGGACAACACCTGCCAGGGCCGACCACTCGCCCGTTCGGCCCAGCAGCAGAACCCCCTGGACATGCGAAGAGCGCCGCGCCCGAGGGCGCGGCGCTCTTGATCGTGTCAGGCCTTGGGCAGGAAGCGGGTCAGATTGGTCCCGCACACGGGGCACTTTGCCTTGGCGATCCGGGTTCCTTTTGCGTTGACCGTCACGTCGCCGGAGGCGTCGCGGTGATCCTTGCACTTCACGCAGTAGAACGAACCGCTGTAGGTTTCGTCGGCCACGTCATTTCCTCCTAATTGTGGGGTGCGCTGGAGCAACCACAGCGCGCTTGCCTGGTCAGCATACGGCACCGTTCCGAGTGGCTGGGCACCCGTTCGGGTGGTCGAGCCCGCTCAGCGGGGCCGGGACGTGAAACGAGGCTCCCTGGATGGTTTCCGCTTGCCTTCCCCTGCGAGCGGATCGACCCCGAGAGCCTCGTGGCTCAGACGGTAGCCGGGCCGCACCGGAGAGGTCAACACGAGTCCAGCACTTCTGTCGGGGGCGGCGATTAGGCTTCGGACATGAGCTCGGAGCCATACCAGGTGCGGCGTAGCGCGCGGCGCCGCACCACGATGGGCATCGTGCGCGAGCGCGGCACGCTGGTGGTGGTCGTGCCACAACTCATGACCCGCCAGCAGGAGCGTGAGTTGATCCCCGCGTTCGTCTCGCGCTACCTCGCACACGAGGCCGGCCGCCGTCCGCCGTCCGCCGACGAGACGTTGACGGCCCGCGCCCGCGAACTCTTCGATGCGTACCTGGCCGAGCCGGGGCAGCCAGTGATGGCCTTCACCGTCACCTGGTCGTCTCGTCAGCAGCAGCGCTGGGGATCGTGCACCACGGCGACGGGCGAGATCCGGTTGTCCGACCGGCTGCGCGCCATGCCCGACTGGGTTGCCGACTACGTGCTGGTGCACGAACTCAGTCACCTGCTGGAGCGCACCCATTCGGCTCGCTTCCACGAGCTGGTCGCCCGCTATCCGCACAGCGAACGGGCCAAGGGCTTTCTCGAAGGCTGGCAGGGTGGCCAGAACCGGGCGGCGATCGATTGTTGAGCGCGCCCACGAGCGACCAGGGCTAGCCCTGCTGGTCGCCGCGTTCCTCGTCCAGCAGCTTGGCCAACTCAGCGTCCAGGTCGTCCGGTGCAGCCGCGCCGTGCCCGTGCTCGGCGTAACCCAACGGATCGTCCAGATCGGCGGAGGTCGGAATCAGGTCGGGATGGCTCCACGCCGCATCGCGATCGGCCGCGCTGCGGGTGGCCCGAATGGCTGCCCAGAGATTGGCCGCATCGCGGGTACGCCGGGGCCGCAACTCCAGCCCCACCAGGGTCTTCAGCGCGTTCTCCGCAGGGCCGCCCGCCGCACGCCGACGCCGCACCACCTCGGTCAGCGCCGCACCGTTGGGCATCCAGCGGCTCATCGTGTGGCCGACCACCTCGTCCACCCAGCCCTCGACGAGCGCCAGCAGCGTTTCGAGCCGCTGCAGCACCTCCGTCTGCTCCTGGGTGACCGCCGGCTCGAACAACTTGCCGGCCAACGCCTGACCGGCCCGCTCCAGGTCGTCGGCGCTCATCGCGGCACTCAACTGCGACTCGATGGCCTGCTCCAGGGCAGCGGTGTCGATGGTGATGTCACGGGCGTAGTGCTCCACCAGCGCGTGCAGCTGCGGCCCGAGCCAGCCGACGGCGGCGAACAAGCGCTGCCGGGCGGTCTCACGCAGCGCCAGGAACAGCAGCACGTCGGCGGCGGTCGCGTTCTCGAGTTCGGCGCCGAACTCCTCGATGTTGGTGGGCAGCAGCGCGACCTGCGGCCGCTCGCCCAGGGGCAGCCCGATGTCGCTGACGCTGAGCACGTCTGCCGCCAGGTTGCCCAGCGACTGCCCGACCTGGGCGGCGAACATGCCGGACGCCGCCGCGCGCACCATCGGCTTCATCAGCTCATCGCCCGGACCGGCCTCGCGGGCCATCAACCCACCCAGCGCGGCGGTCAGGCTCGTGACGATCGGATCGCTC
>Ga0209277_10000869_pt1 | contig 15119 bp, 13 predicted proteins | sample JI81AbrownDNA_FD_187503 | JGI IMG/M metagenome (GOLD analysis project Ga0209277, IMG submission 187503) | Wastewater effluent complex algal communities from Wisconsin, to seasonally profile nutrient transformation and Carbon sequestration -... | ecosystem: Engineered > WWTP > Effluent > Algae... | reverse complement strand
CGGTTTAGGCACACTCGGCGCATCTGGAGCAGATGTTGTTATGCGATCTATTTCTACTGCCTTACTAGCGACAGCCGCTGGACTTGGTGTTGCGATCCCTGTCGTTATGGCAAATAATTATTTTTCAAGGAAAGCAAAGGTTATTTTACAAAACTTAGAAATTCTGAAACAAGAATTTCTTGCTTATCAGATGAACAAAACGAAGGTATAAATATGGCACAATCCAGTTCGCAAGATGAAGAAATAGGAAGCATAAATATCACACCAATGGTGGATGTGATTTTAGTACTTCTTGTTATCTTTATGGTAACTGCAAACTTTCTAAAAAAAGAAAGTATCAATATCAATTTGCCAAAGGTTCAAGCCGCAGATCCAAACGTTGCAGAGTCTGTACAGGTCGCTATGACAAAAACTGGTGGGATCTTACTCGAAGGCAAAGATATTCAAATTGCATCTCTAATTAAGAATTTAGAACGAGAATCAAAAATTAAACCGAATATGCGATTGACGCTTTCGGCTGATGAATCCTTACCTTACGGTAAAATTACAGAATTAATGGGAATCATTCGCAAAGCGGGCGTTACGAGAATCGCACTTAGTGTAAAAAAATGAAAGCGGCGAAAAAGTATTTTGCAAAATTCACTCACTCGGTAAGGCAAAACAAGGAAAGGCTCTTTCATGTTTGTTTAGCTTTAAGTTTGTTAATACATACAGGATCTTATGCAGCATATAAGATCAGCCAGATGAGGCCTCAAGAAGAAATCACGGACTCCTCTCAATTTGAAGATGTTGATTTCAATTTTGAAGAAATTCCGCCTGAATTGATTGGCGGGACTTCCTCTCCAGCTCCCGTTGAAAAAAGCGAATGGGTCGAGGGGAGTAACAAAGATAAAGAAGATGAACCGGATAACTCAGATTTAAATCCCAATCAGCTGTCAGGAAATGGGACAGATAAAGATGGATATTTATTCTCTTGGAATGGTGACAAACCGCCATCACCGATACTAGATTTTGATTTAAAAGATTATTTTCCTGCCCAAGCCAGAGCGGCGAACATTCCTGAAAAAACAGTGATCATGTTAGTGCAGGTAAATGAGGATGGAAGTTTAGAATCTGCTAAAATAGTCTCAGGAAAGGCTGGTTATGGTTTTGATGAGGCCGCGATGAAAATTGTCAAACGTTTAAGATTTAGCCCTGGTTATGTGCAAGGGCAGCCAAAAAAAATGGCGCATCGGATGCCCATCAATTTTAATTTAGAGGATTAGATTTGACTCGGAACATATGGAACTCTGTCGAAAGACTAATCACGAGTCCAGTTCCGGTTCTTACTATTTTTATTTCTACATTATTTGTAACGTTTTTACTTCTTATACTCATTCCAATCAAAGAAGAATTAAATAAAGAGAAATTCGAAACTAAACAACCATTCTTTTCCACTAATTCTGAATATGTTCTCGGTGATTTAAACCGTAAACCCGATGGCAAGTTCGATCTTAAAACTGCGAATGAAACAGAATGGCCATCTTTTGCAACTTGGGTTGAAAGTGATGCTTTGATACGTGTCGCGAAGGCTCCAATTGTTTGGATACGAGTCGCTGGTATTGATTTAGCAAGGATAGAGAAACCTTATGCCCTACTGGATCATAGCGGAGCGTTTTTTGAACTTTATAATGATTCGGGAAATCTTTTGTATCAATATGGAGATGCGAAACATTCGGAAAAACTACCGAGGCTATTGGATGCAGATTATTCCTGGGTGAATTTAGGAAGTGAGCCTACTAAGTTCTATTACCTGCGTATCCTTCATAGAACAGGACATCTTTTCACTATCAACCCAGTCCAGAATCGAATTGGTAGCGAAATTGATATACTAACTAAGTTCGCGAAATCAAATTTACTCTCCTTATACCTTCATTCTTTTTTCGTTATTATCGGACTGATATGTGCCTTAGTTTATTTAACTCAATTCAAAAAAAAGTATTATACACTTTTGGATTTTTCTATCTTTACATTTATCATTGGTTTGCTTGGATTTACGACAAATGAGTACATTCGATTTTTATCAACTGATCGATATAGTATTTACTTAATATCGACTATTTGTTCGAACATAGTTTATATTCCGATGCATTCCGGATTAAAAAGATTATTTGGTCCTGGGAAATTTCGCATCTTAAATGTACTTATACTAGCCAATGTCATCTTTGGTACTTTTAACATTGTCCTTGGTTTTACGATCAATCATTCTCCGATAATAATGAACATTTTTCTGCATCTGAGAATCTTTTACATTGTCTTTTCAATTATTAATTTTCTCGGACCAATCATTGTAGCCTACTTTGCCTGGAAAAAAGGGAGTGAAATAGGATTCGGACACTTTGTGGGATTTTCTTTGACATTAATACTAGTTATGTTTGAGATTTTTATTTCTATTCAAAACCAAACATCGTTTAGTGGAGTTGCTTATTGGGGTGTGCTCTTCGGAGTATTTGCACAGGGATTGGCACTCGAAAAATTATTCTTTTCAAATCGTAAAAAAATGGAAGAATTTGAAGCATCACTCCTCATTGCGGAAAAATCTCTTCGCGAAGTACAACTTAAAACTCTCCAAACAAAGCTAAGCCCGCACTATCTATTTAATTCGTTAAATACAATACATGCATTACAATTAACAAAATCCGACCTAGTCGGAGATGCAATTTTACGGCTTGCTAATAATTATAGATTTTTATCTGACAAAACTGATCTAGCACTTATTCCCTTTGAAGAAGAGTGGGAATTTGTGGAGGATTTTTTACATCTTCAAAAATTAAGATTCTACGACACCGTAAAAATCCATTTATCAAAAGAAGGTGACTTCAGTAAAGTGAATATCCCACCTCTCACCTTACAACCGATTGTTGAAAATTCATTTAAACATGGATTTAGAAATTCAAGTTCGGCAAATTGGATGATAGATATTTCTGCCAAAATCGACTCGAATATGAGATTGATACTTAAGATTGCAGATTCTGGCGCAGGTTTATCTGAAGAGAAAAAAGAAGATGATTCTTTGCTTTGGGGAAGATCTCTCGGAAATATAAAAGCAAGATTATCGCACCATTATAAATACTCAAGAGTGACGTTATCTAAAAACCATCCATCTGGATTGATAACAACAATCATTCTCGAATGAATCAGTTAGAAATTGAAAATTTTCGTAACTGTTTGGCTAACTCAACTCCGGAAGTACCTCCAGGAAAAGCTGCGATTTGATGCAGATTTTCATCTAAAAGGTATATAAAATTGGAATGGTCCATACTGTAAGAAGTGCCGACTCCAACCTTTTTACGTGTGATACTGAATAGAGTTTCCAACTCTAATAGACTGGTATTGGCTGGCGAAAGTGCTTGTAAATTTTTTCCAGGAAATTGATTCACATAACTTGCTAAAACGCTTGGTGCATCTCTTTCTGGATCCAAGGTAATAAACACAAATCTAAATTCTCTAGCGAGTGGCCCTAGAATCATGGATGCACGACCAAAATTTGTGAGAGCAAATGGACACATATCTGGACAATGTGAAAACCCAAAATAGATTACGCTCTTTCCTTTGTTCCAATACTTAGGATCAAGACTTGTACCATCAGGTAGAGTAAAATTTAAATTTTTCAAATTCGATCGATCAAATGATTCAGTTACAAATAAATTACACTGTAATTGCAGGAGAAAAATAAATAGAAGACGCATAATGATGGCTAACTCTTTCAAACGGCCACAATCCATCCCATTCCGCCATTTTCTGCCATATGTGTTTGGTGAGGATGGAACATGTAACGCCCTTTTTTCGGTAGAGTAAATTCTATGACTGCTCGCTCTGTCGGACCTAATGTAACGACGTCTGAATGACCATCTGGTTTCAAACTTCCTAAATTTCTAATAATGTCAAATGTTTGAGCATGTAAATGAAAAGTAAAAACGGGTTCCCTTTCCAATAAATTCTGTATATAGAAACGTACCCGTTCACCAACTGGAACTTTCATCGGATAGCGATCATAAATGCCAGAAACACCATTCCAAGTATAAAAATCGTTTTTGCCAGTAGATTTCGTGTCCCAGCCAGAGAACGTTAAAACGAATTCATGTGCAGGTGGACGTGCGATAGGTGAATCTACAAGTAAGGAACCAAAAAGTCCTTTAGAAGTATGTAAAATAAGCGGAGGAACATGACAATGATAAGGATGGATTCCCACTGGACCGGCCTGAAATTTATATATTTTTTCGCCAAACGCTGGTATAGGCTCCCAACCGTCCTCATTCGGATCATGGGTTCCGTGAAAGTGAAGCGAATGTGGATCTGGACTAGAGTTTTTTACTTTTACAACTAAGTTGTCTCCGAGATGAGCACGAAGAATCGGACCAGGAACCAGACCGTCAAAAGTCCAAGCAGGATAACTAATCCCATGTGCAATGTCTACATTTAATGGAAATACATTTAAACTGAATTCTTTTGTCTTTGTTTTCGAAACTTGAAAGTTTGGTGGAAAATAAAAGCGATCTGTATATTCTTTCGTAATATGGAATGGTGGATGCGCCATACTCCCATATTGATTCGTCCCGCGTAAACTTCCATTTGCGCCTAATGAATCCGTATATAGATTCGTTACAGCAAGACTTGTGTCAGGTGTTGAACAGATCTCACCATTCACTAGTTTATTGTTTTTTTTATAGGGATAAGAACCAAACAGGGCTCCCATGAACCCTGATATACCAAATCCAAGAGTTGTTAAAAAACCCTTGCGATCCATCGATTATATCTGAGATACAAGACTTAATATCCAAACCAAAATCAATACTCCGAATCCACCTAAAACTGCTGAGTATCTAAATTTTTTATCAAGTGTCGATTCATTCGATAAAAGATAAATACCTCCACCAAACATAGGTATAAGTAAAATCACAAAAGACCAAATATAAGATTTCGTTCTTGTTACTTCTTTCCTCTGAGAAAGATCAAATAAAGCTAAAGGCGCCCATACGGATGTTAGTACGAAAGGCAAATAATAGGCGTAAGATCCTAAAAAATAAGTCCAAGTTCCTGCTGATGCTAATGTAAATTCCATATTGTATTCTCCTTCTAAACTACGCTGTCGGTGCAGCAACGCGTGTAATCGCATACACTGCTAAAACTAAGATTGAAACAAAAAAACCAATTCCACCAAACACAATAGAGTTTGTAATTCTTCTCGGAACGGAACTCTCTTTTGCATAGAGGACGATAATTGCACCGATAAACGGGACAAGCATCACTAGCCAGTGCGGAAATCCAAACCTATTATTCTTATTTCTCTGATTTAAATCAAGCATTGCTAGTCCTGTCCAAGAAGCAAAAATAGTAAAAGGTAATAGATACCCAATGAGATGAAAGAACCACGTTTTAAGTGTGCCTGGATAGTGCACACGCAAGCCGGAAGTATAGAGGCTTGCTTCCTTTTTATACTTTTCCACTTCACTTTGTGTAATTTCGGGTAACTCTGCCTTGTCGATCAAAAACTTATTTGATTCGAACACGTCATGCGCAGGTAATACGGACTTTGACATTTCGGGAGACATACTGATTTGTTTTGGTGGAGATGCTTGATTTTTATATGATGCAAGCACAAAATCTCCCATACTAGCTTGGACAAATAATGCCATCAAACCGATAGTAGATGATAAATCACCTGCCCAAGGATATCTCATTTTATCGCACCCTTGTAAAGTTTCAAGCATTGGCGGACTTGATACATGATAGACATTGTCTTTAAAACAATTTCCAACTCCGACTGGACCACTCAGAGCAATGTCTCCTCGTCCCGAGGAAAATACAGTATTGTTTTTTACGATATTGTTGTTAGAAATCCAAATATTTTCATCAATATTTAATGTGACCAGAATTCCGTAGTTCTTATGATTAAAAACAACATTTCCGTCCACTACGTTTTCCAAACCACCAAGCAAACCAATCCCATTACCAATCGAAGGAATTTCCAATTTTTTAGAAGGTGCCTCTAAATTGTTGTTATCATAAACTAAGTTTTTTTTAACAACGATACTCCTTTGCGGTGGAAGTAGTTCTCGGTCAAGCGTATTTGGACCAATGCCTAATTGATTCTTTCGCCAAACAGAAGATAACAAATATAAATTTCCACTAGAATTCGTTCCTGAATAACCGAGCGCGTTATTTTCAGAAACAACATCATTCAATATTGCATTACATGGATCACACTGACCAATATAAAAACCTGAATCAGGTGAACCTGATCCATATGAATGTTCGATAAGCCCATCCACAGAATCAAATGCATACACTCCGTAGTCCCCATTGTTATATGCCGTGATATAAGAACCTCGATAACCTTTTACCCCAGTCCAATAAACTCCGTTTAATGTCGCATTTCTCGTAGTAATATTTTCAACTGCGACACCATCTGCTCCTACAATCATAATTCCATTTCCGCGAAGGAACTCACCGTCAATTATAGTCTCGTTTCTATCCTCGCCTCGGATCACCAAGGATGGTGTAGTAACTACAACTTCTTCTTTATATATTCCGGGAGCTATCAAAATCAAATCACCCGGCAAGGCAGCATCGACCGCATTCTGGATAGTCGGATACTGACCTGGTACCTTACGCGTCACACCCGACCATTTTTTTGAAATTTTGGTTTTTGTCTGATTGCTCTGCGAACTGTAAGATGCATTTCCAATGACCGCGACTCCGGTCATCCCCACCTTACCATCCGGAGACGAGTGAAAGGAACAGAAATAAGGAAATACGCCGTCCTCAGGGAAAAAAACATCTGTTTGGGCACCACGAAACATTGCTGCTTGACCGTAGGTGGACTCTGTTGTCCAACTTTTATCAATGCCAATCGCATTATGGGGGTTATTCCCTTCGTTCACAAATCTAATTTTTCCGCCTTTAAATGTCTTTATGACTGGCGGATTGAAGGTATTATCCATCATTGTAACATGGACAAATGCCTGTGTCGAAGGATCTTCCCCGCCACAATTAAGTAAGGAACAGATCCCTAATGCGAATATTCCTATCCGAAATGAATTCCTAATTTTCATACGTTTCCTAAAACATGAGGACTTCCTCACATTTTAGAGAATTCTAATAAATAACAAATATGTGTCAAATATATTTCGAAAATTTATTGTATCGTTTTCCAATATGCATGCAAAAAACGTTCTAATTCCTGAACGATTTGCTCCTTTTTTGACTTCGAATTTTTTTTATTACGCAACAAGGATCTGTAAACCGCATCCACTGACTCCACAGTTATCTTCGATAAAACTAATGCTCTGGATTTAGAAAGTTTCGGGAACAAGGGAAGTAACAATTCCGTAACGAGAGATTTAGCAAATCTTTCGTTACTTTTATAATCTAATTTTAAAAGGGAGGGATGCGTATATAATATCGAATGTAACGTCTGATATGCGCTGACTTCTTCCATCGAAGATTCAAATGCAAATAAAATTTCTTGAATCAAACCTTCAGAGTATTTTCTGTATTTTTTTTCCAACTGCCAAATTTTTTGAAAAAACAAATCGTGTAATTGTATGTATAAGATTTCTGCATACGTAAATACTATCGTCTCCTTGTTGGGAAAAAATTGATAAAGGGAGCCTACGGAAATCCTGCACCTCTCTGCGATAATATCAGTAGTCGTATTTTCATACCCGACTTCATCAATCGTCTCAAAGGTTACCTCTAAAATTTTTTGGTATCTTTCTTTTGAGCGATCTTGTTTCGGTGATTTTCTTGGACCAATAGACTTATGCATAATATTTGTTTGTTTGGCGCCTCGAATCATTTTTTTATCATACATTTTTTTCATAACACCGATCCGGCTTTCCGTTACAATTTCTAATTAAATGAACACGAAGTGAGAGTAATAGTTAGTCATTTCGATTTTATCTTGGACCATAAAAATTCTGGCATTCTTTTCATTACATAACCGATTATAACCCAAGGAAACCAAGGAACCGTTGCTGATCTCACCTTCTGTTCGATTCTTTGATAGATTTTTTTTGAACCAATATCCACTGGAACAACAAAAGGACGAGATCTCATTTGATTGTTAATTGGTGTATCGATGAAACCTGGATGGATTACTGTAACATCGATTCCGTGGCTACTCACCTCGCCTCGTAAAGCTTCCATATAAGTAGAAAGACCTGCTTTGGATGCGGAGTAACTTGCCGAACCAGGGAGGCCTCGAAAAGATGCTACAGAAGATATACCGACGATTTGGCCAGATCCTTGTTGTTTAAAGGAAGGAAGTACAGCCTCAATTCCAGCCATCGCGCCTATTAAATTCGTTTCTATGACTTTCCGATCAGCCTCAAAACTTCTTCCGCCAAACGAGGAAGTAGTAGAGATTCCAGCATTCAGTATGATGAGGTCGATGCCGCCTAAATCGTGAATTAATTTTTGGATTACTTGAAAATTCTGTTCGTAGTCAGAAACATCTAAGGCTGAACAAATTATTTTACCTTTGGCTCCTGAAGATTCAAAATCTCTTACGATCATTTGAAGATTCTCGAGTCTTCTTGCCGTCAGAGCAATATTCGCACCTGACATCGCATAAAGGTGAGCCAATTCCTTTCCGATTCCTGAACTAGCGCCAGTTATTATTACATTTTTCATAGACCATTATTTCTTGCAGTTTACCATTAAATCATCTTAAAACTGAATCGCAATTCGAAAACTTGAAAGAACGAGTCTCTCCTTTTTCTCAAGCTATCTTCCTTTCAATACTGCTATTGCCTCCTCAGGGAGTTTTGCATTCCGCCCGAAGAACAGAAAAAAGCATTACTAGAATAAATCCAAATCACTGCCTTCTACGATCACTTTTCTAATCGATCCAAATGAAAAGTGTTTGGATATTTTCGTAAAGTATCAAAAGTTTATGCTAAATTTTATTGCAATTTCTAGTGAGAGGTTGATTCTCTTCAAGAATCCTTCGAAATCAATGGATCAATAGCAAAGGATCTCAAGGTAAAAAATGAAAAAAATGATAATGACAGGAATTGCATTGATAGTTATTCTTTTTACGAATTGCAATCAACCACCTTTCACCAAACTTGACAATGATGCAGTAAGTGGCAAAGATGTAAGAACTGCTTTGGAAGCTTATTTGGTACCAGGTGATTTAGTCACGGCACTAGCGAATTCAACTCTAATTAAAATTATTGCTGGAATCAAAGACTCCTCCTATTATACTCGAGAAAGTCTAGATTCATGTCGACAAAGATTGAATCTACTTCGAATTTTGGGGAATGATTTATTTATACTTTCGACCTGCGACATCAAAGAAGTAAAACCTCTTTAAACCCTTCGTTTTTACAGTTCAATTTTTGATTAACCTGCCTGCAGTCTCATAGATTGCAGGATTCAATTCTTTATCAATGATATAAATTATTCTTTGTGAAATCGCAGCCTGTGAACCAAGATCAATCAGTGGTTTTCGCCGATCGATTCTGATTTGAGAAAGATCGAAATTATCAATCGAATACTTATGCGTCTTCTTGAATACCGGCTTGATAGAACCTATTCTCTGTAAAATTGGTAAACTTTGAAATCTATCCACTTGATGCACCATACACAAATCAAATAGAAAATGGTTTTCTGAATCTAACGAGGTGGTAATTAGAAAATCTCCAGGATTTATGATTCTCTCGTTATGGTTCAATCCAGAACCTATATAATCCAGAAGCAAACGCATGTTTTTATTGTTATACGAGAAAAAAGAATTATTTACGATTATTTTTAAAGCTTGGGAGGAATTATAAGCTGGCCTCCAAGCTTGATTCGTAGTTAAAGATGCATATTCACTTGACAATGATAATATTGCGATATCCTCATCTTGTGTCGCATTCATTACTTGGTGTTGTTGAATGAATAACTGTTTTTCAATGTCCTCAATGATCCTTTCTTTATTGGTTTCTCCCGAATATTTATCTCTAACGGCCATTAGTTTTGTAAAAGTAGACCTAGTACTTGGGAAATTATTACTTAATCCAACGCCATGAAAAGGTCTATGATGATTTAATATCAAAGTTCTTATTTCTGAAGAAATTTCTCTAGCAGAAAGTGTCATCAAATAACTGATAATCGGATGCTGTTTAATTATTTGGTAATCTGCTTTTGTTAAGTTAACTTCCTCGTTTAAATCTAGCCTGGAGTATCCAATATCCGCAAGATAACTTGCCATCATTACCGCTAAATACTCATGTCGATAATGAGATATCTCCTCGCTTGATACATGATTTTTGGCTTTGATTTTCATTCCCATCGCGACAATCGTTCGTTTTGTCATGAGCTCTGATCTTAATGGTGCTTCGTTTGAACCAAGTATTTCCAAGAGATTAAAGAAACCAGATTCAAACTCTGGATGATGCATAAAATCAGTTAATATTTCTTGAATAGAATTTTGTATATAGATTGCTTGTGAAGAAGAAAAAGCTTCTTTTCTTAATTGTTCTAAAAAATCATTCGTTTGTTTGGTAAATTTTTCTATCTTCTCTCGATTTACGATTTGTAGATTGTGTTTATCATTTTTACCTCCTCGAATCTCCTCCTTCAACCGATTCAATTCTGATACTAGGATAAAAATACCATGCAACTCAAATTTTAGAAGTCTTTCGTAATCTTCCCGAGTGAGATGCTTTTTCTTTTCAAATAACAAGTTTCCTTCGGCATTGTACAAATCGAAAGGAACACAATCTTTACTTTTAAAAAGATTGAGTGTCTCTCCAACAAATGTGAATTTGGCGAGTAAATCTGGTGATACGCTCTTAATTAGGTTCAACTGCAAATCCTCTTCTCTGTTTTATAAAGAAACTTCTTAAATTTTGATGAAATTCCTCTCTAATTTATATGACGATAAAAATAAGGTTTCCTACCTTGTGTGCGAGATGATAATTATCAACTTTCCTAGCTCATCGATTTTTCGTCCTTCATCGCGTCAAATTCTCTTACATACGCAAACTGCTTCTGAAGAGATCGAACACGGCTTGACACGACGAGTCGGCAGGTAAAACTCAGGCAATCATTCAAAACAATTTTTATGAGATAACCGGAATTCATCGAATGAAAACTGAACCAAAAAAAAGAAAATTTAAATCTGTCTTTATTTCCGACCTACATCTAGGAACATCTCATTGTAAAGCTACGTATTTATTAGAGTTATTTAAAAAGATTAAATTCGAAAATCTTTACTTAATCGGCGATATCGTTGATCTATGGGCATTAAATTCCCACTGGTATTGGGACAAAGAACATGCGAAAGTTTTAGAAAAAATATTAAAATACAGTCGGAAGAGACGTGTGCATTATATACTGGGTAATCATGACATGCTATTTCGAAATCTATTGATGAAAAATACTTTTCAGTTTGGTGAGATTCCTTTAAGTGATTTCCAAATTTATCACTCAGTGAATGGAAAAAGATTGTTGCTCATCCATGGTGATCAATTCGACGGTTTCATGCGAAATCTAGGATGGCTTTATCATTTAGGTGATAAAACATATGACCTTGTTGTCTACTTTAATACGATTCTGAATAGTATGCGAAAAATGTTTGGAAAAGAATATTGGTCTTTGTCTGGTTATCTGAAATCAAAAGTAAAAACGGTTTTATCTAACATCACGAAATTTGAAACAATACTAATCCAATATGCGAAAGATCATAATGTTGATGGAGTAGTCTGCGGACATACTCACACGCCAGGTATGACCACTCTTGGATCGACAATATATATGAATGATGGCGATTGGGTAGATAGTTGTACTTTTATCGGCGAATCAATGGATGGCGTTTTTTATCTAATGGATCACAAGTTACGCGAAATTAAGAAAATCGAAACGTAAAAGATTTAAGCGAATTAGAAAGCATACTAAACTTCAAGGGTTTCGATAAATTTTTCTTTTTGAATGGATTTACATTCAAATGAAATACCTTCTATCAGATATAAATTCATTGCCTTAATGAATGCATCCCTTTCTTCTTCCGTATTAAAACAAACGATGAAATCGTCTCCGAAAACTCTAAAGACTTGGTCTTCTTTCACGAGAGAAACCGTTTGAGTTGCAATGTCCTGGATCATTTGATTGCCTTTTGTCCAACCATTTTGGGTATTAAAGTTACTCATGCCATGTAATTCAACAAGAGCAAAAAAACTATAGCGCATTGATGGAACCATATCATTGATTACCATCCAAAGATAGGTAGCGTTGTAAACTCCCGTTAGTTGATCTTTAAAAAAATAAACAAATCTCTCCTTCTCGATTTGAGTTGTGGGTAATTGACTTGTTTTCTCGCTCAATGATTTTTTTCTATTCGTTACAATTATCGCTGCATCCACAACGTCCGGATGATACCAGATGCCTCGGTATTTTTTTAATTCACTAATCGCATGTTCAATGTTTTTTCCTGTTTGATAGATTCGATTCGTCGTCATGGCATCATAAGCATCTGCTACAATCATAATGTGAGATAAAAAAGGAATCTCCTCACCCTTTTTCCCGTCAGGATAGCCTGTTCCGTCATATTTTTCATGGTGATAACGTATGATCTCTGCAATTGGTCTATAATAATCTATTTTGTTTAATAACTGATGTCCTACGATCGCATGTTGCTTAATAAGCTCATATTCTTTAAACGTTAGCTTCCCTGGCTTCAAGAGTATAGAATCTGGAATGATTATTTTCCCGATATCATGTAGTATGGCGGCCTCCCTTAATCTACTAATATCTTCTGGATTTAACTTTAATTCCTCTGCGATAGCGATTGAGTACTGAGCGACTCGTCGTGTATGGTTCGCGGTATAAGCATCTCTCATTTCGATAAGACCGACCAACATCTCTATCAATTCCTCAAAGTGTCTGGTTCTTTCCTCTTCAATATGAAGAATATGCTTTTTATGAAATTCAATTTCCTTTGATGATTCAAATAATTCAACTAAGTGATACAACCTTGGAGTCAAATAAATATTTAACTCGCGCTCAGCGGTATCCCAAGGAATACTTTTTTTTGTGAGAATCTGATTGTATTTTTCAAAAGATTTTCTGGGTGAAATCAAACCTTTCTGATTCAGGAATGCTTTCTGATTTGGATTTCCTCCCCAAGAAATCGTTTGAGTCATCTCTTGCCTTCTCCAGATCCAATAACTTACAGGGTTGGTATCAATTTTCAGTACCATCATGCCAGCAAACATCTCGTAAATGATATCTGGAAGGCCATGGATTTGAGAAATTAAATGATTCGTGTAAAAAATTCCATCTTCGAGAAATGGTTTTAACTTTTCAATCAGGAGTGATATGTATTCTTCCGAGATTGGTGTGTTATGCGTAATCACTGAGTTCCCAATTGAAAAAATAAAACCTTCTGATTTGAAAATTGAATGAATTAAATTCAATTTCCTCTTAATCAGTTCCAGTAAATCAAGTCGCTTATCTTCAATTAAGATCATCTCCATGACAATATCCAATCTTGCTAATAATTCACTATTTCGTCTCTCATTCTCGCTTGATTCTCTTTCTTGGATGATTCCGCCTAATATGTTTGCTAAAATCTCGATTAGATTGAGTTTTTTTAAAGAAGGCACATGCGATTCTCTTTTATGACAACTGATGAGACCCCACAGTTTGTTTTTGACTATAATCGAAATAGTCAAGGTTGATTGGACTCCCATGTTATGTAGGTATTCTAAGTGAATCGGCGAAACACTTCGAAGGTAACTGTAACTCATATCCAAGGGAACATTTTTAAACTTATCAAAACTTTCGACTGTTACTGGCTCATAATCTACATCGACGATCGTTCGGATCATATTCTTTCGAAACAATTCACGAGCTTGAGAAGGAATATCGGAAGCAGGATAATGGAGATTTAGATAAGACTCCAAATCTTGATCCTTTGCTTCTGCAATGACTTCGCCATTAAACTCCTCATCAAATTTATAGATGAGTACACGTTCGTAACCAGTGAGCTCCTTAATTTCTTTCGAGGCCTCATCAAATAAACTGAAAATTTGTTTCGTAGTAATAAGTTTTCTGACAGTTTCATTTAATCGATTGTTCGTAAAATAAGAGTCCGTCTCATCTAAGATGGATGGAATGATTTCGATAATAATTTCTGATCCAGAATCGCAAAGAATCAAATCGAATAAATCATCTGATATCTTAAGTATTCTTTCGCCAAACAAATTAAGACGTTTGAATTCGGTGGAGATGGTGGCAGCTAGGATTAAATCGAATAACCTAGGAGAAAAAACTTCCGATAAATTCTGACCGAGAATCAAGTGAGGCGATATATTTGACTTAAATGAGGTGTTGCGGCTAACTCTAGTTATTATTAAATCGGATTTTTCAAAGCCGATCAATACGCCATGAGGTTGGATTAAATTGGGTATATGAATCTGCTCTTTTTCGCAATCTGATAAATCAATGCTCACTCTAAAACTACCCTTAAGTCCTAGTCCAACAACTGGAAATAAATTGAATACATCAATTTCAGTTTCTTTTTAATTTCCATTTTTGCGCAAATTAGATATTTCTTTTTCGCAATGAAATCCTAGAATTAGACTAAAAATAATAAGAATCCCGGATCAGTTTGATTAGAATTCTTTTGCACTCAACATGATCACTGCCCTCGTGCTCTGGACTTCTCCCATTATTCTGTTGTGCTCACCCGAAAACGAATCTTGTTCTAAATAAATACCTTACTACTGTTAGGTATTTATTTAGAACAAGAGAAACAGATATTTTATAATCTAAAGAATAAGTAAAAAGACTTTCAAATATTATTTTTTGCGAGGAACTCATATTATTTTTTAACCGGAGGGAACAGAATTTTAACCATCGGCAAATACAGTTAAAAATTATTTGTCTCCTTAGAATAAGGAAACATCCGCATAAGAGAAAGAAGTCCTACCAATCCCCCAGAAATTCAAATCTAATGAGAGAGAAAAGTTCGAGGAAAACCTAACACGAATGAACCTTGTTCAGATTGGTACCTTTTTCCCTTTAGAGGAATCATTCAAAGAGTGCTTGGAACTAGCACCTAACCTACCGTCATTCTCCAACAT
>Ga0209277_10000865_pt1 | contig 15158 bp, 27 predicted proteins | sample JI81AbrownDNA_FD_187503 | JGI IMG/M metagenome (GOLD analysis project Ga0209277, IMG submission 187503) | Wastewater effluent complex algal communities from Wisconsin, to seasonally profile nutrient transformation and Carbon sequestration -... | ecosystem: Engineered > WWTP > Effluent > Algae... | reverse complement strand
AAAAAAAAAAAAAAAAAAGTAAGTAAAATATAGGTAAATATATGTAAATATATAGATAATTCTTTATAAAAAGTGTGGGGAACAATGGAAAGAAAAAAACGGGTAAAAATAAAATTTGGGTTTAACAGGAAAAAGGTGGCGAGGTGTTTTGAATTTGGTAAATGTTAAATTATCAATCATCTGAGTAATAATTTAAGTTTAGCTTTAGTGATTATTCATATCTTGTATTCTATTATTAATTTGAATATCTTTAATTCTATCATCAATTTTATCATTAAGTTCATTAATTTGTTGTTGTAATTTATCAATTTGACTTTTATATTTAATTATTTCTTTATCATTATCAAAATCTGTTTTTTTTGGTTTAAATTTAATATAATGGACGTAAAAAATACTACTTTTGACACATGTAAATTTTTTTTTTTCTAAAATTTCTTTGAAGTCAGACTGTTTATTTATTTTTTCATCAGTAAAAACATTAAAATGTGCCAATAAAGTTTTAATATCTATTTTATCTTTGTAATTTTTAGTTATTTCTAATTCTGAATCAATAAAAGATTGAACAGGGTCAAAATCTCCAATGTAGTTTTTAGTTTCTTTTTGAATAGATAAAGGTATTTTAAAGCCTTCTTTCATAAAAAGTTTATAATAATGTATCAATATCTGTATAAAGCCATTTCTATAAATATTTTTATCATCAGTATCATATTTATTTTTTAAAGTTAAATCTTTTAATTTTTCGTTTTTACTTTTGTCTGGATTTTTATCAACAAATTTATTTTTAAATGGAATAACTACTAATCTTCTAACCATTCCGTCATCGGTTCCATCTATATGCATAGGGTAATTTGTTTGTATATGTAAGGTAAAATTTGGTTTAAAGTTTGTCATATTTTCAGCATACATACCTCTGGTTTGAACTGAGTCACCGCCAGAAAATACTTTAACTTTACCTGAGTCTATAAGAGAACCTTGAGGAGCTTCATGCGATACACATACACGAGTATATTTTTTATCAGCAATTGCTTGATCTGGTCCTTTACCATTAGATTTATTTAATTTATTGTAAAGTAAATTTTGAACATCTAAAGATTTATAATAACCACCAAATGCATTCTCTACAATACCAGAAATAAAACTTTTACCATTTCCACCAGTCCCTTTCCATATATAAAATTTTTCTTCACGAATTTTACTTTTAGTGGAACCCATTAAAGACATAGCGAAAACTTTCAATAAAAAAGTTAATTCATCTTCATCACTAATAACATCACGTAAATCTTTAAGAATTTCTTGTTTAATTTTGTCATCAATTTCTTTATAATCATAACCAGTGGTTAATAAAATATATTCTTCAGGTTTAGCATTTCTAAAAATATCATTTTCTAAATCATAAACACCATTATTAAAAGCAAATAAATAAGGATTAACAACATTAAATTTATCATTAACATCATCCTGTTTATAAGTAATTCTCAACTGTTTAACAATATCAGCAGACCTTAAGGCACTATTTAAATAATCAAAACATTTATCATATTTTTTTTTTAATTCTTTTTTTGCTTTTTTGTTATCCATTTTTTGTTTTAAAACTTGTTCATCTTCTTCATCACCTTCACTAAATTTTAAAAATATATCATAAATTTTAACTAATTCATTATAAACAGGGTCAATAACTTGACGCATTAATTGAATATTTTTAATTAAACCACTATCTCCACCCATTTGTTTATAAATACCAAATTCATTAATATAATACCAAAATGAATTTTTACGATTTTCATCATAAATATATTTATTTGGATGCAATAAATTAAATAATTCAGCACTATTTACGTGTGTAATACCTTCTTTAAAAATAAGTTTAACTTGATTTTTAATATCATCAGGAATATTTTTAACAGGGTCAATAATTGTTTTTTTCCCAATTTTAACTTTTACTTCTTTTGGTGAGCAATCCATACTAATATCTTCATCACTAATATCGTCATCATTATTATCGTCATTGTTATTATCTTCATCTTTATTTACTATTTTAAATTTTTCTTCAAGGTTATTTTTTTTAACAATTACTCCTTTTTTCATTATTATATATTATATTTATATATAATATATAATTTTTATATATTTTAAAGAATTAACTCATTAATTTATTAATTTCATTAATATAATGTTTAATTTGTTCTTGCGTTTCAGGTTTGGTTTGTTTATTAAGATTTCTAATATGTACATTAGTTCTTACATGTATATATCTTGAACCGTTCTTAATCATTTTATTACATGCTTCGCAATAACTTTCTTTCTTTTGCCATTTTTTTATAGAATTCATTAATTTATCTTTATTGTTTTTTTTCCATTCTGTTATTTGTTCTTGATTATTATTTATTTGTTCTATTTCCATTTACTATATATTATAATACTATATTTTTATATATTATATATTATTTTAATTTATTTAATTCGTCTCTTAACTTCTCAAATTTTTTACCAGCACTGATTAATTTCTTTCTTAATTGTTCTTTAGTTTTAGGGTCTGATTCATGTTTATGTAATTGAAAAAGTTGTTTTAATTTAATATCAGATGTTGCAACTTTAACCTGTAAGCTTTGATAATGTTTTTGTTCTGCCATTTTTTTAGTATCAATTGCTTTAATACCATAATATCTTACTTGATTAGCTCTAATACATTCTTCCATAGTTCCTCTTCTTGCACCATTTGGTATTTTACCAGCACCACAGTAAATTTTTAAATCATCAGAATTACTCATATATTATTATATAATATAAAAATATCTTTTTTCATACGTAAAAAAAATAATAAAAAAATCTTTACAAATATATACAAAAATGTCAGACAAAATACAAGAAAAATTACAAAAACACGAAGCTTTACTTAAAAAATATGAGAATCAAGTTGAAATTAATAAACAAAAGATTGACAGATTACATAAAAAAGCTAATAAACCACCTAAAGAAGATAAGAAAGATATACCTAAAAAAGAATTACCAAAAAAAGGAGAAATGCCTGCAGGATTAAAGGCCTATCACGAGCAAAGACTTAAATTAAAAGCAGAAAAAGCAGAAAAGGCGGAAAAAGAAGCTAAAGAATCTAAGGATAAAAAGAAAAAATAATTATGTATAATATATATATAATTATGGAATCTGAGTTTAATAAAGAAAATAAAACCTTAACTATAAACATTAAAAATAAAAAGAGATGGTTAGTAATAAATGATATCATCAATAATTTATTATTAGAAACTTATAACGATGAACTAAATCTTTTAAAAGAAAAATTAGAAAAATACGAGCATAAAAAGAAAAAATAATATAAAAATTACATAATATATAATATTAAAATGGATAAGACAGAACAAAAAAAGAATGCTTTAGATATGATAAAAGTTTTTAGGGAACAAATAGAAAAAGAAACCGATGAAAAAAAAAAGAAACAAATGACTAAATATACTAACAACATCGAAAAATTTATATTGAGTGTAAAAGAATAAAGGTTAAAATTCTATAAAAAAAATGTTTAAATTTATATATAAATATGGATTTAAACTTTCAACAATTAAAAGATTTACCAATGAATCAAACAAATCTTACAGAAGAAGAAATTGAAAAACTTAATAAACAAAATGAAGAAATGAGAGAAAAGCTGCAAAAACAATTTAATGAACAGATTGAAAAAAATAAAGAAATTGCTAAAACATATTTAATAAGTGAAGGTTTCAATAATGATATTTTAACAAAAGCAGAGAAAGATTTAAAACTTATTGATGCTTTATTATTATATTTTCATGCTGACCGTACAAGTTTTGAAATTGAAAGACTCCGTGAGGAAGCACGTACTCATTTCATTTGCAATTATTTTAGAAAGTAATTATAAATATGGGTTTTTTAGCTTATGTCTTCCCTATAGATTCATATAATGAAGTAAAGAAATACTGTTATATTAATAAAATAAATTTAAATACATACGATAAACTTGATGATTATCATAAAATTAAATTTAATGAATTCGTAAAAAACTGCAGATTAAAAGATTTTTATGAAATAACTATTAATGAAAAATTAAAACTTACCGCTTTATATGTAAAATCTTCTTAAAAGATAATATTACTGATTAATATTATCTTCTTAAAAGATAATATTAATGATAACAGCTTTTTATACTTTTGATAAAAGTGTTTATTTAACTTTGGATGATGTTAAGTTTTGGCTTTCTGAAAAAGAAATTAAATATATCAAAATTATTGAAACATTTAACAAAACACATTATAGAGTTTATTTATTTATGCCAAATTATGGAGAATGTGAAGATTTTAGTTATTATGAAATAGATTTTGGTATTACCAAATTTGCAGGAGAAAAAAATTAATTAGTTTAATATAAATTAATTAATTACGAGAGATGTGTGTGTTGAAACCGATTTTAGTCTTTCCGCCTAAATCAGTATGTGTTATTTGTTGTAATTTCTGACCTCCTTGATTTAACGGATTAATATCATGACCCATTACTTTAGGTAATTCATGAGTGATAACTTGAGGAGCTGGTTGATTTGAACTTTGAATACCTTCTACTATATCCGAAAGAATAGCATTTGCTCCAACAAAATTTAACATGTTAGATATTATACCACCTGTGCCTGATAAAATACCTACTGCTGATTCGGTAGCGAGACTTGTAATATCTGCGATTCCTATTGCTGCTGCTGGAATTAAGAAAGCCATAATTATATATTAAGTTAATATTTAATTTAATATAATTATTTGGTTTGGGTTTTAATAAAGTTTTGATGTTTTTGAGTTTTACAATGTCTGTTTTTATCTTTTGGATTAGTAATGCTTCCACATTCACAAGTTATTTTAATATCTCTTATTTTTCTATCACGTTCATTATTTTTCTCTTTATTTATTAAACTTTTTTCAACAAGTTCCTCAGTATTTTCTCCTTTTATATCATTTAAATAATTAATATGATTTGATGTTTCACAATGTCTTTTTTTTTCTCCTTTACCATAAGTATTACCACATTCACACATAATTTTATTTGTTTTTTGGTCATCTTTAACTATACCAATAGTTTTTAAATAATTAATATGTTTTACTGTTCTTTCGTGTCTCGCTTTTTCTGCTTTTTGTATTGTTGTGCCACATTCACATATTAAAGGTTGTTTCATATCTTTTTTAATTTGTTCTCTTGATTTAATTGGGGCTATTATATTAACACATTTATCTCCGTATTGAGTAATAATTTCTGTTTCTCTCTCTAATAATTCACATTTTTCATTACAAGGATAATCCTCAATTTTCTCAATTGTGCAATTATCTAATCCATATAAATCAAATATTATACTACTTGTGCATTGTCTTTTTTTTGGATTTCTATATTTTGATGTATGATCTGCATATCTATTACATAAATATAATTCACATGTTGAACCGATATAACATTTATCTCCACCATTTTTATTAACGATTTTATAGATCTTTCCTAATTGATAATTCATAATTATTTATTAATTTAATAAGTAATTATTTCTTTATATAAATACAACAACAGAAGACAGACGAACCTACAAAACAAGTTCTGCGGTCTGAGAGTTATAACACAACTGTGATCTGTAGATATAGACAACAATTAATTTTTGTGCATTTGTTGAGTTTCCGATAGTAAAGTTGCATGTAAGTGTTTGGGAACTTAAGTTAAGACCGTTCATAAAATTAAATTGACTGAATCTACTTGGTTGATTGGAGAACCAAATTTCATTAACTCTATTAACTTGAGAATAAGCAGTATAAACGGATGGTGTTAATGAAGCTTGTAATTCGATCATTCTTGAATCAATACCGTAAGCGTATGAGATATTAACCCCATTAAATTGGACTTGTAAATTTTGTATTTGATTTAATTTAAAGTTATTATTACCTAAATAGTTTGCATTATCAACGGCACTAAATAACATACCGACTAAATTACCTTTTCTAAATCCTTGTAATTGTACACTTTGTTGCTCTGATGAACTTGCTGGAGTAAATGAAGATGATACATATGATTGATAATAAAAACATGGAAAACTAAATAAATGGTCATCTTTTGGTACAATTCTGTCCTCTGAATGTAAATAAGAATCTCCGTAAATTCTCCAATTTCCTGCTGATAAAGCTGAGTTTAATCCTGTATTTGTTACGTACACTTGTGCAGCCGGTGCTAATGATATAAATATTTGTAATGGTTGCTCCATAATTGATGAATCAATACCATACCTTGCTTTATTGAATGCTGCGTTTAATCTTGAATATGGTACTGGAATCCATACAACTGTTTGAACTGTGCTGACTCCGATAGCAACATTTGAAGGTCCTCCTGCTAATGAAACTAATTCAGTAATTTGGTCTGATGTTGAGCACATGCTTCTAACTACTTGCCATAAACTGAAACCATCTAAAGTATATAATGTTGAACCTCCAAATTTATAATCAATTCTGGAAATTGCATTATACCCTGGCATTGGTGCTAAAACATCAGCTACGTTTGTACCTTGGAATGTTAAGTTAGCATAAACTCCTTTTATAACTTGATCTCTTGGTATAGATAACTGAATTTGACCAGATCCAAAAGATAAAGAATTAAATGATTGTATATATTTATTTGATGCATACATACGTTCTTTTGCTTTTGTTTGGTGATGCATTGGATGTACTATAGATTCCTCAACTCCCGCATTTAATACTCTTGCTATATCACTTGTTCCGTTCATATTTTATATAATTACTAACTATTATTTTATTATTTCAAATTCTATTATTTTCTTAATTAAATTTGAAATAATAAAATAAATTCTATTATATTAATAATGATTACTTCATACGATTATACTGGTTCTTTACTTATAGGTTCAAGAGATAGAGAATTAGGACAACCACTTAATAAAATTACTGTTAATGCTAATTGGAATAAAAACGATGTTTGTAAAATGGGAATGTATAGGTTAGAATTCTATAATAATGTTAATACCATTGATACACTTAATAATTTACTATATTATACTTTTGATACTGTTGATTATACTTATACTTCACCACTTATATTTACAAGAGACCCAACACTATTCGCTGCATCATTACAAGCAGGTCTTAGAACACAAACTGGAGACGCTGCAATAACTGTAACATATGATACGACTGGTGGATATTTAACATTTAAATCAAATAGTGTCAAAACTTTTCAATTTGAAATGAATCCTAATTTATTACATACAATGGCTCAAACAATTGGATTAATTACTGATATAAATGATAATGTTACAGGACCATATCCATCAGTTGCAGACCCAACGGTTGATATGCTTTATAATGTCAAATTATATTATACTGAATATTTAGATTTCTGTAGTTATGAATTAACTAAATTTAAAGATAAATGTATTTTGGGAAATGGACAAAATTCCGCAATTTTCTACAGACTATATTTAAATAGTTTCCTACAAACTGATACACAGAAAGATATTTTACAAGTTAATCGTACTCTTTTACTTTGGGATTGGAAACCTTACGAAACTGTCAGTAGTATTGACATTTTTATTTTAGATGACCGTGGTCGCGCACCTGCCATTGAAAACAGTAGTTGGTCTATAGAATTAGCAATGTTCAAAGAGAAAAAATATTAAAAGAATTAGTTCAATAATAAACTTTATTAAACTAATATAAAAATATATGAGTGAAGCAGATTTTTCCACAAATTTTTCAGATTATGTAGAAGTTTATAAGACTAATACAGAAGATATATTATACCCCTCACAGCCAGTATGCAACTTAAGTGAATTAAAAGATTTATACGATCGTCTTCAACAAGATTACGAAAAGTTAAGAAAAAAATACTCAACTTTAAAAAATATGGTAAAGTCATTAACTATTATAATAAATGAATTAAATAATATTGTTATTTAATAATATAAATAATTAGGATGTCAATATGTTGGTGCGATCAAAATGATGTTTGTTTTCAAACTACTGACAATATTAATGCCATGGATACTTTAACTTTAAATGGTGTTCCTGTATCTGTTACTGGTGCTACTGGAACTACCGGACCGACTGGCCCAACTGGAGAAACTGGTCCAACTGGAGAAACTGGCCCAACTGGAGCAACTGGCCCAACTGGAGAAACTGGACCGACAGGACCGACAGGATTATTGGATACAACCGGACCGACAGGAGCCGTATATTTTCAGAATGCGGTAAATATAGCGACAGGTCAGACTTTAACGGTTGATTACATAGTAAGTAATTCAGGAAATGCTTTAACAGTAAATTCATCAGCAAATAAAAATATTGTATTAAAAACATTAGGAACAACAGGAACTATTAATATAGATTGTACCAATTCTACAAATGTAGCAGGTATTAAAATAGGTATTAAACAAGATACAAGTTATTTTACAGTAGCACCAGATAACGATTTAACAAAACCTTGCACACAAATACAAGCCGTTTCAAGTGGTGCAGAAATTCATAGTAATATTTTATCCATTATTAACGGTGTTCAGTATAGACCTCTTTATTTAGGTATTAGTGATACTAATGGTCCTGTTGTAGTTGGTGCAAATCCTACAACTGCAACCAATTCAAATTATACATCTTATAGGTTAAATGTAGATGGTGATAGTAATCACAGAACTGGTAAAATATATGTTGGTGGAACTCAACTTATTGATAATTCTCGTGTTTTCTCAAATGCCACAATCACAGCAACAACGAATACAGTTAGAGCTACACAATTAGGAACAACTACAGGGGACGTTAATGTTTCTTCTGCAACTGCGCCATCAACAGGACAAATATTAACTGCAACTTCTGCAACTGGTGCGACATGGCAGACTCCTACAAGAATATTATGGGGAACTTTTAATAATTCTGGTGCTGCAATTTCTGGAGGTACTGGTATAAGTATAAGTACCTCTTCAACTGGTATTTATGACGTTACATATACTACATCTTTCTCATCTGTCCCAACAACAAGTATAAACGCACATGTAGCAGATCCAACTAAATACGCGACAGCGTCATTATTTGGGTCTTTAATAAGTGGTTTTTCATTTTCTGTTTCAGTTGGAACAAATGCAACAACAGTATGCGATTTAACAAATTCATCTTTTAGTCTTTTAGTAGTTGGGGTTTAATTATAAAAAAATTTTAATATAAAATATTTTTATATGAACGATACATTAACAATTATTAATATAGTAGCTACTTTTATTTTACCTTTAATTTTAGCGTTTGCTTATGTGATTAGAAAAATAAGAAAAAGTGAATGTAAAAATAAAGGTTGTTGTAATACAGTATCTGAGTCTGATGTGGATGTTAAACCCTAACTTTTTAAAATTAAGCTTTTCCGATAATAAAAACACTTACTGGCAAATCTTGCGGACTTCCTGCATTTGTTTCAGTAATTAGTTGAAAACTACTAACAGTTGCTGAAGATATATTAATACAATATCCGCCTGACGCTAAAGCATCCTGAAGAACAGGAAAAATAAAAGGTAATTGTGCAAAAGATGACTGATATGTTATTGTATAAATACCGTTTGATACTCTACTAACGCTTGCAATTCCTCCAGTTTGTGTATAGTTTGCAGTTCCGTCTCCTACTATATTCATAGCTATTATTGTTTGCACTCCTCCGTATATTGTTCCACCTCCTCCAGAACCTAAACTTAAGTTTCCTGCTGAACCTGTGGCTCCTGTCGCTCCTGTCGGTCCAGTTGGTCCAGTTGGTCCAGTATCACCAGTAGCTCCAACATCTCCAATATCTCCAGTTGGGCCAGTTGGTCCAAGTGATCCAGTTGGGCCAGTTACACCAGTTGGGCCAGTTACACCAGTTGGGCCAGTTGGTCCTGTTATAGCTGGTCCTGTAGCACCTGTTACGCCTGTTGGTCCAGTTGCACCTGTTGCACCAGTTGCACCAGTTGCACCGCCTGTAATAGGAACACCTGCTAAAGTTAAAGTTAAATCTGCGTTTATATTTTGTGTATCTTGATGACAATGATCTAAGTAATCTGTCCAAATAATTGACATTTTATATTATTAATATCAAAGATATTAATAATATAAAATCTGGTTGGTAGCAACAACATTTAATAATTATTTTCTTATTGGCTTAAATTCTTTATCGTATTTATCTCGTCCTAATACAGAACCACGTAATTCACCACTCGCGATTAAAGTAGTTGCACCATCTACACTGGCTAAATGCGGAGTTGTAGCTTTTAATGTTGATTCAACTGTTTTATTATGAATATGAGTTAAAGGAGTGGTTTCTTCCCAATTGTGAAATTTAATTTTGTCCATATTTGTATTTATAATATTAAAAAAGATAATATTTTAAATTCCTGCTCCTATTGGTACTTGTAAATTTGACGGCTCTTGTATTGTATCTTTAGTCATTTCATGACCAATAATAGCACCAACACCAACAACTCCACCAACTATTAAGGAAGCTAATCCACCAACAATTCCACCAATTTTTAATTTATCTCCTAATGTCATTGGTTTATAAGGTTTTGAATGAGTTATACCGCCTATTTGTTTTACTGATGGAATAAAAGGTTCTTCAGATATAGCAACTTTTTGCATATCACTTTCTAAGGTTAGTTTTGCTTTATTCATTGTTTTAGTTAATTTTTTAGCGGATTTATCAGTTTGTTCTTGTGTTAATTGTATAGTTTTAGGTTTATTTTTTTTAGGAAAAAGTTCGTGTAATGTTGATTTTGACATTTATATTATATTAGGATATTACTTTTTTAGATTTTATTCTGTATAATTCAGTGTTTAACACATCATAGACAATAAAATTATAATCTTGTGTGTGATATTTATACCATTCAACAATCCAATTTAATTTTTTTGTTTTACTTGTGTGTTCTGGAGGTATTAGTTTCATTATTTCAGGTATTCCGTAAAGATAAGTTTGGCATGTTTTGAATATTTCATTATTGTTGTTCTGTTTTCCTAAAAATATACAGTGGCATTGTGCTCTCGCGTTCGGATTCATATAATTCATATATTGAACTGAGTGTAATGTGGAAATTCCTGCATTTCTGTAAGTGCTAAATAATTGTTTAACTATTTTATTGTAATTTACATCTATAATATCATCCATAATAACAAAAAACTGTAATCTGGTATCTGTTTGTTGATTTAATTTATGGATAAATGTAATAATACGAGGGTCAAAATCTTGAATTAAGATAATGTTCTTTTTTTTGAAATTTTTGTAAATATCAGAGCAGGAATTTGTTGTAAAGAATAATACAATATCATAATAATCACTTACATCCTCTATTAAATTGTAAATAAGTGTTGTCTTTCCTGATTTTGATGAAGCTAATAAAGACGATACAATAGGTTCTTTTTGTTTATATAGTTGTATAAATTCAACAGGTTTTAATACGCCAAAATTTTTCATAATATAATATATTGGTATATTAATGTTTGACCTTTCTAAATTTAAAGTGTATGGTGTTAATGCGGATGTCGTTGGTTTAACTACAGATATCGCTGAAGGAGACGAAAAAAAGTTAAAAATTGAAACTACTAAGAAAGTACAAAAGAAAAAGAATAAAAAAGAAACGAGTTATATTACAGAAGAACGTAATGAGATGATGGACGCATTAATTGATAGAATTAATGAGCATGAAGTTGATAAAGAAGGTAATGAATTACGAAGTTTTAAGATGAATCATGAAGAAGTAGTTGAGTCTGTTATTGATTTTATTACATCAGTCTATATTTATGAGAAAAAAATAGTTAATTGTTAAATCAGATTAAGAATAATTTTTAATTATTCTTAATATCAATTATTTTTTACCTTTCTTTCCTTTCATTTTTTGTTTTTTTTCTTCTTTTTCTGTAACTTTTTTTTCTTTATCTTCTTCTTTAATATATTCTTTTGTTTTTTCAACAACAAGGTCTAATAATTTTTTATCTATTCCAGTCTTTTTATAAATCTTTTGAATTATTTGTTTTTTAGCATCACCTTGAGAATAATATTTAACTATTTCTGTTATTAAAAATATGCTGAATCCCATAGTTCCACCGATTGTTGCTGATGATATTTGTGTAGCTATTGGGCTTTTCTCAATTACTTCAAAAATATCTTTAAATTTACCTTTAACTCTCCCCCAAAATGCTTTTTCAGATTCTTCAATACCTCTTTTAAATTCGTTAAATTGTTCCTCAGTTTTTCCTAATTTAGTTAATCCATCATTAATTATTTTTTCTCTATCTATTAAAATTTTATCTAATTTGTTAATGTTATCAGATATATCTTTAATAAATTTAACACTTTTAGCATTTCCTTCTATCATATTACCAACTTCTTCAACAATCTTCAACTTATTATTCACTCCTCCAATTAAATTATCAATCAATACGTTAGATAAATTTCTATTTTTTATTTTAATCTCTTCGGTAAATACTTCCTTATATTTTTTATAATTTACATATGTATGTAATTTTTCCTCTAATAATGTAGCTTCTTTATCTTCTTTTAGTAATGTTTTTTTAACTTGTTCTTTATAATCTTCTCTTTCTTGTTCTGAATTAAATTTTTTCTTTTTTATAAAGGATTTTGGAATATTGTATTTATCTAATATTTCTTGTTCATCATTACCAGAAATAAATGTTTTTATATCTTTCATTTCATCTTTAAAATCTAAAAAATTTTCTTCTTTAATATTTTTAAAATCTGTTAAATTAATTTTAGTTTTTAAATTATCTAATTCTTCTTTTAGAATGTCTTTATTTGGCATATCTTCAATTTTAATTTTATCTATTTCACTTATTAAATTGTTATGTTTTTCAATAATTTCATTAATATCATTTTCTAAAAATTTTATTCTTTGTTCTGTTTCATTTAATCCTTTCTCTTTTTTTTCTAAACTTGTTAATTTTTGTATCTCTCTTACTTCTTCACTTGCTACACTTTTAGATACTGGTATAGCCTCCTCTGATATATATGGATGACCTATTATTTTAGTAGCTCCTTGTTTTAATAAATTCTCTATTTCAATAATTGATGACATATTAATATATTATAATAAGATTTAATAATAATATCTGATAATGTTATTAAATGAGTTACGAAATTGATAGAGAACACTTTTATAAAGATTATGAAGAGCCAAGATTTGGCGAATTTGTAAAAGAACATATCACTACAATCCCAACTATTGAAGAAATGGAAAATAATGTTAGATTAGCTAAAATAGAAGCAAGACCACCTACTAATAGACTTTATGAAGGTTTGGGTATTGCTGGTTTAGTTGTTGGTGGTATTGGTATTGGTGGCGCTATTATTGGAAGTATTGCGCATTATGTAAATGAACAAAATAAAGAAAAAGAAGAAATTAAAAATAATTAATATGATTATTGATTATTTTATTTATCATTTCTTTCCTTTCTTCTAAATGTGGAAACATTTCAATTAATAACTCATGTATTTCCTTCTCAATTTTATGTTTTTTACTGAAATACTTAAATGTTGGTGGATTATTTGCTATCTTATCGTTTATGTTCGTTAAAGCAATTTCTAAAAGCGTCAATTTCATTGTATTCATTATATAATTAATTATATATATTATATGAATAATTTACCTTATGAATTGATATTTAATATTAGTAAATATCTCAATGATAAAGAAAATATTAATTTAGTTAAAGCATTTAATAAAGATATAGTTAAACAATTTAATGATAATAATATTAAAATAAACTTGATATTTTACCTAATTCATTAGTTAATCTCGATTTAGGTAATGGTTATATGCAATTAATTCCTAAAATATCTAATAAAGTAAATACTGTTATTTTTACGGGTTTTAATGTTTTAAATTTTATTGAACAGTTAAATATAATCATTAATGGAATTTTAATTAAAAAACATCTTTTAAACATTTGTAAAAATGATAAATTACTTTGTTGTAGTATAAATGCAGATATTGAAGAATTGAAAGAAAAATTAGAAGAGATTTATATGGATACGGTAAGTATCTAATTTACAAAATATATAAATATATAGTATTATTATATAATACTATATATATGAATAATTTACCTTATGAATTAATACTTAATATTATTGATTATTTAGATGCTGATAAAGATAAATTTAATTTAATTATGTCAAATAAAGAAATTTATATTATAATATGTCAATCAAAAGTTAAAATACCATTAAATGATTATTATAATGCCAAAATTATAGGTAAAAAAGATAATAAACTATTTTATTTTAAAAATGTGTTTGTTTCATGTAAAACTAATTACAATTTAATTGTTAAAAATCCTCTTTTTAATATGATTACTTCTTTATTTTTTGGACAATCATTTAAAAATATTATAAATGTTCTACCAAATAAACTTATTAACTTACGTGTTTATGAATCATATCCTTATGCTTTTAAGAATTTACCTAATTCACTTAAATCTTTATGTCTTACTTTTCAATATAGTTCTGGCTTTTGTAAAAAACCTATTAATTTTAAATCACGTATCTTTAAAGTTATTAATAATGATTTATGTTTATTAAAACATTCTGATAATATTAATTGTATTAAAATTACGTATGAAGATATTGAATTAATTCATGCAATTGACACATATAATGCACTTTTATATGACAAATATGACCTAAAATATTATTATAATTTTTTTTCACAATTACGTGAGGATTATGAACAGTTTTATTCAGGTCATGACCTGAATCATGATACAGTTATTACTCAAGAATATTATGATATACGTGATTTAATTACTGATTTTTACATTGATATAAATAATACTAATTTATTGATTAGACAGTTTATAAATAAACATCATCCACATAATAATCCTAATCATGTTTTCAATAAATTACTTCCAAATCGGCGAAAACATGCACAAATTATTGAAGATGATTAAATTATTACTCAGATGATTGATAATTTAACATTTACCAAATTCAAAACACCTCGCCACCTTTTTCCTGTTAAACCCAAATTTTATTTTTACCCGTTTTTTTCTTTCCATTGTTCCCCACACTTTTTATAAAGAATTATCTATATATTTACATATATTTACCTATATTTTACTTACTTTTTTTTTTTTTTTTTT
>Ga0209277_10000864_pt1 | contig 15171 bp, 15 predicted proteins | sample JI81AbrownDNA_FD_187503 | JGI IMG/M metagenome (GOLD analysis project Ga0209277, IMG submission 187503) | Wastewater effluent complex algal communities from Wisconsin, to seasonally profile nutrient transformation and Carbon sequestration -... | ecosystem: Engineered > WWTP > Effluent > Algae... | reverse complement strand
ATTGATTTTTTAGGGTTTGGTTACTCTTCTAAACCACTAAAACACAACTACAGCATTGAGGAACAAACAAACATCATTGAATCCTTCATTGATAAAAATGCTTTAAAAAGGGTAAAATTTGTTTTTCATGATTATGCAGTTAGTGTAGGCCAAGAATTGTTAGCTCGTCATCTTGATTCCGCCAATCGGAAATTCGAGATAGACGGTGTGGTATTTTTAAATGGTGGTCTCATTCCTAAACTACACAGACCGACCCTAACACAAAAACTATTAGCGATACCCATTTTAGGTTCCATTCTCTCCAAGTTTTTTACTCAGAAAAAATTCGGGAAAGCATTCAGCGAAGTATTTGGAAAAAATACAAAACCTGATGAAAAGGAGCTAAATACTCTCTGGAAGCTGATCACTTACCCGAACCAAATTAAAATCTCACACAAGTTACTTCATTATATCCAAGATAGAAAAAAAAATCAAAAAAGATGGTTGGATGCCCTAACAAAAACAGACGTTCCGCTTTTGTTCATCAATGGCTGTAGCGACCCTGTTAGTGGGAGACATTTAATCGAAGAGATTGAAAAGATGCCGATTAAAAATGCAAAGTTCATTAAATGGACTGAAATTGGACATTATCCACAATGGGAAAACCCAGAAGGAACCTTTTCGGAAATTTATGATTTTCTAAAACCCAGTTCCTAATAGACTTAGGATTTATTCGTTACAGGCCATAGATTCGGATCTTCGAGACCACTTCCTTCTTCGGGATCAGATCCATCCCCGCCTGGAATTTCTGCGCCTTCCTTCACTCGGTATCTGATTTCAATTTTCTCAGGATTGGTCTGCAAAATTTCGATTCCCTTCAAATCTTTATTCTTAACAACTCTAACTTTTGCTATCTGAGGTTGAAGTTCAGGTATGATTTTCTTTTTGATCGGATCATAAATATAATTGCAGGGAACTTGCGCTATGATGCCCGTTAGTATCTGAGCTGATCGAATCGGTTTTAAAGAAAAGTATCGAATTGCTAATTGCTCCTCTGAAAATTCTGCTTCCAACCTTGGATCCAGTCCAGTACACACAATCGGAATTCCTGCCGCCGTCTGTTCGCCTGTTTTATAGGAAAGCGGAATGATATTCACATTAACTGTTACATCTCTAGAACCGAGAAGAGATAAACCTTTTGGAAGATCGGGAATACGAACCGTCTTTGCAAATGGTTCTCTTCTCTCATTTAAACTGATTTCAGGAAGCGTGATTTTTGAAACTTTTTCTAAGTCTTGCGGTTTCCCGCTGATCGTCACCCGTGATGGACTTAAAATCTGTGTCAACTTTTCAAAGTTTGGTGGTGTATTCCCTTCAAAAACAACTTCCAGAGGTACTACCTTTAACCCTCTTGATTCTATTTCAACTGGTACTGTCTTTTTTAATTTCGTAACTTTTACACCACTCGGCACACCTACGATCTTTTTGATTGGAACTTCCGTAACACCAATTTGAACATCCTCGGCTTCTATGACAGCTTTCATAAATTGAGAATAGTAGTTTACCACATCCTTAAGACCTTCGACTCTCACAGGAATTGTTTTTTCTGGATTTTTAGAATAAGATAAATTCCCACTTAACTTCGGATATTCGACAGGTACGTTGATTGTTTTTATTAGGATTTTAGAATTTTGAAGATTAATGTAAAAAAAACATGCAATCAGTAGAGATATGACTTTTGCTTTCCAATTTCGAAAGATTTTCTCAAAAATGCCCTTAATCATGATTCACACCAAGTTCTTTTTCTTTCGGTTTCCTTTTTTCGTCTTCTTTAGGTGTCCTTTTTGTTCCAGACATGAGTCCACTAACAAGCGCTCGCAGTTCAAGTGGCTTGACGGGATGAAACATTTCGCCAGCAAAACATACTGTGATTTCCCCGGTTTCTTCAGACGTGACAATTACGATAGAATCAGACTCCTCACTCAGTCCTAATGCAGATCTATGTCTGGCGCCAAGAGTTGAAATCTCCAAATTACTGCTCATTGGAAGGTAAGATGCTGCAGAGATGATACGATTTTGTTCAATGATCACGGCTCCATCGTGCAAGGGTGAATTCTTAAAAAAGATAGTTTGTAACAGTTCCGAAGAAACTGCTGCATCTATATTCACCGCATTCTCGGATATATCTTTGAGGCTAATGTCTTTGACAAGGACAATGAGTGAACCGATTTTTTGTGCGGCCATTGCACGCACGGCATCAATGATCGGATCGAAATCAAATACTGGCTTTAAAAAAAACAAACGAAGCAATCGAATCCTTGCGAAATCTCCTGTCATCCTTCTCAGTTCAGGTTGTAATAAAACGATGATCGCAAATACTAAGGCCGGTCGAATATTAGTGAGAATCCATTCCAATAGCTCAAAATTTAAATATTCTGCTAAGCTCCCCGAAATCCAAATGATCCCTACACCAAGTAACAGCTGCAAACCTCTAGTCCTCCGAAGAGTCGTATAGGTTTTATAGATAATAAAGGAAACAATCAATATATCCAGAGCAATCGAGATGTAATTTTTACTCCAAGGAATGATATAAAGACCGCGTAAAAAATCCAAGTTAGATTCCTAAAACATCAAACATGTTATAAAGACCCTTTGTTTTATCGGCTAAAAATTCAGCGGCTTTTACTGCACCAACTGCAAATGTTTTGCGATCTTGTGCTTTATGGGAAATTTCGATTCTTTCTTCTGGGCTAAAAAAGAAGACCGTATGGTCGCCTATCACTTCGCCCGCCCGCATCGTGTGGATGGCAATTTCTTTCGCGTCGCGTTCTGGATACATTCCATGTCTTCCATAAATTACGTTATTTTCTTTCCGATCAAGCGAACGTAACAATACGTCTTTTAGGTGCTGAGCAGTCCCAGAAGGTGAATCTTTTTTATGACGATGATGAATATCCAAAACTTCTACATCAAATCCGTCTTGCAATACCTTCGCTGCAATTTCGGTGAGTTTGAAAAGCAAATTTACGCCTATTGACATATTAGGTGAAAATACTATTGGAATTTGAGTGGAGGCCGATTCTATTTGAGATTTTTCTGATTCTGTTAAACCAGTTGTACCAATCACGATAGGTTTTTTTTCGGTTACTGCAATGGAAAGATTTTCTGTAAAACTTGTATGCGAACTAAAGTCAATCAGGACATCCGATTTTTTACACGCAGAGGTAAGATCAGATGCGAAAATCACACCTGTCTCCTTAATTCCTGAATGGATACCAGAATCAAACCCAATGTACACAGATTCTGAACGGACAGTTGCCGAACTTAGAATCGATTTTTGTGATTGCGAAAGTACTTGGATGATGGCTTTTCCCATTCTTCCATTCGCACCGATAAGGCCGATTTTTAATTTAGACAATGCCGTCCTCTTTCAGTTGAAAAACGATTTTCTTAAAATTATCAGCTGCAGTCCCACTTGAAAGTGGAGTCATCGGTAGTCTTAACTCGTTCTCACAATAGCCAAACCAACTCATAGCAGCTTTGATTGGTATTGGATTCGTTTCGATAAAGGCATTGATAAAAACCGGTAATAATTTGAAATAAATCTTCCTGCTTGCAACGATGTCGCCTCTCTGAAAAAGTGAAACCATATCAACACAAGCTCTCGGAAATAAATTCGATACTACAGACACGACTCCTTTTCCACCGATTGAAAGTACCGGCAGAGTTAGGTTATCATCTCCTGACAACAAGACAAAGTTAGGATCTGTTAAAGCGATGACTTTCGCCATTTGGCCTAAATCCCCTGTAGCCTCTTTAATCGCTGTTATGTTCTTTAACTGTGAGAGCCTCTGAACAGTTTCTGGAAGCAAATTTACATTGGTTCTCCCAGGGATGTTATACAACATAATCGGTTTCGTTGAGTGTTTGGCCACTTCGGAAAAATGGAGATACATACCTTCCTGAGTGGGTTTGTTGTAATATGGATTGACCGACAAGATACCATCCACCCCATCAGCACAAGCACTCTCCGTCAGCTCGATCGCTTCGGAAGTAGAATTTGAGCCTGTGCCTGCTAGAACCTGAATTCGTTTTGAGACAAATTGTACAGTTTTTTGAATGAGTTCTTTGTGTTCCTCGTAGGAGAGAGTCGGTGACTCTCCTGTAGTTCCACAAGGGACAACCCCTGCGACGCCAGAACTGATTTGGTTCTCAAGGATTTTAAAGTAACTTTCATAATCGATTTTGCCATTACGAAAGGGTGTGATGACTGCGGTGTAGACGCCTTGAAACATAAATTTAAAACTGATATGGGGACTCATTTTTGCAATAAAAAACTGCCAAATTGAAGCCGATTGAGAATCCTTGAGCAAATGGCTCTCTCCTTTCTCCACTATGTGGCAATTCTTGCCCTAATTAGCCTTATTTTCCACGCAAGTTATGTTTTCGGAAGACTGGGGGTCAAAGATATTCCCAACGAAAGAAGCCTTCACACAGAAATAACTAAAAAATCAGGAGGTATGGTCTTCATTCCCCTGTTCCTGGTTTATATTCTTGTTTGGATTTACGGGAACCCAGAAAATTTAGGGCAAAACTTCTATCTGCGACTCCTCCTCCTCGGATGCGCATTTTTTTGTTTTTTGGGTTTTTTAGATGATTTATATCATCTATCACCTAACTTTCGTCTTATTCTTGAGTTTTCTTTTTCCTTACTTTGGATTTATTTTTTAGATCCCGCGGTTTCCTTGTTTGGTCATACACTCTCTGGACCTTTTTTGATTGTGACGGTAACTGGTTTTTGCCTCGTTTTTATCGTAAATCTTGTAAACTTTATGGATGGATTAGATTTATACTTAATTGGAACTTTATTTATTAGTATTTTATTCTGGTCTCCAGTTTATTCCTTATCATTTTTACCAGGGCAGAATTTTTTTATTGTCTTAACTTTATTCCTTTGTGCCATTTCTGGTTTTTCCTTTTTTAATTTCCCGAAGGCAAAACTTTTCATGGGTGATAGCGGTTCCCTTGCCATAGGTTTCCTATTTATTGCTTTGCCTCTCTTAGTGTCAAAAGAATCAAATGAATCCTTCGAACTTTTGACCTTATTTTTTCTTTTCCCTATTTTTTGGATTGATGGAATTGTAACGATTGTCATACGAGCTAGCCAAAAAAAGCATCTTTTCCGAGCTCACAGAGAACATTTATATCAAATTCTAACGGAAACCAGATTAGGGAAAACGGGAACCTGCTTCATTTCGATTCTTTCCAATTTGCCAGCAACCATTGTATATTCCCTCTTTCAATTGAAATTATTAGAACTGCAAATTTCGAAAGATACATTGATCCTTATCATCATCTTAGTTTACATAGTCATTTATTCTTTCCTTCGTTTCGTCTTTTTTCGAAAAAGAAAAAATCTTGCCTAAAGATTCGAAAAAGAAAAATGATTCACGTATGCCTCTAACAAAAAAAGAAATTCTATTTTGTATCCTCAATGGGTTTTTGATTGGAATCGCGAATTTGATTCCCGGAGTCTCAGGTGGTACCTTTGCTTTGATCCTTGGTCTTTACGACAGGTTGATTACAGCAATTACATCGATCAATGCCATTACACTTTCCGTTACCTTTCAATTCATAACTGGCTTTACTCAACCGAAAAAGAGAGAGCACTTCGCAAAAGAAATGAAAAGAATTGATTTTTGGTTTCTAGCTTTTCTTGGATTTGGGTTATTGCTCTCAGTCATTTCTGGCGCCAAACTCATTCAATTTTTGTTACAGAATTATCCTGCCCCCACCTTAGCACTGTTCATTGGCCTAATCATCCCTTCCCTTTCTGTTCCATATAAACTAATCGAGAATCATGGAATCACGGAATGGATTTATTTAATACCGGGAATTGCGCTGACAGTGGTTCCAAGTTTATTTATGGGAGATACGACCGGTTCAGAGAATCCGCTCATCGCCTTTGTTACGGGAATGATCGCGATTTCTGCCATGATCCTTCCGGGAATCTCCGGTTCTTACATCATGCTCGTTCTCGGAGAGTACCAAATTGTGATTGGAAAACTTTCGAATATACTTGCCTTCGACTCAATTTTATTTTTGGCCTCCTTTGCCTTGGGTTGTCTTCTTGGACTGATCATTTTCACTCACTTTGTGAAATGGTTATTCAAAAAGTATAAGTCCCACACGATGACTTTTTTACTTGGTTTGATCCTTGGATCTTTTTTTATCCTTTGGCCTTTTAAGGATTATGCACATGGACAAGCGATTGTCGGAAGAAGTGGAGAGGTGAAACGGGACATCCAAATAGCCACGGCAAAAAATATACTGCCTGAAAGTGCTGACGAGATGTTTTATCCTGGGATCGCGCTCATTCTTGGGATCGCACTAGGCTATGGTTTGAATCAAATCGAAAAGATGAGAGAAGACTAAAGACTATAAGCACAAAACATACAATAGGTGCAAAAGTTTACCTCTGCACCTATTAAAAACTGTATTATGTGAAAAATACGAACGTCATCACAATAAAAACAGGAACAAGAATTCCCATCGAATAAGCCAAATAACCCCCAAAAGAAGGCATTTTCACTTTATTTTCTTCCGCTACGGACTTTACCATAAAGTTTGGAGCGTTACCAATGTATGTATTGGCACCCATAAATACTGCTCCTACCGAGATCGCTTTTAGGATTTCTTCGGCTCCCGCATTGCCAATAAACTGACCGAGAGTGAGTGGTGCAGATCCGGCCGGTGTCAATAAACCCGATGCTAGAGAGCCAAACGTAAGATAGGTGGGTGCATTGTCCAAAACAGATGAGAATATACCAGTTGCCCAAAAGAAGTGCCATCTTTCTGTGATGCCTAGTTCTTTCCCGTGTGCTTCCAATAAGACTAGAGCAGGTATCATCGTAATGAAAATACCAATAAAAAGATATGCAACTTCTTGAATCGGATGAAGAGTAAAATTGTTAAATTTTCTAAACTCCACTTTGGAAGTATATTTAGATGCAGCAATCAAACCGAGTAAAACAGCTTCGCGAATGAATCCTAAAAACGGATTGGATGCGATGGCTGGTATATAGTTGCTGTTTAAAAAGGCGACTGATAAAATTACACCGAATAACCATACAAAGTTGACCTGGCCTCCGATGGAAAATGGAACTACCGCAATCTCATCTCGTTTAATATCTTTTTTACTTTCCTTTTTATAAGCAATGGTATCCCAGATAAAATAAACAATAAGTAGTATGACCGCGGCAAAAAGCATCTCTGGCAAAAGTCCAAAAGTCCAAGTGAAAGGAACTCCCTTCAGATAACCGAGGAAAAGCGGAGGATCCCCAAGAGGAGTCAGTGAACCCCCGATGTTTGAAACGAGAAAAATAAAAAATACTACCGTATGCACTACGTGTTTTCTTTCACTATTGGTTTTCAAAAGCGGTCGGATCAAAAGCATAGAGGCGCCTGTTGTTCCAATGAAGGATGCTAAGGATGCCCCGATGAATAGATAGATCGAATTGTTAAGAGGTGTAGCTTGGATATCTCCTTTGATTACAATTCCACCGGAAATATAAAACAGGGAAGCAAGCAAAATAATAAACGGTACGTAATCAAAAACGACCGTATGAAAAATAGCATGACCGTAACCGTAGACAAGTAAAACGATAAACGAAATCGCACCTAGTCCAACAGCAACCAATAATTTGTTGTTATTTTTTTCCCACCAATGTTCTGTTTTGTGAGAAGCGATCGGTAAGACAGCAATCGCTAATAATATCGCGATGAAGGGGATCACTGACCAATAAGGCAATTCTGCATGCGTTTGTGCATCATGAGAAGAATGACCGGTGTCTTCTTGGACCGTTGGTTGACCTGTCGGTGCTGGTCCTTCGGCAAATAAATTTGCGGAAAGAAAGCCCATGCAGGCAATTAATACGAATAATGTTAGGAGCTTTCGTAACATGCTCACCATCCTTTTTTCTTGCTAACATACTCGAATCATCATAGTTCTGGAACTAAAAAAACCAAGATTTCCTTAATTTTATACTTATTTTTCGGTTTATGTCCTCAAATGTGTTCGTAGGAAAGTGCAAGATTGGAAAGGTAAGTCATATGCATTCTGTGTTCTTTTTTTTCTCGAAAGTTTTGACGATCTTCCTCTTCCCCATGACGCTATTTTTCCTCCTGGGCTTGTTTTCCATATTATTGATCCGTGAGTTGCGTTCTAAACTGATCTTAATTTTTTTACTCAGTTTTCTCTATTTTTTTTCGAATGCATACATAGCTACAGCACTCATCCATTCGCTTGAATCCTTATATGAGCCGGTAAGTATAGAGTCGCTTCCTAAATCGGATGTCGTCGTCGTTTTAGGAGGCATGATCCAAACACTAGGCAAACATAAGTCAAGACCTGAACTTACAGAATCAAGCGACCGTTTGGTGGATGCAATTCGAATTTATAAGGCAGGGAAAGCGAAGAAAATACTTTTTTCAGGAGGTTCTGGAAATCTTTTTTCCGACGAAATTCGGGAAGGTGACTTAGCCAAACAATTGATTCTGGAATTAGGTGTGCCCGAAAAGGATATCATTCTGGAGAGAGAATCTCATAATACATACGAAAACGCGATTTTTTCTAAAAAATTAATCGAAGAAAACAAACTGAAGACGCTAATTCTTGTTACATCTGCCTCTCATTTTCGAAGGGCAGGTGCTACTTTTAAGTATCAAAAACTTGAATTTACGGCTTATCCAACCGATTACCGGTCACCCAATTTACAAACATCAGCTTTTGAACTTTGGATTCCGTCTGCTGGTTTCTTGGAATTATCAACCATTGCCATCAAAGAATGGATCGGGTATACCGTTTACGATTTCAAAGATTATTTGTAGACGTTGGACTTGACTCATGCCCTCGCTTTTGGAAGCCTGAAGGAAGGAACGAGAAAATCGTCTAATAAATGGTATGAATACAAAATTTATCGCACTCCTCATCATCATAGGCTTATCCCTCGGGGGAATCGCCTATTTTTCTTCCAAAGAAACTTCCTTTTTACTTCTCGATGCTTCGGAACTGGCTGCAAGTTCCTCTCAATACACAGACCAAAATCTGAGAGTACGTGGTTTCGTTCAGGTAGGTTCGCTTGTCAGAGAAGGGAAAAAGGCGCGTTTTACTTTAGAGCTAAATGAAAAGGCTATTCCCGTTTTTTTTACCGGGGATACGCTCTTACCTGATGCTTTTAAGGAGGGCGCAAGAGCCCGTGTGGATGGAAAATTAGAAAATGGTGTCCTAGTAGCAAGTCATGTGGAAGCGAAATGTGCCTCCAAATACGAAGCTGGATACGCGGAAGAGAAATGAATAACTTAGGAACGATCCTTCTTGCCTCTTCACTTGCTGTCTTATTTTTTTCAATCATTCAAACCACCTACGGATTGCTAAAGGGTGATAGAAAGGGAATCGAACTGGGTCGATTAGCTCTGATGACAAATCCGGCTATAATATGCCTGACATTTCTCGTTTTATTAACGCAGTTAATGCGATCGGATTATAGCAACTACTACGTTGTTATGCATTCCAGCGAACATTTACCACTTTTTTATAAAATGACATCTATTTGGTCAGGTTCGTCTGGTTCTCTTCTGTTTTGGAATCTCATTTTGAATGTTTTCACTTTCATCGTCTTATGGCAAACCAGGAAATCGATACAAGATAGAATTCCAATTATGAATATTATATTGGCTGTGTTATCTGGTTTTTTCAGCTTTCTTGCAGTATTCTATTCTGATGCACAACCTTTCCGTGAATTCCAACCGCAAGCTGTTGCCGGAAGAGGTTTGAACCCATTACTTCAGCATTGGGCGATGATCATACACCCACCCATACTATATATTGGTTATGTAAGCATTTCTATCCCTTTTGCGATTGCCATGTCCGCTCTCGTTTCTGGTCAGTTGTCTGAAGATTGGATGAAATTCATTCGGAAGTGGACATTATTTTCCTGGTTCTTTTTAGGAACTGGAATTCTTCTCGGATCTAAATGGGCCTACGAAGAGTTAGGTTGGGGAGGGTATTGGGCGTGGGATCCTGTTGAAAATGCATCTCTCATGCCTTGGTTGCTAACATCCGCTTTCGTACATTCTGTTGTCATTCAAGAAAGAAGAGGAATGTTGAAATTTTGGAATATGATTCTTGTCATTCTGGCATTTCATTTTAGTTTATTAGGAACTTGGATTACTAGATCTGGCGTTCTAGAAGGTCCTCATAGTTTTTCCAAGTCAACGATTGGAACACCTTTTATTAGTTACATTATTCTGAGTTTTCTCTTTTTCACAGGCTTTGTGATTTATCGAAGAAAGAGTTTAAATCCTGAACGAAATTTAGAAGCAATAACTTCTAAAGAGGGAAGTTTTTTACTCAATAATTTCCTCCTCGTATTATCTACCGCCGCAATTCTTCTTGGAGTTTTTTCGCCTCTCCTTTATGGGAAAGAATTCAAAGCACCTTGGTTTAATTCATGGGGAGTACCCGCAGGTATTTTTTTACTCCTCCTGATGGGATCTGCTCCTCTTCTCGCATGGAAAAAAGGAGCTGGTAGTGTATTTTTTACTACTTTATTAAAACCTTTTTTTGCAGGTGTTTTTGGTGCTGGTGCATACATTTTATTTTATTCACATGCATTTATCAAACCGAGTGCTGGTTATGGAGATGTCCTTTCCGAAATATATTCCGTTCTAACTGTTGGGATCGGGATATTTACATTAGCTGGAATCTTTCAAGAATACTACAGAGGCACCAAAGCCAGAAAGGAGCAAAACCCTGAAGAATCATTTCCAGTCGCGGCGTATAACCTTCTAATTAAAAATAAACGCCGGTATGGTGGCTACTTAGTTCATTTCTCTCTTGTGTTAATTTTCATAGGATATGCTGGCAATGCGTTCAAACAGAACACATCTATTAAGTTTTATTATGAACTAAGTCCACCTACTTCTGAAGAAGTTGTTTACTCTTCGATCGATAAAGGTATATTAGGTGGATATCAAATTGAGGCTACTACACTAAAAATCAAACCCGTTTTAATTTCCGGAATCGGCACGACTCCTAACATACAGAATGTGATCGTCTCACAGGAGGGGACATTTACGATTTATAGAGGAAACACCAAAGAGGCAGACCTAGTTACCGAAAGGAGGTTTTATCCTCAAATTTCTCATCTGACAGGCGATTTCGAAACTCATATCCCTACGAGTGAACCTGCGATTTTATCTTTCGCCAAAGAGGACTTTTATATTCAACTAGGAGCGATTGAAAAAGCAGATATGAGTTCGGAAAATCCAGATCTTCCTCTGATGTTTATGAATTATTATTTCACAGGAAATTCCCAAGCAGAAAAACTATCACTCTATTTGCAGTTCCCCAAAGAAATTGTTGCTAATCTCGAAATTTGGATCAATCCGCTCGTAAAATTGATCTGGATTGGTTCTGGGCTTTATTTTTTAACAGGATTGTTTTTACTTTTACCGGTAGGAGAAAAAAAAACTAAAAAGGTAGAAGTGGTAATATGAAGTCTGTCGTATTATTATTAATTTCGTTTTTAGTATTCTTCGGTGGATCTTCCAATCTCTTAACAGCGCAGAATACGACCACCTCCCTAAAAGACAGTAAACAGATTGATGTATTCCTAGACGTAACTTCCAAAATTCGCTGTATTTGTCTTCCGAGTCTTCCGATTCAATCGTGTTCCTTTAATATGTGTTCTGCTTCTGCTTATTTAAAAAGTTTCATCGAGAACCGAATTAAAGATGGTATGAGTGGGGAAGACATTATTTATAAAATGGAACATGGATTTGGTGAAGAAGTATTAGAGGATGAAATTGTTCTTCACTTTAAAACCGATGGGAACCAGGGAATGGTCGATTCCATCGTTTACGGATTCGGTGAAAAAATTTTGGCAAAACCAGACTCGACATGGATCAATGGAACATTGCTTTTATTCGGAATCGTCGGGCTCTCAGGAATCTTTTTTTATTTCAAAAAGCATACAAGGATAAAAACGGGAGCTCACAAATCGCAAAGTAAACTCAACGTTTCCGAAATACAGAAGCGAATCAAAGATTGGGAGGACCAAAATTAACGGCAAATTTTGAGTCCCCCGCCCTGTCTTGGGTGGGGGGCGTGGATCGTGGGCGACCCGCTCTCCGCACCAACCACCTAACACAACTCACCGCAATGGGCAAACTAAAACTAAAAATTATACAAAACAATTCGCTTTTTTACCTAAGTGTTGCCCTGGTTTCGATCATCGCCTGAACAAGCTCCTCGATCATCTCTCTCGTAATTTTCGCATTCAAACTGATCCGAAGCCTCGGAGTTGGAACCGTCGGAGGTCGGATGGCACGAATATCAAACCCTCTTTCTTTTAACGCATTAGAAAATGCCAAAGCCAATTCTTCGGAAGCCATGAGAATGGGAAAAATGTGAGAGGTAGTATTCGGCAATTCAAATTCATGTTGGATCATTTTTTCTTTAAAATACTTGGCAATATTTTTTAAATGATCTCGACTTTTGTTTGCATCAGCTAACATTCGCAATGCCATCTTTGCCGTCACAGATATCAAAGGCAAAGGGGCTGTACTAAATATAAAAGTTCTCATTCGATTTACAAGATAATCGCGACCAATTTTAGATGTGGCAATTACACCACCTTCCAAACCGAGAGATTTTCCAAGCGTAAAAACTCGATATTCAACTTCCGAAATCTCTTGGTGTGTCAATTGTTCGAAGCAGAGTCCTTTGCCTTGTTCGCCAAACACCCCCAAGGCGTGGGCTTCATCCAGAATCAAAATGCAACCATATCTTTTTTTCAGATCAAACAGTTTCTTTAGATCGGGAGAATCACCATCCATACTAAACAGAGTTTCCGACACAATAATCTTTCTTTTTTTCTTTTGTTCAGGTATCGTTTCAATTTTTTGCAATTGAAATTCAAGATGGTCTAGATCCAGGTGATTGTAGTATTTCCTTTGTGCACCAGAAATCCGAATCCCATCCAAAATCGAAGCATGATTGAGTCGGTCAGTAAAAACAAGCGTTTGTGAATCAGCAATTGTATCTATCAAACCTAAGTTTGCGACATAGCCATTTGCAGTTAACAAGGCAGCTTCTGCTTCTACAAAGGAAGAAAACAAGATTTCCCACTCTTCCATCTCTTTTCGATGACCTTTCACCAAACGGGAAGCAGTCGAACCGTTAGGAAACAAAGCTGCGTTTTTTATAAATTCGGATTTTAATTCAATGCTACTGGCAAAACCTAAATAATCATTCGAACAGAAATCGATTCCGGCAGATTCTTTACATTCCCGAAAAAGATGTTTGGACTGAATTTGTTCGAGTTCACTCTCAAGTTCTCGCCAGTGGTCATTCATAAATTCCATCTTTCATGATATTGAGATTTTTCCGAATTCTTTTTCATTAGAATTGAATTTCTTCCAAACAGAAAGATGCTTGGTTCCTATGCTAACAATACTCCTTCTCGTATTCTCGAATCTATTTATGACTTTTGCCTGGTACGGGCACCTTAAATTTGCGAAATCTAACAATCTCTTTGCTGTGATTTTGTTTTCGTGGGGATTGGCTTTTTTCGAGTATTTATTGATGGTTCCCGCCAATCGAATCGGGTACACGCAATATAAATTCGAAGGATTCCAATTGAAGATCATACAAGAGATGATCACGATTGTCGTGTTTATGGGATTTGCAGTTTTTATTTTAGGCGAAAAGTTAAAATGGAATTATATCATCAGTTTCGGACTCATTTTGCTCGCTGGATATTTTGCTTTTGGTTTGAGTACGAAATCAAAGATTCAATAAAAATTCTACGATTTGTTTGGCGATCTCTTCTTTGGGAAGAGGCCCGATTTCTTTTTGGATCCCTTTGGAGTCATAAATAGCAACAGAAGTATCAATTTCTCCGAATCCTTTCGCTTGGCCTACGTAGTTGCCAATGATGAAAGAAATTCCCTTCTTATTGATTTTGGCATGTGCATTTTTTGATAGGTCTTGTGTTTCTGCAGCGAAGCCAATGCGAATACAATTTTTAATCTTCCGATCTTGAACAAATTCTGATACTTGCGCGAGAACATCAGGATTCTCCTCTAACTCCAGGAGAAGACCTTTTTTTGTTCCATCTTGATTCTCTTTTTTGATTTTGTGCTCAGCTGTCATAATGGGACGAAAATCGGCTGGAGCAGCGGCCATCACTAACATACTATCATCGGTGATTTCATTTAAGACCGCATCACGCAATTGTATCGTCGTCTCGACAGAAACATTTTTAGATGCGCCCGAAACAAACGCATATTTTTCCAAGGTATGACCATGAATATAGATCACTTCCAAATTCGGATGCTTTACAAAAGTCTCTGCAATATGAAATCCCATTTTTCCAGAAGAGGCGTTTGATATATAACGAACAGGATCAATCCATTCACGAGTAGGTCCCGAGGTAACAATGATTTTACGAATCTTGGGCATAAAAACCTATTTGTGTTTCAGATGAAGAGCAATGATTTCCTCTTCGATTGTTTCAATCGATGCCAATTTTCCATAACCTTCATCGCCGCAAACAACGATTCCTTTCTCAGGAGATACAATTTGTACGCCATCGTTTCTAAGAATTTCTATATTTCTTTGGACTGCCTTGTGCAAATACATTCCTGGATTCATCGAAGGTGCAACGATCACTGGGCTCGTGTTTGCAAGATAAGTTGATGTAACCAAATCATCGGCAATTCCATTTGCCATTTTACCTATGATATTTGCAGAAGCAGGAACCACTGCGAATACGGAAGCGATATTTTTGATTTCGATGTGTGCCATTCCAGTATCATATTCGTTGATTCGAACTGGTTTTCCCGTTAAAGCCTCAAATGTAATTCTGCCTATAAATTGAGTCGCATTTTCCGTCATGATTACTCTTACCGGATAACCTTTTTTAGTTATGTTCCGAACTAATTCGCAAGTTTTATAAGCTGCGATCGACCCTGAAACGGCAATGATGATTTCCTTTTCTAGCATCTAACGATCCTCAGGGTTTTCTCGATCCTGATCCGGATCTTCTTCCGCAAGAATGTCTCCCTTTGGTGTGAAGGATATGGAGACAATTTTGTTTCCGTCCATCTTCTTTACTTTTAATATTC
>Ga0209277_10000862_pt1 | contig 15175 bp, 13 predicted proteins | sample JI81AbrownDNA_FD_187503 | JGI IMG/M metagenome (GOLD analysis project Ga0209277, IMG submission 187503) | Wastewater effluent complex algal communities from Wisconsin, to seasonally profile nutrient transformation and Carbon sequestration -... | ecosystem: Engineered > WWTP > Effluent > Algae... | reverse complement strand
CCTTCGGCGTGTCTACACCCCGGGCGTGGCGGAAGTCTGTCTGCGCATTGCCAAAGACCCGTCACAGGCGCGGTTGTACACCAGCATCAGCCACATGGTAGCCATCGTTACCGATGGAACCGCCGTGCTCGGGCTTGGGGATATTGGCCCATTGGGAGCCATGCCCGTGATGGAAGGCAAAGCCATGTTGATGGAAACGCTTGTGGGGCTTTCAGGAATTCCAATTCTGCTCAACACAAAAGACACAGATGAAATCGTCAATACCATTGCTGCCATCTCCCCGACCTTCGCCGCCATTCAATTGGAAGATATTTCTGCGCCGCGCTGCTTCGAGATCGAAGAACGCCTGCAAGCCATGCTCGACATCCCTGTGATGCACGATGACCAACACGGCACAGCCGTGGTCTGCACAGCGGCTATGATGGTTGCTTCCCGCGAAACAAACACGGATCTGAACAAAGCGGTCATCGGGCAGATCGGGCTTGGGGCGGCCGGCCATGCCATCGGTGAGATGATGATGCGTCTGACGGGGAATCCTGTTTATGGCGCGGACTTGAATCAAACAGCGTTGGATCGCTTTGAAAAGGCTGGCGGCATCCAATCCAACTTAAAAGAGATCATGGAAAAGTGTGACATCGTTGTAGCAACAACGGGCGCGCCGAATCTGATCAAGCCTGAAATGGTTCGCAAGGGGCAGATCATTCTTGCGCTCTCAAACCCGAACCCTGAGATCGACCCCGATGTAGCCATGGAACACGGCGCAGCCTTTGCTGCGGACGGGAAATCGGTAAATAATGTTTTGGGGTTCCCCGGCATCTTCCGCGGCATTGTGGATACGCAGGCTTCGCGCATCACGCATGAAATGTATTTAGCCGCCGCAAAGACAATTGCAAAAATGACCCCGCCCGGAGAACTGGTGCCCAACCCGTTGGATAAAAAAGTACACAACGCCGTGGCTCGCGCTGTGGCAGAGGTTGCCTTCAAACAAGGTCTCGCCCGCGCTGAGTACGTTCCTTATGTGGATGAATAGGAATTAAGATAAAAAAATACGCCGAGATTAGAAATCTCGGCGTATTTTTTTGCGCATCTATTCGTTGACGATCTCTTTCACGCGCCCCACCTGCCCATCCATCAAACGGACTTTGATGCCGTGCGGATGGTTGGGCGACTTGGTCAGCAAGTCTTTGACGATGCCTTTGGTCAGCTTACCCGTGCGCTGGTCTTGCTTCAACACGATCAACACCGTCATGCCAGGTTTGATGTTCGAGCGAATCTGTCCGTTCACGAAAGCAACCCTCTTGCAAACGCCAGCAATGCCTGCACATCGTTGAAGTTGGTGATGGGTCCCACCGAAATTCTCACCGCGCCGGATGACTTGCCGTCGATGCACAATCGAAAATCATCAATCGTCATCTTGTCTTCGTTTTCAGGCCGGGTGAAGCACACATCCAACTCCACGCGCGAAATGCCGAGAGCAACCTCACCTGCCCCAGGATTACAGAAACAGCCCGTCCGCAGAGAGATGTTGACCTTGTTCGCTTCGCTTTCGATAAAACGATGATCGAAGGCCTTGCCGTTCTTGTCATAAAAATTGACAGTGACTGCGCCGCCTCTTCCCTCGCTGGAATTTGGTCCAAACAACCGAACAAGCGGCTCCCCGCTGCTGTGTTTCATGGCCGTCAGGTTCTCCAATAGCCAGCCCGTTAATGTTCTCACTCTCTCGCTGATGACCTCGTAGCCAATCGACTCGATATGTCTCAAACCAATTTCAAGAGCGGGGATGTTGAGATAGTCGAGCGTGCCGTCTTCAAAAGCAGGAGCGCCATCGGCGAGATAATATTTATCTCCCTGCACAGATGCAACGGTGATGGTGCCGCCTGCAAACCACGGACGATGCAACTTTGCCAACGCAGATTTCCGCGCGATGAGTGCGCCAAGCCCGGTTGGATAGCCAAAAATTTTATAAAATGAAATAGGAACGAAATCGGGTTTGACCTTGCTCAAGTCTAATTTATTGGTGGGGACAAATGCCGCCGCATCGAGCAGCACATCCCAGCCGTATTCGTGAGCCTGCTCGATCCACTCCAGCGGATGTTTGACCGAAGAGAAGTTCGATTGCGCGGGGAATGCAAACAGGTTATGACCAGCCGTCGAAGGGCGAGACAGCTCAAGGTTAAGCTGCGAAGCGTCCACTCTCATCTCGGGCAGCATCACGGGAATATACGTCACCTCTGCGCCGCGAGCGTGCGCAAATTCCCGAATCCCATTGACAGAGTTGTGATTGTCAAACGTCAAAAGATAACGGCCATTCGGGAAGGGATAGCTTTCGCCGACAAGTTTGAGCGCGCTGCTGGCGTTGGATGTGAAGATGGCGAGGTACTCGTCGGGATCGGCGTTGAAAAATTTGAGGATGTATTCGCGCGTGCCTTCCACGAGATGCGTGGCAGCAAGCGAAGTGGGGTTGGATGAATGCGGGTTGCCGAATGTGTTTTCGCTCAAGAGCTTGTGATGCTTTTGAATCTGCGACTCGGCATAAATACCGCCGCCCGTGTAATCAAGATAGATGTGCTCGGCATCATCGAGGCGCGCATAATCTTTTTTACGCAGCGCATCAATGGATTCAGTTTGTTTGTAGCTGGGGTATTTTTCGAGAAAAGTTTGAAAGTCTTTTGTTGGCATAGTACATCCTTAATTCGTCCTGAGCGGAGCCGCGTGTTTTTACGGCGTAGTCGAAGGACGCGCATTTACACCTTAACCGGATTGCTCAATTTCCCCAGCCCCTCAATTTCAACATCCACCACATCGCCATTCTTCAACTCACCCACACCTGCGGGCGTGCCTGTGAAAATAATGTCGCCAGGCTCCATTGTCATCACCGATGAAATATACGCGATCAAAGTACCCACATTGAAAACCATATCACGCGTGGATGCCATCTGGCGCATTTGTCCGTTCACGCGGCAGGTGACTACGGCATCGGATGCGTCGAACTCGGTGTCGATCCACGGGCCAAAAGAGCAGAAGGTATCGAAGCCTTTGGCGCGTGTCCATTGGCCGTCTGTTTTTTGCAGGTCGCGGGCGGTGATGTCATTGCCGATGGTGTAGCCAAAGATATATTCCTTTGCCGTTTCAGCAGTGACATTTTTTGCGCGCGACCCAATGACAACCACCAACTCCGCTTCGTGCTCCACCTGTTTGGATTGCGGCGGCAGAATAATATTCTCTCCATTTGAGATGATCGAGGAGGGCGGCTTCAAAAAGATGAGCGGCACTTTGGGAACTTCGTTGCCCAATTCTTTTGCATGTTCCACATAATTGCGCCCCACGCAAATGATCTTGCTCGGCTCGCAGGGAGCAGACAGTTTCAAATCTCCCACGGGTATCTTTGCTTCTCGGCGGCGATATTCGCCAAAGATATTCCCCTGAATCTCCCCCACCTTATCTTCCAGCATCCAGCCGTACTTTGGGCCTTCTTCATTTTGATAGCGAACGATTTTCATTCTACATTCCTCGTTTGGATTAGCCGAAACTAAAAATATTTAACCACAGAGCACACGGAGACCACTGAGAAAACCCTTAAAAAGCTCTGTGATCCCTGCGACCTCTGTGGTGAATATTCTTCAAATCTATTTACCTTCATACACATTGACATTGATCCGATCCACATCCAACAGCAGGTCTTGAATTTGCCTGCCCAGCAACGGGTGAAACAGATTCGGCGCAATGTCATTCAGCGGCACGAGCACAAAAGCCCGCTGATGCAAACGCGGATGCGGAATCACCAGCGGCGGCGAATCAATAATGACATCATCAAAGAACAGAATATCCAGATCGATCAGACGCGGGCCGTTCTGAAAACTTGGTTCGCGCCCCAGCGCAGTTTCGAGGCGCTTCAAATGTCCGAGCAGCGCTTCGGGTTCAAGGTAGGTCTCTGCCATCACCACCTGATTCAAAAACGCATCCTGTTCCTTAAATCCCCAGGGCGGTGTCTCATATACCTGCGACTTCTTCTTCACATTCAACTGCGGCGTCAGGTTGCTGATCGCATTTTTCAAATTGGCAAGGCGGTTGCCCATATTGCTTCCAAGCGCCAGATAAACGATATGATCCATGTTTTATCCTATACTGCGTGTTCGTCGAAGTGCTCCACCATATCCGCGGCGAGCCAATCTTCAATGGTTGGGTTTTCGAATGCGCCATCGGGCAGTTCCCGCACCAGAGCGATCATCGCAACCCGCTTCTGCTCGAACATAGCCCGCAGATCCGCCTCGCTCATTGCCTGATGCTTTGTCACAATTTCCGCATTGAAGGTATCCACGTCCGCAGGTCCAGCGTACACAAATGCAGGGTCTTGCATTGCGCCTTTCACTGCCGCCACACCTTCATCCCACCAGACAAAGTTGTGCGCCAGCATATCACCGAACCGCGCAGCCCCCTGCTTCTGTAAATACTCATCCTTTTTTTCAAACGCATCGAATTTTTCCAAAAACGTTCCCCATTCATTTTCCAGTGTATCCAATGTTAGAAAGCGGCTCAAAGCTACAAGATGTTCGCGCGCATGGTGGATGAAGATTCCATTAACCCACGACTTCACGCGGCGGTCATCCCAGGCCGCTTCATTCATTAACCTGAGGTCTGCTGCGGTTTTCTGACGCATTTTCTCAAAATGAGTTAAGAACTCTGCCTCGTCCCAATCTTTATAATTCGCAATGGCAACAGCATTAAACACATCAAAATCATACTTCTTGCGCTCGTACTCCCGCTCCTCGGCAATCGCAAGAATGATGGGCATGGCTTCCTCCCACCAGCTCAAAATGTGCGCCAGCATATCGCGAAACTGCGCATACCCCTGCCCGTTCACGCGTTTCTGTCCCACATCCGCTGGCAGACGGTTGAAACGCTCGACATACGTTGCCCATTCAATTTCAAGAAAATCAAGTGTGCGTTGTTTGTAGCTCATCAATATTCTCCGGTTCGAGTGATGACCCCTGCGGGGTCAAATGATTATAGAATTAACAATTTGTCTTCATCAACCCCGAAGAGGTGTCATGGCTTATAAAACTTATGTCATCCCTACGGGATTTGATTTGGGCTACAACTTCTTCTACGATCCTGCCATCCCTACGGGATTGATTTTCACGCATGGCGAGTATCATTCTTCTCAATCAGATCTACGATCTCTGCATCGTGCAAAGCGTGATGCAAGTCCGTGCTCTTCAAGATGACCGCCGTATTTCGCATTCCCGACCCAATAGACACTTCCTCCTCCTTCATCACGCCCGCATCGATCAACACCTTGAGCGGGTGCAACAACCCAAACGGTCCCACTGTTCCGATTCGGTATCCAGTCACTGCAAGAACTTCGTCCTCGCTCGCCATCGAGACCCGCGAACGGCCAAGATACTTCCGCAAAACCTTCCACGAAATCTGGTCGGGGCCAGCCACAAGAGCCATTATAAATTCATCTTCAGCAATGCGAAATAAGATGCTCCGCACCACCTGTGAAGGGCGTTGACCTCTGTCACTCGCGGCCTGCTCGAACGAGTGAACGGGTGTTTCGTGCCGAAAGATTCGATGCGGCACGCCAAGTTTTTCCAAAGCAATACTGACGGGAGGAGTTTCCATACGTGTCTACTTGTTTACCTGTCTACGCTATTTGGTCTTATCCTTGAATTCACACAACTCATTAACCGGACATTGCGGACAATTTGGCTTTCTGGCATTGCAGACTTCACGCCCAAGGCGAATGATGTTCAAGTGGGCGGCATAATAAGTTTCGGGAGGAAAGACGGATTCAAGATACGGGTGAGCCTGTTCCACAGTCATTTTTTCGGGGCGTAAGCCAAGCCGTCCTGTAACCCGAAACACATGAGTATCCACCGGAAAGGCAGGCTTGCCTAATGAGAAACATAAAACAATGGCAGCCGTCTTTGGCCCCACGCCGTTGAACTTCGTCAGCCAGTCTCGCGCTTCTTCAAGAGGCAGTTCTGCCAAAAATTGCAGATCAAGCGCACCGCGTTCTTCGGTGATGGCACGCAGAACCTGCTGCATACGCGGGCCTTTTTGGTTGGCAAGACCGGCTACTCGAATCGCGTCGATGACCTCTTTTTCTTTTGCATCGCGCACGGCTTCCCAGGTTGGAAATTTGGTGCGCAAGCTTTCAAAAGCGCGGTCACGATTAACGTCATTTGTGTTTTGCGAAAGGATGGTGGAAACGAGTTCGTCAATGGCAGGCAGCGGGTTGCGCCAAATGGGCTCGCCAAAGGCGATGAGTAGAGTTTTATGAATTTTGATCGCGTGTTGTTTTAAGTCACTCATGGGAATCATTCTGTTTATGGGATGAGATTAATTGTAGCGTATTCTCGATCACTTCACGGTATTTGTCGGTTATAAGGTTTTCAAAGAGCAGGTATGTTTGTTCGTACAGGTCAAGTGACGCTCTTCCGCGCGTGTAATACGCAGGAGCGTTTGATTTAACATCCATGCCAAAGGGGAGACGAAAGGCGCGAACCCAGGCGGGGTTTAATTTGAAATGCTCCTGTATTATCGTGAACATCTTATTCTCTGATTCAATCAGCAAGCCAGCCTGCACTGCCGCCGCAAGCGAGAGACCTTTGAACATTCCCCACGCGGCATATAAAACTTTTGCTTCATCTTCCTGCATCAGTCCACTGATAATTTTGCGCGCTTCTTCGGCACAGCCCATGAGGCTTTCCACGGCGTATTCGTTTGCGGCTTTCTGCAAATTTGCCCAGTTAAAATCTTGCGCGGCTTGTTTTAGTTTTGCGAGCTGTCCTGTCTCATCCACGAGGATTTGCATTTGCCGCAGACCGGGCACCGCCCAGATAGCGCGTTCGGGTTTTGTGAGCGCGTCGAATTCATCAGCGGGGCGAATATGTTTGAGACTGATCAATTTCCCGTTTAAGATTTGAAGCGTGTATGCGTCGGCGGGAAGATCATCCACGAAAATATCCATATCCACATCACTATGCTGGGTATGGTCGTTACGTGAATAGCTGCCGGTCACTGCAAGACCAATAACGCCCGGCTGATTCAACCGGGCGAGAAGGGTTTTGATAATGGAGTCTTCAAGGAGGCTCATGCGAGTTTGAAGATTGGCTTTGATTTCCCTGTGGCGATGCCGGCATAGTTCTTCAATGTTTTTACGGGGCCAAATTTTGCAAGTGCCTGTAACTGCGTTTCGTTCAATGCATTGAGTTGTCTCAAGATTTCGAGGGTCACCGGCGGGCGAACGCGGGTTGTGGTTTCGAGATTGTCGTTCATGGAATACTTGTCGCCGTCGGTCACTTTGAATGCGATGCCAACGCCTTTTTCACCGTACACGCCCGGCATGAGTCCGATGATCTGGAAGCCTTCTGCGCCGCGTTTGGTGACGATCTTTCCCTGCGCAATTTTCATGAGTTCATAATCAAACTCACCATAGTTGCTAACCATTTCGGGATGTGCGATCATGGCGGCAGTGATCTTGTTACAAGCGGCGGCGCGCGCTTTGCTCAGGCTGTGCGGGTCACAGATGCGTGCCATGCCAAGCGCTGCGTTGACCAACGGGATGGCGAAGTTCGGTGCGGAGCAGCCATCGATACCAAGGGCAACCTTTTCCATTTCAATGCCGCACATTTCAGAAAACGTTTTGAGAATATCTTTTTGAATGGGGTGATCGAATGCGAGGTAGTTTTCGAGAGGCAAGCCGCGCATTTTGGCGAAAGCCAGCATGGAAGTATGTTTGCCAGAGCAGTTGTTGAAATTTGCGGTTGGGTGAATGTCGTGAATGATGACTTCTTTTAATTTCGCCGGGTCGCCAGGCAGGTGCGGGCCGCATTGTAAATTGCTTTCTTCAATGCCGATCTTTTTTTGCATGCCTTGTACGGTGTCGAGATGTAACTGCGCGGTCTCATGGGAAGAGCAGGAAAGGGCGATCTCTGCCTGGGTGTAGTTGTAATGCTCCACACCGCCCTGTTCTACAAAAGGAAGAGCTTGAAACGGTTTGGCAGATGAGCGCAAAAAGGCGACCGTTTCAGGGTCGCCATGGGAGTGCAGGAGCTTGCCGGTTGAATCCACAATTGCGATGGAGCCAAGATGTGTGGCTTCCACGATGGAGCCGCGAATCAATTCAAGGATGGGTTGTGCAGAGTTCATTAATCCTCATACGGTTGGGTGGATGCGTGGTGGTGGCGCGAGTTGTAGTGAAGCAATCCATAGCGCAGGCGCTGGGCAAATTGCTTCTGGCGCGCTGCCGGAGCTTTGAACCACGCCAACAGAGAAGTGACCAGTTTTTCGGTGGCGGCAGGGTTTGGTTTTTTTGCCGTGATCTTATCCAACTTATCGTTGACAGTTTTCAGAAAGTCATACTGTGTCTTGATGGCTGCGGCATTCACGACGCCGCCGCGGCTGCTGATGAAGGTATACCCTTTGTAAGGAAGGTCAAGAAGGATATTTAATGACTCAAGCCAGGCTTTGAGGTTCGAACCTGCCAAAAATGGCGGTTGGTTCTTCAAAACAGCATCCCCAATGAAGATTACTTTTTCTTCGGGCAAATGTACCCAGATGGAACCGTTGGATGGGCCTGGGTGATGTTCAAGAAGCACGGGGGAATCACTCCAGTGCAAGGTCATTTGGTCAACAAATGAAATTTCAGGGGGGGCCCAACGTACGCTGCCAAGACCAGCAATCGATTCCCAATCTGCGCCTGTTTCCTCGCCTTGCGCCTTGAACGTGCTCGGGCGTGTTCTGAACGTATTGGCGGTTTTTTCGTGCGAGATCACGGTGCAATCCATTGCGCGCGCGCCGAGGGTTCTGTCGGGGTGGGCATCCAGATTAATGAGCACTCGTTCCATACCGCCGCCAAGATTCATGAGAGCGGCACGCCATGAACGGGCATCCTCAGGAGAGGGCGGCGCATCGATCTGGATCAACCCACGTTGTGTCACAATGACGCCCAAGGTTACGCCCGGGTATTGGTCTTCGATATGAAGGTTCTTTGAAATTTCCTGCATGGTACTCCTGACAAATGAAATTGGTGGATTATCATCCACCAGGATTTTTATTTTTAACGGAAAGTTTTTTGGGGTAATTTATCGATCTGGCTTGATGGTCAACCTGCCCGTCTGGCGCTTGAGTTGGCCGGTGGCCTTCTTTTGAGCAACAGGCAAGGTAAGCCAGAAAGTAGTGCCTTTTCCGACTTCACTTTCAATCCATATCTCGCCGCCGTGGCCCAATACAGCAAGGCGGCAAAAAGCCAGTCCAACGCCCAGCCCGCCGGGGCGGTCTTTGCCACGCACACGGGTGAACTTGTCGAAGATGCGTTCCTGATCCATGGGGGCAATGCCGGGACCGTTATCGCGCACCCAGAATTTTACGAAAACGCCGTCTGTGGTTTGAGCGCCAATCTCAATGCGGCCTTCCACGGGCGTAAACTTGATGGCATTTTCCATCAAGTTGATGAACACACGATGGACCATGTCCACATCCACCCAAATGAGGGGAAGGACGCTGGTCGCTTTATTAATCAATGTTTGCTGGCGTCCATTTATACCCGGCTCCACATCACGGATCGCTTCACGCACAAGAAGCACCGGATCTACAGAGTTTTGTTCCATAATCTGCTGCCCGGCTTCCAGGCGGTTGATATCCAATAATGAGTTAACCAGACGTTGAATACGCGCAGTTGAATTCCGTGCAATGTTTAGCATGGTATTCAAGGTTTCATCTGCCGGCATTAACCCGCTCATCATCTCAAGGCTTGAAACAATGTTTCCAAGCGGCGAGCGAAGATCGTGATAGATCATTGAGGTCATGTCATCCCGCAGAGAATCCAATTCTTTGCGTTCAGTAATATCCCTCAGAATCCATTGAACTGAATCTGTTTCTTCAAACTCTACACGGCGCGCATGAACTTCAACAGGAGTTGAGGCGCCATCCTGACGGTGGATGCTTGATTCATAATTGCATTCCTGCCCGCCTTTCAGAGCATCGAATTTCAAGCCAGTTTTATTCCAGTTGACTTCATGCAGCTGGTCAATGTTCATGGAATGCAATTGGTCAATCGTGTAGCTGCTCAATATCGCAGCCTGTCGGTTCGCCTCCAGCACATTGCCATCCCAATCTGTGATGAGGATGGTATCCACGCTGTCTTCAAACAGTTCACGATAATGCTGATGGGCAGCTTGTAAACGCTCAAACAGTTGCGCATTCTGGATGGTTGTCCCGGCAAGGCTGCCAAGGCCGGTCATCACTACCATTGCATCCGGGTCAAAGGAGCTTGAGACGGGATTAATCGCCTCGACTATGCCTATGACTTTTCCCTGTGATTGGATCGGTGCAATGGCGATTGCACGCGTATCGATGCCTGCAAATTTATCCACTTCAGTAAAACGCATCTCGTACTTGACGGCTGGTATCACCAACCCGCGTCCTTCAGTAACTACCAGCCCAGCTAATCCCTGCCCGGCAGGAATATGCCGCCCGGGGATATTTCCAGAGTTATTTCCAGCTGCGGCATGAAAGACCAGTTCGTTGGTGGTACTGTCGATCATGGCCAGAGCTACAGTTTCCACCTGTAATGCTTGCATAGTCTGGTTAAGAATGCGGCGCCAGACATCTGACATTTCGAGGGACGTGTTGATCGCAGCAGCACCCTCTGCCAGCGCGGACATGATGCGTGCCGTCCGCTGGCTCTCTGTGTACAGGCGCGCATTCAATACCGCCACACTTGCCTGGTCGGCAATGGTTTTCATCAGTTCGAGATGTTCTTCATTAAATGCATTTGGAACAGAATGAACCAGCGTAAGAACGCCCACCATTCTTTCGCGCGCCATGAGCGGCACGCAGATCGCAGACTTTGCACCGCTGTTCTCAACAGAATCATCTGCACGGCGAAGCCAGCGGTCATCTTTGCTGGTATCGGGCACAAGTGCGGGTTTGCGGTGCTGTACCACCCAGCCTGCCAGTCCGCGTTCTACGGTGTCACGCAGCTGCTGTGTGGTGTGGTCATGGAACTGTTTGCCATACACAATGGTTGCATCAACAGGTTTCCCCGTATCGTCCATGACAACAATGCTGCCGCGTTCGCCGCCAACATATTGGATTGCGGCAAAAAGCAAACGCTGCAAAACCGTGCGAAGGTCCAACGCAGTGGCTACTTCACGGCTGACATTGATCAATAATTCGAGGAGGGCGCGGGTACGGTCTTCTGGCATATCCTAAACCTGATTAAGTATAGTCCTTTTGGTACAATTAATCCACCTATGTCTCTCGATACAAAAAGAATCAAAGCTCTGTGTTTCGACGTGGATGGCACCCTGAGTGACACAGACGACTTGTACGTACAAAAGGTCAAGCGATTTTTTCCGCACTTCCTCTTCAAAAAACCTGAGCATGCCGCACGCCGTTTCATCATGTGGATCGAAGCCCCCGGCAATGCCCTGCTTGGATTAGCCGATACGCTCGGGCTTGACGATGAGATGGTGGCTGTTATCAATTGGCTTTCCCTTCACCGAAAACATTCTTCAAAACAATTTCTGCTTGTACCCGGTGTGGATGAATTGCTCAAGCAACTTTACGGACATTATCCCATGTCTGTGGTTAGTGCGCGGGATGAAAGCGGAACAATGGCTTTCCTTGAGCAATATGACCTCGTCAAATATTTTGATGCGGTCGTAACGGGATTATCTGCGCCACACACCAAACCTTATCCCGACCCAATTCTGCTCGCCGCAAAAAAGATGAACGTAGCCCCTGAAAACTGCTTAATGATCGGCGACACTACAGTGGACATGCGTGCGGGCAAATCTGCTGGTGCGCAAACGGTTGGAGTGTTATGTGGCTTTGGCGAAGAACCTGAATTAAAGAAAATGGGAGCGGATCTGATCTTGAAAGATACGCCATCATTATTGGACATTTTGAAATAATGACTCGCACGTAAGACAGATTATATAAAAGAGGTTCTCTGTGCGAGAACCTCTTTCTTCTTTCTTTATGCAGCAGCTACTTCTTCCTGCTTTTTGAATTGGCTCATATACAAGTCGTAATAAAAGCCTTTCTTCTTGAGAAGTTCGTCGTGCTTGCCGCGTTCGATGATCTCGCCAGCTTTTAGCACGAGGATCTGGTCCGCGTTTTGGATCGTGGACAAGCGATGTGCAATCACGAAAGATGTGCGGCTCTGGAGCAGCGCATCGAATGCTTTTTGGATGAGACGCTCGGTTCGTGTGTCTACGCTGGAAGTTGCTTCATCCAAAATGAGCACGCGTGGATCTGCCAGCGCAGCACGTGCTATCGAAAGCAGTTGCCTCTGTCCCTGAGAGAGACCCGAACCGCGTTCGCCGAGAACTGTCTCATATTTTTCGGGTAGGCGTTCGATGAAGGTATCTGCATTGGCAAGTTTCGCCGCAGCATAGACTTCCTCATCCGTAGCATCGGGGCGGCCAAAACGGATGTTTTCCATCACCGAGGCGCTGAAGAGGAAGGTGTCTTGCAGCACGATACCGATCTGCTTGCGGAGCGATTCTGCGGTGACATCGCGCACATCCACGCCATCGATCTTCACGGAGCCATGAGTTACATCGTAGAAACGCGGCAACAGGTTGATGATGGTGGTCTTGCCCGCACCTGTGGGGCCAACGATGGCAATGGTCTGCCCAACTTCAGCAGAGAAGGATACTTTGTTCAAGACGGGGACGCCATCTTCATACTCGTGTGAGACTTCGTTGAACTCGACTTTGCCTTGAATCTCGGTCATTGCTTTCGCGTTGGGCTTGTCAAACACGGCGGGCTTTTCATCGAGAATGGTGAAGATGCGTTCCGCGCCAGCCACTGCGTTTTGGATATTCGTCCATAAGACGGCGATCTGTTGAATAGGTTGATTGAAGCGCTGCACATACGCAAGGAAGGTAATTACCAAACCAAGCGTGACGGTGGTTCCGAACAGGGCATCGCCTGTCAGCAAATACCAACCACCCACACCTGTGACGATGGCAAGGCCAATGTAGGAGAAGGCTTCCAGAGTTGGTGCAAGCGCAGAGGTGTACGCCACAGCGCGCACGTTTGCGTCACGATTGGCGGCGTTGACTTCCTTGAACTGCTCGATATTTTCATCGGCGCGGTTGAAAGCTTGCACTTCGCGGACAGATGAAATCGTCTCCTGCAATTCGGCGTTTACATTGCCGATCTCTTCGCGGCTCTTGCGGAAGGCTTTGCGCGCCTGCCCCGAGAACCAGACCGTGGCAATGAACATCAGCGGGGAAACAGCAAGCGAAAGCAAAGCAAACGGCAAACTGGAAGTGAGCATGTTGTACGCCACCCATACCAGAAGCAGAATTCCGCTGAACACATTGACGAGCGCGAACGAAAATGCCTGTTCAATGGCGGAAGTATCGTTCGTGATGCGACTCATCAGGTCGCCTGCTTCGTGTTCGGCATAGTAGCTCATAGAGAGTTCATGCAATTTCCCGAAGACAGACAAGCGCATTTCACGCAGCACGTGCTGGCCCGTCCACGCCATGACGAAGAAGGTTGCGCCCGTGAGCACGGAGCCGATCACATACAACGCAATCACGATCAGGATCAAACGGAACAAGGCTTCGATGCGCTGTTCATTTGTAGCAGTGGCAATGTCTGGGACTTCGTAGCCGCCTGAGTGAAAAACGGAATAGACAATCTGCCGTGAAAATGAAAGTGTTGAGGGGTCTTCGGTGTTGCCAAGCCAACAGCTAGAATCTGCTTTTTGGTCAGTGGCAGGTGCGGGGGCGAGAGAAGCGAAGGCGCTTCCTCCAGCAGGCACGAGGAAACAGTCGGTGGCTTGTCCAGAAAGTTCGGGAGAAGTTACCTGACTCCAAGTGGTGATGATGACGAAGACTACCGCGAGTACGATCATGTACCAAAAGCGGCCAAAATATCCACCAAGGCGACCGAGCGTTTCGCTCAGGTTGCGCGGCTTGATGTTATCTTGATTGAGGATATTACCGAAACGACCAGGTCCGCCCATCATAGGTTATTTCTCCTCGTGCAAGAGCTGCGAGTTATAAATTTCTGCATAGATCGGTTCTTCTTCCATTAATTGAGCGTGCCTGCCTTGGGCAACAACTGCGCCTTTTTCAAGCACGAGAATCTTATCTGCGTTCATCACGGTGCTGATGCGTTGCGCGATGACAAAAGAGGTACGGCCCTTCATGAGGGTTTCAAGCGCCGCCTGAATGTGGGACTCGGTGGCGACATCCACGCTGGAGGTGGAGTCATCAAGGATGAGAATGCGCGGGTTGAGCAGAAGCGCGCGCGCAATTGCCACGCGTTGTTTTTGTCCGCCGCTCAAGGTGGTGCCACGTTCGCCAACATGTGTGTCGTAACCTTCGGGGAATGACATGATGAAATCATGCGCCGCCGCAGATTTGGCAGCAGCTTGAACTTCTTCCAATGTGGCATCGGGTTTGCCGAAGGCAATGTTGTCGCGGATGCTGCCGCTGAACAGGGTTGTTTCCTGAAGCACGATACCGATTTGGGAGCGCAACGAATCAAGAGTGATGTCGCGCAAGTCTTGTCCGTCAATGGTAATGCTGCCTTCGCTTGGGTCGTAGAAGCGCGGCAATAAGTTGATGATGCTGGTCTTGCCTGAACCCGTTGCGCCAAGCAATGCAATGGTTTCACCTGACTTCGCTTCAAAATTTACATTCGTGAGTACAGGCTCGCCGCCGCCGAAATAGCGGAAGGTGACATTATCAAATTTCACATCACCTTTCACAGCAGGAAGCGTGATGGCATTTGGCTTATCCACAATGTCGCTTTTTGCATCGAGAATTTCAAAGATGCGATCCGCGGAGGTGGAGGCTTGTCCCAATTGCGTGATGATGAATCCAAGCTGCGCAATGGGGAAGAAAAGATACATCAGGTACAACGAAAATTCCTGCCATTCGCCGATGCTCAATGTGCCTAAAATAATCTGCTTGCCACCGACATACAAAATGGCAGCTTGGCCGAGATTGGCAATTAAGAAAACCAACGGGAACAGGAAGGTGAACAAGCGTGAAACTGTGATGGCTTGATTCATCGTGTCATCTGCGGCAACACGGAATTTTTTCTGCTGCTCTCGCTCACGCGTGAAAGCCTTAATCACTTTGATGCCCGCGAGATTTTCCTGCAAGACCGTATTCAATGTGGAAAGTTTTTG
>Ga0209277_10000861_pt1 | contig 15179 bp, 4 predicted proteins | sample JI81AbrownDNA_FD_187503 | JGI IMG/M metagenome (GOLD analysis project Ga0209277, IMG submission 187503) | Wastewater effluent complex algal communities from Wisconsin, to seasonally profile nutrient transformation and Carbon sequestration -... | ecosystem: Engineered > WWTP > Effluent > Algae... | reverse complement strand
CAGCTCTCTTTCGTTGTGGGACGATCAACATCATAATGAGACAGCTGTGGCTTTTATATCCAATGTTTGGATGAAAACTTTGTTTGCTGGCGTGATTGCCACCAAAGATCGCATCGAGCTGGTATTGTCAATAGACGAGCTACCCCGCGGATTTGACGATATCAGAGAGCTTGCATACTTTATACGGTCGGGCAATTTTCAACTTTCTGTAAAATCAATCGATTCTATCGTACAATTTGGTACTATTAAAACTCTTCAGACTCCGGCTTCTGCTATGCAAATGATTGGGAAGGTTCTCTACCCGCACATTTGCAGCGCTCAGTCATGGCCGGAAGCCTCAACAAGAGAAATGAATGCACACCTACATCGCCTAATGGCATCCCTCACTGAATGCAAAACTCAAGTGGATGGTAAAACGGAGCTTTATTTTCCTATTTTATTGGATGATTGGATAAGGACATGCAGCGACCCGTTGAAAGACAGACAATTCGTGCAACACCTTGAATGCCTTGCTGAACACTGGAGAAAACAAATCAAGGGTTTGCTTAACTTTCATAACGACACTACTGTTGTTGAATCTGAAGGTCCTCTGGATGAGATAGCCTTTTGGAAATCTCGTGCAAACGAATTGTCTCGACTCTCTGCACAGCTGGACAGCCCCGAAGCAAAACGTGTGATCTCTACGCTGGAAGCAACCAAGTCCTCAAACCTTCCTGCCGTTCAACAGGTCATGATTCAGATGAAGGAAAGTACAGCGGAGGCTGAGGATATAATAAAATACTTGATATTATTGAAGGATCCCTTCGAAAAACTTGCATCGTCAAATGTCTCCAATATGGAAGCATTGTTTCCTACGGTTTTGAACTCTGTTAGAGTGGTTTCCTCGATTTCGATGCACTATAACACGAAAGAGCGTTTGACAAGGCTTCTGAGAAAGATATCTTCTGAAATAATAAAAATATGTAAAGCGGAATTGGAGTTGAGTCATATGCTTTCTGGAATTAATGTAGAAGAAAATTCGAGAACACTGCTATCTGCAATAAAGTGTGGGGAGGCTTGGAAAAAGATGTACAAACGGGTCGCTACGTCAAATAATCGTCAAAAAAATGACAAAACAAAAGGGGGTTCTTGGACTTTCGACGAAAACTCTTTGTTTGCTCTCATGGACGCCTTTCTACAAAGATGTCACGATCTCTATGATATTTGCCAAGGGTTTTCTCAATTCAGTGTAGACTATGCTGATGAAGGTGGCGAAGGATTTCAACTCATGTTATCATTAAAAGATAGTCACGTCGAAGACGCTCTGTTGGATATCAAGCACATGTTCCTACGCCAGGTATCTGAAATAAACAATCTGGATTATGATATTCTGAATTTACGCAATTCAAACTGGCACGAAGATTTTAGATCCTTTAAGAGTGGTGTCAAGGTAAAGATTAATTGATTCGTGTTTTAATTGTTTACGCACATATGAGTAACGTTGGTGTTAAACCTGTAATATTTTCTGAAAGGAACTCACGGTTATGTATAAAAATGCAGTCAAAGCCGCGTTTGAAACTGTCACTAACTTGGATGTTGCTATTCGACGCATGGAATTATTTCAATTTTTGGCCAAGAAAGAAGATATCCAAGTATGTCTCGATCAACAGGCAATACGCATCCGAACTATTTTCACAAAGCTGTGTGATCAAATCAAATTAGAATTTGATGAATACCAACAGCTAAACAGAAATGCTACAGACTCGGAACCTCGATATGCCGGAGCAGCCAAATGGTGCACTTCCATGATATGTTATGTGCAGTTTCATTGGAAAAAGCTCGAATGTTCAAAATACTCTCTAGTCAAGGAATGCGACGAAGCTGAGGAGGCCAGGAATTCAATCTTATCTTCTCTTGAAGGTTATCGGCTCAAATGTTACCAAACTTGGTCTCATCAACTGTCGGCCTCTGGAATTGCGTCTGATGCAGATCACAGGCTATGTAATTCCCTTATAAAAAAAAATGGAAAGTCGATTTTTTGCAATTTTGATCTTGATCTTTTATCGATGTTTTCTGAAGTTTGCGAGTGGCAGAGACTTGAAGGTGAAGGCTTCGAAGTTCCTACGGCACTAAGTAGTCGCGCACTTTCATGGGAGAACTTTCGGTGTTCTAGAGACAGAGTTTTGCTTGCAGTAGCAGCATACAACGAAGTTATCGGCTTACTTGATGACAAGACTTTCCAACTCTTTAAAGATCACATCAATTTGCTAGACAGAAAAGCTCATCAGGGACTTTCGAAAAGATTGAATTGGAAGACTTCTGGGGCAATCATCCACCGATATGCTGAAGTGAGTCCTCTTTTATAGATGGTGTACGTAATGATCCCTATAGAGACAACTCATCCTCGTTTGCTTCTCCAAATAGGCTGTTGTGAGAGAAGCTGACAACTTAAAGGAAATAGTCAAATTATTCCTTTCCCGCAAGGGAAAAATTACTGATTTTTGTTGCTTAGTGGAAAACTCACTGCTTCTTTCTTGGACTGAAGACGAGTCATATAGAGACCTGTCATTTTATAAGTTGCAAGCCGAAAAGAGGATCGAGGTAGCCAAAAAATTTACTGACACTTCCGAACATGTGTTTGAACTCGTACAGAACATGTTTTATGATTTTAAAGGAAGATCTGAACACGTGGCGGATGCATTTCAAGACCTTCTCAGTGACATCAACTCTCAAATAGAAAACTCCTTGCGGAAAAATGTAATAACATCACTGATGACACTCACTGGTGCGATGAATGGAACAACTGGACGACTACCGCTCTGCGTTGTGATTTCCGAAGTTCGCAGCAACTATTTGGGGTTCAGACCTTCCATGATTGAAATTCGCGACTGCGTGAATACCATGACAAAAAACTTGGTCAACCTGGTAAAAGTTATCAAGCCATTTTGTGTAAAGGATTTCGACATCGAGAATAACGAGAAGCAGCCTCGTCGTTTATTTGTCGAAACAATATCAGAACTAGATGAGGTGCTGTCCCTAGTTGCTGAAGTCATGAACGAAAGTTCACTCTGCACCGAACAAGTAAATGCGCAACTTGAATTATGGGACGAGTTCAAATCACTCTGGGATATGGACAAAGATTCTTACATGAGAAGATATTCAAAAGCGCGTTACTCAGTTCAACGGTTCAAGCAAGATATTGATCGCTACATGAAGATTGTCATGGATATAAGAAATAAGCCAGATACGTGTGAGATTGGATTTATCAGAGTAGACAATACGTCTCTTAAGTCGTATCTTGAGCACCAAAGTTTATCATGGCAGGCTAGCCTTACTGATTTACTTCGCCAAAAGTGTGAAAAAGAGTTGTTTGAAGGATGGAATAAGCTTCACGAAAGCAAATCAATTCTTTCTGCACCCCTAACGGATTTCTCTTCACTGCGTCTAGCTGTACAGTGCAAAGAATCGTGGATCGGTCAACAATCTTTTGAATATCAACTTGATGAAATACGTGATGGCTTCTTTGTCTTGAATGATTTGAATGTCGTGATAGAGGATGAAGTAAACATGATCTTGAAGTCATTCCCAGATGCATGGACATCGTTAAAAGAATCACTCTCAATGGCCGAAGAACTAATCAATGCCGGAAAGAAAACAGTGAAACAGCAGCTAGACAGCAATCTCAAATCTTTCCTTAATCGAGTAGATGAAGTAAAGATCAATTTCATGCTAAATGTTCCCCAATTGAAGCCCACACTCTTCGAACCCGAATATGCTTTGGAGGTGGTTTCTGCTCACCAATCGATAGTTGACAACCTATACAACGAAGAGAAGGAACTTATCGCAGGATTTTCAATTTTTGGAATAGATATGCACTTCAACAAAGATTTAGGAGACCTTCTGGCGATTTTATCCGTTTCTAGGTCAGTGTGGTCTTCGTATAATATATGGAAGACCAGGATCGCTGAATTGTCTGATTTAACCCTGCAGTTTATTGATTTGGCGCAATTTGAAAATGCGATCCAAGACTTCAGCAATTACACAAGCGGCCTCAAAAGCTCGATAGGACAATGGGATATCTTGGTAGCCTTTGACTGCTCTATTGAAATTTATAAAGCTATAGTCCCTACTATCGGACAGCTTAAGAACGATGCATTACGATCACGCCACTGGTCTATTATATGTCGCGAAGTAGGAGCTAAGCAAGATTTTGATGTAAGGACACTACGGTTTCATGAAATGTTTAAAATCGGTCTGGCTAGACACAAAGAATTCATAAATGAAGTTTCAAATTCAGCGACTAAAGAAATGCAGATAGAGAGGGCACTGAAGAATTTTGAGGACAAATGGAATGATTTATCGCTAGATCTATCACCCTACAAAAGTGCTTACAAAATTAGGGCAGTAGATGAGATCCAAGAAATACTTGATGAAGACAGTGTTATAACTTGTACGCTAAAGACCTCAAGATTTTCGGCTCCATTTCGTGATAAAATTCAGCAAATAGAATCAATGTTCTCGCAGATAACCGATACACTTCTTTCGTTACTTTCACTTCAGGTAAGTGTTCATCCAAATGAGTGAAACATTTACTGCCTCTTACTAACATATAAACTTGGTTCAAGCGCAAATGGTTGCATCTTGAAGGTATCTTCTCTTCCGGAGGAGATATTCAACGACATTTGCCGGTTGAACATGACATGTTTGGTCTTGTCAATATGCGCTATGCTTCTTTAATGACAACTCTCAACTCCAACCCTAAGATAAGCATGCTAAATTCGCTTGATCTTTGTATTCAACTTAGAGATATGGATAGGAAGCTAGAAATAGTGCAGAAAGCACTTGAAGAATATCTTGAGATGAAGCGAGCAGCATTCCCTCGGTTTTATTTTATAAGCAGCGATGATCTTTTGGAGATTCTTGGTCAGCATAAAGACGTGAATGTGATTCAGAAGCACTTGAAGAAATGCTTTGAAGGAGTTTCAACTCTTCGCCTCATAAGTGGAGGGCAAATAGCTGATGCTGTGGTTGCTCCAGATGGAGAGACTCTTGAGTTTATTGTGAATCAATCGTTCTCTGGAGAGGCTGAAAAAATGTTTTCATCAATCCTATTAGCGGTACAGTCGGCAGCATCTAGATCCCTAAAAGAGTGCATAATTTCTTATCGGTCAAAAGATGTGTCTGAGTGGCTTAGAGGTCACCAGGGTCAATTTCTTATCACAACGGGCGCAATTGTATTCAATATTAGCTGCACGAAGGCGCTCCACTCTATAAGCATCGGAAGGAACAAAAAGGCCATGATTGCTCTAAAGAAAAAGCAAACCTCCTTACTACGTCGTCTTACCAACCTGGTTGTAAATGATTCCATTAACACGGTTGAACGTGTAAAACTCGTGTCGTTGATCACGTCTGAAATCCACAATCGTGACATCATGGAAAAACTAATTCAGAACTGTTGTAGTGATATTCAGGACTTTTTGTGGCGTAGTCAACTTCGATTCCAGTATGACGCAACTCGAAATGAGCAAGTAGCCTGTACAATCAGGCAAAACGATTGTACACTTCTCTGGTGTAAAGAATATCAAGGAAACAATGGGAGACTTGTCGTGACGCCATTGACTGACAGATGCATACTTACATTATTGACTGCATTATTCCTTCACAGATGTGGAAACCCTTTGGGACCAGCTGGCACAGGTAAGACAGAAACAGTAAAGGATCTAGCAAAATCTTTGGCACAATTTTGCGTCGTGACAAATTGTTCTGAGGGAATGGATTACAAGAGCCTCGGAAAGATTTTCTCTGGTCTCTGCCAATCTGGATCTTGGGGGTGCTTTGATGAGTTCAATAGGATAAAAATTGAAGTGATATCTGTTGTCGCTGTTCAAATTAAATCAATTTTAGATGCCCAAAGGTCATATCAAAGTTTATTTTCCTTTATGGGCGCTGAGATATCGTGTTCACAAGATGCAGGTATATTTATAACGATGAATCCAGGCTATACTGGTAGGACCGAACTGCCAGACAATTTGAAGGCTATCATGCGACCCATAGCTATGATGTTGCCGGACTTGAATCTTATAGCTGAAGTCATGTTGGCATCAGAAGGCTTCACCGACGCTCGTTTGTTGGCTCGGAAAACTATCACACTTTATTGCCTCATGCAGCAACAACTGAGCAAACAAAAGCATTACGACTATGGCCTAAGGAACCTTAAGTCAGTACTATCCATGGCTGGCGCGCAGAAAAGGACTGATCCAAGCCTAGCGGAAGACGAAGTGCTAGTGTCCTCAATAGTAGTTATGAATGAAGCAAAATTTTTGGAAGGTGACTTGATGCTTTTCCAAGCATTAATTCAAGATATTTTCACCTCGTGTAATTCTGTTAGCCTATTTGAGCAGTCGTCACTCAAAACTATTGTGCAAAATGAGATGAAATCTAAGTGCTTACAGGAAGCTCTTTTTTTATCAAAGAAGATTAGCCAGTTGTGCGAATCTCAAAATTTTCGTCATTCAAACATGATAATCGGAGATGCGAAAACTGGAAAAAGCACAATATGGAAAGTCCTAGCACAGGCCAAATCTTTTCAAGCAGGTTTGAAAATCGGCGACAAATCACAGCGCCTTTTGTATCATATAATCAATCCCAAAAGTTTGTCGATTACTCAGCTATATGGTGCTTATGATTTACAGACATTGGAATGGCATGAAGGAGTATTCAGTAAAATTTTCAAGCGATGTGCCAACGACAGGTCGTCTAGAGAGAATTGGATCGTATTTGATGGACCCGTAGATGCTCTCTGGATCGAGAACCTAAATAGCACAATGGACGATAACAAGTTATTGACTCTTATAAATGGTGATAGAGTTCCACTTTCTTCGTCAATGAGCCTGGTGTTCGAAGTGGCCGACCTTTCTGTGGCTAGTCCAGCTACTATTAGCAGGACCGGAATGATATTTGTCCCCACCGATTTGGGCTGGGAGCCCTATGCATTAAGTTGGATTAAAAAAAAATTTGAAGCCAATCCACGGATGCAAGACTTTCACAAAAGTTTGATTGAGCGGCTTCTTAAGCCTATAATGGCCATCAAGAAAAATAAATGTTCAGAAATATATGATACTAGCGTCGTGACTTCCTTGAAGTCGCTCTTTGCGGTTTATGAATCAATCGTCTATTCTTTGCCGGGGTCTAATCGAGAGGTATTTCAATCCGGCACGAATTCTGACAACGCTTTGAATGGAACCTTGTCTAAATGTTTTGCATTTTCATTAGTTTGGTCTGTCATGAACACTGTAAATTGTGGAAACCGAGCGATTCTTGATTCTTCTATAAGAGACATAGTCTCATTTTTTCCTACAGGAGGTACAATATTTGACTACTATTACGATCCCAAAAAGGATGAGTTCGAGGCTTGGAAGTCACTACTGCCAACATGGAAGGCTCATGTAGGAGAAAAATTTCATGAAATTTTCGTACCAACTATAGATTCAATAAGAATCAGTTTCGTTATATCACTGTTGGTTCGAAGTGGACACCCTGTCTTGCTTGCTGGAGAATCAGGGATCGGCAAGACAAAACAAATGAGTTCGGTTCTTAGTGGTTTGACGGATGCATTTTCAACCTTTAAAATGAACTTTTCAACGACAACCTCAAGCGATGTCGCACAAGAGATGCTAGAAAGAGTTCTTGAGAGACGATCTCGTTGTAAATTAGGACCTATAGGTGGAAACAAGCTTATAGTATTTATTGATGACTTCCACTTGCCGAAGAAAACAAGTATTGAAAGCCCTTCTCAACCGTCACTGGAGCTTATACGCCAATTTATGGACTACAAAGGATGGTACGATCGCTCAAATGGTGATTTTCTGCAGATCGAAGATGTTTCATTGGTAGCAGCTATGGGTAACAACGGAATCGAAGGCATTTGTAAAAGAAATCTTACAAACTTTTGCCTTATTGTTGGAACGCAGCCGCCATCCGCACAAGTTGAGTATATTTTCCAAAACATTCTTTCTAACTATTTGTGCTCAGGACCTGGACTTGATACAAAATCTATAAGCATCTTGTTTTCCAAGGCAACTGTATTGCTCTATGATAGTGTTTCGTCAACCTTTATGCCGACTCCTGAAAAGCTGCACTATTCTTTTTCTTTGCGGGATATCGCTAGGGTCGTTCAAGGATTTCTTCTTATTGGTAAAAAGACTCTCCAAAGTCGCGAGCTGGCTATGTTTCTATGGGCGCATGAATGTATGAGAGTTTTCGGTGATAAATTGATTTCTGATGAGGACGAGAAGCATTTGTTGAAAATTGTCTTTAATTCTCTTTCAAATACATTCAACGTTGATATATCTACAATCAAGAAATTAATGGAAGACAAAAGTCAAAGACCTATTTTCACTCACCTTGGTTCAGAGAGTTACGAGTTGTATAAATCTGTTGATGAAATCCAAGGCGTTTTGGAAGCTAAATTAAGGTTTCAATCCAGACATTCCCACTTGATACTTTTCGAAGATGCGATGCGACATTTGTGCCGCATCCATCGAGTTCTAATGCAAGAAAGGGGTCATGCGTTGCTAATTGGTCTGAACGGCTACGGTAGGCGCTCTTTAACCCAGCTAGCTGTGCATCTGTCTGAGATGAAATTTATATCAATCAACCCTACGAGTAAATACGTAAAGTCGGAGTTCAGAGAAGATCTGCGAAAAATATTCCGTATGTGTGGAATTGACAACACAACCACAGTATTGCACCTTGATGATTCAAATTTAAAAGATGATTTTTATTTAGAGGACATATGCATGACTATCAGTTCGGGTGAAATTCCAAACTTGTTCACGAGAGAGGATCTGATTAATATCAACAACTCTTTGAGGCCGATTGCAGAACAGTTTGGTGCAACGACAGAGTCTGAGATATGGAATTTATTCACCAAACGAGTGAGCACAAACCTTCATTTTATACTTACCTTCAGTCCAACTAGTCAAGATTATCAGCAACGATGCCAAATGTTTCCTCAAATTCTGAGCTTTATGAGCATTGATTGGTTCCATCCATGGTCAAAATCAGCTCTAAATCATGTTGCACAAACATTAATAGAAGAATCTTGCCAAACTCACCTGAGTAATAAATCTTCCATCGCTGATGCATTTGAGGCAATTTATACCGAGTCCTTCTCCGGGTCAAAGAAAGTAAGACAGCAGAATGGCGGCAGTGTATATATTTTGCCAATTCACTATATAGACTCCATGAAAAATTTTCTGAAGCTCTTCGAAAGAAAGCAAATGGATCTTGAGGATCAAAGGCACAAGCTATTAAATGGACTGAGGCGCCTAACTGATGGGAAAGAAGAGATTCTGAAAATGGCAGAAATACTTGATAGAAAAAAGCAAGCCATAGATATAGAACAACATGATTGTGAAATTATGATGGACAAGCTTAGAACTGAACAAAATATAGTTCAAGATCAGGAGTGCTACGTTAAGGTTGAATCCATGAATATTGCAACTCAGAAAAGCGATTGTGAAAAAATTGCTGCAGAAGCTAAGACAGATTTGGACAAAGCTTTACCAATCCTAGAGAAGGCTTTGGAAGGTAATATTTTTGAATATCTTTATTCGTTGTGATATTATCTGACAATCAATTGCATGCAATTCTTAAACTAACAGAGGTTGCAAACTTGGATAAAAAGAAAATTTTCGAGGTTAAAAGCTACAAAACTCCTCCAGAACCTGTAGAGAAAGTTATGTCCTGCGTCATGATCATTCTTGGTCGTCCCACAGATTGGACGAGTGCCAAGAAGGCGCTGGGTGAATCGGATTTTTTGAGCAGCCTAAAAAATGTTAACTCTAAAGATATCCCGTTTTCCACCCTTTCCAGAGTCTCGCATTTCATTGCTGACGAATCATTCTCTGCCGAGAAAATTTCTGAGAAGTCATCAAAAGCCGCAGGTGAGTATACTTGGGTAAGGTTGAATTGTAATCATCATTGAAACATACACTAAAATTTAAATTTTTATCCTCAAGGTGCGTTATGTTCGTGGTGTCATGCCATTTATAGTTGCGCGAATGTGTTCAACGATGTTAAACCAAAACGCGAACGTGTGGAGGCTGCTGAGGCATTGTCAGCTGAGAAGGAACAAGCTTTGTCAGACAAGGTTAGTCATCTTGCTGACCTACAAGATAAACTTGTCAGATTAAAGGGACAATTTGAGGAAAAAGTAAGAAATAGAGACATGTTGAGATATGAAGCCGAGGTTTTACACCAAAAGCTTATCACTGCTAAAAGATTGATAGAAGGTCTCAATGATGAATATATTCGGTGGAGCAAAAGTATAAATGACTACGAAAGACGACTATTGAATGTCTCTGGAGATGCTATGGTGGCTTCTGCCTCGCTTGCATACCTCGGACCATTTGACATGTCAAATCGCATAGCCATGATGAATAATTGGATAAAATCAATCCAAGAATGCGGAATTTCTATATCATATAACTTCACTTTGTTCAACTTTCTTAGTTGCCCTTCAGATGCACAGACTTGGAAGATGCAAGGGCTTCCAGGCGACAATTACAGCACAGAAAATGCTATAATTACTACAAAAAGCACTCGGTGGCCCTTCCTGGTCGATCCGCAACAACAGGGGAGCAAGTGGATTCGATCAGCTGAGGGCTTGCAGCTTAAAATTGTATATCCAAAAAAGAAGGATTATCTGATCCAAGTAGCTGTAGCTGTGTCTTTAGGACAAAGCGTGCTTATCCAAGATGCACCCGCAGAGCTAGACGTAGGCCTGAATCAATTGCTGATGCATAGGTCGAATAATATGAACAAGCAACCTTCAGTTAAAATAGGCGAACAGGAAGTTGATTATAACGAGTCTTTTCGACTAGTAATTGCAACGAGAATTGGCAAACCTGCCTTTTCTCCTGACTTACATGCGCGAGTCACTGTTATAAATTTTGGTGTGACACGGGAAGGAATGGAGGGGCAGCTTCTAGCTACTGTTTTGAATTATGAAAAACCAGATCTTGAGAGGCAGAAGATAGACCTTTCCATTAAAGTTGCATCTGGAAAAAAACAACTTATTGACTTAGAAAATAAGATTCTCAAATTGTTGTCCTTTTCAAGCGGGAATCTCTTAGACGACTCAGCACTGATTGCTGCACTAACGGAGAGCAAAGCGGCATCAAAAGAAGTGGAGAAAGGGGTTATTGCTGCAGAGAGGACAGAGAAAGAAATAGATGCTACGCGCTCCGAATATCTCCCAGCTGCAGTACAAGCCACCATTTCCTATTCTGTTATCAATGACATGTCTGCGATAGACCCAATGTATCAGTTCAGCTTTGAAAAGTATGTTGCTGAGTTTATCAAGAGTATTGTTACAAGTCATAAAGACTGTTCGGATGATTCTAAAGAAAGAATTGAGACAATCAACCGTCACCACATAAGTTCTGTTATTAGAATGACATCCTTTGGATTATTTGAAAGGCACAAGCTATTGTTTACACTTCATCTATGTATTTCGCTTCATTGTGATAAAGGACGAGAACAGAAAGAACAAGTAGGTGCTTTGTTGAGAATAGGATCGAATAACAACATGGCAAAAATCGTTTCGAAAATTGAGTTACCAGAGTGGATTGACGATTCAATGCACAATCAAATGATGGAGTTGAGCACGACTTCCACATTTGATCATTTGATATCTAGTGTGAAAGATTGCCACGATCAATGGCGAGAATGGGTGTTTACCGAAAAACCAGAATCCTGTCCACTGCCTACAAGATGGCGAGAACTGTCTGAAGTCGAGAAGCTTTGCGTTTTGCGCGTGTTTCGACCAGACCGGTTGCACGTTGCATTTACGCGATTCGTGGTAAATACGGTTGGCCGAGAATGTATGGACCATTCAAGCCCAGACATCAAAGATCTGTTTCAAGAATCAGACGCTGAAACACCCATCATCTTCATCTTAGCCCCTGGTGTTGACCCAGCTGACCAGGTGAAGCAACAAGCAAATAAATTAGGAGCTGTAATGGATATTGTGGCGCTTGGCCAAGGGGCGGAACCTATTGCCTTGGCCAACATCTCAAGAGGTTTGGTTATCGGTCGCTGGGTGTTTCTTGTGAATTGTCATTTGATGCCTGGTTTAATGCCAGTTGTGGAGCAGATACTTGAAGATGGTATTACAAATAAGCAGGTACATTCGGAATTTCGTCTTTGGTTAAGTAGTGCGCCAACAAGGTCTTTCCCTCTTTCGCTCCTCCAGAGGGGGATAAAGTTTACAACTGAACCTCCCCGTGGTATTGTAAGTTTCAGTAAGATTTTCCAAGTGTCGCTTTGATGGAACTCTAATTAACTTGCGTCTTACCTAACTTTTGGTACAGAGATCAAACCTTTTAAAACTTTATGGGCTTATCAACGAAGAGGAATTCTCTCTAAATAAGAAGAACCAATATTACTCAAAGCTCCTTTTTTCGCTTGCGTGGTTACATTCAGTGCTGCTTGAAAGAAAAAGATTCAAGACTCAAGGATACAACGTTCCCTATCAGTTCAGCGAATCAGACTTTTTGATCTCATACGATATGATAGTAAATATGTTGGATTCATACCCTGAACAAGTGCCTTTCGAAGCTATGCAATACATGATCGGCGAAGTGAACTATGGTGGGCGCATTACGGATGAAATCGATCGAATATTGGTGCAAGTTTTGGTAAAGGATCTCATTTCCCCTATTCAATTTGTAATGCCGGATTACTCTGTATGCGAAGGACTAAGAAATTACATCATCCCTCAATACGATGAATTAGAGCATTATCTTGAATATATTCGTGCTTTGTCGATTGAGGATCCTCCGGAACTTTTTGGGCAAAGTTCCAATGCTGATATTTACACGCAAATTCAGGAGAGCAAAGATCTTATTTACGAATTAAAATCATTTCGAGGTGCGAATAATATTCTTGAATCTGAAGAGCAGCTAAAACTTGGCGAGAAGTTGGCGTTTCTGGGCCAAAGTCTTCCCCAAGCCCTTGACTTGGAAGCAATTAGCCGAGATTCTAAGATTCGAGGTGATCATCAATTACTTCAAACAGTTTTATTTCAGGAAGCTGAAAGATACAACAATCTCATTGTTGCCGTATCGAAGGGCCTGAAAAATATGACCCTTGTTATTGAAGGCAGCACCATGGATTATGCTTACTTCATCTCAGAGATGCGTGAGTTGGCTAATGGACAAGTACCGCAATCCTGGTCTTTTGCCTATCTGTCTGATAAAAAAATATTATCTTGGATGCGCGATTTGAATGATCGAATTCAGTTCATTAATGATTGGGCAAAGAATGGAATCCCAACACCTTTTTGGCTCGGCGGCTTAACCTATCCAAGCAGCTTTCTATCAGTAATACTACAAAAATTTGCTCGTTCAACAGGCGCAGCAGTGGATTCATTGATATGGGAATTTCATGTAGTGGCTTCTAGATTTGAGATGGATGAATCAGTGGAAAATATTCTTCCCGTTGAGGGAGTAGTTGTAAAAGGTCTTCACCTCGTAGGAGCTAGATGGGACTACGAGAATAATTGTCTTGCAGAAGCATTGCCAATGGAATTATTATCTAAAATGCCAGATATATATTTCAAACCCGTGGAGAAGAGAAAGAAAACAAATTCCGAGGAAGGATTTTTCTTTTCTTGTCCACTGTATGTCTACCCAATCCGTACTGGCTCACGAGAACGACCCTCTTTTACTCTTTTTGTGGAACTGCCCAGCGGTTCTATGCGCTCAAGCCATTGGATAAAGAGAGGTGCAGCGCTGTTACTAACCACTTCTGACTGATGTTGTAAATTTTTAACGATTGGAACGATCGGAATCGTAATTTTTAAAATTATATAATACTTTCGAACGGCATCAAAAAGTTGTTACTTATACTACTTTCGCTTTCTCAAGCCTTCTTTTGAAGCAGTCGCCGAATCGGCGTCTCCTAACGCAGAATTAATAACTTCAGCAACATCGTCGTTCTTTTCAGCAATGGCGTGCTCCAATGCAGTTTTACCTTCTTTGTCTTTAACCAAGTGCAAACCTAGGTTTATTCCTCCAAAACCTCCATCGTCCTCGGAACGAAGAAGAAACTTGGCTGCCTCAGCAGACCCGTGAAAGGCAGTCCAATGCAATGCATTCCAACCTTCGCTATCCAAAATGGTTGCATCTGCACCTAAAGCCTTGATTTGCTTGAGTGCACTGGTAATTCCCTTAACACCATTTCCAATCCCACAGACCACCATAAGAGGAGTCCATGAGTTTCCGTCAGTCTTGGTCTTATAGTTAACATTATTTTTGTTTAGAGAATCCATAAGTGGACCAAGAACGGCCCTCTCGCCGTCGTCCCATGTATCCAAAATGATCTCCTCAAGTGGCTTTTGTTGCCCGTTGCTGTTTGTTGCCTCCTTGTTAGTTTTGGTTGTAATAGCTGCCCCGAGAACAACTGTGTTTCCTTCCGTATCAACTATTTCTGCATCCTTCTCTAATTCGTCGCGGGACTTTTCTCCAAACACCTTATCCTCACCCAAGAAAAACTTTTTAAAAAGTGGACTATCAAACATCGTGAAGGGGCCCATAACCGACTGAATGGCCAATCCTACAACCATACCTTTGTAGAAGTGTAATCCAGCAGTCATGCAAATACCAAAAAGCGTTGACCCAAGTAAAGATGTTACAGTTTTTTGCACATGCGCGGCATAGCTTATTTGGGTGTACTTTTTTTTGGCGTCGGGGCCTTCAAATGGCTGTACAGAGATTAAAAGTAGTTAATCGTAATGATGAAAAGTATCGACGCAGCTGGACTCCTTGGAGCAATCTTACCGTTGGCGGCGGGGGAACGTAGATGATGGTATTGTCGTTTAGGCTGCGAGCTTTGGTATACATGTATGCCGTAAGACACAGGATAATGAGTTGTACGCTAAAATATGAAATTCTCAACATGAGGACAATGTTGGGGTCTTCAGAATCTAACTTTCGTGCTGCCAGCATCACTGGCAGCATGATGAACATTTTGTTGATTGCCATCTTGACCCTTCTTTTAAACTCTTAACTATTACCAGTTTAGACCAAAACTTTGGCAATTCCAATGACCTCGAGGTGCGTCCTAAAAAAATCACGGCCCTAGCTCGTCAGATATCGCTTGACTCTTTTAGAAGCTTATTTTAAAGGTTCTAA
>Ga0209277_10000860_pt1 | contig 15195 bp, 11 predicted proteins | sample JI81AbrownDNA_FD_187503 | JGI IMG/M metagenome (GOLD analysis project Ga0209277, IMG submission 187503) | Wastewater effluent complex algal communities from Wisconsin, to seasonally profile nutrient transformation and Carbon sequestration -... | ecosystem: Engineered > WWTP > Effluent > Algae... | reverse complement strand
TTAGATCTATTTCTTTCTTTATGCTTTCCATTCCACCGATATCGGAAAAATTGATCTCTGGTTTTTCTATGAATCTTGGATCAAAGTTTTCTTCATCGCTATCCTTTTGTAATTCTTCTGCCTCTTCTATTGATTCAGAATATTTAACTTTGGTTTTTAGTTGGATTTCCAACTCCTCATCAATATACTTTGGATCGATGGTTTGCGCTTTTTTATAGCTATCGATCGCTTTTGAGATTTGGTTTTCATGATATAATGCCTTAGCATACAATCCAAGAAGTTTCACATTTGTTTTATCTTTTTCGATTTCGTCTTCCAAAATCACGCAACAAGCAGAATAATTTGATTTCTGAAAATAAACTGTTGCTAGGCCAAGCTTCACCTTTGAGTCGTTAGTGTATCTGAGTAGAATTAAATATTCAGCTTCTGCCTCAGCTAAACGGCCTAACTCGATTAAGTTTTCTGCTAAAAGTAATCTGAGAGGAACATTCTCTGGGGAGAACTTGAGTGCTTCGATTAAGCTATCAATCGTTTTCGGATTCATTGAGACATTTTTTATCTCGGAATTGAAAAATCGAGTAATTATTTTAAGTATTTTTGGCCATCATGGTTATAAACATTAGGAAAGAACTTCAATATATAGCCACAAGAAGCATTCTTTAGGTGACAACTTGCGATCGTTAGAAGATGGAAATTGTCACTTCATGCCAAGTGTTTGAGAATGGAATCAAACCGCTAAATTTGCTATGAAACATTTCGTTTCCGATCAGGAAATAATTCACAGGAACACTTTGAGATAATTAGGAAAACCCGAGAGAATGAATCCGGAAAAGGAGTTTTTATTATAATCAAATTTGCAGTGATAGAAGAAAAATATCGCTCCGGAATCCCGTCCCAGGAAGACAAGATCTGGCCGTTGGTTTAAAATTAAATACATCTAGTAAACTAGGAAGGAATCGATGCTTAGAAAATTAATTATATTTTTGTTCCTGTTTCTTGTTAGCTGTAACAATTCGAAGAATTCGAAACAACTGGAAAACTTATTGTTTTTTGCATTTTTAAGATCACCTAGTGGCGGAGTTGGTAATTTACCAGAAAAATATTCCGCCCACGGTCTAGAGGCCGCCGGAAACACAAATTCGAATTCTAAAATTATGAATCTAAATTTGCAGGTATCTGGATCCGAATATTTTTCGCCAGATGATACAACGGAATTTTCAACGCCCAATCTATTGCCTCTTTTCAGAGGTGAGCATTATTTCGACGCCATAACCAATGATTTTGAATTAGCGAAGGTTTTGATGAAAATCAGATCATATGATCCGGTAATTCCCGCCGCAAAAGAAATGGAAGGAACCTGTCGGACTGGCACCACTGTGGTATGGAATAGTGAAATGAGTGAAGCCTTCTCAAAAGCATCCTCTCTTTTAAATGATTCATCCAATCAAACAAATTCATCCATACAGCCAACAATCGGGCAAATAATTTCGCTCTCGGCTCACAAATACAATAAAATCGACGAAGGGGAACTTAAAAATCAATTAACCGTATTCCATTCCAATGAAACCTGCGATCCAAACGATCAGAATATCTTTCTTTTAAAATGGTCCGAAGATAAAAAATATTTTCGTTATAGTGCAGAAGACGCGGAAAAACATTTGGATGTAATTAATAACGAGTCTGAAAAATTTACATCTGTTTTTTCTATCAGAAAAAAATCCTCGACTAACGCAGGGTTTGTCGGACTCAAGGGAGTAAGGGTCGAAAAGAAAAACGATGCAGGCGAGGAAAAAAATACTCTCCTCATTCACGCAACCCGTTCCGGATTGAGCCAATACGTTGCGTATTTTGATGGTCCTCCAGGAGTGACCGTGTTGCCTTTTGAAGCCAGTAATTTGCAGGTTCTTTCTGAAAAAACTGGCGGTTACGGTGTCGGAAGATTCTATAATACGGAAGTAGGCTGCATAAAAGGAGTCATTAGTAAAGATGCACCAGTTTGCCTGGAAGAGCTGTTTATCGGAGAGAAGAACAAAAAACTGGGAGTTCGAAGCCATTTATTTGGTGGCGATGGGGCATTCCAATGGAATACACGCCAGCGCGAGACTGCGAATGGTCCGATAAATTTTAGAGAATTCGCTGGACCACCTAATTCACTGAGTTCGCCCGCAGGCGGAGAATTTCCTGCAGAATATTCATATAAAAAGAGATTTAGAGATAAATTTTCATTTCAATCGAAATACAATGTAACAACAGTTCCCGCAAATCCTACATATGATTTCAAAAGAAACTTTTACTTTTTCTCTGAAAAAAATACAAGCCCTTCATTTTCTGCTGTCGGAGTAATCGCAGCATATGACCACCATCCAGCTTCGATCAAAGCTGATGAATACGGGTGTAACTTCAAAGGATATACGGAAACCCTAGGCTGTCCAATGCAAGGCGATACGCTCAAGATCGATTATAATTATCTCGGAGTTTCCAACGGTGGGGAATTTGATATCTGGGCATATAACCCGCATACAGAAAGTTATACAAAGACTGGATGGATGATTAGAGTAGCAAAAAAAAATTGATAGGCGTTGCGGAAATCACCGCATCTCTGCATTCAAAATAAAGAGTGACGCTCGAAATTCGTGACACACTTCCTGCAATGGCGGGCGCTACGACCTCCGTGTCTATTCACTTTTTACAGACGGGGCAGGTGAAAGGATCATGAACGTCAAACGAAGATTCGATGCCTTCCGTATTGCTTTTGAAAATAATTTCTTACAAACTGACTTTTGCCAGTCGCAATCGCTTGGACATGTGGATTGAAAGGTAGTTTAAATTTCAAAAAACGGGAAACTTTCGTTTCCCGTTTTATATCATAACTATGTTAGGTGATTGATTCGTGAGTACCTAGTCTGATGAATTTGAGTCCAGAATAGGTAACCCAAAGTGAAATAAAAGCCTATTTTTAATTCATCCGTCATCAATTTACTGTTATGGTTCCTAAAACCGATGGACTAAAATCGAGAGTGGCATTTGATCCCGCACCATCGAGATCACAATAAGTATAATGAATCCCATCTTTCGTAAATCGAAATGTAAATACATACGAACCAGGCGCAGGTGCTGTGAATCCATATTGATATTCATCATTGTTTGGTTCACTAATAATATCGGCGGAAGTATTGAATGTAGCTTGTGAAAATATCCAGTTTGAATCCGTTCTAGGATCGGTTCCACTCGGACCATATCCAAAATCAGCTCTAATATCAACATGTGCGCCACTGTTCTGATCTGTATATGTAGCCTCGTAAACTCGACCGTACATATACGTTAAGACTCCAGAATTTACTGTGAGCGCGAGAGGGTGTTGAATTCTGCAATAGTCAATTTCAGCGTCTGTTCCAGTTTCGTTGGCAACGATTATGGACGTGGGAGTAGATTGTGCAATTGCAGAAAGTGAACTTTCCCCGCCAGCATGGGAAGCTGTCATTGCGAAATAATAAGTTGTCGAATTAGTCAAACCAGTTACTTCAATCGGTGAACTACTACCGCTCACAGAATTATCAGTTTTTGACACAGCATTGGTTGTCCTGAAATAGACTTTATAGCTTGTGGCAGAGGCGACTGTGTTGAAGCTGATTGTAACCTTTCCGTTCCCCGAAGATGACGCTGTTATCGTTGGTGCACCCGGTGGTCCAATTGAATAAATTACAGATTGAATGCCAGAAAGATTTCCTGCCAAATCTCTGGCTATGAATTTGAAGTTTGTTACACCCTGGTTCGAGGTGTTCAAACTACCAGAATAAAGGGTTCCATTCGTTATTGTTCCGGAACTATCCATCGCAGGATCAGATCCGTTAGATGTATAGACAACCTTCTGACAACTCGTCGTTGTATCCGTACAGGATACCGAAATCGTTTGTTCTGTTGCATAGGTTCCGGAAATTGGAGATACACTTAGGGAAGGCGATGAAGAATCGACGATGATGTTTGAAAAAGAGGTGCCAACATTCCCGATCAAATTATTGACGCAGAAATTAATTTTATTAGAACCTTCGTTCAGTTGTGCTCCCGCATTGATTGTGGACGTAAGTGCATTACCGCTTGTGACGTTTCCACTCACATTGGTTCCAACTGCCTGCGATCCAGATGTACAATCTGCACCAATTTTTACACTATAACTTCCGTCTTTGTTAGATTGCCAGTTGATTTGAGGACTGACTCCCGCTTTGATCGTTGTCCCTGAACTCACCGAATTGATTGTGATAGTGGGTAAAATAGAATCAACTGTATATGTTTGACTGTACAAACTAGAAATGTTGCCAGACCGATCACATGCTTTATATTTAATTGTAGTGACACTAGAATTTGGTGTGGTGATCGGGGATGAATACAAACTACCTGTCGTTATACTACAGGTAGAGGTAAAAACTGGGTTGTTTCCATTCGTAGTATATGCGATGGCACTACACCCGGCTCCTCCAGTGTCACCGCAATTTAGTGCCACATTTTGGACGGTCCCATAATTTCCAGATGTAGGGTTTACGGATACGGTCGGAATGGAGTCATCCCGCGTGAAAGATTGGACCAAGCTGCCTGTAACTCCGGCACTTACAACGCAAACGCGATAGTTTGTTGAACCTTGGGACATAGAGGATGCAGTCAGCGGTCCGAAGGTTTGGTTGGTTCCACCTGTCACCGAACCAGAGCTAACTACCGTACCATTTGTGCAATTTGATCCAGATGTTCTGATGGAAAAAGTTCCAGATTTTGAGCTCTGCCAGATGAATTGTGTACTATTGATAGCACCAGAATTGGTGCTTACGTATTGTGAACCTATACTTACTAAGTTTAGCACTGGTCCAGTGGATGGAATAAAAGGGTCTTCGCTATTTGGAAGGCCGTTACCATTAAAGTCTTCACCCGGAAATGCCGCACTGATCGGATCGTATCCAAGAATGGAAACCAGTCTATTTAAAAAAACAGCAAGGGTAGCTGATTCAGCTTGGAAATATTCACTGACACTTCCATATCCTTCTTGTCCAAAACTCGAGAGTTCTGCGATGACATTGTTGGCAATGGATTGGACGGCTGCGGAATTTGTAATAAAACCATTGTTTACCAGCCAAACCTGGATCGAGAGTCCAACTCCAAATGAAAAATGCTCAATTTCCACTGTGATTCGATTGGTAGCATAATCGGTCGATACAACTTTCATCTTCTCTAAGGTCGAATCGTCTTTGATATAATAAAAAGCCATGCTCCGTTCTTCAAATCCAGCTTCTAGCATAGATCCCTGATCGTACTTAATGGTAAGTAGCGCAGGCTTTTGAAATACTAATCCTGAAGGCTCAAATTTTAAAATATTTGTTTGGGTCCCGAGTCCAGTCGGTGTGTTGCCTATTGGAGATGCATTTTTCGTAATCGTGATTTGACGAGTTTCAGTGAGAGCGCCCGCTGGAATTTCCAGTCTATAACTTTCATCAGATGAATCAATTGTACCTCCTGACGAGGTTATCGTTGCAGAAGAGACGTTTCCATCCGAAAATGTTTGAGCCCCACCTAATGCTAGAAGCAAGAGATTTGACATATTCGTCGTACTCGATTTAGAGTCGGGATCAACAAAATTAGAAAGAATACAATTTGAGCCAAAAGATAAGACAATTAGTAGATAACAATATTTTTTCATTTAATTTACGCCTACGTATAATTTTTCGCCTACTTCGACATGTTAAATGATTTTAACTGAAGTATTCAATTATTTTTTTCGATCGGAGAATATTGGACAAACGTAAAAATGGAACGAGAGATAGGCGTTTTCGCAGGATTCAGGCAATCAAATTTAACCACCTAGGAATCTGGGAGGGGATTTTCCATGAACCTACCTCCATATAACACAATTCCGACCTGATACTCGTGACACAATGCCCGTTATGGGAAGCTTGTTGGTTAAAAGGTGACTGAATTTTTTCTCAAGCGAAGAACTAACGTTTTGTGAGATAACCTATCGTTACCAACATTAGCTAGACGATAAACAAAATTTTTAACATGAAAAAGAGGATTTGGTTTTCGAAATATACCCAGGAAATCGTTTCCATGAGCATGTAGGGATTTCAAAAACTTTTACTGCCAATACAAAGGCAATCTAACTAATTTGCCACGCAACGTATCGGTTTCACATTGGCTTTAGTTAAATTGGAAACAGAACCCGTATTAAAGTAAACCAATACCCCGCTAGTTGTTCCAGCAGCGAAAGTTGTGGAAGTCCAATATTGTGTGGAGACTGTATTCGGAAAAACAGAATTTATGTATGGAGTTGCAGTTCCATGATGATCAAAAAGTGAATGCAGCTCAATCGCATTCGGCAAACGCCATGATTTTCCGGCGGTTGTAAGTGAATTACAGGAAGTCACAGCTGTACTCCAGATCGGTGTGCTTGCTCCACCAGTAGAACAGCTGCTATCTGAGAGACCATCGGAACATTTTTGCCAGAGAAGACCAGTTCGGTTATCTGTGATCGTACTATCACCGTTATCCGTGTAACTCAAGCTCGGTGGACTATTACCAGATACACAGCGAGTGTATCCTAATGTCGCCTCCGCAAAATCTCCAATCGTAGTATTTAGAAAATTGAGGTATTGGTAATTTCCCACAGTTACCGGATTTGCCGTCCCTGACCAATAACCTGATCCAGCTGTGCCTGGAAAGAAAGCAAGATCAATTGTCGGCGAAGTATTTTGATGGTTTTTCAAACTGGAAAGCTCTATAATCGTTGGTAGGCGCCAGCCTTTTTTACCGGCAAATCCAGCGCCAGAATTCGCTGAGTTGAGTGAGGTGCAAAGATTGTCTGAAGCAGTCCAGGACTGTGTTGATGCTGTTCCATTGCTACAGGTAAGTCCCGATGTACCCTCACTACAAGTTTTCCACAATAGACCCGTTAGTTGATTTCGCGTTGTATAATCATTAGGATAATTTGACGAAGAAATGGGATTTGAGAATATTCTGGCATTCGGTGTATTGTCGTAAGCACCGTCATGACCTGAACTGACACATGACTGAGGGTTTCCTGCCGCATCCCAACAACCTGTTTGGCCACTATCAGCTAATGGAAAAATTGGAGTGATTGTAACTGTGTAGTATTTTTTTTTGCCATTGGCAGCTGTAACGTGATAAGTGACAGATGATGTAAAATCATTTTCAGTAACACTGCTCACTTGGGAAACATTATTCAGGAAAACAGTATATGCATTCGTAGTAAACGTGGGGATGGCTGAGTTAACAATACTGTAAGGTAGATGAACAGTAATATTTGTACCATCAATTTTAGCTTCATAACTTCGGCTTAGGTGATTCACCGTGTCCTTAAAAGAGAAAGAAAGGATCTCATTTGTGTTGGCAGCTAGTTTGAAAAAAGGATCCCAACAATAAATTGAATTTTCGCCATTGATGGCATTACGTACTAAGAAATCAGTTCCTTGTTTGGAGTTTGGATCACAGAGATTATTTATTTCAGGCGGAGAACATTGAAAGACGAATGTAAATAATAATGTTGGTATCACCTTAAAAAAATTGGTTTGAAAAATGAGGAATAACCCTGTCCGTTTTGCTTTTTTCACTTAACTCACTTTTTCTAATATAAACTTACCTCACATTAGATAGATTAAAAATCAGAGAAACTAAATTTTAGAGAATTTTGATTGGAATGTCTTTGTCAAAAGTGTGTTTTTTGTTCGGGAAGAGAGGATTATCAAAGGGATATGAGATTGACGTTTTTGCTGTCAAGTTCCTCGGTCGAGGTGTAGGTTATAGAAATAGATCCCAAGTCTCTCGAGATAACGACTCTTATCGCCGTTTGATTCCTGACAGTGATTGTAAACTTTTTTGAATCGCTAGATCATAGGGCAAGAATTTTTACCTTTAACCAACTACTTAGATCTGGTAAGGCTTTTTCCTGAACCAAACCCCAAAAATCGAAATTGATACACGAGCTTCGCGTCAGAATGCCCGTTATACCAAACCAGTCAGTGCGAGTGACAATCCGAACCTATGAACGCATACCTAGAAAGATGTCAAACTGTGAGTAGTTTGGATTGTTTGCATTCTCGCCATAGATTTCTAAGTCGGCAATGTAAGAACGATTCTTCTTATATTCATCTTCTGTCCAAATAGTTTTCCAAGCCTCAATTCCAATTTCAGAAATGGGACCCCATTGAGTGGGAACCTGGAGGTAGTCGGATTCAGGGATTGTAATCGAACTTAGATGGTCAGGTAGTTCCCCGATCCTATGAACACAAGCCCCAATCAGAATACTGTAATCTCCATTTTCGTCTGAGTCAAATTCTGTATATATAGCCATAAATTCAGAGAGGTTCGTTCTATTTTGAATCTGCGAAAGAATTCCTTCTTCCCAAAATCTTTGCCAAAGGGCAGGAATTTTTCCATTTCTCGACATTTCCTCTCGATTCGAAGTTCGGGCTTTGATTCCTACAATGGTAAAAGGTTTTAAATGAATTTTGTTTTGAGTTGTGTTTTCCATACATTAACTCTAACTGAATTGGAGAATCCAATCTTGACTATTTGTGCTTTTTAGAGTATTTCTGCCAAATTTGGAGTTTTTTTTAAGGTTTCATTCCTATCCGAAATTTGGATCGGAAACTACTTGATCGGGATGTAGATTTCGGATTCTGGGTTAATTTCTGATTGAAAGCGATCATCGAATAAATCAAAATCATCACTAAACTCTCTTTCATAACCGGTGTTAGGCATCCACGTTCCATAAATATACTTCCAACCATTTAAGATATCTTCGTTCTGGTTTCCAGGAACATTAAATACCATATATTTAGCAGGTTTCATTCGGTGAGTGACAAATCCATCTGGAACAATCGTATCTGAGCTTACTTGGGAGCCGATGATTACATCGAAGTTCTCCGCATAATCCCAGTTTGTATAGATTCCCAAAAGGGAATGACCTATCCTATTGGGAATGGATTCTATTAGACCACCGCTAGTAAATTCAGCCCAGAATTTTGGGATATCAATTTCGTTCTGACATCTTTGCATTGTAGTACGGAAAGGTTTTCCCATCAGGACAAATTCATTTTTTGTAACTATCTGAGTTTTGATGCGAGTGCCATCGATTCGAATCCCGTCTCGCAACGAGTCAATTTCCAGTTTAGAAAAATTTCGATGTTCTGAATGTTTTCGATATTCAGATGGATTCACTCCAAATTCAGAACGAAAAGCACGTAAAAAAGACTCAGGCGTTGTATACTGGTATTTTAAAGCGATATCGATAATTTTATCTTTTCCGAGGATTAAATCATTTCCGGCCTCTGTCAGCCTTCGTTTCTTTAAATAGGTATAAACCGAATAACCGGTCACATAACGAAATATCCTTTGGAAATGCCATCGGGATTGGAATGCATTTTTTGAGACATCTTCCACATGAATGTCATCTCTCAAATGTTTTTCCATAAAATTAACAGCTAGTTTGATATGGTCGTAGTAATCCATGAAATTTAATTTAGAATAGGTAACGACCCGTTCTTAACACCACACAATGGTTCATTCTGACTTAGGATGGTTTTCCTGCCTCGCGAAAATCGCTTCAATCTCGATATTTAACTCAGCTCGGGCCAGTTTTGAAATTCCGACGACAGTTGTTGCAGGATGGTGTGACCCTTCGAACATTTGATCGATAAGACTAGAGATTTGACGCATACGTTCAGAAGATAAATCCACCACATAAAATCGTAAAAGGACAATTTCAACCTTTCTTAATTTTTCGTCTTTCATGAGCAGTTGGATGTTTTTCAATGCTTGCCGTGCCTCGTTTAGGAAGCTATAGTCTTCAGGAAGATTTCGATTTTTGTCCCAGCCGACGACACCGGAAAGAAAGATAAGGTTTCTCGAAGAGGTTTCTATGCCTTGCGAAAAACCGCGCGACTTTGTCTCATAGATCATCGGCGGATTGATCATTTTGTTTGGTTGAGCCGACAAAGCGGATGTTAGCAGACCGAGTGCGAAAATTGTTTTCATGTGAATCTCCTATTTTTTACAGATCAATCCATATTGAGGTTCGAAAGAGCGAGTGATGTTTAAAATCATCACTTTCGCTATATGCCATGAGCAAAGAGAACTTTTGCCCTTGTTTCAGGGCGAAGTGTCGTTGGTCGGTGGCAGTCGATTTGACAGCAAAATGAATTTCAGTAGAATCCGCGGATTCTCTAGCAGAGATTAGGCGTACGTGCGATGTTCCGCCAGCCTCCTCGACTGGTACATGGGCACCAGGCTTCAAGATCGTTCGGTCAGAAAGAGTTGCCATGCCTTTGTCGACTGCTGCCATAATCAAATTTGTGCCAGAAAGGTTTTCTGATGTGTTTAACCCGATTGCCACCCAACCAGTGTGAGGTGCACGCATCTCGAAGATAATTTCATCTCCCAAAAAACGCCATTCGACAGTCATGCCATTGGCCTTTACTTTTTTGTTTGTTGAGGTGGCCATGAGGCTGAAGATAGTACCAAGAATTATCGTAACAAGCGCTGACATTTAAAGTTCCTTTTTTGACACAATCCTGTCTGCGTGTCTTGAGGCACCAATGCTCAAAAAAGTGAGCATTAGCAAAATTCGATTCATATTTTTCATTTTTATCTCCTTACTACTCTCTTGGTTGCTTAGGCAACTATATTTCAATTTGATGCCCTTGGTTTTGAATCCATCAAATTTGATTGCCAATATTTTTTTCTAACCTTGCCAACACTCTCATCAGTGCCTTCCAATCTGTATCATCCAAGCCATCATAGATGATTCCTTGTTCTGTTCCGACGGCCTTCGAGAAATCTAAGAAGATTTTCTCGCCTTTTTTTGTTAAACGGACGCGCATCACACGGCGATCCGCTAGATCAACCTGTCTCTCTATCCATTTCTTTTTTTCCATACCTACAAGAATGCGGGTAATATTTGGTTTATCGTGAATCAATGAATCTCCCAGCTCGAGTTGCGATTGGTTGGGCTCGTGACTCAATTTACTTAGAATTAGCCATTGTTCTTGAGTGATATCAAAACCAGTACGCTGTGCAAAGCGCGTAAAATGCAGGCGCAATAATCTAGCGGTTCGTACGATATGGTAGGCGTAGGCTCGATCGAGATCCATCATGACATTTGTTTTCTTTATTGGTTGCTTTGGCAACTATTATTTATGGATATTTATCTTTTGTTGAATCATAACTTATGCCGCGAATACGATATTTCCGTAGCGGAAATCCTCTCCGTTAGTAAAAAAAGTATCAGTAATTGCTGCTACTTCACCCCATCCAACCTAACATTCTCTGAATCAGGCAAATAGAGTGGTCATACGTTTGATTAATTACCTTCACTTGGACCGAGATGTAACGAAAAACAATCTTAAATTTTAGCTTTCGTACTTTTAAAAATCTTGGAAAGTTTCTTTATGGTTTCATTAATTAGTCCCAGTTCGTGATCTAGGACGACTTTCTTTTTATCTTTGTTATACTAATAAACAATTTAAGGGGACTATTCTAGTGAAAAAAATTTGTTATTTGTTTTGTGTCATTTTTGTAGGTCTTTTATTTGCCTGTAAAAAGGAGAAAAATGAGAATGAAGAAATAGAAAACTTATTCTTACTTGCACTCGTTACTCTTCCCAGGTGTGATTATTCTATCACTGCAGCAAACAAAACGCAAACAATCACCATTCCTTCCGATGCCAAATCATATGCGATTTGTGCTTATGACAATGGCAGTACGCCGATCTCATTCGGTCAGGCGGGAAAATATACGATGAAATTGAAGTCTGGAAATGTGTTAGTTTCGTGCCGTGGTAATTTATCGGGAAGTCGTAATTTTTCTGTACCTACCCAAATCGTGAATACAAAATCTTCATCAAATGATATAATTTTTCCTTCCTCCGCTGTTTCACTGAATCGAACAATTCAAAGTGACGACAAAATTTCAATCGCAGTTTCGGGAATTTCTAGTAATGGATTTTCTTGTGGCGTTACGAGTGCGGCTTCAGTGAGCTTAACCTCTCCATCAATCATGACATTTTCGATTCCTTCAGAAAATGGTGTCCCAAACCCAGAAGGCGAAACACTCTCTGGATCCTGTGATAGAGCGGCAGATAATACATGCAATGACTGGTTTTCTAAACCAGGAACTATACTTAGTCCTTCTAATTATTGTTCTGGCGTAGGCGGATCTGCATCAACTAGCGGTTGTTTAACACGGGGAGAAAATATAAATAAAACATTAGTTGCTATCTGTTTATTTTCCAGTTTTTCTTTGGCCAGTAAATCCTATCGTTATTATTTTGCTCCTACCTTTACGATTGCAACAGCCAAAACCGATTGTGATAGTCTAAAAGGTGGATTGAGTGAACCTTAATTCAATTCATCAAAGGAGAAAACAAAATACTCTTAATTGTTATGTGGAAATTTTCTTTTGTATTCCGAAATCGTAGTGAAGTAGTATCCCGTTTGCATTAAGAGGGCATGGAGGATACCCGAGTCGGTATCATTTTCCGCCAATTGAATGATCTTTTGGATGGCTTCTGAATTCTTAAACTGTGATAATGCTTGGATATATGAATATCGACTTTTTGGATCAAATTCATAATTCAAAAGAAATTTTAAAGCTTCCTTATCATTTTTATCAAAACTCAATGAGGAGAGAATCCAGTTCAAACGTTCGGTTTCTTTTTTAGAATTTTCTAGAATTTTTTTAGCGAAATTTAATCCAAGTTTTTTATCTACCGTAACTGCTCTGACCGCGCTTTTGGTAGCATAAGAATCAGATTTACCGATTATTTCCTCTAGGTAGGAAGGACCATAGACCATATAGCAGAATTGGAAAACACGATCTAAAAAAGAAGTTCCTCTTTCATAATAAAGAGTACCTGGGTTGATTAACGCTTCATCAAAAGGAGCATCTTCCGGTTGATTATACTCTTTTGAAATAAAGGCCTCCGCATATCGATAGTTTTTAAAATCTGATTTCCACAAGATATCATTTTGGCTGCCTGAGAGAAACGAAATTTCACCAGACAATGCAGCACTTGTGTATTGTGGTTGACTTCGTCCGACATACTTTGTCGGGTCCGTTTTTAATCTGAAAACAACGGAAAGTTTTTTTATTATCTCAGCGTTAGGTTCTTGTTTTTTAGGGAGGAGTTGACGGAAATTTGAAAAATGCCTTTCAAATTCTTTTAACCGTTCCTGTGACATTTGTTGACCTGGCAAAATCTGAAACTCTAATTGGATATTTTTCGGGTTCGAATTCACAAGAGAAGAATTTAGATCGATTCGAGATCTAGTCGTAGTACATCCTATGGTTCCTAAAGATAGGATTAAAACTGCTATTAGTGGAAATTCGACTCGATAATTTTCAATATTTTTTTTGTCTTTTGTTCTCATATGATCCGAATAAACTTCTAACTCGATACGGGCAGAAAGAAATTTAATTTGTTGATTTATTTTCTATTCGAGTTTCTTAGATGAGGAGTGATACGTCGAATAATTAATTTCCATAACTCAATGAAATGAGATTCCTTATCTTCACAATTTACGATCCACTTAGCAAGCCACCCCCAGCTCACAACTAATTCAGGATCGAAAATACTGATCTTGTTTTTCAGATTTCAATACTCCAAAGGAAAAAACAAGTTGAATCTGGCCGCTCGAAAATGTGCTAGAAGATCGAATCTAGATCCAGTAATTGCAGAAATAAAGCAAAAAGTAATAAATAATCAATCTAAACCACGGTGAATCTCTTCATCGATCTGAATGTTACGATAAATGGAAAAAAAATCTTCCCTTGAATCTACTTAGCACTGAGAAAGTAATCATCTTGAATTGCTTGTTGGTGCCCTTTTCCGGTTTCTAGAATTCTTCAGGTCTTGCTTTATAGTCTTCTCCATTATTTCAAATACGCAAACGATAGTGCTCGTAGAAGCTGGATCTGGAAATGAAAAATTTGTTCAGAAAATTAGCGCTGGTCTCAACCCTACTAGAAACTGTTAAAAAAATCTAGAGTTAGGGTATAAATTGCAACTTTGTTATTAAGCTTGCAGTTTTGGCTCAGCCATTTATAGAAAGCTTACTTAAACAAATATCAGTTGTGTGGTCGTCTTACTTTCATTAATACCAATAGTTAATAAAAGGTGTAAAGAGACCGAATCGATGATGTAAAGTTGGAAAAAAATTAGGATCGGGTTTGTTAACTACTTCGAGGGAAAGCCAATCCTTGCAACATTAAAGAATTGCGAAGCTACCTTGAGGTAACAAATTATTTCTGAGTCCGTGAATAAAGAATGTACATCTTAAGACGCAAAAATTCATGCGTTAACAGACACGCAGATCACAGACTGACGAAGTGTCGAATAAGCCAAGAGATTAAATATGTGAAAAGATTCTAAAGTGGTTTCGGGGTTCAGGGAGAGTTTATGAACTCATAAAAAGGAGCTCGAAGTGAAGCGTAATTTAAGTTAAATATAGAATAAAAAGAAAGAAATATTTACGTCACACCCACCCGATAAGCCAGTCGGCTCGAGAGGAGACTATATTTGTTTCCAAGAGATCATAATGTTACTCCAATTAGTTTCAATTTTAGATAGGAAATCCAAGCTGCATCTTTCAGATATTCATTAGATGTAATTAGTTGCCCAATAAAATCTGCAAGGTCCGATCGTGTAATCGTAAGAGTTATTTTTTTACATATTGAAGAATCCATGTGGCCATGTTCATAACTTATGGAATTCGATGTTTCGCAAAAATTTCCCGGACGCATGATCACAAAGTCAAGATTACTTTCGAGAAGTATTTGTTTTTGCCCACTGTGATCTTGGAACACTCTGTTCAAAATAAACGGTGCTATAAATACACGATACAGCCAAGGTAAGTACTTTCTCGAATTACCTGCTCCAAATGCAGATAAACAAACGAATCGATTTACTCCCGATTGAATCATTGCTTCCGCGATGATACGAGTGCCTTTCGTACGAATCAAGCTTTGGTCACGCAACATAGCTCCGAGCAAACAGATCACTGGATATATTGTCGATCAAATTAGTGTTTCTGCTCAGTACCGTTAAACTATGTCCCTCTTTTTGAAGTTTAGTTAACAATAGTTTCCCAACACTTCCTGTTCCGCCAATTATAACTATTTTCATAACATAAGTATACTGAG
>Ga0209277_10000858_pt1 | contig 15224 bp, 10 predicted proteins | sample JI81AbrownDNA_FD_187503 | JGI IMG/M metagenome (GOLD analysis project Ga0209277, IMG submission 187503) | Wastewater effluent complex algal communities from Wisconsin, to seasonally profile nutrient transformation and Carbon sequestration -... | ecosystem: Engineered > WWTP > Effluent > Algae... | reverse complement strand
CGGAGGTTAGAGTGCGTTGCGAGAATCCCCTGAACCAGCCGTCCTTTCGACGACCCTCGAGTGCCCTTTCGACGACCCTCGAGTGCCCTTTCGACGGGGTCAGAGTGCCCTTTCGACGGGGTCAGAGTGTCCTCTCGACGGAAGAAGGGGGCGTGGGGCAGCTGGGGCGGCTGGGGCGGACAGCGATTGCACAGAGGCGCGCCCATCGCCTACCGTGACGGAGGCGCTCGCGCCGACAACTGGATAGCTCACTCCATCACGGTTCGATCCGCGCGCCCAACCATCCAGCGATCGAGCGACAGCGGCCACTCCCGGCCACCGGATGGCTGGGGGACCCAACAGCGACCGGCAGTGCTGCCGGTCTCGGGGTGTAGCCGCCCACGGCGGCCGGGAACCTGACCTCCCGAACCCGACAGCTAACCTCAGCGGCGCCTGTCAGGAAAGGACTCCCCCCACCCATGGCTTCTGCCTATTCCGGGCGCCACCGTGCCCCCGCGCGTTCGCGCCGCTCTCCCCTCTCCGCTCCCGCCGTCGCGGCGGCCGCCGTCGGCGGTGTCCTGCTCACCCCCGGCCTCGCCGCCGCCGACACGGTCTGGGACCGCGTCGCCGCCTGCGAATCCAGCGGGAACTGGGCCATCAACACCGGCAATGGCTACTACGGCGGCCTGCAGTTCAGCCCCACGACGTGGACCGGTTTCGGCGGCGGACAGTATGCCGCCTATGCCCACCAGGCGACCAAGGCCGAGCAGATCGACACCGCGCAGGAAGTGCTCAAGGTCCAAGGTCCCGGCGCCTGGCCGGTGTGTTCGGTGCGCGCCGGCCTGACCCGTGAGAACGGTCTGGCCGTCGACCCGTGGACCGATTCCTCGACGACCAACCCGCCGCCGGCGACTTCCGGCGACCTCGTCGTCGACGGCGTCCTTGGGCCGAAAACCTATGGCGCAATGGAGAAATGGCTCGCTCGACCGGTCGACGGCTCCTTGTCCACGAATGACAAGATCGCCCTCCAGAAGCGGCTGAAGGTCACCGCCGATGGCGTCATCGGCTCCCAGACCATCAAGGCCCTCCAACGCCTCGTCGGCGCCTATCCCGACGGCTCGTGGGGCCCGATGACCACCAAGGCCCTGCAGACCTACCTCAACAAGGTCCTCTGACCTCGGCCCCGAGAGATGGCGAAGGGCCCCGGGATTTCCCCGGGGCCCTTCTCGTATGTCGTGGGGCCGCCTGCCGGAATCGAACCGGCAACCTGCCGCTTACAAGGCGGCTGCTCTGCCAATTGAGCTAAGGCGGCGCGCCGCCGACGCGCGGTCGGCGGATGGGTCGCCCCAACCCTAACCGACCCGCGCCCCGACACCGACCGGGCCGGTATGCCGCGCGCACGCGGCATACCGGCCCGGTCGGATCGACTCGCGACGACGGATCAGTCGAAGCGGTCGAAGCCCAACTCGGCGTCGTCGAGGCGGATGGCCTCGCCGGTGCCCGCCCCGAAGATCGGGTAGGCGTAGTCGTCGTAGTTCGGCATGGCATACATCGCGGCGCGAGCCTCTGCGGTCGGCTCGACCTTGACATTGCGATAGCGCGGCAGGCCGGTCCCGGCGGGGATCAGCTTGCCGAGGATGACATTTTCCTTCAGACCCAGCAGCGGGTCCGACTTGGCTTCCATCGCCGCTTCCGTCAGGACGCGGGTGGTCTCCTGGAAGGAGGCCGCGGAGAGCCAGGAGTCGGTTGCCAGCGAGGCCTTGGTGATGCCCATGAGCTCCGGGCGGCCCGAGGCCGGACGACCGCCCTCGGAGACCACACGACGGTTCTCCTCCTCGAAGCGACCGCGCTCGGCGAGCATGCCGGGCAGCAGGTCGGCATCGCCAGACTCGATGATCGTGATCCGGCGCAGCATCTGCCGCACGATGACCTCGATGTGCTTGTCGTGGATGGCCACACCCTGCTGGCGATACACCGCCTGGACCTCATCGACCAGGTGCATCTGCACCTGACGCGGGCCGAGGATGCGCAGCACCTGCTTCGGGTCGATCGCACCCTGGACCAGCTTGGTGCCGACCGTGACGTGATCGCCATCGGCGACCAGCAGGCGCGAGCGCTTGCTGACCGGGTAGGCGTGCTCTTCGCTGCCGTCGTCCGGGGTGAGCAGGATGCGACGCGCCTTGTCGCTCTCCTCGATCTCGATCCGGCCAGTGGCCTCGGCGATCGGGGCGACACCCTTGGGGGTGCGCGCCTCGAAGAGTTCCACGACACGCGGCAGACCCTGCGTGATGTCGTCACCAGCCACACCACCGGTGTGGAAGGTCCGCATCGTGAGCTGGGTGCCGGGCTCACCGATGGACTGGGCGGCGATGATGCCGACCGCCTCACCGATGTCGACGAGCTTGCCGGTGGCCAAGGAGCGGCCATAGCACTTGGCGCACGTGCCCACCTTGGACTCGCACGTCAGGACCGAACGGACCTTGACCTGGTCGACACCCGCCGCGAAGAGGGCGCCGATGACGACATCACCGAGGTCCATGCCGGCCTCGGCCAGCGTGTCCCCGTCGACCGTGATGTCCTCAGCGAGGGTGCGCGCATAGACCGAGGTCTCGACGCCATCGTGCACGACGCGGGCGCCGGACTCGGTGGTCGTCGCGATCGGCATCGCGAGACCGCGCTCGGTGCCACAGTCGTCCTCGCGGATGATGACATCCTGCGAGACATCGACGAGGCGCCGGGTGAGATAGCCGGAGTCGGCGGTCCGCAGGGCGGTGTCGGCCAGACCCTTGCGGGCACCGTGAGTGGAGATGAAGAACTCCAGCACCGAGAGACCCTCACGGAAGTTCGTGCGGATCGGGCGCGGGATGATCTCTCCCTTCGGGTTGGCCATGAGGCCACGCATGCCGGCGATCTGGCGCAACTGGAACCAGTTGCCTCGGGCGCCGGAGTTGACCATCCGGAAGATGGGGTTGTCCTTCGGGAAGTTGGCCTCCATCTCCTTGGAGACTTCATTGGTCGCCTTGGTCCAGATCTCGATGAGCTCTTGGCGGCGCTCGTCATCGGTGATCAGACCGCGCTCGAACTGGGTCTGGACCTTGGTCGCCTTCACCTCATAGCCGGCGAGGATCTCGCCCTTGCGCTCCGGGGTGACGACATCGGAGACCGCAACCGTGGTGCCCGAACGGGTCGCCCAGTGATAGCCGGCCTCCTTCAGCGCATCGAGGCTCGCCGCGACCTGCACCTTGCTGTAGCGCTCGGCGAGGTCGTTGACGATGGTCGAGAGACGCTTCTTATCGACCGGCTCGTTGACGAACGGGTAGTCCATCGGCAAGGCCGTGTTGAAGAGCGCCCGACCCAAGGTGGTCTCGAAGCGCAGCACCGGCACGCGGCCGTCCTCGTCGGCCTCGACGCCCTCGGGCAATTCGCTGCCGACCGCGGGAACGACATCGGTCAGGCGGATCTGGATCCGGCTGCCGAGCTCGATCTCGTGCGCGTCGAAAGCCATCCGGGCCTCGGCGACGGTGGCGAAGACGCGGCCTGCGCCCTTGCCGTCCTCGACCTCGGAGGTGAGGTGATAGAGGCCGATGATCATGTCCTGGGTGGGCATGGTCACCGGGCGACCGTCGGCCGGCTTGAGGATGTTGTTGCTCGACAGCATCAAGATCCGGGCCTCGGCCTGCGCCTCCGCGGACAGTGGCAGGTGCACGGCCATCTGGTCACCATCGAAGTCCGCGTTGAAGGCGGTGCAGACGAGCGGGTGGATCTGGATGGCTTTGCCCTCGACGAGCTGCGGCTCGAAGGCCTGGATGCCGAGGCGGTGCAGGGTGGGTGCACGGTTGAGTAGCACGGGGTGCTCGGTGATGACCTCTTCGAGGACATCCCACACCACGGAGCGCTGCCGCTCGACCATCCGCTTGGCCGACTTGATGTTCTGCGCGTGGTCGAGGTCGACCAGTCGCTTCATCACGAACGGCTTGAAGAGTTCGAGCGCCATCTGCTTGGGCAGCCCACACTGGTGCAGCTTGAGCTGCGGGCCAACGACGATGACCGAACGGCCGGAGTAGTCGACGCGCTTGCCGAGCAGGTTCTGGCGGAAGCGGCCCTGCTTGCCCTTGAGCATGTCGGACAGCGACTTCAGCGGACGGTTGCCCGGGCCGGTGACCGGCCGGCCACGACGGCCGTTGTCGAACAACGAGTCAACGGCCTCCTGGAGCATCCGCTTCTCGTTGTTGACGATGATCTCCGGCGCCCCGAGGTCGAGCAGTCGCTTCAACCGGTTATTGCGGTTGATGACCCGCCGATAGAGGTCGTTCAGGTCGGACGTCGCGAAGCGGCCACCATCGAGCTGCACCATCGGGCGCAGGTCCGGCGGGATCACCGGGACGGCGTCGAGCACCATACCGGCGGGGTTGTTGTCCGTGGTCATGAAGGCCGAGACGACCTTGAGACGCTTGAGCGCGCGGGTCTTCTTCTGACCCTTGCCGGTCGCGATGATCTCGCGCAGCAACTCCGCCTCGGCATCGAGGTCGAAGGTCTCCAGACGCTTCTGGATCGCCGCGGCACCCATGCCGCCCTCGAAATAGAGACCGAAGCGGTCCTTCATCTCGCGGTAGAGGATCTCGTCGCCCTCGAGGTCTTGGACCTTGAGGTTCTTGAACCGGTCCCAGACCTGCTCAAGCCGGTCGAGCTGGGCGTCGGCGCGGCGACGAAGCTGCGCCATCTCCCGCTCGGCGCCATCGCGCAGCTTGCGCTTGACGTCGGCCTTGGCACCCTCCTCCTCGAGCTGGGCCAGGTCGGCCTCCAGCTTCTTGGCGCGGGTCTCGATCTCGGCGTCGCGCCGGTTCTCGATCTCCTTCTTCTCCACCTCGATCTGCGCCTCGAGGGAGGGCAGGTCGGCGTGCCGCTGGTCGACATCGACCGAGGTGATCATGTATGCCGCGAAGTAGATGACCTTCTCCAGGTCCTTCGGGGCCAGGTCGAGCAGGTAGCCCAAGCGCGAGGGAACGCCCTTGAAGTACCAGATGTGGGTCACCGGCGCGGCGAGCTCGATGTGTCCCATCCGCTCGCGACGCACGGCCGCGCGGGTCACCTCGACGCCGCAGCGCTCACAGATGATGCCCTTGAACCGGACGCGCTTGTACTTGCCACAGGCGCACTCCCAGTCCCGGGTGGGACCGAAGATGCGCTCGCAGAACAGACCATCCTTCTCCGGCTTCAACGTCCGGTAGTTGATGGTCTCCGGCTTCTTGACCTCGCCGTGGCTCCACTCACGGATGCTTTCCGCGGTGGCCAGGCCGATCCGAAGCTGGTCGAAAAAATTGACGTCGAGCACTACGTGCTTCCTTACTTTCGTATGCCGCTCAAGTTCACTTCGTGGGTGGCTGGCTCAAAGGCCAGGACGGGGCGTCACCCCGGCCGGTTCGTGCTCTCGAATCACGCTCGGCCGGCCGGGGGTCAGCGATCAGACCTCTTCGACCGAACTCGGCTCGCGCCGGCTCAGGTCGATGCCGAGTTCCTGGGCGGCCTGGAAGACATCGTCCTCGGTGTCGCGAAGTTCGATCTGGCTGCCGTCCTGGCTGAGCACCTCGACGTTCAGGCACAAGGACTGCATTTCCTTGATGAGCACCTTGAACGACTCGGGGATGCCCGGCTCGGGGATGTTCTCGCCCTTGACGATCGCCTCATAGACCTTCACGCGGCCGTTGACGTCATCGGACTTGATCGTGAGCAACTCCTGCAGGGCATAGGCCGCGCCATACGCCTCCAGGGCCCAGACCTCCATCTCACCGAAGCGCTGGCCACCGAACTGGGCCTTGCCGCCGAGCGGCTGCTGGGTGATCATCGAGTAGGGACCCGTGCTGCGCGCGTGGATCTTGTCATCCACGAGGTGGTGCAGCTTGAGGATGTACATATAGCCGACGGACACCGGCTCCGGATACGGCTCGCCGGAGCGACCGTCGAAGAGGCGGGCCTTGCCGGACTCGCCAACCAGTCGCTGACCATCGCGGGTCGGGAGGGTCGACTCCAGCAGACCGAAGATCTCCTCCTCGCGGGCACCATCGAAGACGGGGCTCGCGACGCGAGTGCCAGGGGCGGCCTGGCGGGCGTCGGGCGCCATCCCCTCGGCCCACGCGGCACCGTCCGGGACCTGCCAGCCACGGCTGGCAGCCCAGCCGAGGTGGAGTTCGAGGACCTGACCGATGTTCATTCGGCCGGGGACACCGAGCGGGTTGAGCACGACGTCGACCGGTGTGCCGTCCTCAAGGAAGGGCATGTCCTCGACCGGGAGGATCTTGGAGATGACACCCTTGTTGCCGTGGCGGCCGGCCAGCTTGTCACCATCGGTGATCTTGCGCTTGTTGGCCACATAGACGCGCACCAGCTGGTTGACGCCCGGAGGCAGCTCGTCGCCGTCCTCCTTGTCGAAGACCTTGACCCCGATGACGGTGCCGGTCTCGCCGTGGGGAACCTTGAGCGAGGTATCGCGGACTTCGCGGGCCTTCTCACCGAAGATGGCGCGCAGCAGGCGCTCCTCCGGGGTCAGCTCGGTCTCGCCCTTGGGCGTGACCTTGCCGACGAGCAGGTCACCATCGCGGACCTCGGCACCGATGCGGATGATGCCGCGCTCGTCGAGATCCGCGAGCACGTCCTCGGAGACATTCGGGATGTCCCGAGTGATCTCCTCCGGGCCGAGCTTGGTGTCACGTGCGTCGACCTCGTGCTCCTCGATGTGGATCGAGGAGAGGACGTCGTCCTGCACCAGCCGCTGGCTGAGGATGATCGCGTCTTCGTAGTTGTGGCCCTCCCACGGCATGAACGCCACGAGCAGGTTCTTGCCCAGCGCCATCTCGCCCTTGTCGGTCGCGGGACCGTCGGCGAGCAGGCCACCCTCTTCGACGCGGTCGCCTTCGGCGACGACAACGCGCTGGTTGTATGAGGTGCCCTGGTTGGATCGGGAGAACTTCTGGATGCGATAGGTCCGGTGGCTGCCGTCGTCGCCGGCGACCGTGACCAGCTCGGCGGAGACCTCCGAAACGACGCCGGCCTTCTCGGCCCGCACGACGTCGCCGGAGTCGAGCGCCGCGCGATACTCCATACCGGTGCCCACGAGCGGGGCCTCGCTGCGCACCAGCGGGACCGCCTGACGCTGCATATTGGCGCCCATGAGGGCACGGTTGGCGTCGTCGTGCTCAAGGAAGGGGATCATCGCGGTGGCCGCGGAGACCATCTGGCGCGGCGAGACGTCCATGTAGTCGACCTCGTCGGCCGGGACGTCGATGGCCTCGCCACCCTTGGTGCGGACCAGGACCCGCTCCTCAGCGAAGGTGCCATCGGTGTTCAGCGCCGCATTGGCCTGGGCGATGACGAACTTGTCTTCCTCGTCGGCGGACAGGTATTGCACCTCGTCGGACACCTTGCCGCCGGCCACCTTGCGGTAGGGCGTCTCGATGAACCCGAAGGCGTTGATCCGCCCGTATGACGCGAGCGAGCCGATGAGGCCGATGTTCGGGCCTTCCGGGGTCTCGATCGGGCACATGCGGCCGTAGTGGCTCGGGTGGACGTCGCGAACTTCCATACCGGCGCGGTCGCGGGAGAGACCACCCGGGCCGAGCGCGGACAGGCGGCGCTTGTGCGTCAGACCCGCGAGCGGGTTGTTCTGGTCCATGAACTGCGAGAGCTGGCTGGTGCCGAAGAACTCCTTGATGGACGCGACGACCGGGCGGATGTTGATCAGCGTCTGCGGCGTGATCGCCTCGACGTCCTGGGTCGTCATCCGCTCGCGCACGACGCGCTCCATCCGGGACAGGCCGGTGCGGACCTGGTTCTGGATGAGCTCACCGACGCTGCGCAGGCGGCGGTTGCCGAAGTGGTCGATGTCATCGGTCTCGACGGCCAACTCGATGGTCTCGCCATCGCGGACCCCGGTGATGGTGTCATCGCCGCGGTGCAGCGCCACGATGTACTTGATCGTCGCGACGATGTCCTCGAGGGTCAGGACGGAGTCGTGCAGGTCGACATCGCGACCGAGCTTGCGCCCGATCTTGTAGCGGCCGACCTTGGCCAGGTCGTAGCGCTTGGGGTTGAAGTAGAGGTTGTCCAGCAGGTTCTGGGCGGCCTCGCGGGTCGGCGGTTCGCCCGGGCGCAGCTTGCGATAGATGTCGAGCAGGGCATCGTCCTGACCGGCGATGTGGTCCTTCTCGAGGGTCAGCTCCATCGACTCGTAGCCGGCGAACTCCTCGCGGATCTCGGCCTCTGTCATACCCAATGCCTTCAGCAGCACGGTGACCGACTGCTTGCGCTTGCGGTCGACGCGCACGCCGATCATGTCGCGCTTGTCGATCTCGAACTCCAGCCAGGCGCCCCGGCTCGGGATCACCTTGGCGGTGAAGATGTCCTTGTCCGAGGTCTTGTCCGGGGTGCGCTCGAAGTAGACCCCCGGGCTGCGGACGAGTTGGGAGACGACCACGCGCTCGGTGCCATTGATGATGAAGGTGCCGCGCTCGGTCATGAGCGGGAAGTCGCCCATGAAGACGGTCTGGCTCTTGATCTCACCGGTGGTGGTGTTCATGAACTCGGCCGTGACGAAGAGCGGCGCGGAGTAGGTCTGGTCGCGCTCCTTACAGTCCTCGATGGAGTACTTGCTCTCTTCGAAACGGTGGTCGCGGAAGCTCAGGCTCATCGAGCCGGAGAAGTCCTCGATCGGGGAGATCTCCTCGAAGATCTCCTCGAGGCCGGAACGATCCGGCACATCCTTGCGGCCGGACTCCAGCGCCTCAGCAACGCGCTCCTGCCAGCGCTCGTTGCCGAGCAGCCAGTCGAAGGATTCGGTCTGAAGGGCGAGGAGGTCGGGAACTTCGAGTGGTTCACGGATTTTGGCGAATGAGACACGGCCGGAGGCCGTCTTCGCGGTTGAGACGTTTGCGGTGCGCGCGGCAGCCAAGGAGGGTCCTTCCACAGGCCTGTCTGGACTTCGATCGCCATCGGCCCGACGCGCCCTTCGACCATCAGGACTCCGAGCTTGCGGGCCCGGGCATACCTAATGGCGGTCGAAGAGAGCAGAGGGAAGACAGCGCAAAGAATCACTATACGGCACGAAGGCATGGCTGTCCAAGCCTGTCCAGTCTCCCGACGACAGGCGGTCCCACACGGGACGCCACGAGGATGCAGCCTTCCCGCGCTCACGTCAAGCGCACACGCCTGGTCGCGCGCTGAACGCCCAGATCGGGATCCGGTCTCGGCACCCTCTTGTCAGGCCAGGGCGGCGCCGATCAGAGCCGTCGCGGGCGTGTCGGATTGTTAGTCGCCGAGCATCGACGCATCGCCCGCGTGGTGCCCCGCCGTCGCCACCACGCGGGTGGCGAGCAGGGCCACCAGCGTCCCGAGCACGAGTACGGCGCCCAACGCTCCGAGGCAGGTGAGCATCCAGCCCGGAGGCACCGCATCCCGATTCAGCCAGCCTGGTGAGATCCACGCGATGAGAAGGCCAAGCGGGATGGCATAGAGCGCAACGGCCAGGATCCGCACCCCTTGCTCCGCGAGCACACCGCGACGCATGGCCACCTCACTCGCGCCGACTGCCCGAAGTGCGCGTTGAGTGCGCCACCGATCAACGACATCGCCGGCCATGCCCAGAGCGAAAAGGGCGCCGGCCAGCAGCAACGACCAGATGAGGCCGGCACGCAACCACTGCTGCACCTTGGTTGCCAGTTGGTCGGGCCCGCCGATGAGGCCACCTGTGTTTGCGTCGATCAAGCTCGCCGGGGCCTGGGACATCACCTCACCAACCAGGTTCCAGTAGGTGTCTCGATCCCGGGTGAGCAGCACCAATGGCGTGTCATCGCTGCCAACGATTCGTGCCGCGGAAGCCACGTGCTCCGGTGACAGCGCGACGACCTGATCGGTGCCAAGGTTCTCCCAGCCGGCCTGCAGCGCACGCGGAAAGCTGCTCGGATCGAAGCGCTGGCCAGGGACGCAATCCGACACTGCGAACAGCAGCCGGATCGAGCTGCACTCCGCGACATACGAATCGGGCTCGGCGCCCGGGACGAGCATGCCCGTCACCAGGGGGTTTGACCGCAGCCGCGCCACGGATTGGGCAGACGGCACCGGATCGACGAAGACGACGACCCGCCCCGTCGTGGCAATGGTGCGCTCGGTGAGTTGGTCGTAGGGAGCAGTGGCCGTGACGATCGGTGAAACCGCCAATGCGAAGAGATAGGCGCCCACGACGAAGCCACTGGCGCGGCGGGCATTGCTCCACGAGCGGGCCAGCCGTGCTGCGGCGAGCAGTCGGGTCGCGCCGGGTGTGCCGCGCAGGGCCATCCGGCCGAGCAACGCGATCGCGGGACCGACGAGCACGGCCGAACCGATGACCAACGCCAGGAGGGTGGCGATCACGGCAATGGCCACGTCTTGGCTTTCGAAGGCGCGCGTTCCTCGTGTCAGCACGATGCCGACGCCGGATCCGACAAGACACAGAACGCCGAAAACCACCGGCCACAACCTCGCTATCGCCGACTCCTCGGGCGAGCGTCGGCGCCTCCGCACACCGGCCACACTGATCACGACCCCAGGGAGCACGTATGCCGCGACGACCCCCGCCAAGGTCATCCGCGCTTGGCCGCTCGTCCAAGCCATCGGAACGCCCGGCAGGTGTGTGACGGCCCGGGTCAACAGCGGAAAGGCGATAAGCGCGATGGTCACACCCAACGCAGTGGCAACCAGCGCGTCCGCGCGGACCAGCCATCGCGCCCTGCGCCGCGAGAGACCGATCACCTGCAACAACTGCGCGCGCGCCGCCCGACTACCCGCGAGTTGGCCACCGGCCGATGCCAAGAGGGCCACTAAGGGCAAAAGGACCAGACCCGCGACACATCCCAAGGCCATGATGGTCTGCGCGGTGGGGTGAACGACGAACTCCAGGGACTGCGCACCGAAGGTGGACTACCGTGCCTCGTCGCCTCTTCGCAACGCTTGCTGGGTCACTCCGATAACAGCCAATTCCTGCTCGGAACTGACCAAGGCGTCCTGATCGATGCTCGCGAACCGGCTTCCCGGGATGGCGCGGGCCAAGGCAGGATCGGCGGACATGGCCTGCCCCAACGCCTGGGAAATGGCCACCTCACCGACCCGGGGCAATCGGTCCAGCCCAGGGAAGGTGACCGTGGGGTCGGCTCCCCTTTCTGGGTCGACCGCGACGCGGATCATGTCAATAGACATCGCGTCGTGCCAGTTCATCGCGCGTAGGTTGCCCACACCCCGGTGGCCTCATGCGTTTCGGCGGGCAGTTGGGCCGCGACGGCGTCACGCTGGGCCTGCACGACGCCGGGCACCCCGGCCATGCCAGCAATCACCAGCGCAGCGAAGAAGGACGCAGACAGGATGACCAGCACGTCATACCGACCGGTCGGACTGCGCGCGAATCGAACACCCAGCCAAAGCGGGAGCCCGAGGCGGGAGGTGAGAGCGCTTGAGCCCGCAATCTCGTCGTCACCGCCGGGGCGCGAGCCGGGCTCAGCGGCGGCCGGGCTTGGTGTCATGATGCGAGGCCCGCGGGAACCGTCGCCAAGTCATATACCGCGTCGGTCAACGCCGCGACCTGGACGTTGTGGGTAGCCAGCACAGCACAGCGATTCCACCCGGAGGGCGCCGTCACCACTGGACAGCGAGCCACCCCGGTTCACTCGGCTGGGGGTCGTACTGCGGAAGCACGTCGAAATGATACTTCCCTGTGGGCCACGACACACCTGGGTCGTTCAAGATTCCCGCGCAGTATCGCAGGGCCGTCCTGGAATATTGGGTCGCTTCGGGCAACGGGCCGGTCCTCTCCCTCTTCAGCCGGAAGTGGATAGCAGCAATGGTGTAGCACCCACCAACGTCGGCCCGCACCACCCCCGTACCTGACCTCGAGGGCATGCTCCACCCTCCAGAGCTCGGGAGGCGTTGGCCGGTCACCGGCAGCCTGCCCGCGTTGAATGTGTGCTTAACCTCGGCACGAGGGACCAGAGCCTCCGACAGAGACCAGGAGGCTGAGGGCAGCGCCACGAGGGCAGACGATGCTACGACAGCAGTGGCTAAACGCGTCTGGGATCGATTCACATATCGATGATGCCCCCCCACTGGATGTCGCAACTGGAAAGCACGCTCAATGGCAGGTCACCTCCACTGCTCCGCATTACCGTCTCACGAGTGGACCCCGGCACGTCAGCGCAAATGCAAAAGAGGGCGGGTTCCATAGGGAACCCGCCCTCTTTAGTGGGCAGTGTTTGAGCGGCTGACGCCGCTCAGATCACTTGAGCTCGACGGTGGCGCCGGCCCCTTCGAGCTGCTCCTTGGCCTTCTCCGCGGTGGCCTTGTCGACCTTCTCGAGGACGGCCTTGGGTGCGCCGTCGACGACGTCCTTGGCCTCCTTCAGGCCGAGGGAGGTCAGCGCGCGGACCTCCTTGATGACCTGGATCTTCTTGTCACCGGCCGCGGTGAGGATGACATCGAACTCGTCCTGCTCCTCGACCTCAGCGGCCGCGTCGCCGGCACCGGCACCGGCCGGCGCAACGCCGACGGCAACGGGGGCAGCGGCGGTGACGCCGAAAGTGTCCTCGAACTGCTTGACGAACTCGGAGAGCTCGATCAGGGTCATCTCCTTGAAAGCCTCAAGGAGCTCGTCGGTGCTGAGCTTCGCCATGATGGGCGTCCTTTCTCGTTATGCGTATGCCGTGAGTGGCGTATGTGATGTGCCTGGGTCCGCGGGTGCGGCTCAGGCGGTGTCGCCACCCGTGGCGACGTCCTCGGCCGGGGCGTCCTGCGGAGCGTCCGTGGCCGTGTCCTGGGGAGCCGGCGCAGCAGCGTCGGCGGGGCCTTCGGTCTCGACCTTGGCGCGCAGGGCATCGACGGTGCGAGCAGCCTGCGACAGGGGCGCGGCGAAGAGATAAACAGCCTTGCTCAGCGAGGCGTTCATCGCGCCGGCGAGCTTGGCGAGCAGAACCTCGCGGGACTCAAGGTCCGCGAGCTTCTTGACCTCGTCCGGGGTCAGGGCGCGTCCGTCGAGGACACCGCCCTTGACGACCAGCAGAGGGTTGGCCTTGGCAAAGTCACGCAGCGACTTGGCAACCTCGACGGCATCGCCGTCGACGAAAACGATGGCGCTGGGGCCGGTGAGCTGACCGTCGAAAGCGGTCACCCCGGCTTCCTTGGCGGCCAGATCGGTGAGCGTGTTCTTGACCACGGCGTAGGTGGCGTTGCCACGGAGCTTGGTGCGCAACTCGGTGAGCTGCTTCACGGTCAGACCGCGGTACTCCGTGAGAACGGCCGCATTCGAGCCGCGGAATGCTTCCGTGAGCTCGGCAATGGCAGCCGCCTTGTCGGACTTCGCCATGTGGGCCTCCTTCCGTCGTGAGCGACCGACGGTCCCGGCCCGGAAACGAGAAAAGCCCCGGCGCAGGGCGCGGGGCGAGCACACAGCATACGGGCGCACCGGGTGGATGCGCGCCGCCAGCGGCGGGGTCGAACGCGGCCTGCGCAGGTCGCCCGCTCGTCGCGGGACCTTCGGTCACCGGGCATCGGCCCGGCAACAACCGGCGGTCATTGGTCGCCTCTATCGTAGGCGCTCCCCCACCGATCCACCAAACGCCCTGCCCACCGCGGGGCACTGGCGAGGGCCGGGACCCCGCGTGGGATCCCGGCCCTCGGCCGCGGTCATCAACCCATGGTGGTGACTTCGGAGCTCGGCGGCGCCTTGATGGAGACCTTCTTGCCCCAGTCGGAGTACTCGACGACGATATTCATGCCCATGTTGATCGTCGACTTCACCGGACGGTTGTCGCCGTCGAGGGTGTAGGTCACCGGGATCGTCTCGGGCAGGGTGACCCCGGTCGGCTTCTCGGTGGACAGCGCGGCGAACAGCTTGTTGAGGTCGAGTTCGAGGGTGTATGTCGTGTTGCCCCCCGACTTGTCGGTCACCTTTGCGGTGGTGCCGGCGAACGCCTTGGACATCTGAGCCGGGTCGAAGGAGTTGACATCGGGCGTGCCGGCGTCGGAGGCGTCGCTCTTGACCCACTTGTTGCCGCCGGCCAGACCCTTCATGTAGGTGACGCCATCGATGGAGATCATCTCCATCTTCTGGCCGCCCATCTCCATGGTCATGGCGGTGTTCTGCTTGCCGCCCTTGACCTCGAAGTCGCCATCGGCGGTGATGCCGCCCATGTCCATCGTCATGTGCCCGGTGGCGCCGTCCTTGAAGGTGGCGGTCATGACCTCGCCGAGCTTGACGGCGTCAACCTCGTCGCCGACCTTGGCATCGTCCAGGCTCGTGGTGTCGCCGCCACCGTCGGTGGTGGTGGAACTGCTGCTTGAGCTGGAACTCGACTCCCCGCCGCTGGTCGACGAACTCGTGCTGGTCGACGCCGAGGTGGTCGTCGACTCCTTGGTGTCCGTGCCGCCCCCGCAGGCGGACAGGCTCAAGGCAGCCGCCGCCAGCGCGGCGGCGAACGTGGTGGTGCGCTGTGCAGACATGGTGTCTTTCCCCTCCAGGAATCTCGTGCCTCGCCGTTCGGCCGGGCACTCTCACTGAATCGACTCTAACCCGCGCGGGAGGCGCGCAAGTTCGTTGCAGCCGGTATGACGCGGCCTCCCCACGCTCGGTTCCGCCGTTCCGGCGCGGCGTGTGCTGCTCCGCCCCGCGGTCGTGCGGACCCGAACGGGTCGCAGGACACGGCATACCGGGCGGAATCGACAGCGGGCCGGGAGCCCCCCGAAAGGAACTCCCGGCCCGGCGTCTTGGCGACGGAGAGGCTCAGGCCTCGCCGTCCTCCTCGAGGAGGTTGCGGGTCTTGGTCACATCGACCGGGATGCCCGGGCCCATCGTCGTGGAGATCGTGGCCTTGGTCAGGAAGCGGCCCTTGGACGCGGACGGCTTCAGACGCAGCACCTCATCGAGCGCGGCGGCGTAGTTCTCGACCAGAGCCTTCTCGGAGAAGCTGGTCTTGCCGATGATGAAGTGCAAGTTGGCGTGCTTGTCGTTGCGGAACTCGATCTTGCCGCCCTTGATGTCCGTGACCGCCTTGGCGGTGTCCATCGTGACCGTGCCCGTCTTGGGGTTGGGCATGAGGCCGCGGGGACCGAGCACCTTGCCGAGACGACCGACCTTGCCCATCAGGTCCGGGGTGGCGACGACGGAGTCGAAGTCGAGCCAGCCGCCGGCGACCTTGTCGATGAGTTCGTCGGACCCGACGTGGTCGGCGCCGGCCGCG
>Ga0209277_10000856_pt1 | contig 15238 bp, 14 predicted proteins | sample JI81AbrownDNA_FD_187503 | JGI IMG/M metagenome (GOLD analysis project Ga0209277, IMG submission 187503) | Wastewater effluent complex algal communities from Wisconsin, to seasonally profile nutrient transformation and Carbon sequestration -... | ecosystem: Engineered > WWTP > Effluent > Algae... | reverse complement strand
GGGTCTGCGGAAGCGGCGGGATACGATGGGCAAACCGCCCAATACCGAGACATCGGAGTTTCCGTGGCCCGCGTTGTCGTTGACGTCATGCTCAAACCAGAGATTCTTGATCCACAAGGTCGCGCAGTCCAAGGGGCCCTCGGCCGCATTGGACTCACCGGCGTCGTGGACGTTCGCCAAGGCAAACAATTCGTGATCGACATCGACGGGGAAGTCGACGATGACGTCCTCGCGCAGTTGCACGAGATCGCGGCGAACCTCTTGTGCAACCCGGTGATCGAGAACTACGAGATGTCCGTCGACGTCACGGGTGGGCCCGCGCCAGTCGGCGAACATCAGGGAACCTTCGTCGGAGCGAGTTCCGACGCCGTCGCTCATGCGAATGAAGGCCAGCAGTGAGCGCACGAATTGGTGTCGTCACGTTCCCGGGGACGCTCGATGACCAGGACGCTGCGCGCGCTGTTCGGCTTGCGGGTGCTGAGCCAGTCGCGCTCTGGCACGGAGACCACGACCTTCAGTCCGTCGATGCAGTGATCTTGCCGGGTGGCTTTTCGTACGGCGATTACCTTCGGTGCGGCGCAATCTCAGCGCGGTCCCCGATCATGACTGAGGTCATCACGGCGGCTGGGCACGGAGTTCCCGTGCTCGGGATCTGCAACGGGTTCCAGATCCTGTGTGAGGCCCACTTGCTGCCCGGAGCGCTAACCCGCAACGAGTCGCTGCATTTTGTGTGCCGCGATCAGACGTTGCGAATCGAGAACAACCGCACGGCGTGGACGAACGCATTCGAGTCAGACCAGTTGATCACTGTCCCGCTCAAGAATGGTGAGGGCAACTACGTTGCGGACGAGGCGACACTTGATCAACTCGAGGATGAAGGCCGCGTTGTCTTCCGCTACGTCGACGTCAACCCGAACGGATCGCGGCGCGACATCGCGGGGATTTGCAACGCATCGGGAAACGTCGTCGGACTCATGCCGCACCCCGAACATGCGGTCGAGGAGTTGACCGGCCCAAGCACTGACGGCCTGACGTTGATCGCGTCGGCGATCGCTGCACTCGCGGGCGGCGGGGTGCTTGCCTGATGGATACCGTCGAGCAAGCCCTCGGGACGCCCGATCAGCCACAGCCGTATGCCGAACTTGGCCTCAAGGACGACGAGTACCAAGAGATTCGACGCATCCTTGACCGACGTCCGACGAGTGCTGAGCTCGCGATGTACTCGGTGATGTGGAGTGAGCACTGCTCGTACAAATCGAGCAAGGTTCACCTGCGCCAATTCGGCGAGAAGACCCCCGAAACGGATGCGATGTTGGTTGGGATCGGCGAGAACGCCGGCGTCGTCGACATCGGCGATGGCTGGGCCGTGACGTTCAAAGTTGAGAGCCACAATCACCCGTCTTATGTCGAGCCGTACCAGGGGGCGGCGACTGGTGTCGGCGGAATCGTCCGCGACATCATCTCGATGGGTGCGCGCCCGTTGGCGGTCATGGATCCGCTGCGCTTCGGTCCGGCCGATGCGCCCGACACCAAGCGCGTGCTGCCAGGTGTTGTCGCCGGAATTGGCGGCTACGGCAACTGCCTCGGCCTGCCGAACATCGGTGGCGAGATTGTTTTCGACGAGACCTACATCGGAAATCCGCTCGTGAACGCGCTCTGTGTTGGCGCGATGAAACATGAGGACGTCCACCTGGCCAGCGCTAAGGGTGTTGGCAACCAGATCATCTTGTACGGCGCCAGGACCGGTGGCGACGGAATCGGCGGCGTCAGCGTGCTGGCATCCGAGACGTTTGATGAGGGTGGTCCGACCAAACGCCCGAGCGTGCAGGTTGGCGATCCGTTCATGGAGAAGCTGCTGATCGAGTGCACGCTGGAGGTGCTGGGTGCGGGGCTCGTCGAGGGCATCCAGGACTTGGGCGGCGCCGGGATCTCTTGCGCAACCAGCGAGTTGGCGAGCAACGGCGAAGGCGGCATGCACGTCGTTCTCGATCGGGTGTTGTTGCGTGACTCGTCTCTGACGCCGGAAGAAATCCTGATGAGCGAGTCACAGGAACGAATGTGCGCTGTGGTCGTTCCTGACAACGTCGACGCGTTCATGGCGATCTGTCGCAAGTGGGACGTCGAAGCGGTCGTGATCGGCGAGGTGACGGCGACGGGGCGGTTGACGGTCGACTGGCATGGTGAGCAGATCGTCGACGTACCGCCGCGATCGGTGGCGCATGACGGTCCGGTCTACGAGCGGCCATACGCGCGGCCCGCCGGTCAGGATGCGTTGCAGGCGGACGGCCCCGGAAATCTCGCGCGCCCGGCCGATGGCGCGGAACTGCGCGACACCCTGCTTCGATTGCTCGCCTCACCGAATCTTGCTGACAAGTCCTTCGTCACCGACCAGTACGACCGGTACGTGCAGGGCAACACCGTGTTGGCTCAACCGGAAGACGCGGGGATCGTTCGCGTTGATGAAGTGACCGGGCGCGGCGTTGCGATTTCGACGGACTGCAACGGCCGGTTTGCCCAGCTCGATCCTTACCGAGGAGCGCAGTTGGCGCTGGCGGAGTCCTACCGGAATATCTCCGCAACGGGAGCGATTCCGCTCGCCGTCACTGACTGCCTCAACTTCGGATCGCCAGAAGATCCGGCGGTGATGTGGCAGTTCGAACGGGCGGTCACTGGGCTGGCGGATGCCTGCTTGCAGCTCGGCGTGCCCGTCACTGGTGGGAACGTGAGTTTCTACAACCAGACCGGGGAGACCGCGATCCTTCCGACACCGGTCATCGGTGTCCTCGGAGTGCTCGATGACGTCGACCGCCGGACCCCGATGTCGTGGGGTCCCGATGGCGAGTTGATCTACCTGCTCGGGACAACCCGGGATGAGTTCGCCGGATCCGAGTGGGCCCATGTTGTGCACGGGCATCTTGGTGGGATCCCGCCACAGTTGGATCTGGAAGTTGAGCGGCAGCTGAGCCAGATCCTGGTCGCGGGATCGCGCGACGGGATGCTGACTGCCGCACACGACATCTCCGAGGGTGGCCTGGCGATCACTCTGGCCGAGATGGCGATGCGTGCCGATGTGGGTGCCCGACTTTGGGTACCCGATGGGCTCGGCCCATTTGTGTTCCTGTTCTCCGAGTCGGCGTCGCGGGCAGTTGTTGTCGTTCCGCGCAGCGAAGAGCTTCGTTTCACCGAGATGTGCGGGGCCCGGAACTTCCCGGCGACCCGCATTGGCGTCGTTGATTCCGAACTCGGCCCAGATGCGGGTGAGGCCGCCGGAACGCAGGTTCTGCAGGTCGGCGATTCCTTCACCGTCACCCTCGATGATCTCCGCGCCGCCCACCAGGGCACCTTTCCCGCCCTTTTTGCCTAGCCGCCCAGCAATGGGGGGAGTTTCCGTCGTTTCAGGGCAGCTAACCGCCACGTTGCGAGCAGATTGACCTAAATCGCGTGGCAATACGGTCCGCAAGGGGTGAGATGGCCGCTCCAGCCACGGCTATGGAGCACCACGGCAATTTGCTGGGCCGCACCGCATGCATCTTCATGGACGTCGGCCCACCCGAATCGCAGCGCGACACGTCCGGAGGCCGCGACTGCGTTGTCTCGCCGAAAGTCGCGCAGTCTCCCCGTCGGATCAGCGTGGCCCAACCGTCCATCGAACTCGAGCACAAGTCCGAACTCCTCGATGACACGGTCGCGATACACAACCCCACCATCCTGGAACTCGCGAACCTGCCCGCGTCCGGTCGGCAGACCGTGTGGTCGCAGCACGAGTCGCACGGCATCGACCTCAAGGACCGTGGTCGATCCATCTTGATATTCGGCCAATAGGTCTTTGATCAACCCGCGAAACCTCACTCGCCGGTGGGCATTCAGGGCCTTGAGGATGTCGTCAGGTTTGACCACGCGTCGCTGGCACGCCTCTGTGACCAGCTGCTCGACGTAGCGATGCGATCTGGAGTTCTGTGTGGCGTCGATGACCGCGTACTCGGCGCGTTCGGTGGGTGGCATCCCCATGGGATGCCTGACTGGCGGCACGAGCCGATGCCGTGAGACCTCGATCGAATCCGTCGGTTGAGTGCGGTACTCATTCCACGGCACACCGACCTTCACCGGAAGCTGAGCTTGTCCGAGGCCCCACGCTTGCAGCGCAGTGCTCCCCAGGAGATACGAACGGTCGCCCATGAGCAGGTGAGCTCCCCACCACCAAGCCGCCATTGACGGTTCGCCGGTCTCGGTGAGGTAAGTGCCACGGAAAAGCGTTTGCCAGCGGTTGGCGCGAAGCTGGGCGCGGATCATGGAGTCTGTCCACCCAGCCGACTCGAGCTGTCGACGTGCAATGACGCCTGCCTGGTGACTGGACCAGTGCCTCGCCGTCTGGTGTCGCGCAAGTGAGGATGGGGGCATCGGACAATCCTGGCCCGACTTCGGCCGACGCCGCCGTCTCCTGCCTGCCCCCTGTGGAAACCGCCGCCTGCTCGGCTGTCCGCCGCGCACGGCCCCGCGCCTACCAATGGGTGGGGTTTCCGTCGTTCCAGGGCAGCCAACCGCCACAATGCTGGGTGTGGACCCCGTTGCGACGTGTGTGGCTGCCTACAACCGTGGGGAGAAGCCGGATCGGGTGAGCGAAAAGACGGCGGTGAAGCTCTTGACGCAGCTGCTCGTCGCCAAAGCCCCCGGCAACAGCGTCGAGGTAAGGGTGCCGCCGTACTCGGCGGTGCAGATCCTTGAAGGCGTCCGGCATCGCCGGGGTACCCCTCCGGCCACGGTTGAATGCACCGCGCAAGTCTTCATCGAACTCGCCACTGGAGCGCTGACGTGGGCAGCGGCAAAAGAGGCTGGACAGGTCGTTGCCAGCGGTCAACGTAGCGATTTGTCGGACCTGCTGCCGCTAGTGCCGATGCCGCCTGTTTGAGATTCGGCCCGCCGCCCTTACACTCGAACAGTGACGCGCGGCGATGGTCTGCTCAATCACGACCTGCTACCCGGTGAAAAGGGACCCCAAGACGCCTGTGGTGTGTTCGGGGTCTGGGCGCCGGGCGAGGAAGTCGCAAAGCTGACGTACTTCGGTTTGTACGCCCTTCAGCACCGCGGCCAGGAGTCCGCCGGTATCGCCGTCAGTGATGGCAACGAAATCCTCGTCTACAAAGAGATGGGCCTGGTATCTCAGGTCTTCAATGAAGCGACACTCGAAAGCCTCGACGGCTATCTAGCGATCGGTCACGCTCGGTACTCCACCACGGGCGCCAGCGTCTGGGAAAACGCCCAGCCGACCTTCCGACGCACAGCGACCGGAAACCTTGCCCTCGGCCACAACGGAAACCTGACGAACACGGCAGAGCTTGCGCAACGGCTCGCCGAGACGATCAAGGAGTCGGGCGAACTGCAGCTCGGCCAGGTTCCAACGTCAACCAGTGATACAGAACTGATGACCGCGCTGCTCGCTGGTCACCCCGATATTTCGATCGAACAAGCCGCGATGGTCGAACTGCCGAGAATGCGCGGTGCGTTCTCCCTGGTGTTCATGGACGACACGACCCTGTACGCAGCGCGCGATCCGCAGGGAATCCGGCCACTGGTCCTCGGTGAGCTCGAGACGGGCTGGGTTGTGGCCAGCGAAACCGCAGCCCTAGACATCGTTGGCGCGAAATTTGTGCGCGACATCCTCCCGGGTGAACTCGTGGCGATCGACGGCGACGGAGTCCGCAGCCAGCGGTTCGCGGAAGCCGAGCCGAAGGCTTGCCTGTTCGAATACGTCTACCTTGCCCGCCCAGACACCGCGCTCGATGGTCAAAGCGTGCATACCACCCGCGTTGAGGTTGGCCGCCGTCTCGCGAAGGAACACCCGGTCGAAGCCGACTTGGTGATTCCCGTCCCCGAGTCTGGAACTCCCGGGGCAGTTGGTTACGCGCAAGCCTCGGGAATCCCGTTCGCCCAAGGCCTCGTGAAGAACGCCTACGTTGGCCGTACCTTTATTTCGCCGTCCCAGACGCTGCGGCAACTCGGAATCCGGCTCAAGCTCAACCCGCTGCGCGAAGTCATTGCGGGCAAGCGCCTCGTTGTTGTTGATGACTCGATCGTGCGAGGTAACACTCAGCGGGCCATCGTGAAGATGCTCCGCGAGGCGGGTGCCAAGGAGGTCCACGTTCGAATCTCGTCGCCGCCGGTCAAATGGCCATGTTTCTACGGGATCGACTTCGCCACCCGCGCCGAACTCATAGCGAACAATCAAACCGTCGACGAGATCCGCGAATCGATCGGTGCCGATTCCCTGAACTACATTGCGTTGGACAACCTGATTGAGGCAACCAACGTGCCGAAGGACAACCTCTGCCGAGCCTGCTTCGACGGGATCTACCCTGTCGAATTGCCAGAGCCGGAGCACCTTGGCAAGTACTTGCTGGAAGACGAACTCGAAGCCGTCGTTGCCGACGGGCTTGTCACGAACGCAACTCCAAGCAGTGAAACGATCGGAGCGTTGGGGCAACCGTGACCAATCCATCAGGTGTTACGTACGCCGCTGCCGGTGTCGACACAGTTGCTGGTGAACGGGCAGTCGAGCTGATGAAGGCCTCGGTCGCCAAGGCCACCCGTCCGGAAGCGGTCGGGGCGTTCGGTGGATTCGCGGGCCTCTTCGACGCCTCGGCAATTGCCAGCTACCGCAAGCCATTGCTGGCAACCTCAACCGATGGTGTCGGTACAAAGGTCGCGGTTGCTCAGGCGATGGACAAGCACGACACGATCGGCATCGACCTGGTGGCAATGGTGGTTGACGACCTCGTGGTCACCGGCGCGGAGCCGCTCTTCATGACCGACTACATCGCGTGCGGCAAGGTCGTCCCGGAACGGATTGCGGCGATCGTCACCGGAATTGCCAACGGCTGCATCCAGGCCGGTTGTGCCCTCCTCGGAGGCGAAACCGCCGAGCACCCTGGGCTTCTTGGCGTGGATGAGTACGACGTTGCGGGTGCGGGGACTGCGGTTGTGGAGGCCGACTCGGTCCTCGGCCCAGATCGAGTGCGCCCTGGTGACGTCGCGATCGCAATGCGCGCGTCCGGTCTGCACAGCAACGGCTATTCGTTGGCCCGCCACGTATTGCTCACGCACGCAGGGTGGGAGCTCGGTCGGGACGTGCCCCAACTCGGTCGCACGCTCGGTGAGGAACTCCTCGAACCTACCCGGATCTACGCGCAGGACTGCCTGGCGATTGCTCGCGACGACTCGATCGAGATCAAGGCGTTCTCACACATCACCGGTGGTGGATTGGCCGCGAACATCGCGCGTGTGTTGCCACCGGGATTGCACCTCGACGTTTCCCGCGACAGCTGGACGCCGCAGCCAGTCTTCACGTTGATCGGCGAACTTGGCGACGTCGAAACCGGAGAACTTGAGCGCACGTTCAACATGGGAATCGGGATGTTGGCAATTGTGAGCCCGCAATCCGTTGACGCGACGCTTGCGCTCCTCCAGGCGCGCGGAGTGGAGAGCTGGAGGTGCGGTGAGGTTCGGTCTGCAACCGATTCGGACCGCTCGGATGCTCCCGCCAAGGGCGGCGCGGGTGGGTCAGTGCAACTCCTGGGCAGCTACTGCAACTAGCGGCGCCCAGGGACTAGCGAGAAGGCAGCCCTGCCGACGAACCGGAGGTTGGCGGTGGCGGAGGCAGGGGTTCAAGTCCACGGGCTTCTGGTGACGTAAGAACCGGGGCCGGTGGTGGCGGGGCAGGCACTGACTCGGCTTTGGCCGGTGACCCGTCGAGCAGAGCACGAACTTCGCTGGCTAGGTAACGTCGGTGGCCCCCAAGAGTGCGCACCGAGCTCAACTTTCCGGCTTTTGCCCACCTGGTCACGGTTTTGGGGTCCACGCGGAACATCGCTGCGACCTCAGCAGGGGTCAGCAGCGGCTCGGAGTCGTTCACCTCAGCAGTCATTACCTTGAGTGTCACCACGTAATGGGGTGGAAGCAACCCATTTGCCCCATTTGCGCTAATCGGAAGATTCGTGCCCCTGCTGCCAAATGCAACACGGGCGGGGTACTCTTGCCTCTGATTGCTGACGCGGGTTTTGCCAGAGTCAGGCGAGTGCGTAAGATTCCGGTTTGCGTCAGTTAGAAGTGTTAGTTTTTTGAAACGCTAGATTTTCTGAAGTGCCCGAAACTGAAACTGCCAGACAACGTCGATTCCGGGGATAGCCCGGGCGAGGGGGTCGAGCCATGGGGCGCGGCCGAGCTAAGGCCAAGCAGACCAAGGTCGCTCGCGAGTTGAAGTACAACGCTCCGCAGACCGACTTTGATGCCCTGCGCGCTGAACTGAGCGGTGCGAAGCCGCAGAGCGGTCATGCACGTCCACAGTCGGACGATGACGATGATCCGTTCGCCAAGTACGACGACGACAAGGGCTGAACGCCACCACACCAAACCGGGTTCTCATCGGGCCGGTAGCCCGAGCCGTGGACCCGGATGTGCGTGCGGCGCTCGCGATACCTAGGCTCTGCTGTTGTGGCAGCAGCACCCGGATACCCCGACATCGCTTCCGCTTTGGTGCGAAACGACTATGACGAGGTAATCCGAGGAGTTCGCGAAGCCGTCACCGCCGACGGAGTCGCGGCGCTGTCCGATGCAGTCATCCAAGAATGGCTCGGGCGTAGGTATCGAAACATCTTCCTCACCGAATGTGGTGACGACGCCAGTGCGCTGCGCGCCGCCAAAGTGCCGATGCCAATCCAGTTGATCGATCGTCGATCGAGCCGCGAACTTGTTGCCGCGCGATTCCTCAAGGGCGTCAACCGCCAAGAGTCGCAGGCGCTGCTGCCAGATGCCAAGGAACCCAAACTCAACGGCTCGACGTTGCTGTTCGTGCCAGGTCTGATGACGGGACTGCTGCCCGTGATGGCGTTCCAGTCCGTGTGGGGTCGAATCGAGAAACGATTTGGCGTGCGCATTTTGGGAGCCGAGGTACACCCGGTCCGCTCGTGCGCCGACAACACAGCCGACATCAAATTGGCAATTGAAAAGGGTCGCGGCTTCGATGCCGACTCTCAACACATCCCCGCCAAAGAAGCGAAGAAGCCAAAAGATGTCGTGATGCTTGGTTATGACAAGGGAGCGGCAGATGCGCTGACCTTCCTTGTTGACAACCCGAACCTGCGCAGCCGCGTGAAGGCCTTTGTCGGTTGGGCGGGGATCTTCGGCGGCTCGTACATTGCCGACGACATCTACTCCAGGCTTGATGCGAACCCGTCAACGAGCTCGCCGTTGAGTGGGCCGATCGGCAAGATGCTGCGCCAGATCGTTCCCGTGGTCCAGGCGGATCGCGTCACGACCCGCCTCGAGCAGTACGACGTCAATGCGGCCATCGGTGACATCACGACGGGCGTGCGAACCCAGTACCTTGCAGATCACGTCGATGAGATCAACGAGATGGGCATCCCGACCTTCACGGTCGAGGGCGTGACGTCGCTGCGTGAAGTGCCCTACTACCAGGCGATGGGCGTCCTGCAGCTCAATAGCTACGACAAGAACAACGACATGTTGATCACCGTGGGGCAAGCGCGACTACCGGTGGCGCACTCAACGCGGCTCGCAAGCTTCCGCGGACACCATTGGGATCTTGCGTACGACCCATTCCCGTGGTTCACCCGGATGGGATCGCTGAACGTTGACCACAAATTCGCCCGATACCCGGCAATGGCCGCCCTGCTCATCCTGTTAGCCGAAATCGGCTTGATGAACTGAGCGGCCATTGACCGTTCGAGCGAGCGTCTTGGTTAGCGCTGCTTGCGTGGAGTTAGTTTCGAAAGCGCCATTAAGGCGAATCCGACTGTGAACAGTGCAACTGCTAGCCACGCGATGTGCGCGACTGCGGCTCCCGTTGCGGCCAGGGTTCCGCCTGCGGCGGCGGCTCCTCCTCCTTGATACATCTGATTTCCCCCTTCTTACTGGGTCTTGTAGTTGGTGTGGTCGGTGTGGGTTTGGTGGTTAGTGCGCCGCGAGCGCCCGGTCCTCAGATTCCGGTGACGAACTCGGCTGCGGAACGCTGTGGGCGTCGGCACTACCGCTGTCTGTTGGGTGGTACCAGTCGGCCTGGCGACCCGACACGATGTCGAAGATGGATCGCACGATCACTGCTTGCAGGAACAAGTCGTACACAAACTCGATGACCATCGGCACTGCAACGGCGAGTGACTTGTACCCGCCCTTCCAGACCGTCACGATCCGCTCGACCACGAAGATCAGCCCGATCGCAAGCCAGAGCAGCTGGATGTGGAAGTTCCCGGTGACCGCACTGAGGATGGTCAGTCCGATGAACAACCACATGGCGAACATCCCGAGGATCATGATCCCCTGTTGGATGAAGTAGGGCCGTGTGACCTTGCTGAGTTTGTAGTGGCGGAGGTTCTCAAGCGCACCACGTTGCCAGCGCATGCGTTGGTGCCAGAGGTCGCGCCAGTTCAGCATGACCTCGGTGCGCACGATGCATTCCTTGGGCGACATCGTGCGGTAGCCGAGCGTCTTGATCGCGAGCGTGAGTTCGTTGTCCTCGGTAAGCGCGAGGGTGTCGTAGACGCCATAGCTACCGGGGAGGTCTCCGTCGCGCCGTGCGTTGGCAACCATGCGAAGGACGTCGACGCGAAGAACCGATGCGGTTCCCGTCAACACCCAGGCGCGAGCACCGCGGCGGGCAACCTCGCGGGCGTAGCGGATGTATTCGTTTCGCTGAAGTTGGGCAACCAGACCGCCGCCGGGATCGCCGAGAAAGACCCCACCGACAGCGCCAGCGTCAGGAGTGATCTCGAATTCCTCGATCGCTCGGACGACGAAGCCGTCGTCGATGCGTGAGTCAGCGTCCATAACAAGTACGTAGTCATCGTCGGTGAGTGACGGAAGATCAAATGGGGTTGGCCCCAGGTCAAGCATCGCGGTCAGGGCCTGGTTGAGTGCGCCGGCCTTCTTGTCGGTGTTGTCGATGCTCTCAATGACGGTTGCTCCGGCAGCATTCGCGCGGGCCACGGTGTCGTCCGTTGAGTTGTCGGAAATGACCACAACTTGATCGACCTGCCCAGCAATCGACGCGACCGATGCGGCAATGCCGTCGCTCTCGTTGTGTGCTGGAATCAGTCCGATGATCAAGGGATCTCCTCCGGAGGATGTGGTCACCGCGAGTCATTGGTGGCCCCGCGATGGGCTAATGGGTACATCTAACTTCTACCCGAAAACCCCTGAAAAGTAACGGAAAGTGACGTAGGACTCGGTGGGTTCTGCCGTTCGGCGCAGCAAGCCACCAAAAGGCTTAGGCCAAGCGGGTGAAGATCGACTGATTTGCGGGTCGATCGCGGTTTCTAGTCCCGTTTGTCGGGAACAACCCCATTAGTGAATTGGATTCACGAAAGGGGACAACTTTGAAGACAATCACACGTGTACTTTCCGCTTCGACGATTGCGGCCGTGGTTGCCGCACCGGTGATGATGATCGCGGGCCCGGCCAACGCGACCGAAGCCCTGCCCACTCAGGCAGTCGTATCGACGGACGGAACCCAAGAACTAACTAACGAGAGTCCGGAAGCCAACAACGTTGATGTTGTGGCTCCGAAGCAGCTGGGCTCCGCGGATGCGGCAGTTCAGTACTCGGTCACAATCACGAACGTTCCTTCGCAGGCACGTGCGGCGAGCCAGGTCATGGTCCGCGGAACCTCCAAGGGGTTCTCTGACGGAAACTGGGTCAACGCTTGGATCACCGGCCCGGATGGCGTTCAGAAGAGCGCTGGCGGTAACTGGGTGCGTGCAGGCAAGTTCGCGCTTCCCGTGAGCTTCCCGAGCGCGGGCAAGTACAACGTTCAGCTGTCGCTGGGTGCCTACCCAGAAGAGCAGTACAGCCAAATCGTGCCGATCACGGTTACGAAGGCGGCGTACAACACCAAGCCCGTACTGACCGAAGACGGTCATGGCGGCAAGCGCTACCTGCACGTTTCCGGCACCACTGATTTAGCCGCTGGCAAGAAGGTCTACGTATTGGTGACGCGCCCGGGGCACCTGCTCCCGCAGGTCGCAGGCACGGCGACGGTTCAGGCGGACGGGTCCTACCTGTTCGACAGCGCATCTGCTGCCACTCTGCTTGACAAGGATGGCCACTACACAGTGAACGTGTCTCGGACCTCAAGTCCGCTGACGCCACTGGGTATCTCGGTCTACTACAACAAGGTCTACCGCGGGTAGTTAACCGCTGGTTGAAGGCCGCATTGGGCGCTCGTTACAGGCCTAGTGCGGCCTTCACTTTGTTGTAGTCGCCGCCGCTGACCCACCCCGGCTGGGTGGCTGCGGTCTTGGCCGCTGCCGCGACCTGCGCGTCGGATGACAGGCGCCAGTCGGTCTCTTTGTTGTGTTCGAACCACACCAGCATGCGCGCGCCAGCAGCCTGGGCCTTGGCGAAGGAGTCCGTCACCCAGGCGGCTTTGCCGGTTCCGGGGGTACAGCCGATCTCTGCGATGGCCAACGGCTTTCCGGGTGCGATCGCTTTGATTTCTTTGAGGCCCATGGTGAAGACATCGGTGAATGACTGCCAGCCCCACTTCAGTGCACCCCAGTTGTAGCCGTCGAGGGCGACCCAGTCGACGTAGCTGTCGCCTGGGTACAGCTGCGTCAGGGGAGTCGAACCTTCGTAGGAAACGATCGGGTTGAACACCCACTTGATGTTTGTTCCGCCAGCGGCCCGTGACACATCCACCACATGCCGGTACGCCGCGATGTAGTCGCCAGGACCATTGCTGTTTGCTCCGGTCGACCACACCTGCCAGTCGCCATTCATCTCTGCGGCGAATCGAATGAAAACGGGCCGCGCGGTCGCTGCCGCTGCCTGTGCGAAGGTTCGGATGTAGGTGTCGTACGTGCCAGCGGCCACTTGATCAAGGGTGTACGCAGGCTGGGTCTGGCTCTTGACTTCCCAGTCCCAGGGTTCCCACGAGATCATCAAAGACGCACCCCGAGCAGCCGCGTACGCAGCATCTTGGGCGGGGAATTCATGTTTGAAGTCGGCGAACACACCAACAACTCCCGCCTTGAGTCCGATGGCTGTTTCGGCCGCCTTGAGGGCAGTCTCGCCGTTGGCCGATATCCCGAACACTGCCGGAATGGGAGCCGGAGCTGGAGCAGGGGTTGGGGTCGGAGCCGGCTTCTTGGCAGCTGCCTTCTGAGCTGTGATCTTCAACGACCGCGCCTTTGCTGAGCACTGCTTGTTGGTGAGCCTCTTGACCCGTAGTTGCTTCTTCAGCGTAGTCCGCTGCTTCTTGGTCAGAGTCGAGCAGTAGTTGACCTTCTTTGTGGTGAGCCGCTTGGCGCTTGGTGCGCTCGCGGCGGCGACAGAAGGGGCGATGGACGGCGCTGCTGCGGCCACATTCGCGGAGGCTGCGATACCGATGCTTCCGGCAAGCGCGACCGATGCGGCTACCGCCACATAACGCTCGCGAATTGTTGCCATTTCGACGCCTCCACATGAAGGAATCGGCGCAGTTGGACGGCACCTTGATGGGGGTCACCCAGTTGGTCCAGCAAGTTAAAGATCTTCGATCCGGGTGCCGAAGAAGTACATGTAGGGCTCCTGTGCGGCCTATCCGGGAATACCCCAGGGGGGTATCCTGTTGAGATAGGCAAGAAGCACAGAGAAGGGCCAATGTCGTGGTGCAAAATTCAGCTGACCGTGCGTCATTGCAATCCGTCAGCTCCGCGTCATTGCCCGGATATCAGGGGTCGAAGGATGAGCACCTGAAGCGCTTGCGCCGAATCGAAGGCCAGATCCGTGGACTTGCTCGGATGGTCGAGTCCGACACCTACTGCATCGACGTTCTGACGCAGGTTTCCGCCGCATCGCGGGCATTGGATTCGTTCGCACTCGGTTTGTTAGATGTACACCTGCATCACTGCGTGGCGCAGGCAATCGCCGATGGCGGTGAAGATGCCGAAGCCAAGATCGCCGAGGCCTCAGCAGCAGTCGCACGGCTCGTGAAGAGTTAGGGGAATCGAATGACAACTACGAACATCAAGGTCAGCGGAATGACGTGCGGCCACTGCGTATCAGCGGTCAACCAGGAACTCTCAGCGGTCGCGGGGGTGTCTGCGGTGGCTGTCGAACTGGTACCCGGTGGGGTGTCGGTAGTGACGATCACGAGCGACTCCGAACTATCCGACGACGCCGTGTCGGCAGCAATCGATGAGGCAGGGTACGAGCTCGCCGACTAGTCCGTGCGTGTGCTCGACTTAGTCGCAAAAGCGAAGGGAGGGAATCAATGAGTGACGTGGAACTCGCGATCAGTGGGATGACGTGCGCATCCTGCGCGAATCGAATCGAGCGCAAGCTCAACAAGGTTGAGGGAGTCACCGCGACCGTCAACTACGCGACGTCCAAGGCGAAGGTGTCCTACCCGGACTCCGTGGAGCCCCAAGCACTCGTTGACGTCATCAAGGCGACTGGTTATGCCGCTGAACTCCCACCTACCGAAAACCCCGAAGATGGCGAGAGCCACGACGCATCAGGTGGGCACGGCGGCGCTCACGATCACGGCGACGAAGATGTGGACTCGCTGCGCCAGCGGCTCTTGATCTCACTGGCGTTGACGATTCCCGTCGTGTTGATGGCGATGGTTCCGCCGTTGCAGTTCGACAACTGGCAATGGCTGTCGCTGACCCTGGCATCGCCTGTCGTGGTGTGGGGTGCGTGGCCGTTCCACCGCGCGACCTGGATCAACCTGCGCCACGGCGCCGCGACGATGGACACCCTGATTTCGGTGGGCGTTGGAGCGGCCTACCTGTGGTCGCTGTGGGCGCTGTTCTTCGGCGATGCCGGGATGCCAGGGATGACGATGTCGTTCACGCTGCTGCCAACGCAACAGAGCGGGTCGAGCGAGATCTACTTGGAGGTGGCATCTGCCGTCACTGTGTTCATCCTCGCCGGGCGCTACTTCGAGGCGAAGGCGAAGGTTCGTTCGAGCGCCGCACTTGAGGCCCTGCTGTCAATGGGTGCGAAGGACGTCGCAGTTCTGCGCGACGGGCCTGATGGGCCATTCGAACAGCGCGTGCCAATCTCGACGTTGCTCGTCGGCGAGAAGTTCGTGGCGCGGCCTGGCGAGAAGATCGCGACCGATGGTGTTGTGGTTGACGGACATTCGGCTGTGGATGCATCGATGCTCACTGGCGAACCAGTGCCGGTTGATGTTGGTCCAGCATCCGAAGTCGTCGGCGCCACGGTTAACACCTCCGGGCGGCTG
>Ga0209277_10000854_pt1 | contig 15248 bp, 14 predicted proteins | sample JI81AbrownDNA_FD_187503 | JGI IMG/M metagenome (GOLD analysis project Ga0209277, IMG submission 187503) | Wastewater effluent complex algal communities from Wisconsin, to seasonally profile nutrient transformation and Carbon sequestration -... | ecosystem: Engineered > WWTP > Effluent > Algae... | reverse complement strand
TTATCCGGTCAGCATTTTGCACTGTGTATCCATGTACCCAACTCCCGCAGGAAAAGCCAATTTACATTCCATTTCCTACTATCTCGATACGACTCCCTATGTAGTTGGCTTCTCAGATCATACAGCCGGCTCCTTAGCTCCTGCGATTGCAGTCGGACTAGGAGCGAGCATCATTGAAAAACACTTTACCTTGGATAAAAATTTAGAAGGTCCCGATCATGGAATATCAACGGATCCCTCTGAGATGGCAATAGTTCGTCAGGACATTGATCTCGCCTATCAAATGCGAGGTGAGTATGGAAAGAATTCACATAACGAAGAGACTAGTGGGTGGTATTTTGGCAGAAGATCTCTTTACAAACGAGGGAGTGAGATCCTGGCAATGAGACCTGCTTTGCATACAAGAGACGTTGATGTTCTCGAGGCTTGGGAAATAAATAAAATAAAAAACCCGTCCTCCATACTGGAAAACGGGCCGATTCGCAAAAAATAATTATCTTTATAATTTGCTAATGAGTCGATCGAGTAACATTTTTAAGAAAAGTGGATTTGGAGTACCACTATCAATTTTTTTATCGTTTATATAAAGCGAAGGTGTAGCTTGTATGTTAAGTTTTTCTGCAGCATCAACTTCCTTATTTAGTTGAGTCTGTGCCTCTTTGGAACTCATGCATGTTTTCAATTGATTCGTATTGAGTGAAAGTGTACTTGCAAGGTTCAATACAGTTGATGCGGTATGCGTTACACCTTTTTCGGTGTTGTCGTAAAGACCATGATACATCTCTGCAAACTTCCCTTGTTTATCTGCACAGATCGCTGCCATCGCAGCTATACAAGAACTTGCGCCCGGTCGCGGTTCCGAAACGAGTCGGTTACAAGACCCATCCAATGGAAAATTTTTATAAACTACTCGAACCATACCGTCATAGTCAGCTAACACCTTTGTCAGAATGTGGGAAGTGTGCAGACAATGTCCACAGTTAAAATCTGCATATTTCACAATAATAATCGGAGCTGTCGCTTTCCCGATACTTGCAGAGCCACTCAGGTCAATATTTAATTTTTCACCGGCTTCATAGGCGTTGATTCGATTTGTAATTTCCTGATTATCCATTCCTTGGCTTGTTGCAAGTGAATTAGACCCTTTTGAAGTTGAGAGTTTCGAAGTCGCAAACGCTACTGAAAAATTAAACAAAAAAATGATAAATAAAGTTCCGATCGCTTTCGTTATCGAGCCTACTACTTGTGACGGAATTATTTTTTTACCTTTCAGTGCATAAAAACTGATACCGATGATCGCTATTGTCACCAAGTAAGTGATTGCACATAACTGACAGATGGTGCCAATTATTCCAATAGAAATAACTAAAAGTATTATATCGAGAAAAAATGCCAAGAGTGACAGACCAAGGACGATTTGTAATCTTTCCTCATTTTCTTCCGAATTTGATTTTTTAACATTCATTCCGAATAAAAAAACTAAAGTTCCATAAAAACCAAATCCAAAAAGCGCGATGGGTATATTTCCTAGCAGTGGAACAGACGGGATGAAAGAATACTGACTCTCCGCAACTTTCGCACAAGACCCCTCTCCACCTAGCGCAGAACAAGCGCTACTGGCAATGTTGTCCGTACCTAGTCCGAAATATTCTATCGCAAGTATAAATGAAAGCACCACACCCAAAAATGCAATGGCCGCTCCAATAATGTTTAATTTCTTTTGATCCATGTTCTCTCCGTAAACTCCAAATCAGTTTTTAAATTCTAAAAATGCATTCAGTAAATTGATTTTACCTTCATATACAGCTTTTCCTGTGATTGCACCATAAAGTTTTCCGTCGGTCAATTGATTCAATAGACGAATATCTTCTAAGGATGAAACCCCACCCGAGGCTATAAGTTTTAACTCGCTAAATTGTGCCAATATATCTGCATATATTTGGAAATTCGGACCTAACATCATACCATCTTTGGAGATGTCTGTAAAAATGACATGCCTCACTCCCCGACTAACCATTGTTTCGAGAAAAGAAAAAATATCAAGTCCTGAATTGGATTCCCAACCTTTGGTTCGAACGATTCCATCTTTAGCATCAACGCCCACAACAATACGATCCACTCCGAATTTCTCAATTCCATCCGAAACAATTTGAGGATTTTCGACAGCTACTGTTCCCAATATAAATCGATCAACACCTAGCTCATCATAAAATTTCATCGAATCGAGTGTGCGAATCCCACCACCTAATTCCAATTGTAGAGAACATGAGTTTCTTATCTCACGAATTGCTTTTTGATTTTCTGATTTTCCTGTTTTGGCAGCATTCAAATCCACAATATGAAGTAGACTCGTCCCATCTTCCTCAAATTTTTTAGCGAGCGTAGCTGGGTCAGAGGAATAGACTGTTTTTTTTTGGTAATCACCTTGGAGTAACCTAACAGCTTCATTGTCAAGAAGGTCGATTGCAGGAATGATATACATGATTAAATCTCAATAAAATTATTTAATATTTTTAATCCGAGTTTGTCGGACTTTTCTGGATGAAATTGTGTACCCATTACGGAACCCTTTTCAACAACTGCTGGGAATGACTCTCCATAATAACGGCATATCGCTGAGCTATCCATACGATCCACACCAGTCGGTCGATAAGAATGGATAAAATACATAAAAGACTCGTTTTGTATGCCTTTTAAAAGTTTTGATGTTTTTGCTTTGATCTCAAACAACTTATTCCATCCCATGTGTGGGACCTTAATCGTAGGTTTTCCATCAAATTTTCTTATTTTTCCACGAACGAGTCCAAGACCGCTTATGATATTCCCTTTTTTCGATGTCTCATCAGAATCCTCAAATAACACTTGATATCCGATGCAGATCCCAAGCAGTGGTTTTTCTTTTTGGATGTGTTCGCGAATCGGTTCAATGAAACCGGCTTCTTTCAAATTCTGCATTGCCTTGTCAAAATGTCCATCTCCCGGAAGAATTAATTTGTCTGCATTTTTAATGTCTTCAGGATTGTTCGTAAACTTAAATTGATCGGTATGCAACGAGATAGCTTTGAGAAGGGAATGAATATTTCCCATCCCAAAATCCAAAACTGCGATCACTCTAACACGCCCTTGGTGGAAGGGATTTGATCTTTTGCTTTTTCATCGACAGACATCGCTTGTCTAAGTGCCTTGCCCAATGCTTTGAATATCGACTCATGTATGTGATGACGATTCTCGCCGTAATGAACGACCACGTGCAAATTCATCTTAGCATTGAGGGCAAGTTTTTGCAAAAACTCCAATGTCAGTTCCGCATCATAGATTCCGAATTTTCCATCAATCGCTGGCCCAGTGTATTTGAAATAAAATCGTCCACCTAGATCCACAGAGACTGTAGTCAATACTTCGTCCATTGGCAGCGTAAAGTGTCCGTAGCGGAATAACCCTTTTTTATCGCCCAATTGTTTGTGGATCATTTGTCCAAGTAGGATCGCCGTGTCCTCTACGGAATGATGACAATCGATTCCAATATCCCCGCGCAAGTGAAGATTTAGATCCATTAGCCCATGTTTGGCAATATGAGATAACATATGCTCGAAAAAAGGAATCTCTGTATCGAAATGATACTGCCCTGTCCCATGGACATTGAGATCCAGTTTGATATCGGTTTCCGAAGTTTTGCGGGATTCGATCATATTTAAGATGCTTCCGTAGAAAACATCTATGTCAACCGAGAAAGTGAGGGATTACTTACCGAACCTCTGACTAAACATCCGTAGGAGTTCTTGGATGGAATCTTCTACGTATTTAAAGTGTTTCGGTTTCATCGGTTCAAGAGGCATCAATCCATGAATTTTTTTATAGCGCTCAAAAGATTCACAGACATATTCCAAATACTTTCGTCCCGTGATCCCGTATTTCTTGAGTAATGGCTCATTGTCTTGGAATATTACTTTCAAACGTTTTCCATATTCAGTTTCATTCAGAAAATAATAGCGAAGATCCTGACGTGATTGAGAGAGTGCCATATCAAAAGATGTGATGTAGCGAGCTGAATGTGTCTCTGCATTTGAATTAGAAGCAGCATGACTCTCTTTCGAAATTTTTTCAAGAGCCTGCGAGATCGCTCTCTTTTCAGATTCGGATTTTTCTTTTTCGAAATCTTTTATGAGTTTTTCTCTCTTAAGGACTTCTTCTACTGAACTCGTTTTATTTTCAGCCATGACATTCATTTTCAATATTTAAATTGAATGTCAAGAATTAACACATAAAAATTAACCTTTGGCTTTCCTCAGTGCACAATTGGCTAACCATTCGCAACGGAGGCAGATTGGATCTTCGGGATTATACGTAGATGGTGGACAAATATTCGCGGAAGGAACTTGTTTATCCGCCAGAAACGCTACAATCTGATCACGACTCCCAAACTTTCCTATTTTATTTAAGACATCTTCATTTATTTTCTTCTGGTCTAAGAAAAGATCTTCAATGCTTGTAGTGTCTTTTTTGATCTCTCTTGTAGTAGTCTTTGCTTCAGCCTCCCATTCCATACCAGGTAAACTCGGTATGTTCGCTTTCTGAAAGGTTCTTTCATAGTATCGAAAGAAAAGTAACCCAATAAGGGCTCCACCCAAGTGGCAAGTATTAGAAATTCCTGTATTAGAAATGAGCGTTAGTAAATAACCAATTGCTAATGAAACCCAAACGGCGTTTTTTGCCTTTACTCGAAAGACGAGCAAAAAGAGTTCTGAATTCGGATAAAGTTGACCAAATACGGCAAGAAGACCAAATACGGCACCTGAAGCACCAATGGTAGGAATCCCTGGTTGATCTAGAATAATGACATTACCACCTAACCGAGTATTGATATAGGCAAAAAGCAAGACCAACAACCCACCACCTAACTGGGAAACAAAATAAAGGATCACAAACTTTGATTTACCAATTACAGGAATGATATAGGTTCCCAACATATAGAGACCATACATATTGAATAGGAGATGAATCGGCAGCAGGTTTCCGACTGAGTGGAGGAAACCATATGTAAACACCTGCCAAACCGCTCCATGAAATACGAGGTCAGGAATAAGTCCAAACCTGTAGACTAACTGTTCATTTGCGAAGTGCTGTAGTATAAAAACAAGGCAATTGAAGATTAAAATTAAATTTAAAGGATGGGTGATGGGATGCCCAAACAGTTGTGAACCTGTGCCACGATTATCTCTCATATCTTCTTCCAATGTTTAAGATTGTGGGAAAGAAACAAGGGAAAATAAAAAAAGGGGGTAGCTTTGCAGTTCCCCCCGGGAGTGACTTAAACAAAATCAGGCAACAGATTTTGTCTAGATTATCAATCAATATCAAAGATCGGATAAACAAGGGGGGGAGTTTATAGCTTTTACAAAAAATTAAGCGATTTTCGAGAGCGAATAGAGCGCTTCCCGGTTGAGAATATCAATTCGATTTTTATCGACAGAGATAAAATCACGCGCTTTCAGGTCAGATAGAGCTCGGACAAGTGTCTCTGTTTTTGTGCCAATAAAAGTCGCAAGAACGTCTCGGGTAATTTTTAATTCTACCTGGTTGCGCGAACCTTGGGCGTTATCTAGCACGATCAGAATCTCAGCAAGTTTCTCATGCACCTGTTTTGTTCCCAAAGAAACGATCTGCTCCTCAGACTCTCGCCATTCTTTAGCCATTTGACGAAAAACTTCTTTTTGAAAGTTGGAATCGGATTGAACGAGAGTTTCTACCAAGTCACGTGTGATAAAGCAAGCTTGTGTCTCTTCGATGGCTATGGCATCGTGATTGAAGGCGCTGTCCGAGATACAATCTCTGAACCCTACCCAATCTCCAGATGTTTTCAATGCAAATGTCTGTTCTTTGCCAGAGATCAAATGCGTAAAAGTACGAACCAAACCATTTTTTAAAAAGAAAAAACCACTCGAGGCATCCCCTGAATGGAAAAGGTAGTCCCCTTTCTTAAAAGCTTGGTAACCTTTCTCTTGGTTGATACGTGTAATGGTTTCATGTGACGCACACAATAAAACATTATGATTGCGGTAGTCGCAGTCAAAACAATCAGGTATTAGGTTTTCGTCCATTTTTGGATACTTTATCTGACGATAGTTACTTTCTAAAACTACCTCTTGTCGAGTGTAAATTTAGAAATCTTCTAAAAAAAGAATTAACGTCCTAAAAAAATCGGATTCCGCTTCTCGCCAACACTCCTAAGTGTCTCACGAAAATCATCCGAAATAAAATTCCTAGCTTGCGAGGAGGCTTCTTTTTTTAGCGCTTTGTCTAAATTTTTCCATTGATACAAATTTTGTTTCAACTCCTGCAACGCCAGGGGCGCTCCATCGGCAAGGTACTTGGCATATTCTAAGGCTTTCGGATATACATCTACTTTGGGAACTGAGTCAATGGCAAGACCCCAGTTTTTAGCATCAATACCTGAAAAAGTTTCACCTGATAGAAGTAACCGGCCTCCTAAACTTTTTCCAAGTAGTTCCGGAGCAAGGTAGCTACTGCCCATACCAGGATGAATTCCTAACCTAACAAAATTAAATGAATATTTTCCCTCGTTAGCAAAAAAACGAAGGTCACAGGCAAATCCAAGCGATAAGCCGGCGCCAATCGCATGACCATTTAACGCACCAATGACGGGAGTTTTTAAATTTCTGATCGATAAGAAAAAACTATAGAATTTTCTCATATCGCGCTTGTTTTGTGAAAACGTTTTTTCTGAAAAAGACCTGAGTAAATTCAAATCTCCTCCAGCACAGAAAACATCATTTCTGCCTGAAAGAATGACTGCTCTAGGCAATACTTTTTGTTTGGAAATTTTTCCAATCAGGGAATGAAACTCCTCCCCCATTTTCCAAGTCATCGAATTTCTCGAGGACGGATGATTCAAAAAAATGGAGAGGATTTCTCCATTTTGAACTGGTGTGGTTTCAACTTCTAAAAATTCAAAATTATTTCTATTAGACTGCGACATCGCAAACATTAAATCCTTCGTACCAGATTTTATCCTGTAAGGATAATGGCGATTCAGAAAGGCCTAAATTTTCAAAATAATCGAGAAGTATTTCCAAATGTAAGGTCTCCTCCTCTTCCGCTCTCAGGTAAGATGCGTCAATGCCTTTGCTTACCAATGCTTCCGATCGAACTCTGTTTTTAAAATATTCCGGTTTGCCTGAAAAAATGAGATGAGCGGAGATCAGGTCAAATCGAATTGTATCGATAATTTTGCGAAGGGACTCTTCACTCTCTAAAAAATATCTAGAGGCTACTTCGGTCTGAAAATAATCACCCCACGTAATGATATCGGGAATCACGCCAAATTCTGCTTTTAGTTTATTCTGACTCTCTTCATCCGTAAACAGGGTCGTTGCGAAGCGTTCGACAACCTCATACAATTCCACAAGCAGAGCCAATTTTTCGGGAGAAAGGAGCCCTTGGCGAATCATCGGTAAAAGTTCTGGATTAACGTGGGTGGGAAGAGTAAGTGCCATATACTTCCCATTTCGGCGCATTCTGTCAATTTCTGCGCGATTTTTCTGAGCTCCTTCGTGCATTTTGACCTCTCAAAACACGATAATGGAAGTATGGCTATCGGCAGAACGGATTCGATGCAAGAACTGATTTCGATTTTGGAAACTCTTTTCGAGGAAACAATTATCGGTTCTGACGTGAACATCGTTAAACATCTATTTTATTACCTTAAGGCAGATAATCGCGAATTTGAGTTTATCTATGAAGAAGAAATCTTAATCGCTGCCGTAGAAGATATCAAAACCGATACAGTCATACTTACAATTCCAGACTTAGTGGAAAAAGGCTCAAGACGAGCACGTGTACGTTTTGAAGTGATGAACATTAACTATCAATTCGAGGTAGCCATTCAAGACATTCATCATGACCAAACCACGATTCGAACTCCGACAGAACTTCAGTCTTACCAACTTCGAACAAATCGACGTATCCCAGTTGATGATCTCTTTATGAACTTTATCATTTTATTTCGATCCTTAGCCGGTGGTTCCAGGGAGGTTGGTAAAAACCTTTATGCGGAAAGTAGATTTCCAAATCTTATGAAGGAGATCCGAAGAGACCAACCAGATATTAGGCTCATCAATTTAATTGTAACAGATGCCATCTTAAAAGTATCCAAAGATTACGATCTTAAGTTTTTTAATGAATTGGAATTTTTATCGGAAACAGACTCCTTCTTAAAAAATGTTCTTCAAAATTCCGGTAAAACAATTTATATACCGGACTGCAATCGGCTCGATTCATATATCCACCCTACCGATGGTGAGTTTCTATTTAACTACCATTCTGATTATGAAAAGATGAAGGAAGAATTTGGTGAAGAATATTCAAACGAGTATTTTGAAAACATGCGCAAAACAGAATCACGTGACTTTTTTGTTTCCTATGTGATTGCTCCGATTCGACTTTATGACGATGTTGTCGGATATCTAAAAGCCTACTCTACAGCGATGGATCGTTTTACAATTTCACATACCCAAGCAATTTATATTCATGAATTGAGCGAAATCATAAGTTACGCTTTTACCAAAGGAGCTATCCAATTTGGCAGTTACGAAACTATGCAGAGCACTACACGAGTAGTAGATATTTCGTTAGACGGATTACTTTTTGAAATACAAGATAAGAGACTTTTTCATTATTTAAAAAGGCATAATATCATTAAGATGTTTATCCCTTTGCGAAAAGACCGTACATTACTTTTACGAGGAGAAATTCTACGATATTTAGATCGAGGAGACCATTACCATCTAGGTGTCAATTATTTCAGTTCTGCCCCAGATGATATGTTATACTTAGAAGAATTTCTCTTTGAAAAAAGTATGAAGATTTTATCAGAATGAGCCAGATTTTTTTTCTGCTTGGTGGATTGCCTTCAGCAAATCTTGCGAAATCGTAGAATCTCCCGTATAGTAGAGTTTTAGTGCCTTCCCATGTGCGATGAGTTTATCTCGGTATTCATTTTCTCTCGGTGTGTCTCTCGTTTCTTTCCATTTTGCATTGTAAAACTCGCAAGCAATCTTTTGTAAATAAAAGTCCGATTTTCTGATTGAGAGTGCTTTTTCCAAGAAGTATTCAGCCTCCTCGGACCATTCATCTTTTTGTTTCCTAACATCAACTCCAGTAATGAGAGAATTCGATAAAATATATTTCAAATACGCAGTTTCAAAACTATACAACCAAACTTCAAAATTTTTAGGATTGATAGCCCTTGCCTCCTTTGCGACCAATGGAAGTAAGGTCATACTTTTTTCAAATCCTTTACCTTCGGTTTTGTATTGGTACATTAGAAAGCGCATATACTCTAGTAAAAAAAGTAGTTTTTCTTGGAGGTTAGAAAATCTTTCCTTATTTTTCCAAGCTTGAGAAAATTCATAACCGGCCGAAACGTATCCTTCTCCATCCTTCCAGTGAACTTTACCTAATGCAAAATGCGTATCGGGAAATTTCGGATCGAGTGAAATAGATTTTTTATATAGGCGAATTGCCTCATCTAACTTACCTTTCGCGACAAAATAGTCACCTTGCTTTTTGGCAAGAAAGGCTTCATCATATTTGGTAGTATCAATCGGAAGAGCCACTGTCATTGGCCTATCTTCAATCAATCGTAAAAATCCCTCTCCTCTTACCTGCCAACCAAAAAACGTAGTTTGGAATACTGACTTAACGGTGATTAGACCAACAACATTTCCGTCTCGATAAGTTTTGTGATCTAAGTTTTTTTCTAATAGATACAATATCTGACCAGGACGTATGCCTTTGGGATTTAGAACTTTAATCGTCACCGCGTCTGGTCTCGTATCAATTTCTAACTCAGCATCAACTTGATTCAATTCGAAATCGCTCGCTTTCTCTACTCCGATCACTTCTCCAACCACAATCATTCGAGAAGGATCAAGGCTATTCTGGCTACGGAAGGCAAAAGCTAACTGTTCTTCGGAGGACTGGGAGTACAGATGGACAACAGTAAAAAAGAATAAGTTAATAAAAACGACAAGGAAACGATTGGCCATCTTACCTCCAATATCGACAGATTTTCTTCCCTGGGAAAAAAAATTCAGAGAGCGCTCGAGGCGAAAAGCAGAAGGGCGAAAAGATATCTCATTTTTGGGGCATATTTTGAAGTTTCCTTGTTTTTTGGGACGAATTGTGGTAGGTAGACCTCATTGGGCGGCGGGTCTAGTTCCCCACCCAGTCTTGTCAGGGCGGGGAGATCTTAATTAAAATCCCCCCAATCCACGTTCGTATTAATTTGCTGGTTCTAAGACCATTACTTTCCCATTGGCGAAAGAGGCGTGGTCAAAGTTGATTTGGCGATGTTTTCCATCATTGTAATCTTTGACCAAATTTCCGTAAAAAGAACTTCCTAAATTCCCACTATTTCCGATAGGTAACTGCGTCACGGATTCGTTAAATCGTCCGTAGTCAATGATACGTCTTTTCGAAGGACCGGAAGTCGCAGTCCAATCTTCTTTCATGAGTTTGTATTTTAGATTATTCACTACCTCTGCACCACCGGCGGCTGGCATAGGACCAATATCGAAGACACCACCTATCACTGGTATCACGCCAAGCGGATGGGGGTGTTTGATTTTATATAGATTTTTCCATAGCCAAAGCGAGGGACTTTTGGAAACATTCATTTCCAGATAACTCACTGTATCCTCAAGCGATTTTTTCAAAATGTCTTTTTGTGATTCCCGGACATCTTTTGTCGAAATATCATCCCAAAAATATGAACTCGGGTTTCTCATTAGTCCACGATAAGCATTCCAATATTCGGCCATATCCCCATACAAAACGAAATTCTTTTCCCCTAACTCATCTGCTATGGCATTTTTCAAAGTTAGATAGTAAAAGATATCGTACACGGCGGCACCTTGCGAATCTGGATAGTGTTGGTAATCCCACTTTTTAAGAATGTCTAATGCCTTTTTACCGTTATTCGATTTTACATTTTCTAATTGAGGGAGTACAATTTCGAGATAAAGAGGTGCAAACGAAGAATAAGTATCTGTCTGTAAAGATTCCATTTCTTCTAACGACCACTTCTCTTGGCGACTAAGAACGTCCGTGATCCTTAGAAATCGATCAGCCGGTTGCCAATTTCCTTCCACTGAAACAAGCCCAGGAATTTTTCCTGAGGTAACTTTGTTATTTGCTGTTACAATGATCCCATTTTTTGGGTTGATGAGTTTCGGATTTTGTGTACTGGGAACATAACCAATGACATCGTTTTCGCCAGTTGAGCCTTCTAAAATCTTTCGCGGATTACCAGATTTCAAAATTGGAAAGCGACCCACAGAATAGTAAGCAATATTACCCTTAGCATCCGCATAACTAAAGTTCAATCCAGGCGCAGCAATAAGGGAGGAAGCCTGGTCTAATTCTTGAAAGGAACTCGATTTGCCCATCTTGTACAAAACATCCAATAATGGATTTTTGAGATGATGATGTGCCCAGTATAAACTCACAGGCCTTCCCGTATAACCCTTAATATGTTCTGTAAACAATGGACCGTGAATCGATGATTTTACGATGAACTTTTCTTTGTTACCATTCTTAAATTTAATCTCATCCTCGTATATCTGTAACGGTACCCATTTGCCTGATTCCATTACCTTTTCCTTTTCGATGGTTTCAGCATACAGGTTGACATCATCATGCTCTAACATAGTAAGTCCCCATGCCTTATCTTTGTTATGCGCGATCAACGGGAACGGAATGACGGAAAGAAAATATCCATAATTTTCGTAACCAGGAAACTTGATGTGAGCCTCGTACCAAGCACCCGGATTAGAGAGGGCAATGTGTGGATCATTTGCCAAAATTGCACCGCCACTCGAAGACCTGGAAGGAGCTATGATCCAGGAATTACTTCCTTCCAAGGGTTCAATCGGTAAGTTTAACTGATTCACCTGCTCGAGAACTCTTGAAATGGACTGAAGGAAAGTTTTAGAAAAAGCCGTTTGCCCTTTAGAATCAATTGGACTCGAAAATTGTTTTTGGTTCTGCTTACGAATCGACTGGCTATCTAATTTCGATAACAAGGGAATCCCAGGTTGAGACTCTATAATAGTTACATTCTCAACTTCAAGATCATATCTTGGAAATAGTTCTGATACAACTCGATCCTTTAACTCAGAATCAAGAATCGTAAAAAGGCTATCGGATTTAATTCCCTCAGCAAATGAAAAACCCATGTAAAACAAAAAAGAGATCGCATCCACTCGAGTAAAAGGCGTTGGTTTTACTCCAAGTATTGTAAATTCTATCGGAAAATTACCTTCCTCTACAAATGCATTCACTCCTGCTAAAAAATAGTCAAGTTGCTCCCATGCTTCGGGATAAACATGTGCCTTTTCATTTACGTATTCCTCTGCCGTTTTTTTAAGTAATAATGTTTTTAGAAACTTATCTGATTCAAGCAGTTTATCACCGAACAATTCAGTGAGTTCCCCTTTTCCGATCCTTCGTTGCAACTCCATCTGGAAGAGTCGATCTTGGGCGATCGTATAACCCAATGCAAAATATGCTGATTTCGCATCTTCTGCTTCAATGTGTGGTACACCCACTTCATCTCGAATAACCGTTACTTTTGAAGTCAGAAAAGAGTGTTTGATTTTTGCGGTGTAATTCGGGGCCTTTGCCGAGACCAACCCCCAGAATAATAGATGTAAGATGACTGGAAGCAAGATAATAAAAAGAACCCCTCCATAAAGAAGGGGTCTTTTTTTAAATCTTGCTATAACGTTTGCTATGGCAATTGATTTCATTTTTTTACCTTTTACTGAAGCGATTTAAGCTGTCTGATACGATCTTGTTTGTCTTGTGAATCCCACGCTGCTTTTGCAAAACTTTCCACTTTATAGAATTTTGTTTTGTATTCATCTTTATAAGGATATACCAATTCGCGATCAGGTTCGGTAGTTTTGGCTGCTTGTAACTTTCTTAACCCTTCTTCTCCTTGGTTATACCATTCTGGATCAATAGGTAAATTGACTCTATGACCTCGAAAGGAGGTGGCAAGATAAGGACCATCTAGGTCTTTATCTCTCAAAATTTTACCAAAGAAAATAAATTCAACTTCGTTCGAACCGGCTTTCAGATCGCCATCATGAATAGCATACGCGATGTACTCGCCATTCTTTTCGTCCTTTAAATTGGCTTCCAAATGATATTTTCCTTTCTTATAAACATTCACGACGGCTCTTACGATAAGAGATCCTTCATGTAAAGTATCTGAAAAAACTCCGTTGAACTCAGCAGGTATGGAAGGGGAGGAGAAAAAACTCGCAGTGACAGTAGTTTTTAGACTTTCAGGACCATACGTAATATTAGCAACTAGAGACATTTGCCCCCAATCTCCCTTTTGAGGTTTCCAGGAAAAAGTAAAGACATTGTCTCCACGTGTTTGATCACCATCGGATCCATTGTCATTGACATCGGCACTCACAGCTCCGTATCGTTGACCCTCCCACTCCCTAAAAACTTGGTGAGAATCGATGGAAATTTTCACTCTGTTACGTGCCTTGTCTCGACATTCCAAAGTAACATACATTAAATCTTTGTTTCCTACAACAGACCAAGTTTTTGGTTGGAACAAACAAACATAACCATTGCCCTCTTTCGTTTTCTGATCTAGTTGATAATCTGGTGAATTTTCAATGATGAAGGGAAAAGCTAAGTCATGGTTTAATATGGACATCGGTCTCGAAAAAGGTGGATATTGCGCCCATTCTTCATACTGCTCAAGTAAAATTGCCGGTGTAGCTCCGTCCTCCGGGATCTCACCACCAGATCCACTTTCTCCGCCACCCGTATAATTACTGCTAGATGGATCACTTGAGCTAGACATCATGTCTTGTTTAGTTTTTTGTCCATTTTCAGAATCAGCGTCCTGACCATTTTTAAAGACAAAAAATACGATAACGATCACCAAGGCCAATACAATTGCGAGATACAAACCGTACCTACGAAGAAGCTCCATACCTAAACCACCTTTGTTGTAAAAACGGATTAGAGGCTGGAGCCAAAACTAAGATTGTAAAGTAAAATTTATTCTGCTTTTAAGAATGCTAGTTCTGCAAAGACTGTTTTGCTTTCTTTGAATTCCTTCCATGAATGATAGTGCACTGCAATGGACTTTGGATAAGCAGAGAGACCACCCCATTTTCGAAATCCACCAAGACCAGCATTGTATGCAAGGAGAGCATCCTTCGGAGAACCGGTCTCTTTCATCAGATCATTCAAATAAAGGACTCCCATTCGAAGATTGACATCTACAGTATACAGGTCCTTTTTCTCTTTGTAAGAGATCGATTTTGATTTTGCCAGCCACTTGGCAGTATCGGGCATGATCTGCATGTACCCCATAGCACCTTTGTGAGACTTTGCCGTTCTTTTGAATTGTGACTCGGTCTGGATCACTCCGACCAAAAATGCAATTTTGTCTATTTCCTTATCCTTTGCGAATTCAGAATGTTTCGGAAAACAAAGTAAAAAAGAGTGATTGTAAATCGATTTAGCTAATTCTTCTTTTTCACTTCTCCCGAGACTCGGTCTTTGCTTTCCGATATAATCAGCGATTCTTTGAATCTCTTTTTTCTGGAAGGATAAATCCGCTTCCCGACTGGTTTTTCCATAAGATTCGAAGAGGGAAAGGAAGACCAGGAACAGAATCATTGAGATTTTTAGTAGTTTGGGGCCTTTTTCGCGTATCATGTTTTCACCTCGTTGTGCATCGCACAATCAGTAAGACCATTCTTTTATGCGGCGCACAAATGTCTACCCTTTTTTGTGCAGTGCACAAAGAGATCTTTGGCAATTCGAGATGAATTTCGTTGACTCGGCTCGGAACTCTGAATGAATTTCGAATGTTTTGTATCTAAACTTTTTTAGTTTCTATTATTTTGGATTGAGCCTTTTAACAGGAACAGCGTTCTTATATTTTTTTTTCCAACAAAAAAGATTTCCGAAAACATTTGTCGATTATCAGATTTTCCTTTTTTCTCTGTTTCTTTGGAGTTTGACATGGTCCGTATGCAATTCCTTTCTCGAGGAATGGACAGCCTACTTATTTGTTTTTTTAAAAAATCCTGCGATCGTCGTTCTGGGCACATCCATTTTATCTGCTTCCTTTCGATTAGGGCGGGACGATTTTCCTCGCTTACACCTCCAAATCACTCGAATTT
>Ga0209277_10000853_pt1 | contig 15249 bp, 8 predicted proteins | sample JI81AbrownDNA_FD_187503 | JGI IMG/M metagenome (GOLD analysis project Ga0209277, IMG submission 187503) | Wastewater effluent complex algal communities from Wisconsin, to seasonally profile nutrient transformation and Carbon sequestration -... | ecosystem: Engineered > WWTP > Effluent > Algae... | reverse complement strand
GCCGGCGGTGTTAGGGCAAGGCCGGGGGATTCGTCGCTGAGTGGCGTCTCCAGGGGCGGGGCGACAGCTGCGGGTGGGGTCTCTGCGGGGGTGGCGCCGGCTGCGGCGAGCAAGGCCTGCAACAGGCGGCGCCGCGCATCGGTGGGCCGGCGGGGTGTGGCTTGCGTGGCGCGGCGTTGCGGTTTCGGCGGGCGGGCGGGGCCCGCTGTCCGGGCTGGGTCGGTGGCTGGAGTCTCGTCGGTGGCTGGTGCCTCGTCGGTGGCTGGCGCCTCGTCGGTGGGTGGTGCCTCGTCGGTGGGTGGTGCCTCGTCGGTGGGTGGAGTCTCGTCGGTGGGTGGTGCTTCGTCGGTGGGGGGCGTCCAGCGGATGCCGGCGGCCCGCGCCAGTGGCGTCACATCGTGCGTTCCGAGGGCCGCCACCAGTTGTTCGCCGTGGCCGGCCCGCACCAGTGCGGCTGCCCACAGGGGCAGCGCGGTGGGCGCTTCGGGCTGCGCCGCGAGCGAGTGGGCGAGGCGGCGCAGGGCTTCGGCCACGGGCATTCCGCGGTGCCAGGCGGGGACGGCCAGCGGCCAGTACCAGGCGTCCACCGCCGCTCCGGCGACGAGGCGCAGGGCGAGTTCGGTATGGGCTTCCAGGGTGTCGCGAAAGTACACGACAGGGGCCGCTTCGGCGTTGTGGTTGCTGGCCGGCAGGCTGGCGGCAGCGAGGGCGGCGACACACCGCTCCAGGCTCAGGGCCAGGGTTTGCGGTGCGGCATCGCGGGGGATGCGGCCCAGCGCAAGGCGGCGCACCAGCACCAGGCGACCGCCGGCCTCGGGCAGGCTGGCGGTGCGCATGGCATCTTCCAGGCGCAGGGCGATGTGCCGGACAACGGCTTCGTCCGAGCCCCGCAGGCGCAGATGGCGAACGATGCGGCTGCCCATGGCGATCCCCGGTGCCGCTCAGCGCGGTGCCGACAGCGCCCGGGACGTGAAGCCGATGCGGGTGGTATCGGCAAACTGCACCCGCACGTTCTCGTCGAGATCGACAGACGCCGCCGCGGTATGCACCACCCGGGCCGACACCTCGCCACCGCCGATATCCTCGACCACGGCGCGGGCCACCACGGCGCTGGCCCGGTAGATCACCGCCTCCATGCCGATGCGCAGGCGCGCCGGGTCGAGCGCGGTCAGCGGAATGCGCAGGCCGGGGCGGGCGGTGACCGGGCGCGGCAGGCGGCCGGCGATGATGCGGTCCACCGGGGCGTGGCTGGCCAGCAGGATGGCCATGCGCACCACGTCGTTGATCAGGGCCTGGGCCTGCGCCACGCTTGTGGAGGCCTGGCTGAACAGCCAGTCGGCGTAGCTCTGCATCTGGCGCCGGTCGATGTATTCCAGCTCGGCCCAGCGCGGCAGGCTGGCCAGGTTGCGCAGGTTCGGGGCCACGTCGAACTCGGACAGCAGGGTGGCCCAGCCCAGGCGGATGGCCGGCGGCACGGCCGAGAACTCGGCGTACAGGCAGGCGCAGATCTGCGCGAAGCTGTCGTAGAAGGCGGCGGCGCGGCGGGCGGCGACGGAGCTGCCGTGTTCGCCGCTGATCAGATCGCCGAGGGAGACGATCTGCACCGCCTGCTGGAAGGCCCCCTGCCAGGTGAGGGCGGCGAGGCGCGCGGTGTCCACCTGCAGGGCGCTGGCGCGAACCAGGTTGACGGCCTGGCTCTGCTTGCTGCCGATGCGGCCGATCGCCCCGGCGAGGCCGGTGAGTGCGTTGCTCGCCACCGGCCGGGCGGCGGCCAGGCGGGTGCGCAACTGGGTGGTCTGGACGGCGCGGACCAGGTGATCGATGCGCTGCAGCTCGTCGAACCAGCGGCTGCCCTGGCCGAACCATGCGGCCGGCGCCTCGCGCACGACGGCGAGCATCTGCACCAGTTCGTCGGGAATGTCCGGGTGGGCGCGCAGGCAGGCCGGCACCGGCGGGTCGATGAGGCCGGGGTCGAGAATGCGCACCGGAGGCGTCAGCAGGATGTCGGCGTCGCGCGGGCGGATGTAGGCCAGAAAACGCACCTCGCCGGCCAGCACCGCCGTGCGGCGGGCGTTGATGGCGTCGAGGCGGGTCTCTTCTTCGTCGATCAGTGCGCGGGTTACCGCCACGTCATGGCGCGCCTCGGCGAGCTGGATGTTCCACGCCTGCCCCCGGCCGATGGCTTGGGAATAGTCGGCCTGGAGGCTGGCGAGGGCTTGCTGGCAGACGCTGATCGCGTCGCGGTAGCGGCGCACCCGGCCTTCCACCTGGCGCAGCAGGGCCACGGTGGTGTCCGAGGTGTCGGTGGCATCCGAGAAATGCAGGGATTCGTCCCCGTCCAGCGGATTGCCCTGGGGGTCGGTATGGACGCGGGGCTGCAGCATCAGGGACAGCAGGCGGCCGCGGTTGGCCGGGTCGAGGAAGGCGCTGAAGGGCCGCCGGCGGGTGGCATTGGCCACCTCGTCGTTTTCGAGGAAGGGATCGTTCCGGGCGGCGAAAACAGACAGGTCGGCGAACAGTCCGGAGGTTTCGCCGAGGCTGTTCGGGTTGGGACGATCCTCTTCGCGAAGGGTGTCGGCCAGCACCAGCAGGCGGTTGACGGCCTCCTGGCGGGACGCGCCGGAGTAGTCGCGGGCTTCCTGGGCCTTGGGCTGGACGAGGCGCTCGGCGATGGACAGGGTGCGCAGGTTGAGGCTGCCGACGACCGGGCTGGCATTGGTGATGTCGATAGGCGTGTAGGTGGCCTTGATCGGGGTGATGCCGGTGTCGAACGCCAGGCCCAGGGACTCGGTGCTGCGCAGCTGCTGCAAAGGGATACCGGTGTTGATACCGGCGTTGATGCCGATCTCGAAACCGGTGTTGCCCACGGCCAGGGTGTCGTTCAGGTTGCTGCCAAAACCGGCGTTGAAGGCGCCGGCCCGCGTTGCGGCGACGGCGACCGGCGGCAGGGTCTCCTGCGGGCTTGTAGCGGCGGTGTTGCGGAGCTTGTCGAAGAAGGTCGAGATTTGCGCCTGGGAGGCGAGGGCCGTTTCGGCGTGGGCGATGCCGGCGAGGGTCGGCGACACGGCCAGGCGGGTTGCGTCGGTGGTGTTGAGGACGAGCTGGCGAACCCGGTAGATGTCGGTCTGGATCTTCACGAAGCCGTAGTCGATGACGTCGTCGGTGCGGGTGCTGCGGGACACCAGGTAGTCGATGAAGCCCTGCAGGCCGCGCACGGCCAGCTGGCCGCGTTCGTGGTTGGAGAGAACGGCCAGGGTCGGGCTGCCGAGCAGGCCCTGGATGACGCCGCTGACTCCGGCCGGTGTAGGGGCGGCGGCGCCGGGGGGCGCATTGACGAGTCCGAAGCTCGCTTCAAACGGCGCCCACAGGCCGTTGGGGGTGAGGAACTCCCAGGCGTAGTTGCCGTGCTGGACGGCTCCGGCGGGCAGGGTGGCGGCGAACCAGGGGGTTTCAACGCCTGCCGTGAGGCTGCCGGCGGGGCCGAAGGCGGCACGCCCGTCGACCATCGTGAAGGCCAGGCCGGTGATGCTCCGGTCGGCCACGCCGACCGCTTCGGGGGGGATTTCCAGGCGCAGCCAGCGTCCGGCAGGGGGCAGATCGCCCAGGCGCCGGCGCGACTCGGTGCCGGTGGTGCCCCACGGCACGAGATCCTCGCCCCAGTAGGCGCGGTGCTCCCAGGTGCCGGCCAGCCATTGCAGCATCAGGGTGCGGGGTGGGTTGTCGGCGTCCAGGTAGGCCCACACGTAGAGCGGGGCGCCAACGGCCGGGGTGAGGGTGGCGGTGGCGCCGTCGAAGAAGTGCTGGTGCACGCCGGGCATGGCGCGCGCCCGGTGGCCGCCGGCATTCGGCGGCGGGCCCCAGGGGGCGAAGCTCTCGGTCTCGAGAGCGTCCGGGTCTGCGGCGATGTCGGGCACGATAGGCGGCGTGGCGTCGATGGCCTGCCGGAGGGCCGCGGCACTCACGCGCAGGCCCTGGCGGGCGCCGAGGGCGCGGCTGCGGGTCAGCAGGTAGCCGTCGAGAGTTTGCTGAAACAAGGGGTCGATGACTTCGCTGAGGAGCAGGCGCGGCTCCCACGAGGCCTGGCTGACCGGCACCAGCACGCGCACACGTTCGCCGAGGGAAAAGTCCAGCGGAGCCAGCGAGGCCGCCTCGCGGATCGCCAGGTCGAGTTGCTCGAGCGGCACCGGTACCGCGTCCAGGTCGAAGGCCGACGGAAAGAAGCCGCTGGAGCGGGTTGCCCGGTCGAACACATTGGTTGGCAGCAGGCCGCAGGGGGGCAGTCGCCCGAAGGCGGCGGCCAGCTCGCCGGGGGGCGGGGCGGTGTCGCCAAGCTCGGCGACCTGCTCGGCGAGTTGCTCGATCTGCGCCTGCCACAGGGGCGCCAGGCGTGGCCGCGGGCTCATCGCCTGGCTGCTGCCAGCCAGTTGCAGGCGGCTCAGTTGGGCCAGCCCGCCGGCCCGCGCCACCGCGGCCCGGTCGGCAAAGGCCGGCACGAAGGCCGCATCGACACCGATCAGCCCGATCGGCACGCCGAATTCCTCCCAGGGCAGCATGGCGTCGGCGTCGAGGGCTCTTTCGGCGTCGAACACCCGGTAGGCCAGGGTGTTGCGCAGGCGCGGGCCGGGGGCCGGCAGGGGCGCCCATTCCACCGGCCACGCGTACCACAGCAGGCGCACCGCGTCGGCCAGGCGCCAGTCCTCGAAGCTCACATTGCCTTCGGCGCAGCCGCAACGGTCGCAGGGGTCCAGCGGGTCGATGCCGGAGACATCCACCGCCACCGGTTGCAGGATCAGGATGCCGGCCAGGGGCAAGGTGCCGGGGTTGCTGGTCAGGAACTCGCCCAGGCTCGGGCCGATGATGCGGTTGCGCAGTGCGCCTCCGCCACCACCGCCACCCCCACCCCCGTCGAGGAGATCGGCTGGAACAACCACCGGCAGGCCGTAGAAGTCCGCGTCGATGTTGCGCGCCAGCCATACGTCCTCGCCACTGACGGCCAGCCCGCGGCCGGAGGCGATGTGCACACGGACGCTCGGGCGGGCGCCGGTTTCGGTAGGCGCGGTGATCACGTAATCCAGCTCCAGCCCGTTCGCAACCCCCGGCGTGAAGGCCTGACCGCGCTGCACGATGTGCCCTGCCGCCCAGTGGCTGCGGGCGTCCAGGGTCGGCGCAGTGAGGGCCCGACCGGGGAAGAGATTGGGCCGCCGCAGCCAGCTTGTCGCGGCCTCGGCGGCGTCCGCGGGGGAAAGCTGCAATACCTGTTCACCGGGAAGGGGCAGGCGGATCGGCGTGATGCTCATGGTCAGGCTCCTCGTTCAGCAGAGGGGGCGGTTACGCCCGGGCAGCGGCCCGGAGCGTGGTGTCGCGAGCTCGGTTCCGGATCACTTTCCCTTCCCTTTGCCCTTTGTTTCGGGGGCGGGTTTTGCGCCCCTCGCCCGTGGCGCTGCGGTGCGCAGGACGGGCTCCGCGTTGATGCGCGTGTCGGTGACCGCCGGCCGGATTCCGACCGTCGACGTGTCGCGCAGCGGCGTGGTGAGGGTGGTCGGGGCGACGGTAAAGCTCGTGATGGCCGCCGTGCCGGTCAGGGTGCTGCGGAGCTGCGCCAGGCTCTCCGGGCGGGCGACGACAGCGGCCCGGTCGAGGCTCTGCCAGTCGGCGCGGTTGACGATGGCCTGCAGCGCCGCCGGCTCGGCGACGCCGGGGCTGCCCGTCTCGATCCGGGCAAGGCCGCTGCCGACCTGGCTGGCAGTCAGCGTGGCGGCGGTGCGCAGGGCGCTGGCCTGGTCGAGTGTGGGCAGCCGGCTGAATTCGCCGATGGCCGCGGCGGTGAGGGCCGGCGAGTCGGCAAAGCGCGGGGAGGCCAGCAGGTTGCGTAGTTCGAGACTGGCCGCCGGGGTGGCCCGTTCGAGCACGGTGTCGAGGTTGTTGCGCAGGCCGAGGCCGTCGAGCCTGAGCCGCAGGGTGTCGTTTACACGTCCTTCGGCGCCGGCAAAACGCAGCGCGGCGCCGGCCAGGTCTTCCCGGTAGGCGATGTTGCGGCGGCGCACGAACCACAGGCCGGGCAACTGGGCGAGGCGCTGCCATTCGGCGTCGGAGGGGCTGGTCGGGTCCGGCAGAATCACCACCTGCCTTGGCAGGCGGATGCGCTGCAGAATCTCCAGGGGCTTGCGGGCGGCGATAAGGTTGGGCGCGGCCGGATGTATCGCCCGGCGCAGGCTGGTCAGACGGGCCACCACGGCCCGCCATTCGTTGCGCGGCACCGGGGCGAGGATCAGCACCGAGGTCGATTCGAGGGTTTCGGCGGCGGCGCTGAGGTCGATGCCGGGCAGGGCAAGGGATTCTTCGATCAGGGCCGGCAGTTCGTCCTCCGGAATGATGGAGAAGTCCACGTCGATCTCGGCCGGAAAATAGCCCTGGGTGAAGTCCGTCGGGTTGATCACCGCCGGCGGCAGCGGGCCGGCCGACGGCAGGGCCGAGAAGTGGCTGGCCGCCGGAAAGCTGCGCCCGTTGGCAGCCTGGGCCACGTCGGCGACGTGGGCCTGGTGCTGCAGCAGGTAGGCCAGGCGCAGGGCGCGGGGGGCAAAGCCAAGGCCGGGCAGGTCGCTGCGGTTGGCGCCCAGTTCGCGCCGCACCATCGGCGCATCGATCCACTGCACGGTGTTGTTGGCCAGGGCGATCATCGCCAGCGGCAGCAGGTTGGCCGACACGCCGCGATCGACGCCGTCGAAGAAGATCGTCCGGGCCGCCGTGGCGCGGCGCTCGTCGGCGGACTGGGCGTTGCCGTCGTCGGGCCATGGCACCAGTACGATTGCGGTGGCCTCGATGATGTCGCCGTCCTCTACCGTGCGCTGGCCGGTGATTGAGCTTGGGTAGGCGCCGACAGGGTTGGCGGTGAATTCCACCGGCCGCAGGGCCAGCACGAAGAGCCCGTTGCGGCTGCGCAGGGGCGGCTGGGGCAGGCGGCCGAGGCCGAATCTGGCGGTCAGCTGCTCGGCGCGGGGAATGTCGGCGAGGCGCACGATCACTTCGGAGGGCAGTAGTACCAGTTCGCCCGACGGGGTGACGCCGTGGCCCGGACCGACGATCAGGCTTTGCGGCGCGGCCCCTTCGCGCACCTCCAGGCCGACGGCCACGCCGCTGCCGGCGGCCTGGCCCAGATCGGCTTCGCGGGTGAGGAAATACTGCTGTTCCCGGATCAGGTCGCGGGCGGCCAGGAAGCGGCCGTCGAACCAGCGCGGGCGTTCGCGGCGGGCGTCCTGTACCAGCGTACCGGCCAGTCGCAGGGCGGCGACGTCCTCGGGGGCGATCCTCTCGCGGTTGCTTCCCTTTACAAGGTTCATGACGCACTCCTGATGATGTTGTCCGTGGCGGTGGGCGCGCTTCAGATTCCGACCCAGCGGCCGAGCAGGCCCAGCGACGGGATGAAGCGGCGCGACCAGTTGTCCACGAGGACCGCCGTGCCGTCCCGTTGGGGCGGCAGATCTGCCGTCGCCGGGATCAGCACCCTGGCGAGGAACACGGCGGTGGGGTCGAAATCCCGCGGGTGTTCGGCCGCGGGGGCCAGTTGCCCCTCCTGGCCGCTGCGTCCGCTGGACTCCCAGCCGGCCAGCACCGCGTCCTGCAGGGCGGCGCGGCGGGCGTCCGGGTCGGCGATGGCGGCCAGATCAAGGCCCGGCTCGGGCAGGCCGCTGAAGGCGTCGTCCAGCGCATCGCGGGCCACCAGCACCAGCTCGTAGGCGTCGGACAGGCGCGCGGTGGCGACCGCGTCGAGGGCGTCGAAGGGGCCGCTGGCGAAGCTCGGGGTGAACCCGGTTTCGCAGGCCACGAAGCGCAGGAACACATCGGCGACCACGGCCCGCGCGGGCACCGCCGGAATGCCGCCGGTGCCGGCTTCGGCCTGGATGCGCGGGCTGAGAAAGCGCGCCAGGTTGTCGTAGGTGGCGCGGCGCAGGCTGTCACCGCCGTCCGCGGCCAGGCTGGCGTCCCACCAGCGCTGCAGGCGCAGGCAGGCCGGGCGGCCGATCTCGACGAGGCGGCCGAGGCGGTCGATGGCCACGCCGGGGGCGACCCGGATCTCCTCGGGGCGGTCGGTGGGCAGGTTTTCGGCGGCATGGCCGACGGCCAGCCCGGCCAGGGTGCCGCCACCTGAAAGCAGGGCCAGGGCCTGGGCCAGGCGGCCGCGGTGGTAGGTTTGCTCGGCGCTGAAATCGGCGGCGTCGAGCAGCATCCCGGTGGCGTAGAAGGGGCGCTGGGGGCGTGGCCGAGCGTACAGCGGGTCGGCTTCGGGGAGGCGGGTGAGGGCACTCATTTCGGTTTGCTCCGCTTGTTTCGGCGCGGGCCGGGGGGGATGACCGGCGGCCTCGACGGGGGGCGCAGGGGCGGCACCACGACCGGGGGGACGGGGATCGTCAGGCGCTGGATGGTGACGACGGCCACGGCGGGCGCGCTGCGCCGGCCGGTGCTGTCGATCACCTCGAGCTGGAAGCGGTGGGCGCCGGCAGGCAGGCCGGCGTCCACCACGATCGTCGGCTCGACGCTGCGGATGGCTTGTCCGACGGCAAAGCGGGCCATGTTCGTCTCAGCCGATGATTTGCGTGGGGCCGAGGTAGGTCCACACGAACTGCACGACACGGCCGCCGCCCACGTCGAAGGAGCGGCTGCCATCCAGCTCGAAACTGCTGCCGAAGGCGGCAATGCGCGGCAGGTTGAGCACGGCGGTCGGGGCGGACTGGTCGGCGATGATCATCTCCACCTCGTCGGCGGCGGAGCGGTTGCCCGCGTCGTCCACCACGATCAGGCGGAAGCGGTGGCGGCCGACCGGCAGGGGCTGGTCGGGGTTCACCGTGACCTCGATGGTCGGGGTGTCGGTGGTGATGTCGGTGTTGATCACAAAGTCGGCCATGGTGTTCTCCTTGAGGCTCAGGTTTGCGGCAGTCGCCGCCAGATAAAGCTCGCGAGGCTGCGAGCAGGGGCGGCGCGGGAGGCGCTGCCGTCCAACATGAAGGATTCGCCGAAGGGCACGCTGCGGTCTTCACCGGCATCGGCGACGGGGCGCCCGGCTGGGGGTGGGGGCGGCGGCGGGGCGGCTGTACCCACCATGCGCGGGTCGAGGGCCACCGGGCCGAGGACGAAATCCTGCCCGAGGGCGCTGCGGTCGGCCCGTGCCGGGCGCGGCAGGCGGGGCGAGCCGAGGTAGGTGTCCACCCCGACCAGGCTGGCGATGCCGACGAGGAAGGGCCAGGTGGCGCTGAGCACGCGGGTTGCCACGTGGGCCGGGCTTTCCAGCTCGACGATGCGGCGCAGCAGGCCGAGTTCCTGCGGGCTGACGCTCTGGTGCACCAGCACCGTGGCCCGGTTGGCCAGTTCGTCGAGAAAGGCCAGCACGGCGGCGTTCTCCGCGTCGCTGGCAAGCTCCGGGCGAAACAGGGCGAGCAGCTCGGCGCGCTCCCGCTCACCGAGGATCAGGGTGTCGCCGACCACCGAATTGCCGCTGACCACCAGGCCGGGCAGCAGCGGGTCGTGTTCGTCGGAGAGATTGACGCCGAGCAGGGTGGCGAGGGTGCGGCGCAGGCGGAAATCTTCCAGCACGATGATCTCGCCGCCACGCACGCCGCCGCCGCTGGCAATGTCGAGGGCCATCTGCAGGCCGGCCTTGGTGCCGTGCAGGCGCGCCAGCCACGGCGCCGCCGCCAGCCAGGCGCGCCGCCTCTCTTGCGGCAGGGCCGGGTCGAAGGCCACGCCGATCCAGGTGCCGAGCCAGTCGAGCTGGGCTTCGGGCACGGTGGTCGGGTCGGTGAGGAGGTGGGCGGCGCCGATGCGGTCCTCGACGCTGGTGAGGAAGCCCTCGAAGCTGGCCAGGAAACGCTCCAGGAAATCAGCCGGGGTGGCCTGCGGGCGGTAGAGGGCGATTTCGCTGCCGCCATGGCGCAGGGGCCACGCGCGGCCGCTGGCCGGGTCGCGCAGCAGCCAGGCGCGGCCGGGGCTGAGCACTTCGGCCATGGCTCCGTCGCCGAGGGCCACGCCGGCCAGTTGCAGGCGCGCACGGAGTGCGGCGGAGGGCGTGCCGGCGGCGTCGAGAGCGGCGCTGAAGCCGGGTTCGATGGCGCCGATCCGGGCGCCTGGGGCTTCGGCCGGCGTGCCGAAGACGTTCTCGCGGTAGAGCCGCGGCAGGTACTGGTCGCGGTAGGAGAAGCGGCTGGCGTAGGCGCGCAGGGCGGCGATGCGGGGGCCGACGCGACGGTCGCCGAACAGCTCGACGTGCACCCACAGGTAGCGGCCGGTGAGGCTGCGTACCTGGCGGCGGGGGTTCTGGATCAGCACCGACAACAACCCGGCCCGGCCGGGCTGGTGCGCCCACGGCCCGAGGCCGGGGTGGGCCGGGAGTTCGGAGGCGGCGTGTTCCCAGCTCGCCCGCGGCGTGTGGGGGTCGCCCGGGCCGGGCACGTCGCCGAAGTGGTGGGGCAGCCAGGCCTCGCGCTCGGCCAGGTCTGGCGGGCTCGGTTCGGCGGTGGCGGCGAGCCAGACGATGAAACCGGCGTGGGGCGGCAACTGGGCCTCGGCGAACAGGCGGTGCCACACGGTTTGCGCCGAGCCGCTGTCGATCAGGTGGGCGTCCGACGCGGTGAAGCTGGCCGCTTCCCCGTGACGGGCCAGGTTGGCAATGGACAGACGGTGCAGGGGCTGGCTGCCGCGCACGCCGGGAGCCAGCGCTACCGGGTAGTGGGGCGGGCCGTCGACCCGGTGGGCGAAGGGGGCTTCGAGGGCGCTGTCGGCAAGCGGATAGATCTCGCCGCCGGGCGGGATGCGGCGGGCGTCATCGGCGGCTTGCAGATGAAAGGAGGGGGCGTCGTGGCGGCCCGGCAGGCGCACCACGACCTGCCCGCCGGCGAGCCATTCGAGGGCGTAGGCATAGCGTGCCCCGACCAGTTCAAAGGCGGGTTGCAGGCGCTCGGCACGGGTGTCGAAGGGGCGCAGGCGCGCTTCGCCGCTGCCTGCCCAGCTGAGCAGCGCCAGCCCGGCTTCGGGGTGGCAGGCCAGGGCCACGGGCCGTTCGCCGACCGGCCAGGCCGGGCCGTCGAGCAGCCGCAGCAGGGGCGGGTGGCAGTTTTCCGGGTTGGGCCGGAAAACCGTGCCGGCGTAATCCACGAAAGGCCCGAGGGGCAGCGGCGAGCCGGTGAGGCGGGCCAGCCGGCCGCTGGCGCGTTCGAGCACCCACACGCCGCCGTCGGGGCTGGCGGCCATTCGCCACGGCACGAAGCCGGCTGCCGCCACGCTGACGTCGGCCCAGCGGCCGCGCAGGTCGTGGAGCACGATGGCGTCGGCGAGGGCGGCGTAGAGCACGCCGTCGAAGCCCGTCACGATGTCGCTCGGGGTGCTGGTCAGGGGCAGGCTGATGGCCTCGTCGGGCAGGTGGCTGCGCGCCACGATGGCGTTGGCGACGGGGTTCCAGTAAGCCACGCCGCCGAGGCTGTCGACGGTGCGCGGCACCCGTTCGAGGGCCGAGCTGGCGGCGGCCAGTGCCGCGGCGGGGTTCGTCGGGGCGGGCAGGCTGCGTTCGCTGGCGAGGCGCAGCACATGGCAGTCGGCATCCCACACGGTGTGGGCGCGGCGGCGCCAGTGACGGTCGTCGCCAAGCAGCCAGAAGCGCAGTCCGTTGGCGTCCATCAGCACACCTCCGGCACGACAGGAACAGCCACCGCATCCGGGTGGGCGAAGGGGTTGGGCAGGGCCCGCAGGTTGTCGGGGGCGGGCCCTTCGACGACGACGACGGAGAGCAGTTCGGGCAACTGCCAGGCGGCCAGCGGCAGCGTCCGGGTGCCGTCGGCAGGGCTGGTGGCGATGCTGCGCCAGTCGTCCCCGTCGTCGCGGCTGCCCCGTTCGAACAGCACCAGGCCGCTGACTTCCAGTACCCCGGCGACCCGCGAGATTTCCACTTCCAGCTCGCGTTCCCGCACGGCCCGGCCGAGGGGCCAGCCGCTGCCTTCGGCGCCGCCCGGCGGCAGCGGCCAGAGCAGGCGACGCAGGGCGCTCTGCACCTCGAAGAGCACGCTGTCGCGGGCATGGCCATCGCGGATGGTGACGCCGACGGCGAGGCCTAGGGCGATGTATTCGCAGCCGATCACGTACAGCTCGGTGGCCAGCGGGACGCGGCTGATCAGGCGGGCATGCACCTTCTCGATGAAGGGGCGGTCGGGGCGGGGATTGGGGCCGGGGGTGGCGGCGGGGTCGAAGGCGCGGGCCGGCAGGGCCATCACGCTGACCACGCCGGGCACCTCGAAGCGCCGGTCGCGGGGTTTGAAGCGGGGCAGCACCTCGACCCGGCCAACCTCGATGGCCGGCGTATCGAGGGCCAGCTGCCGGTAGTCGGCGGCGGTAACGGCCCGGTCCCGGTGGCGCAGCAGGGCCGGAATGGCTTTTTCGGCGGCGGCGAAGCTCTCGGCCTCGGTTCCGCCGCTGGTCGCCAGGGGCTGCCGCAGCTTCATGGCCGGGGCGGGCTGGCCATTGATCCGGCGGGCGCTGATGGCGCTGAGGCTGGCCGGCGGCAGGTTGCCGGCCACGCCGCCGCCGAAGCGTCCGCTCGCCAGGCGGATGCGCATCTGGGCGTCGGGTACACGGCCGCGCACCCCGTCGCCAAAGCGCAGGGTGCCGGCTTCGGCGTCCAGTTCGAAGGCCGCGGCGCTGCGGGCGATCTGCGGATCGGGGCTGATCGAGGCGAGATCGTCCACGCGGAACCAGGGGCGGTAGCCAAGCCCGGTTTCTTCCACTTCTATGCTCAGGCTGGCCGCGTCGCAGGCGGTCATCGGCAAGGAAAGAACCTGGTCGGCGCCGCCGCTCGAAACGCCAAGCACGCGATTGGAGACCGTAACGCGCTGGTCGATGGCGACGGTGTTGATGCCGACCCAGGTGAGGGGGAGGCTTTCCACGCCCTTGCCCGGCTCGGGGCGCAGGCGCAGCCAGGCGATCAGGCGGGCCGCCTTTTCGGTGTCGTCGAGGCGCGGCGGGGTGTCGCCCACGCCGGCCTGGGGGTTGGCCTCGACGTCGTTGTCGGGGGCCCAGATCAGGGATTCGTCAGGCAGGGCCAGGCGCAGGATGCCCGGGCGGGTGTAGCCGGCGGTGGTGTCGCTGCCGCTTTGCGGCTTGAGGGTCAGGTAGTCGGTGCTGCCGCGGGGGCCGGGGGCGGTGATTTCCCACAGGGCCGGAATGGGGGCGGGCGGGTTGGCGGCGGCGATGAAATCGTCGAAATCTTCGGGCAGGGCCAGGGCCGGCACGACGCCGATGGAGAGCAGCGCCGGGGCACCGCTGTTGCCTCCACCGAGGTTGAGGCGCACCTGCTCGTTGAGGGCCGCTTGTTGTTCCGGCTGGGGCGCCGGCGGGGCCAGCAGGGCGAGCCACAGGGCCCGGTCGGCGGACAGCGCGAAGATGTCGATGCCCTCCGGCACGGCGCGGCCGCCGTCGAACACCGGGGTGGTTTCGTAGCCCCGCGCGTCACTGATCGAATGCACGCTCTTGAGCCCCTCGATCACTTCGGCCATGCGGGCGTTTTCGCTGTCGTCGAGGGCGCGCTTGTAGTAGGCCTCGGCGCTGATCGGCAGCACCGTGGTTTCGCCGAGCGTCTCGAAGGGCACCGGGCCGGCCAGGCGCGCGCCGGGCGCAAGGCTGCTGGCCGACAGCTCGGTGTCCTGGGCGTAGGCCAGGCCGACGATGCCGGTGGCGGGCAGCGCCGGGCGCAGGGGCTGGCCGAGCAGCTTGAGGAAGACCAGACGCTGCCGCTCGGGGATCAGGTTGGCCCGGTACAGCAGGGTGTCGCCAAGCCAGGCGAAAAGTTCGATCAGGGTGCGGCCGGGGTCGCCGAGGCGCGGGTGGGTCCATTCCGGCGTGTGGGCGGGAATGCGCGCCACCAGTTCGTCGACAAGATCGTCGAAGCGGCGGTCGTCCAGGCTGGGGGGCAGGATGGGCATGACGAAGTCCTCGTTAGCTTTCCAGCTGTACGGTGAGCCCCAGCTGGGCCGGGGCTCCGGTGCGGGCGAGGCGGTAGATGATCTCGACCCGCACGTGGCCTGGCTCTCCGGCGACTTCCTGAACCTCGACCCGGTCGAGCAGGATGCGCCGCTCCCAGCGCGCCACCGCGTCGCGGACCAGATCCTGGATGCGCCGCCGGGTGGCCGGGGTGTTGGGCTGGTGGAGCTGGGTGTCGAGGCCGCCGCCAAAGTCCGGCCGCATCAACTGCTCGCCGGGGCGGGTGGACAGGACCACCCGGATGAGCTGGCGCACGCTGTCTTCCAGCGTCGGATAGTCGAGCCGGCCTGCTTCGTCGGGGAGGGCGAACAGGGGCCAGCCAATGAGGGGGCGCACCACGGTGTCCACTTTATTTACCCTTGATCTTGGGGAAGGGAATGCAGATCTTGATGAAGGCCGACCAGCGGAAGAACAGGTCGAACAGCGACAGGAAGATGTTCAGCACGATGAAGGCGCACAGGGTGATGATCGGAATGCTGAAACTGCAGATCCAGCCGAGCGTCACGTCGCCGGTCTTGAGCTTGCCCTCGAGCATGTCCTTGGGGCTGCCGCCGAGCAGGCTTTGCAGCTTGGGCGGCAGCAGGAAGGACACGTTGGGCTTGAGGCTGCGGAATTCGTCCGGGTCCGGCAGGGTGATCTGGGTTGGTGCGCCGGTGCCTTCGTACCAGGGGGCGATCACGAAGGGCTCGCTGTAGTCGCTCCACAGGGTTTGCGGCGGGCAGGCGCCTTCGGCCTTGAGGCGCACGAAGGCGCGCAGCACATAGACGGCGTCGGGTTCGTCGAAGCGGCCGGGGCGCCCCTTTACGGCGCTGAAGCGCGCCTGCATGGCCGCCGACAGGGCGTTGCCCAGGCGCCTGCGGGCGGCGTCGTCGATGCCGGGCCAGCTGGCCGGCATCTCCAGCGTGCCGGCCGGCGGGTCGGGGAGCAGCAGCATGGCGACGGCGTTCTTCAGGAAGCTGCCGGCGGCCACCGTGCGGGGGCTGAGTTCGCCGCTCCGCAGGGTGTAGCTGAGGGTGATGGCTTCCAGTTCGGTAAATATCGCCTGGCTCTCGGCGCTGCTGCCGAAGGCGTCGAACTCGCTGCTGATCTGGCGCAGCAGCAGCAGGAAGCGCTGGCGGGCAAGGTCGGTGGCGGCCTGCAGGGTGTCGAGGTAGCTGGCGTTGAAGGTGCTGCCGGCGTCGGGGAAGCTGTAGGCGAGGCCTTGCAGGGGCTGGATCAGGTGGGCCGTGAAATCGG
>Ga0209277_10000852_pt1 | contig 15260 bp, 17 predicted proteins | sample JI81AbrownDNA_FD_187503 | JGI IMG/M metagenome (GOLD analysis project Ga0209277, IMG submission 187503) | Wastewater effluent complex algal communities from Wisconsin, to seasonally profile nutrient transformation and Carbon sequestration -... | ecosystem: Engineered > WWTP > Effluent > Algae... | reverse complement strand
CAGAGTTCTACTCTTCTTCCTCTTCTGATTCTTGATCCATTTTAGACTTAGCGACATCTTTTAGCGCTTGAAGGGAGTCGATTGCTTTGACTTCTTTTTTCAAGAACTCAACTGCCTTGTTGTAAAGCTCAGGCTTATTAGCCTTTGCCATCTCGACTTCTTTAACTGCTCGAGCGAGGCACTCGACTTCGTGTTCTTTATTCATTTCCATTTCCGACATTGATAGCTCCTGTGCGTGTTGCGTTTAGGTACTGGTATGGGTTGTTGTAGAGGCTTGCCCCTACTCGGGTTCTGAAGCCTGCGCTTTTGCTTAGGTCAGCTAGTTTCTTCATTATCAGAGTAGGTAGTCCCATGGATGCTGCGAACGGATCAACAGAGGTGACCGCGTTCCTCATCGCTTCTTTTCTAGCTTCAGCTGCAAGAACCGGCTTGCTCGTTAAGATGTTGCCTAACTCTCTATTCACTTCTTTGAGTTCAGCGCCCCTAGCTTTATTGAACCTTCCAACACTTTGCTCGACTGCAATCTTGATTCTGTTCTGAGCGCGCTTGAAGAGCTTAGAGCCTGGGCCACTTTTTCTAAACAGATCATATGCCTGGTCGCCCGCTTGATTTCCGAGCTGGGTTTTGATGTCGCTGGCCTTGGTTACTGTAAGAGCTTCTCGTCCAGGGACGCGAATCTCAGCAATAGGATCAATCACTCTGCTTCCAGGTTGTAGCATCTGCGATTCTGGAATGAGCGGTAGTTGGCCTGGTTGAGCGGCATACTGAACGGACTCATCGACGTATGCAGCTGGTGCGCCAACGCGAGCTGATTCAGCGTTGGGTAAAAGCTCCATTTGCCCTTTCGGACCTACGGCTTTAATCGGCGTGTCGGCATTAACGTAAGCCTGCTTAGGAGAGCTGCTCACTGGTAGCTCTGATTTGTTAAACAATCCGCTTTCAGGGTTAAGAAGATCAAGTTGCTGAGGCTTGCTCATTTGAGCACGTCTTAGTTGTTCTTCTAGAATTGCAAGATCATCAGCTTTAGATGCAACACCTGCACCAGTAGCTAGAATCTCAGGAGATGCAGAAGTCGATCCTCGAAGCGCCTCATCCGCATTGACGGCTAGCTGCTTCACAGGACGCGCAACGGGGAGATCTGCTTGCCCAAAGAGAGCGCCCTGTTGGCCGACCCCAGAGTTAATTGTCTTGGGCATCGTTTCAGCGCTAACCCGTGAAGGAATAGCCGAACCGGACTCAATCAAGTTGTCTAGTTCTTTGCCGAATGATTCAGCAGCGTTCTTAACTCCAAGAGTATTTGTTTCAGACATTATCTTAGATACATCGCGCTTAAGTGGAGCAAGAACTTTGCCCATGTCAACACGAACGCCATTCGCCGATGCCTCAGCCAGAATCTCTTGTTGTCTTGCACGAAGCTCGTCTGCGTATTCGAGTGCTTGATCTGCGATCGACTGCGCACCGCCTTTGATGTTTCTCTTAAGTAGAGTTTCAGAGAGAGCGTTGTCACCCTTGCCAAATCGTTTGCCGATAAAGTCACCAGCCTTAAGACCTGACTGATAAATCTTTTTACCACCAGCCTGTATCCCGCGTTCTACAATTGCCTCTGGAGATCTAAGGATCTTGCCTGTTGTGCCAAGAAGTCCCTTAGATCCGGCAAGAAGTTTTAGCGCGTTAGATCCCTGAAAACCAACACCAACATCAAAGAGAGTTCCTAGGATATCTCTAGTAGATATATCGCGACCAAGAATTCTACTTTTGTCACCTTCATCCATACCTGCTTTTTGGAATAACTCACGCCCACTTGGAGCACGGCCTTTAAGTGCATTTAGTAAATCCTCTTGCATAGAATCAGCCTGTGCCGGATCTTGCTCATAGATTGCTTTAGCTGCACGAGGTACAGCAACGATCCCAGTTCTTAGAATTCCAAATGGATAATCAAGTGCAGTGAGTGCGGCTGAGCCCGCTGTTTTAAGGCCGCCGAGAACTTGCTGAGTAGTACTTTTTTGTGGGGCTTCATCGATAGGCATTGCCTGACTTTCAGCCATCTTCGCTTTTAACTGAAGATATCTGTAGCGTGCCCTGGCTTCTTCTTCACTCATGACTTGTTACCGTATTTTGCATTAAGAGCATCGAACTCCGCTTGCTCTGCTGCTGATAATCCGCCGCTTTTCTTTGCAGCCGTCTTAGGCTTAATGATGTTCTCTTCTTTGATTGTCGACTTTCCAAGCTTGTCGATGTTACCGAGTGTTTGGTTGAAAATGTTTCGTGAGCGGTTGAATGCTCTCCTGTCATTCTCATCAACTTCATAGCCTGCTTTGAAAGCTTCAACTCGTTGTCTATGAGCATCCGAGATATGCTTCCGAGCATTGCTTACAGTTGCAATGAGTGACTGCATATCTTCAGGCTCAAGCTTGTTTCCTCTGTTGAAAAGGTTTTGGTATTTAACCAACAACGAGCTTGCATCTTGAAGTTGTTGACGATTGATATCTCCCTCAGCCAAAGCACCAGCTTCTCGGTTGATTGCTTTTGCGATGACTGACATCTTCGAGTTAATCTGCTCAGGATCACGACTATTAAGAGCATCATCAACACCTGAGAGATCTGCCATGGTTTGACCAATATCTTTATTGAGTTTGTTTAGGCTGTCTCTGATCTCTTTCGCGGTTGAGTTCTCATAAGCCTTATCTTGACGAGCGTTGATTGCCGCTTGCCGATCCTGCGCGCCAGATACTTTAGCTCTAAACATGTCGGCGTCAGCAGCAGACTTCTTGCCGATCAAATCATTAAGCAGCGCCTCTTCTTTAAGACGGTTAGCCGCCATGTCAGCACTAGCAGGAGCTAGCTTGCTGCCGTACAGCGAATCAAGAAATGCAGCAGTAGGAGTCAGGTCAACGAATGGCTGCTTTTGTCTTTCAAGGCCAGCAGCGATCTGTTTTTCGAGAGCTGCGTTTGATTGGATCTTTGCCTGCTGTTGTCGTTCAAGCTCTGCCTGAAGTTCTTCGGGCGTCATCCGACTAACTCCTGTGAGACTTGTCCGAAGTTTGCGTTTCTTAGCATGGGATTTCTCTTTTGCTGCAGAAGCGATTCCGTGTACCCGTTGATTGATTGGTTGGGTGTTACGGCAAGGCTGCCGTTAAGTTGAGCATCCTTTAGCTGAGCATCCTTGTACGCATTCGAGATGTTCATCCCGGTCTGAACGCCTGAGAGTGCACCGCCTAAGCCGCCGCCCAACATGCCCATGCCGGGATCAGTTTGTGCGACCTTAGTGGACTTAGCCGAGACAAAGGGAGAGTAGGCTGTATCAAGTGCTCCAAGATCAGCGTTAAGCTTCTCACGACGAGCGGCCTCATCTGATTGCGCCTTGCCCTGTAGTGCTCCGACCCCTGCCGATGCGGCCCCTGCAATTAACGGTGCTAGCCAAAACATAGTTATTCTCCCCTTATCCTTTTATAAATTCTAATGTATGGACTCTGAATATCCAAAATTTTAAATCCGCAGCCTAAGATCACAGACAGGCTCTCGCTACAGACTCGACTACGTGTGTCGACTTCGCAGGTCAAAAGAGTGACTTCATCGGGCAGTGTTGCGAGCATGTCGTTAAACAGCTTTCGACCACCACCTGTTCCACGTGTTTCACGTGAAACAAAGAGCGTGTCGATATGACACACGTCCCTTGTGACCGAGAAGGTGATGAAACCGTTCTCGGTCACAATGCATTCCCGGCCATAGCTCTCTTTTACAAAATCTGCGTAGAGCATTCTTCCTCAAGCCCCTCGCCATTCAACGCGGCAATCGAGCCTTCGTTGGTCAGCGATAAGAAGTCATCTGTCTCGTGGAAGTCAGCAAAGGTAATGCCCTTGATGACGATGCGGTGCTTATCAGTCGCGAGGTTCCAAACGGTTGTGATCTCAGATGCGCACTTAACGGACAGTGTTGCGTCCTGAACCCGCATCCACGTGCCGCCTTCGCAGACAGCGTGCATGGCGGTTACAAAGACTGATCCTGCGTAGTGGTAGATCTCATCTGGTGCCCGGGTTTGAATAACCGAGTACACTTCACCACCGCCTAGAACCTTATCGCCAACCCGGATCTCAGAGATGGGCTTCTCGCTGCCATCATGCATTGCGATCATGGTATCGGGGCTAAAGCAGGCGTTAGCATTGGTCTCAGCAATCTGCTTCTCAGCAGCGCTCTTGGCCAGGCCGCCCTCAACCTGTGCACGCAGTTCGTAGTTCTTTTGCGCAAAATCATTTTTGCGCTGCTTTTCAGCAGTCAGTGCATCTGTGATCGACTTCTGAGCCGACATCTTCTCAGATGCTTCCTTGGTGCCAAGATCGGCAAGAGACGTCATCTCGGTTCCACGCAGTCCTTGGCGGGCTAGGATCGATTGGCGACCACCGCCTGAGGCAATGCGCTCACGAGCGCCGCTTGATAAGCCCCCACCCATTGCAAGCTGCGAGTAGGCGTTTTGAACAGCCGATGCGCCCTCTCGTGACTGGTCCTCAATAGCGCGTTGCGATTGAAGTCTTGCCGCGTTCCGAGCCGCTTCATAGGCGGCAAGTGGACCACCGCCAAAAGCCTCGCCACGAAGGCGCTCGAATTCAGGCGTTTCTAGGGTGCTTTGATACTGAGGCGCCTCAGCTAATAGTTTTCTCACCGGGTCTTCTCTGGCCGAGCGCTCTGATTCTCGACGCGCCCTTTCTTGCTCTGCTTTTTTAGCGGCAACTAGTTCAAAAATCGATGGCATTAGTAGAGTCCCCCCGTGTACTGTTCTTGGTAGCTTGAGACATCGCGCTCAACGGTGTCGTCTTGATCAGGCACCATATTAGCAAGAGTTGATAAAACTTGCTCGCGCAATTCCTTTAATCTGTCATTCTCAATTACGAGTCGTGGATTACCAATTTCCTTGGCTAAACACTGCACGATCATATGCTGTGCGATGAAGTTCCAGAACTCAGGAAAGTCAATCAAGTCAGACTCAGTCGCAGGGATCGCAGCCGATCTAATGTACCAGCACAACACTCGAGGCTCAGTCACGCTGATGGTGACCGTGACGCCACTTGCAACAGCGGCCTGCGTCAGCGTCATTGCCGTGCCCGATACGTCTTGAATTCGGGTGCCGGTTGGAATGCCTGTGCCTGAAACATAGTAGCCAACCTGTAGGTCGGTTGTTGAGCTTAGGTTTGTGACCGCAAACGAGCCAAGAGTCAGGTCACCCGTGGTACTTGTGGTGATCGATGTCTCTCGTGACCTGGGATAAAAGCGAAGCTTCGTACCAGATCTAGCGTCGTTGTTTACGTGCATGTAGGCGTAGTCATCGGCTGGCTCATAGCGATCCATGAGTGCGCCTACTTCAAAGCGCGCCTGGATTCTAATGCGCGGTATGTCGTAGACCTTAGAGCCCGTGTTGTACACAAGGCGTAAGATCTTGTTGCCGTAGATGTTAGCCGGCATGTCGTAGTCAGCTTTGTTGGTTGAAAGCGCGATGGGCGAGTTGGCCACAAAGTACTGGTCCTCAATGTTGAGCTTGTGTACTTCTGCCTCGCAGAACTTAATCGCCTCTTCGCAATAAGAAAGCAGTTCATCTGAAGTGATGAACGACTCCTCTTGAAGATCAAGCTTCTTTCGAACAAAGGTGCTGATAAAGTCATATGTTTTATAAGAACTCATTGTTGGTATCTCCCGGCAAAAAACCTGACACTGCAGGCCCCCGTTGTTGTGATGCAGAAATTGGTTGTGGTGAACTTGTCATAAACAAATGTAATATCACCAGCACCAGTCTTAAAGGTCTGAATAATGTCAATCGGCTGAAAGCCTAGGTTGTGCGGGATCTTTAGCTCAGTCTCAGCTTTGTTGAACTCAAACTCATAGTGCTCAAAGTTCCCCTGAAGCAAAGACACCCCGCGAACGTAGTCGATGATCCACTGAAAACACTCACGAGTCGTTGGGTCCTGAAGCCGCTCATAGGGCGGTATTCTGATTACGATACTCATATAGAGTTCTCACCCTGATAAGGAGTTTGGCTTGGGCCAAGCACTTCAAAGAAGATCGAGTATTCAATCAAGTTGATGAGAGCCTGCTTGATAAATCCACGAATAGCCCATGGCTTATTACTGCCAGTGGCAAGAGCGCCGGTCGGATCATGAATCGTGATCTGTGATGCAGAATCACGGGATACGATGCGGTAGTTTGCCGTGTAGTTATCTGACTGAAAAGTTATCCAATAGTTAAACACATCGGTGTACCAGGTGTCAGATGGCAGAGTTACCGTGAACAAGTTGGCCGAGCTGCCGGCTGCGATTGTCGCGTTCTGCAGGATAGTCGAGAAGTAGATGTTCACAAAGGCCGGCTTAAAGCCGATCTGCTTGTACTCACAACGAAGCTTGCCTGCAGGGAACCTACGCTTCACATCAATAAGTGTTCTAACAGGAGAATAAAGGCGAGGATCACCATAAGGAATAGAAGGCGTTCCCCATGGATAGAATCGGTCAAACTTAATGTAGGTAAGATTATGCTTAAAGTCGTTATCGTCATTCTCGCCAGTGATCTGAAGGGTCATGAGAGCGTTGATGTCCAGGCGAGGGCGAGCCTTAGTCAGTATCGTGTGAACGTACTTCCTGTTGGTTGTTGTGCCGAAGTCTAAGAACGCGCCATTATATGAGTAGTAGATCGGAAGCGATTCAAATACCGTAGGCGCTGTTGTGCCACTCGGGTCAATCCAAACATCTTGCGGAGTCTCGATGTTAAACACGGTGGTAAAGCCGTGCACATCGCCCATCTGCAGGTTACCGTTAGCAAAGACAACCGCAGTCGGTAGGAAGTTACGAAACACCGAGTACTCGGGCTCGTTGTCTACAAAAGAATAGGTCTTGCTGCTTTGGTTTGAGGCCGCGTAGTTAAGCTTAAACTCAGTTGAGTTAGTCACGGTATCAACAAAACTGCCAGCCTTAAGCGGTGCAGTCGGTACATCTCGGTAGGCAAGAGCCCCCTCGTCGATGCCTGTGGTATCGGTTACCGTGACAGTTGCGCCTGAGTTAGTTCCGACTTCAGCTTCAACGACAGATCCGGCAAAGCCTGATGACCATGTCGTGAAACATCTCTTGCGCAGGTCAAGGCAATATAGCTGAGCGTTGTCGTCGTCATACGCCTCATCTGAATCTTTCCACATGGCCCACATCACGCGCTGATCGGTAAGATCAAGTGCGCCGTAGACTCTCGAGCGCTTTAGCTCGGTATCGATAAGGTCTTTGTATCTGACTCGGAACTTATCCGACAATGGTGTGATGTTGTAGCCATCAGTAAAGTAGAAGCCATCAGAGCCCGCAAAGAAGACGCCCTCAATAGATTGCACAAGGGAAAGGTGATTGATGGCACCAACCGAGTCGGAGATCTTCTTGGGGATGATACCGCCACGGCCAAGGTCATCAAAATAGCCGTCAAGCCTGTAAACAGAATTTGCGCAGAACACGAGTGGAATGGACTTAACCGAGCTTACACCCGTGATCGGCTCTTCCATGTCAGCGTAGAAGTCAGGCGGCACTGAATCGGGATCACCCCGCTTGCTCTGCCAGATTCTCTGCGGCAGCGGGTCTATATCAGCACCGGCTGAATCAACCTCAATCCCGTTGGCATAGTAAACAAAGTCAGATGTACCGTGAACGTACTTAGCCTTAGGGGGCCTTGCGTTATCAACAACACCACCCTCAGTGTACATGAGCGTGTTTAGGATGAGCGAGTTATCAGAGGTTGAGTCTGCAAGACTTGTAGTTCCGTTAGTCACTTCGCCCACGCGATAGAACACGGTGCCACCATTAGTCGTGCGGTAGACTTCAATCTTAAGGTTCGTTGTGTCGTAGTGCTCGCTTGCAGCGTTTGCCAGAACCGGGATCGAGGCAACTGTGATGCCAGGATTGCTGGCAGGCGTCGCTGAACCGATGTTCGTGAACTCTTTTAAGGTAGGTGCTGAGTAGTCGATATAGGTCACATCACCTACGGTGTACTCGTACTTAACAACGAGAGCGTAAATGTAGTTAGCGCCACTGCCGCCAGTCGCTGTGAACGTGTTTGCGATATTAGGCAGGCCCGCTGTGCGCAATTGAAGCGCGCCAGTTGAGTCCCGGTAAACCTTGATAGGCTTTTGAAAGGGCTCGTTGTGCGTAAGGATTGTGTGATCGTTCCAGTCAGCAAACGAGAACATGGTCTCAGCATCAATGCCCGTGAGCCCTGAGAAGGCATCCGTTGTAGCCGGGCCTTTGAGTGTGGTCATAGCCGTGCCGTTGTCGTATTGAATCGTCTCTCCGACGATCTTGAGCATTGTGAAGGCGGCACTTGTGCCAGTCTTCTGCGGGCAAAGAAGCGAGATGCGCTTAGTGCCAGCACTCGTTGCGACCTGGGCGCGGGCTAGGCTTGACGTGAAGTCAAGCGTTCGTCCCGGGCGCGTGATCAGCTTCTTGTACTCATCAACGATAAAGTTGTCCGCTTGCTCATACTCCGAGGGCTGTGCGCCAATCGGAAAATCAGTAAGTGAACCTGAGAAATCATCTATTGTTATCGTCGCCATTTTTTCTCTTCTTATAGTAACTCAAGTCATCTTCGATTCGAATCTGTGACTCGCGGATAATACGTAAGTCTTTACGAATTTCTCCGAACTCTGTCGCAAGTGATTGCACATCTTGGGCGGCCTGCGTTGCAACATGGTATGTGGAACTCATCCAAATAACAGCCCCAAGCACGCAACTAACAAGCCCCGAAAGAATCCCGACAACCCAGCCAAGCGATATTCGTGTGTTCTCGTTGATGTCCATTAGTTCACCAGAAGATGTCTTCTCCCTTTGTTTAAATGTGAAAAATAGAGATCTCTGATTCTAGCGTACTCGTTAAATAGCTCTTCTTTTTGCGAGTGCGAAAGGTCTAGCTGAACAGACTTCTCCCAAGCCTTATAGGCTGAGACAAAATCTTTGAGCATGAGAGCGTCTTCAGGCAACATTTGCCCAACCCTCAAACTCAGGCTGAGACTTAGCAAAGCCACTGACAAACTGAACGGCACCAGTGGCAAGCTGCGGAGCAAGGCCCGAAGGAATGACGTAGGATATGGTATGGAGCGGTGCTTTAGACGCAGAATAGGCCGCTGCATTCACCCAAACCGAGACACGCAACTCGCTGAGCTGTGTGCGGTGGTTGTAGAGGATGGTTTCCATTTCCCAGAAGTTACCCTCGGCGCCTGTGTCTGGGTGCGTAAAGCTTTTAATCCAGGCCATCAGTGGCACTCCCCATCGCATTTGCCGCCGTCACTGCAGGAATCGCAGCAATCAACTTTACCCATAGCAAGCTTCTTTCGCTTCTCGATTTCTTTTTGAATCTTAGCCAGGTGAGCTCGCATAGGTCCGATTTGATCAATGAGATAAGCTTCATCGGTTAAGAGCTGAGCGTAGGATGCTTGAGCCAATGGAATTTGTTTAGGCTTACGCTGAATAAACCCAGCTTCAAAAGTAGCTGCTACCTTGTCTGCTGGCATAGCGCCTTCTTGTGTTCCTACGAGTTTGCCGTCGATGTAGGCACCGAATGTAGGGAAATTAACGACTACGTCTTTAGTAACCGAGTCGGGACCTGCGCCTAGTTTGTATTTTGCTTTAACAAAGTCGCCTTCTAGCTCTTCAAATACAGGCTTCATTTCATCGCAGAAACGGCATCCTGATTCTCGATAAAAGAACACGAGCACGCGACCCTTTTTGATCGACTCTGCAAAATTCTTTTCATTAAGTTCTAACATTCATCACTCCTTCGTTAGTTGCTTAATTGATGAATAATCCATGGCTTGCTCGCTGTAAAAGTACCGTTGCAACTAGATGCCGTGCCAGCGCCGGAGCAAACACCCTCGGAATAAGAACACCCAGCGCCCGATTGATTATTGCATCCAGACTCATCGCCATTGTAATCGGCGCAGACAATTGCAGGCGACCAAGAGCAGCCCGAAGTGCTTTCGCACGAGCTTTGGTTTGAATTGTATACCGAGCAATTTGTCGTCAAAGTATGGTGATGAAGCATGACGCGCTCATTCTGCGCGTTAAGAACAACTCCGGATCCGAAGCCTAAAATCGAATCGGGGATAGTTCCGCCCGGTGTAGGGACAACCGTGACAACGCCGCTCGATCCCACATTGACTATCGAATACACGCGAGAGGTGTTGCCTTTATTGGCAGCACTCGAGGCGGGCAGGGTAATCGTGACGCCCGAGGACCAAGTGCATCCGGTTTCTGCAGCGCAAGCCCCGCTCGACATATAGGAGGCGCAAGTCACAGTCCCAGAGCAAGCAGCCGCAGAGACCTCATGAGTTCCGCTGCAAGAGCCGTTGTAGTAGGAACCAGCGCAATAGTTACCATCACATGAAATAAAATATTCGCCTGAGCAAGCAGAGCCATCCCAGGAGCAGCCCGTTTGGCTAAGGCAAGAACTCTCATCGCCAAAGCCTGAGCAATCTCCGGTTGATGCCGAACAACCGGACTGTCCGTTACAGCTAGAAATATCACCGAAGCCTGAGCAAGAGTTCCATGAGCACGAGCCGCCAAACGCGTCGTCTTGAGCCTCGCACGAGCTTTGGTCGCTTGCGCCGCCACAAGATGCTTGATCAAACGTACAGCCGGATTGACCTTCACAAGTCGATTGGTCGATGCCCCCATAAGTAGAGCATGACTCTGTGACCGCTGGGTTCCATGTGCATGGAAGGTGCGAGATACAAGTCGCCTCGCCCGAGCCAGTGTAGCTAGAGCAAGTGCTAACAGAAGGGGTCCCGGTGCAAATATTATTGCTCGATCCGTCGACGTAGACCATGGTCTGATTTTCATCGAGAGTCGTGTTTGTCGAAATGAAAACGCCACGAAGCGCAAGCGACCCGTAGGTATTTAAATACGCGGGCGGCGTGGTGTCGGCCTGTCCGGCGGTCACACGGCCTTGGCTAAAAATTGAGCCGTAGTTATATAGGCCGCCGCTGTAAATTTGTAACACGTCGTTTTGCGATCCAATACCGCTACCGACTTTAAAAAAATACCCAGATCCGCTTCCAGCTGAATAAAAACTGACAGCACCCTGGTCAGTGGTTTGCCATCCGCTTCGAATAGTTGACCCGAACGAATGCGTGACGTTCACCCGCGACCCGCTTGAAACGATATTCATGTTTTGAAGGGTGTCTATCGTAGAGCTGTTGGCAACGGTCGTTTTGACCGCTCCAGTCACGTTGAGCTGGGGGAAGTCGATCCCCGCCGTCGCCGTCGTTAGGTATTCCAACCCAGCCGTGTACGACGAACCGTTCACCGAAGAATCTAGACGCCAAGAACCGGTCGCAAGGCTACCAGAACTTTGAACGCCGATTGCGTAAGAGCGAAATTTAACAACCTGCGAGCTGCTTCCGCTTAGGCGAAAGCCCGCGCCAACCCATTCCGTTGCAGGAGAAGCTTGCTGGGTACCGGATACGGCTTCGGTTGGGTTCGTTAAAACGTGGGCTGCCGTTGGAGAAGCCCCAAGGCCGCTAGCTGTCCAAGTGTTCGCTCGCTTCCAGGTGTTCGCTTGAAAAAGCAAACTCGGAACGCGAGGATTCAATTCTCCGAACATTAATAGTCTCCACCTTGCGGGAAGATCGATATCGCTTTGGCGGTGGTGACGGTCGTGGCGACTTTAACTTTGAGCACCGAACCAGTGCCTAGGTAGATGTACTTATTTCCGTATGCGTCTATATTCAGGCCCGCAAGCATTGCGTGCTGGAACAAAGAAACAGGCACCAAGGCGTTTGTATTTCCCGAGTTCGCTGGGATCTGGATCGTGGCTAGAGGAAAATCTGTGCCGCCTTTAGTCACGAACAGGAGCAAGTCTTTTGCCGAGGTGTCGGTTGATTGAACGATTATGTTCTCAACCTTGCATCCGTTTGCACCAGGCGTAACGATCGTTTTTAAAGTCGTCGTATCAGCGGGCAAGATTTGCACAGGCGTGAAGTTTGAAAGTGACTGTGGGAAAATCGGTGTAGCTGTTCCGGCCATAAATTAAAAACCTCCAAAATACGTGTAAGAGACCAGGTCGAGACCACTGCCACCGGTTTTATCTTTCCATTCGGTGTCGTAGTCGGTGTTGGATTTCTTCTCTAAAACTTGGCCAGTGGTGCCGCCCGCGGGGACACCGCCCTCGCTTGGCTCAATCGGAAGATCGATGATCGGCGGGTCATAATCGATAGACACGGTTAGTTACCGATCCTGAATACTTCGAATCTGTTTTCTGATGACGCCGTGGTGGTCGTGGCGTCCGGGCGAATATCAAGAATATCGCCCGCGACCAAATTCATGATAATCGACCCGCTTCGAACTCCCGTGCCAGACGTCAAGCTGAAAAGGAAGTTGGCAAGAGCACCGTTCTTGTAAACAGCAATTGTCGGAGTGCCTGACGACTGTGTGAGCGTGCAGTTTACGTTGTACTTTCCAGAAACAGGTACTGTGTACCGGCCCGTAGCTGTTGAATACCCGCCATGAGAGTCGAATGCCTTCGTCGCAAAAACCATGATGTTGCCAGAAGTGACAGAACCAATCGCACCAGAAGTTGCCTGCATCGAAACGCTTTCGCTTGCAGCAATCGCCGATGGGCCAGAGAGTCGCTTAATCGACATCGAAAGCTCAGCGCCAGTTGTGTAGGCAAGGCTACCGCCCGAGCTTTGGAATGCTCGAAGTCTTAAAGTGTCCCCAGCATTACAAGAAACAACAATCGACGGGATGGCAATGTGCGCATCTACAGTTCCGGAAGCGGCAGCCGATAGAGCGTTAAGAGAGAGTGTCCCCGTGCCGTTCTTTTGAACTGTGAAGTAGCGAGACCCCGTGGAGTTGGCAGCAAAACCAGCAACGCCGCTTATCTCATATAGTCCAGACACTGGGACCGTATACACGCCGGTTGTTGAGTTAAACGCTGCGTGTGTATCTACCGAAGCCGTTGACCATGTTGCAACATCCTGCTCAGAGCCCGAGCTTGTGTGGTTACCAGCGGCCTTTTGAGCAGTCATTGCCACAACGCGCGTATCGGTGTCGTTGCTCATCACAACCGACGAGCCCCACCCTAAAATCGGAACAATAAAAGACATTTGTCCGACGTCGCCACTGGCAAAAGTATACGGTGCAGTTTTAGTTAAACCGTTGGAAACATCGGTTGGTGACGTCGCCCCGATAGATTGCACGTGCGCCAGATTTACCGCAGTTGTAGAGGTATAGTTTGCAACAAGAGGAACTTCCCCAGTGGCGGTCCTTAGCATGGAACCAGTGGAAAAAGGGATCCGGGAGTTTGGATTCGGTGCCGACCCGGCGCCAAGTCTAAGGACATCAATAGTGCGACCACTCGGTAAGTTTAAAGAATGCGTCGAGCTTGATGCGGGTGTTCCCGTCAAAACCCAATAGAAATCGTATTTCGCATATCCTCCCATTCTTGTTTCGAAGCACGTATATGTTGTGTTGCTCCAGGAACCTGTTACGGCTACTTGGACACCGTCGGTCACAGGCGCGCCAAAAAGCACAGGCTGCGGACCAACTTGGACGTTGTCTATCTTAACCGTCCAAGCCTGGGTGCTTGTTGAAACAATCCCAAGAATAAGGCGGTAAGAAGTAGAGTTTGAATTGGTTTGGAACGTTGCTTGGTGCTTGTACTGCTGACCAACTACCGAACCCAGCACTTTAAAGCCTTGAGGCTGAATAATCTGTGCGTTGGTTACGTCGTATATATAGACGTTCAAATCGCCCAGCGATGAGTCAGAGCCACCAGCGAAAGTGCCAGATGCAATCGCATAATCAAAAGAGATTGAGTGCATCTTAGCCTGGTCAGCCGCTGCGATCGTAAAGTTGTAGCTAACACCCATGCCCTGGCTACTAGAAGCAGCCTTAGTAATAAGGCCCGATGCCGTACCACGAAGCGGTGAGCTTGTGGTTCTGGTGATCGTGACCGAAGAGCCTGCGCCATCACCGTTAATCGGAACAGTGTCAGACTCGTCGTAGTAAGCAGACCAGCCTGTAGTCGCAGTCTCAAAGTCAGGATTTGTAATGTCATTGATCGTGCCGCCCGCAGCGCCTGCTCCGATTTGTTGCTCAACACCCGCAGATGTCAGCTTGTATACGTTGCCGTCAGTCTTGGAATAAATCTTAGTTACACCAGCCGAAGGAGTGGCAGGAGTTGATCCTTGATCGGTTTGATTTAGTACGTCAACCACAGGACCAGTGAGCGTTTTGTTGGTCAGGGTCGCAGTAGCTGAGTTCTTGGTCGCATCACTCGTATTGTCAACGTTACCGAGCCCAACGTCGCCCTTAACGATACCAGTCGGAGTATTAATGACCGGAGATGTAAGAGTCTTGTTAGTGAGCGTTTGCGTGTTGGTAGTACCAACAACCGCACCAGTCGCGCCGTGCACTGCAGTTGCTGCTTCGTGAGCGCTAAGTCCACTTGAGCCTGAGTTGATCTGCGTTTGAATGGATGACGTCACCCCTGACAAGTAACCAAGCTCAGTTGATGTAACAGTCGAGGTCTCGAGCAGGCCACCAGACCCAGTCTGTACTGCTCGAGACGCTGTAAGTGCGGCTAGCTTTGAAACTTCGATGGCAGCCGAGGCTGAAACCTTAGCGTTTGTGATGGCACTGTCCGCTATCCCTCCCGTAGGGATTTGTAAGCCTTTTGTGCTCGTATGATCATGAGTGTCGACCGCGTCGAAGCTATCAATGATCTTATCCACGTAGTCCTGATCGTTTAGAACAGGCGCATCTATGCCGCTAATGTTTGCCATTTAACTCCCCTCAAAGAACAGAACTAACCACCAATAATGGTCTTAAACTTTTCAAGCTTGGCTTCAAACTCTGCCTTAAGAGCAAGAGCCTCTGCCATGACAGCCTCAGCCTTGGACTGTGCAAGGGCTGCATCAGCAAAAGCCTTCTTAGCCTTCGCATCTGCATCTTCTTGCTCAATCACAAACTTCGAAACCGCCTGCTTGTGTGCCAGTTCCTTAACCTTAAGTTGCTCAGCTGACTCCTCAAGAGCCACTGCTTTCTTCTCAAGGTCAATTGCCGCAACTGAAACTTCCTCTTCAAGCTTCAAGAGCGCTGCCTTTTGAACGGCAACATCACCGACCTGCTTTTGAGCTTCGTTCTGAGCCGCTGCTGCATCTTGTTCTAGTTGCTGAGCGGCTTCTGCCGCGACTACGATCTCTTTTAAGATCTCAGCCTTTTTTGCGGCATTGCTGGTCAGCTCAAGAAAGTCAT
>Ga0209277_10000848_pt1 | contig 15298 bp, 11 predicted proteins | sample JI81AbrownDNA_FD_187503 | JGI IMG/M metagenome (GOLD analysis project Ga0209277, IMG submission 187503) | Wastewater effluent complex algal communities from Wisconsin, to seasonally profile nutrient transformation and Carbon sequestration -... | ecosystem: Engineered > WWTP > Effluent > Algae... | reverse complement strand
TATGCGATGGCGGCGGCGGCCGGCTTGTCGGTCACGTTGATTCCGGTGTTGATGGGATATCTGATCCGGGGGCGCATCCGACCCGAGACGGCCAACCCGCTGAACCGGATGCTGATCGCCGGCTATCGGCCGGTGCTGAACACGGTGTTGCGGCATCCACGTCTGACGCTGATCGCCAGCAGCCTGCTGTTGTTGCTGACCGTGATCCCGTATACCCGCATCGGCAGCGAATTCATGCCGCCGCTCGACGAAGGCACGTTGCTCTATATGCCGACGGCGTTGCCCGGGCTCTCCTCGGGCAAGGCCGGCGAACTGCTGCAACTGTCCGATCGCATGATCAAGACCGTGCCCGAGGTCGCGCATGTGTTCGGCAAGGCGGGCCGTGCCGAAACCGCCACCGATCCGGCGCCGATGGAAATGTTCGAGACCACGGTGACATTCAAGCCGCGCGATCAGTGGCGACCCGGCATGACGCCGGACAAGCTGCGTGCGGAACTGGACGCGGCGGTGAAGGTGCCTGGCCTCACGAACCTGTGGGTGCCGCCAATCCGCAATCGCATCGACATGCTCGCCACCGGCATCAAGAGCCCCATCGGCATCAAGGTGTCCGGCCCGGACACCGAGGTCATCGAACGGCTCAGCGCGCAGATCGAAGGTGTCGCCAAGACCGTCGGCGGTGTCAGTTCGGCGTTGGCCGAACGTGTAACTGGCGGACGCTATGTCGACGTGCGCATCCGCCCGGAGGTCGCGGCCCGCTACGGTTTGAGCCAAGCGGATCTGCAGCAGCTGATCGCCATCGTCGTCGGTGGCGATGCCGTCGGCGAGACCATTGAAGGCCGCGAACGCTATCCCATCGTTATCCGTTACCCACGTAGCCAGCGCGATTCGTTGACCGCGCTGGTGCAGTTGCCGCTTGTAGCTCCGGACGGCGCACAACTGACGCTTGGCCAAGTGGCTGACCTCTCGCTCAGCCCGGGTCCACCGATGCTCAAGAGCGAGAACGGCCGACTGGTCGGTTACGTCTACGTCGATGTCGCCGGCCGCGACCTCGGTTCGGTGGTCGCCGATCTGCAGCAACGCATCGGCGCGGACGTGAAACTGCCGGCGGGCTATGGCATCGCCTGGTCGGGACAGTACGAATATCTCGAACGCGCACTGTCCCGCCTGCGATGGGTCGTGCCGGCCGCGCTGGCGATCATCTTCCTGCTGATCTACCTCGTGTTCCGCAGCGCCAGCGAGGCCGCCATCATCATGCTCAGCCTGCCGCTGGCGCTGGTCGGCGGGTTGTGGCTGATCTGGACGTTGGGTCACGCGGTCTCGATCGCCACGCTGATCGGCTTCATCGCCCTGGCCGGCGTCGCCGCCGAGTTCGGCGTGATCATGCTGCTGTACCTGCGTCAGGCTTGGGAGCGGCGACTGGCGGCCGGCGAGCCCGCCACCCTCGACACGCTGGAAGCAGCGATCCGCGAAGGCGCGGTGCAGCGCGTGCGCCCGAAGGCGATGACCGTCGCGGTGATCCTCGCCGGCCTGTTTCCGCTGTTCGTCGGCGGTGGGGCCGGTTCGGAGGTCATGCAGCGCATTGCCGCGCCGATGCTCGGCGGGATGCTCACCGCGCCGCTGCTGTCGATGCTGGTCATCCCGGCCGCGTTCCGGCTGTTGCGCGGCCGAGCGCTGTCGCATGCATCGGCGATCGCACATGAACCCCGCTGAGAGATCACATCCCTCGTCCCCGGTCGCGACGGCAGTCGAACTGCAGTACCGCCGCGCCATCCGTAGTCACCTGCCCATCAACCGCGAGACATCCTCATGAAAATGATATCCCCGATCCTCATCTCGACAGCCTTGTTGCTCGCCGGCTGTTCACAAGCCTCCAGCCCCGACAGGACCACCGCCGAGGGTGGGGCGGTGGAACACAAGCCGATGACGGCTACCGAGCATGCGGCAATGGCTGGGCCGACGAAACCGGTATCGACGGAAATGCCGCAGTCGGCCCGAACCGCTTCAGCGACCGGCACTGTCGAATCCGTCAACGCCGCTGCCGGCACGATTACGCTCGCTCACGGCCCGGTCGACGCATTGGGCTGGCCAGCGATGACGATGGGGTTTAAAGCCACACCCCAGCAGATCGCGTCGGTGAAGGCCGGTCAGCTGGTGCAGTTTGAGTTCGCGTCCCAGGGTATGGACGCGACCATCATCGAAATTGCCTTGGCGCAGCAGTAACGGGGCAGTTGGCCAGGCCGTCACGATGTGGGGGCCTTGCCAGCATCCAGTCAATTGCATCGGGACACGCAATTTCTGCGCGCCTCACGCAGCGAAGAGATCCCGCTTGGAGATGTATTCCTACGTCAACATCTGCAGCATGCCGAACCCAATTCAGTGCGCTTAATCGCCACGCCGCTCCGCACGGGCATCGCGCAGGATTTCGACCGCTTCCTTTATCACATACAAGCCGATCAACGCGCCGATAAAAAAATCCGGATACGGCGACCGCAGCCAGAGCACCAGCATCCCAGCCAAGATGACGCCAAGATTGGCCACCACATCGGCACGCGTGAACAGCCACGTCGCCCGCAGATGCACCTCGCCTGACTTCAAGGGAGCGAGCATACGCAACACGGTGACATTAACTGCCAACGACAGCAGTGCGGTACCGATCATCCAACCACTAAGCGGCTCAGCGCCGAAGACGACGCGGCGACCTACTTCGACCAGAATGCCAATGCCCAGCACCAGCAGCACACTGCCGCTAAACAGCGCGGCATTGGCCTTGAACCGGACCGTACGGCCGATCGCGACCAAACCAATCGCATAAGCGGTAGCGTCGGAGAGCATGTCCAAGGCGTCGGCCAGCAGACCTGTAGACTGGGCGATCCAACCGGCAACGCCACCAATCACCGCCATGGCCGCATTAAGCGCCAGCGCAACCCTGAGAATACGGCGCTCGTTCGCGTTCTTGGCTTCGTGGTGGCAACCACATTCGCTCATAGCAATATCCTCATGACTTGGCCGGGATCGAGGCTCGCCCGGATCGGGTGTTGACGACGAATCCAATCAACGCCACGGTCGCCACCACCAACTGTGCCAGCAGCGATTGCCAGGAAGGGTAGACGCCAAGCCATTCAATCCTTGGTGCTTGAACGAGCGCTTGGGGTATCCAGCCCGCCTCTTGCAAAGCGGCCACGCCTTTGCCCACAAGGACCACCGCCAGAATCGCAATCAGGATCGAACTGATCGAGAAGAACTGTCCGATCGGCAAACGTCGGCTCATCCGCAGCATCCAGTACGCTACGACGGCGAGCACCACGCTACCGGCCACAAGGCCGGCGACGATGGCGCCGGAGGCCTGTTCGCTCCACATCGCGATGTAGAACAAAATCGTCTCGAACACTTCGCGGTAAACCGCCACAAAGGCCAGCGTGAACAGAAAAATTGCCGAACGCCGCGTCAGCGCCGCCGACATCTTGGCGTGCAGGTACTGTTGCCAACGGCCGGCCAGGCTCTTCTGATGCATCCAGATGCCTACGCTCAACAGCACGGCCGCGGCGAACAACGCCGAGATGCCTTCAGTCACTTCGCGATTGGCGCCACTGATGTCGACCAGGTAGGTCGCCGCGGCCCATGTCAAAGCGCCCGCCAGCAGCGCACCCGCCCAGCCGGCGTGTACGTAAGGCAGCATGTCCCGACGCTCGGCCTTACGCAGAAAGGCGATCATGCCAATCACGATCAACAGAGCTTCCAAGCCCTCGCGCAGCAAGATGGTGAAGCTACCGAGGAAAGCGGTGGTCGTGTCCGTGTGCTTGTCCAGCAGCACCGTCTCGGCGCGACCGAATAATGCATCGACCTGCGCCGCTTGCGCGGTGAGTTCGGCGAGCGTTGCGCGGCTGCCCAACAGTGTGCGAAACCGTGCCATGGCGGTTTCGATCTCGCGCAGCAGCGCCACGTTACGCGTGGCCAGCGTGGGTTCGACCGGCTCCACGCCATCCAGGTAGGCCGACAGGGCCAGCGACGTGGCTCGCGTGATATCGCCGGCGGCGTAGGCACGTTGGCTGTCGGCCAGTCGCTGCCTCGCCAGCGTGAATGGCCCGCTACTCGACAGAGGCTCGTTCACCGCCTGAGGGCGGGAACGCAGATAGGCAACGATCGCCGCGGCCTGCGCCGGGGATAGCGTGCTCGTGAGATCACTTTCGCGGGTGTGGGTCAGGGCTTCCAGGGTGGGAATGCGCCCGCGCAATTCGGCATTCCCGCGCCACAACGCTTCACCGTCGGCGCGTGTTTGTGGCGAATACGCCAGGCTGCCTACGTAGAATGCCAGCGCCCAGCGGTCGGCATCGGGCAGTGCGGCGAAACTGGCCATTCCGGTTCCGGGTACACCCTGCGAAATCACCTCATACAGTGCGAAGGGTGTGCGCTGGGCGGCGCGGGCGGCATCGCTGAAGGCGATCGGCGGCGGATCCAAGCTGGCAGCGGCCGGGCCATCACCGCGACCGTTCGGGCCGTGGCAGGCGGCGCATTGCTGGGTATAAAGTGCTGCGGCTTGGGCCGGCTCCGGCGGCGATATCGGTACTGCGCCAATAGGGTAGCTGACTAGCAGTTCGTCGGCCAAGCCGCGGGCGAGTGCGGCGACCTGCATGGGCTCAGCCTTGGCTGCCACCGCAGCCACCAGCCGGTCGGCCTGGGCCATCAGCACGGGTTGCTGATCTGTGGCCGACATCGCTGCCAGTTGCGTTTGCACTGCGGCGGCGAACTCCCGCATCTCTTCATATTCGCCGACATCGGCGACCCGGCCAGCCTGTACGGCGCCGGCATAGTCGACCGCGATGTAATCCAGCATTTGCCATGTCTGGCGCGGGTTGACCTGATTCGTTTCGGCCGCGATTGCACAGGCGGGCACCACCGCCATCCACATCATGGCTAGGAGGCTCAGACGGATCAAATGGGCGAACCGGGGCATGGGCGATATGCAATCCAAGGCCAGCTGGCACCGGCGGAAGGGCCAGCGTAAAGTCTGTAGTGACTACAGAGTCAAGAGATGCGAATGAAAATCAGTAACGCCGCAGCCGCCAGCGGCTGCCACTTGGAAACCATCCGCTACTACGAGCGTGTCGGCTTAGTGCCGCCGCCAGCGCGGACGGCCAGCGGCTACCGTGTTTACAGCACCGTCGAGGTCGAGCGCCTGCGTTTCATTACCCGCGGACGCGAATTAGGTTTCAGCCTGGAAGAGATCCGCAGCTTACTTAGGCTGAACGACGACCCCCTCATGTCGTGCGGGAATGTCGATACCCTCGCTCGGGGGCACTTGGCGGCTATCCAGCACCGAGTGGAGCAACTGCAGCGCATGGCCGCCGAATTGGAGCAGGTCATCATTCAATGCTCGGGTGGTGAACGCGGTGCGTGTACGATCTTGGGCGCTCTCAAGCAAACTGGGGGTGCTACTGAATGCATGAATCCTCAGTGCCGCACATGATGGCCGAGCGCACTTCGGAAGTGTTTCTCTACGGACGGAATGCGAATGCTCAGATGTTGCGCGGAGCGAATGCGATGACCGCCATGCCGGCGAGCGCCAGAGCACCGCCAAGGAGGTCCCAACGGTCGGGACGGATTCCATCGACGGCCCACAGCCACAGTAGGGCCGTAGCAACATAGATGCAGCCGTAGGCGGCATAGGTCCGGCCGGCGGCGGATGGGTGCAGGCTCAACAGCCAGACAAAGGCCACCAGCGATAGCGCTGCCGGGAATAGCACCCACATGCCAGCGCGTCCATTCAGCCAAAGATAAGGCAAGTAGCAGCCGACGATCTCGGCCACGGCTGTGGCACCAAACAATACGATGGTCCTGATCACGGTCTCCATGCCGTTATGCTATCCGAACAGCCCTATGGCTGAGGTTCTTGTTCACCACAACGCCATCGCCACAACGGTGAGGGCCTCATTCACGATCATGATCATCATGGTCTGGCCTCTTGGATTTCCCGGTTGACCGTTCGCAACGACAAACTGATGTCGCGGGACGGCAATACTCGGGATTCACTCTGAATCCACTCGCCCCTCAATTTGAGGCGCTCGATAGGCCAGTAGCCGTAATGCATTTGCGACCACCAGCAGCGTCGAGCCTTCGTGGAACAACACAGCGATGCCCATCTTCAGACCGAGAATCGTCGCGGGGATGAGAATCACCACCATGCCCAGACTTGCCCACAGGTTCTGGCGAATGATGCGGCGCGTCTGGCGGCTCAAACCGATCACGAATGGCAGTTTCGACAGATCGTCGCCCATCAGCGCGACATCGGCGGTTTCGAGGGCCACGTCGGAACCTGCCGCTCCCATCGCGATGCCCACCGATGCCACGGCCAAGGCCGGTGCGTCGTTGACGCCATCGCCGATCATCGCGACATCGCCGGCCGCCTGCAGTTCGCGGATGGTTGTCACTTTGTCCTCGGGCATGAGATTGCCGAGTGCCCGATCGATACCAACGCTCTTCGCTACAGCATCAGCGACCTGTTGGTTGTCGCCGGACAGCATCACCATCTCGCGAATGCCCAGCTCTCGTAGCTGCGCGATCACGGCCGTCGCGGCAGCACGCGGCGTATCCATCAATCCGATCGCACCGAGGTAGCGCTCACCGTGTTTGACAGCGAAGGTGGTGCGTCCTTCGGACTCGAGGCGGAGCATGCGCGCATTGAGATCCGGCGGCAGGCCAGCAGCATCGATCTCGGCGAACAGCGCTCGTTTGCCGATATACACCACCTGGCCATCGACCTCCGCGCGCAAGCCTTTGCCGGTCAGGCTTTGCAGATTGGTGGCGACCGGCAGTGCCGCACCGCCAAGGCGTTCGCTGCCATCACGAACGACCGCCGCAGCCAAGGGATGATCGCTCAGACGTTCGACCGCGACCGCGACGCTGAGCAGAGTTTCCTCATTGATACTTTCAGCAGTCAGCACATCAGTTACGCGCGGCTGGCCTTCAGTCAAGGTTCCCGTTTTGTCGAACGCCAGCGCATGCAGCACTCCAAGCCGTTCCAGCGGCGCGCCTCCTTTGATCAACACGCCGCCGCGTGCGGCGCGGGCGACGCCGCTGAGCACCGCGCTGGGCGTCGAAATCGCCAGCGCGCAAGGGCTGGCCGCCACCAGCACGGCCATCGCACGATAGAACGACGCGCTGAACGGCTCATCGATCACCACCCAGGCGAACAGCAGCACGAATGCCAACGCCAGCACCGCCGGGACGAAGTAACGCTGGAACCGGTCAGTGAACAATTGCGTGGGGGATTTTTGATTCTCGGCCGATCTCACCATCTCGACGACACGCGACAGCGTGCTTTGTTCGGCACGGCGGCTGACTTCGATTTCAACGAGTTGCGCACGGTTGAGTGTACCGGCGAATACGCGATGCTCGGCACTCACCGCATCCGGGTTTTCGCGCGCTGTCGCGGTATCGGCGACCGGCCGTTTGTCGACCGGCACGCTTTCGCCGGTGATCGCGGATTGGTCAATGCTGGTCTCACCGACAACGACGAAGCCGTCCGCTGCGATCCGCTCGTCCGGTTTGACCACTACGATATCGCCAACTTGCAGTGATTCGACCTTGGTTTCGACCAGTTCATCTCCGCGCCGTACCAATGCGGTCTCCGGTCGCAACTGCGCCAGGGCTTCAATCGCGCGGCGGGCACGTCCCATTGCATAGTTTTCGAGCGCATGTCCGAGGCTGAACAGGAACAGCAGCAAGCCCGCTTCTCCCCAATGTCCCAGCGCGATCGCACCAGCCGCGGCGACAAGCATCAGCGTATCGATCTGTAAGCGGCGTTTACGGAGGTTTTCGACGGCTTCCCGCACAGTAAACCATGCGCCTGCAAAGCAGGCTGCGGCGTACAACCCACGCACGATGAGCGCATCTTCGCCCATCGTGCGGCTGACAATCCAACCGATGAGCAACAGCACGCCGCTGAGTAGCGCGAAGCCCAGCTCCAAGTTTCCGCTACCGTGTTCGTGACTGCCGTGACTGCCGTGGCTGTCATCTTCATGGGTGTCGTGTGGCGACTCTTCGTGCGATGCATGCTTGTTTATGGACATTGCGCTTTTCCTCATGGTCGGTTGAGCTGCAGCAGTTTGTGCATATTTGCGATCAGCACCTCGCTGACCTGACGGCAAAGCACCGCGTGCAGGGTCTAGATCTGATATGCGCCGTAACGCCGGATCTGTCCTGCCTTCTGTTGCATCCAGTGAGCTGTATTCACTGATCAGGAGGGCAAGGCCTTACGAATGGTCCATGCCTGATCGACGGGATGAACGAACACCACACCGGAAGGAAGGTTGCCGACATGTCCAGTTTCGCGAATCAGTGCCACCACAGACTCGGCGCGATCATCCTCACAGTAGGCCTCGATTCTGGTTTCCGGGCTGCCGACAGATCCCATGTCCGGCCGTACGATCGGTTCATCCGGATGCACCACACCATGCACTCGCGTCAGCGAGAGCTGATAGAGACCTGCACGCTCGAGCGCATGCACAATGCGGTCGGCATGCGAGGGGTGTACGTAAGCGAGGATCAATTTCATGGCTGTCTTCTCCAGATTGATCATTACGACACATCGTTGATAGGAATCGACTGTTCTACTGAACTGACGTAGATCCACCCTGAGTCGGCATGCCCGGTTCGCCCCACACGGCGAAAGACTTCGATGGCCCGAGCAACCTCGATGTCCTCACAGAAGACCTCGATCTGGACTTCACTGATCACCTTCTCGCCCAACTCGACCGAATACTCCTGCTCACGCGCACTGAGTGCGCGCAGCAGTCCCTTGACATCGAACAGGCTGACCCGCTGGAAACCCGCTGCATCCAAAGCGTGGATCAGATCTCCTACACGATTGCGGTGTACGAATGCCTTGATCTGTTTCATGGTAAGGCCTCTCTCGTTTTACGTTCTGCACGTAGTTCCAGCCATTCATAGAGCACGGGCAACAACACAAGAGTCAGTAGCGTCGAGCTGATCAAGCCGCCCACCACCACAGTTGCCAGTGGCCGTTGGGTTTCCGCGCCTACACCACTGGAAATCAGCATCGGAACCAAGCCAAGCACCGCGACGCTGGCAGTCATCAGCACTGGTCGGAGGCGCAAGGCCGTGCCTTGGATCACCGCTTCGCGGACTGATAGCCCCTTGTCGCGTAGTTCATTGAGAAAACTGACCAATACGATGCCGTTGAGCATCGCTACACCGAACACGGCGATAAAGCCGATAGCGGATGGAACGGACAGATACTGCCCGGTGACGAACAATGCGAGCAGACCGCCGATGGTGGCGAATGGCACGTTGGCGAGGATTAGCGCTGCATACTTGATGGAGTTGAACGCGGTGTACAGCAGAACGAAAATGAAGAAGATCGTAATCGGTACGATCAGAGCCAGCTTCGCCAAAGCGCGCTGCTGGTTCTCGAATGCCCCACCCCATTCGATCCAATAACCTGCAGGCAGCTTCACCTGTTGTTTGATCGCCGCCTCGGCTTCTTTCACGAAACTATCCACATCGCGACCGCGCACGTCCATCTGGATGACCGCGTAACGCTGCAACTGTTCGCGGCGGACGAAGGAATATCCCTCTGCGACGCTAACATCAGCGACTTCGGATAGTGGCACCACAGCACCATTGGCGGTACGCAACGGAATCTGGCGCAACGACTCCACCGACGCCCGCGTCGCCTCGCTCAACCGCACGGCAATATCAAAGCGCTTCACGCCATCCAGCAATACGCTGACCGGCTCGCCACCAAGCCCATTACGGACGATCGTCAGCACTTCCTCGGCGTTCATGCCGTGACGGGCCAACTCGTCGCGATCGACTTCGATGCGGATCTGTGGCTTGCCGACATTCGCTTCCAGCGACAGATCGGCCACGCCTTGAACTTTGCCGAGTGCCGTCTTGAGTTGCGCACTGATACGATCAAGCTCTTCCAAGTCCTCGCCATACAGTTTCAATGCGAGTGTCGCGCGCACGCCGGAGATCAGCTCTTCCACGCGCATCTGGATCGGTTGCGTGTAGCCTGGCACGACATTGGGCACTACCTTTTCCAAGGTCTCTTGCATGGCTTCTTCGAGCTGTTTGATATTACGCCCGGTTTTCCACTCGTCCTCCGGCTTGAGGGCAGTGTAGATTTCCATATAGTTGACATCTGCGGTCTCACCTTTTTCGGCGCGCCCAATCATGGCCAAGGTGGTATCTACCTCGGGAAACTGCTCGAAGGCCTTTGCGATTGTGTTGCTGGTCTTGATCGATTCGTTGAGCGACGTGGACGGGATACCTGTGACACGCCACATGATCGAACCTTCCTGCAACTGTGGCATGAACTCCTTGCCCAGAAACGGAAACAGCGCCAGGCTCGCGACCAGAGCAACCACTGCGCTGATCACCACCACTTTCTTGCGCTCCAGCGCTTTCGCCAGCAGCGGTCGATAGACCCGTTTTATCCGCGCGACCAGCCACGTATCACGCTCGGGCTTGGGCTTCAGGATCATCGAAGCCAATACCGGGATCAGGGTCAAGCTCAACACCATAGACCCAGCCATCGCGAAGGCAATATTGAACGCCATCGGCTTGAACATCTTGCCTTCGAGGCCTTCCAGTGAGAACAACGGCAGGAACACGACGATGATGATGGTGATGGCGAACGCAATCGGATTGGCGACTTCTTTCGCTGCGGTCAGAACTGCAGACGTTCTATCGACTTTTTCACCATGTTCGAGGCGTTCGGCCATGATCCGAAAGGCATTTTCGACCATCACCACAGCGCCATCGACCATCATGCCGATACCGATCGCCAAACCTGCAAGCGACATCAGATTTGCCGAAAGCCCCGCCTGTCCCATGCCGATGAATGCGATCAACATCGCTAATGGCAAAGTCACGATCACCACCAATGCCGAGCGTAATTCACCGAGAAAGAGGAACAAAATGATCGCAACCAGAAGTGAACCCTCGATCAACGCCCGCACAGCCGTGCCGACCGCCTTGTTGACCAAATCAGTGCGCTCATAGACGGGCTTAAGAACGATGCCCTCCGGTAACGCATCGCGCACGACATCGAGCTTACCCTTGACCGCTTCGACCACGTCCTTGGCATTCTCTCCGATGCGTGCCAAGGCCATGCCGAGCACGACTTCCTCGCCATCGCGTGTCACCGCACCAAATCGCGGTGCAGGGGCTTCAACCACACGCGCGACATCACGCAGATACACCGGCACGCCGTCTTCGGCCTTGAGCACGATCTCGCCGATATCCTCGGTTGACTTCAGCAAGCCCAAGCCGCGCACCAGAAACTGCTCGCGGCCGACATCCATGACGTTGCCGCCGACCTGGCCATTGTTGGCCGGCAACGCAGCAATCACGTCACCGAATCCCAAGCCACGAGCGTACAGACGCTGAGGGTCAATCTGTACCTGGAACTCGCGCTCGCCGCCGCCCCAAGAGGTAACGTCGTCGACACCAGGCGCGGTGCGCAGGACCAGGCGCACCGTCCATTCCTGCCAAGTGCGCAGGTCCATATCGGTAACTTGTTCCTTGCTGACACCCGGTGCGCGTTCGACGGTGTACCAGAACACTTGCCCCAGACCAGAGGTGTTCGGTCCCATGCTAGGTTTGCCGTAGCCCTCCGGCAACCGGTCGCCGATTTCCTGCAGGCGCTCGTTAACGAGTTGGCGAGCGAAGTAGATGTCCATGTCGTCTTCAAAATAGACCGCGACATACGACAGGCCGAATAAACTCACCGAACGGATTTCCTGCACTTTCGGTAGGCCGGCCAATGCAGATTCCACAGGTGTGGTAAGCAGCAGTTCGATATCTTCGGCCGCCAGCCCCGGAGATTCGGTATAGATGTTGACTTGAGCGGGCGTCACGTCGGGAAACGCATCGATAGGCACGTTGCGTACCGCATTCATGCCAAGGAACGCCACGACCGCGAAGATGATGATCACGAGGAATTTGTAACGCAGGGAGAGTTCGACGAGGCGATTCAGCACGTCGCACCTCCATCCGGTTTCAGGGCGAGGTCAATGCGCATGACCTTCTCCCAGTTGCGCCTTGAGCATCTGCGACTTCACCGCAAAGGCGCCGGCCACGACGACCGTATCGCCCGCTTTCAAGCCCTCGCGAATCACGGTGCGGTCTCCAACGACCTCGCCGGCACGTACAGCAACGGGTTCGAGCGCACCGTCCGCGCTACGGCGGAAGACCACCGTGTCGCCTTCGAGCTGTACAAGGGCATCGGTCGGCACCGAGAGTTGGGTTGCGGACTTGTCGACGGCGTTGGCGGCAGCTGTTGCCTCGAAATACACTTCGACGAAATCGCCGCCATGCAAACTATCTTCCTTGTTCGCGACCTCCAGTCTTATCGTCGCACTGCGAGTCGCATCCGAGGTCCGGTGCGCACTGCGCAACACTTTTGCCGCGATGCGCTCGCCGCCAATCACCACGGTGGCAGCGCTTCCCGCCTCGATCCGCGAAACGGTTCCGGGCGGCAATTTCGCATCGACCCATACGATCGATTCATCGACCAGACGGAATAGAGCCTTGCCTGGCTCGATCCGCTCGCCAACAACGAAATCATCCTCGGTGATGCGGCCAGCATGCGGTGCAGTCAGAGTGAACTGGCCGTTGACTGTGCCGCTGGAGGCGCCGGGGAGACCGTAAGCCTGGGCTTTGGCACGAGCACGATCGACGGCGACTTTGGCTTCGGTGATGCGACGCCCTGCGACCGCTTCCCGGCCGAGTGCGGACACACGGCGCCATTCCTGTTCGGCAATACGCAGTTCTGCCTGGGCATCGGAAACCTCGACGCTCGCCAGTGTCGCCAGCGGCACTCCCGCGCGGACCTCATCGCCGAGCTTGACATGCCGCCTCACTACCAATGCCGCGACGCGCGGCGTGATCAGCGTCGTTCCGTAGGCGCTGTCGACCACTTCGCCCGGAGCTCTCAACTCCTCGCTAAGTGAGGACGGCTGCAATGTCTGCAGCGTGATACCGGCGGCTTTGAGCGCGGCCTCATTCATTTTCACCGGGGCAGTAGCTTCGCTTTCCTCGGCGTGCTCGCCTTCCTCGGCATGCCCGCTCTCTTCGTCGTGCTCAGCCTCGCCCTCCGCGTGGGCTTCTTCCGTCTTGTCAGCCGATGTGGCTTCCACAGATGCTGCGGCTTTGGGGTTTTCGGAACAGGCACTTAGCGCGAACAACAGTGCTGCGGCCAGAGGTAGCAGGGTCAGTCGGTGATTCAGCATATTGGTGGCTCTCATGGGGTGCGCTCCAGATCGGCCCAGTCTTCAAGACGGCCGGTGGCAGCGAGGTAGTCGGTGTAGGTGCGCCACAGGCGCGCTTGCAGTTCGGCGCCGGCCAGTTGTGTGTCCAGCGTCTGCTTGAGCTGCAGCAGATAGTCCGCGGTCGACAATTCGCCCTCGCGCCACAGGCGTTCGAGCAGATCTGCACGGCGTTCGACGTCGGTCCCACGGCTGCGCTTCCAGCCATTCCAAGCCGCGTATGTCGCGGCGTAGCTGTCGGTGACGCGACGGCGGTCGGCGTCCAGCGCCAACCTCACGCGCTCCAACTCAGCTTGGGCGGCATGGACATCAGCTTGGGCTGCTACCACTTCGGCTCGGTAGCTGTTGCGGACGAACAGCGGGACGGTGACCGTAACTCCGAAAACGTTGTCTCGGGGACCGCCAACGTCGTATTCCTTGCGTCCACCGTATGCACCGATGGTCGGATCGGCGACACGGCTGCGTCGGGCCACCATGACATCCCGTTCTGCGGCCTTGGCGGCGGCATCAGCCACCAGCCATTCCGGTAAGGCCTGCAGATCGTTAGTCATCGGTTCTGGCGCCGGCAAATCGTCGGTCGATAGTGGCGCTGCCAAAATCGCCTCGACGTTGCCGCCGACACTGCGGAACCGCGCCTCCGCATCGGCTTGATCAGCTAACAGCTGCGATTGCTCCGCCTGGGCCTCATCGCGGGCCAACTGTGCCAGATCGCGCTCCAGCCCTGAAATATCATCGGCTGCGAACTGCTTTGCGGCCAACTCGGCAAAGCGTGTCACCAGTGCCAGCCGGCGCTCCCCGGTACGAACGCGCTGCTGAGAGGCGTGTAGATCCGCCAAACCGGTTAGCCATTGTCGAGCGAAATCGCGTCGGCGTATTCGTGCTTCGGCAGTGGCCAGATCGACGCGGGCGCTGGCGGCATCGCTTCGGGCGCGGCGTTTGCCGCTCACATCCAGCGTGAGATTTATCCCTGCACTAGTAGTGCGCTCGCCTCCCTCATCGTCGCCGGAGAACTCCAGCTCAGGGTTATACAGCGGCTGTCCCGCAGCATCGAGACGAGCGCGAGCCGCCGCCAGTTGGGCTTCGGTGGCGCGATAACTGGGATGTTGCTGCCATGCAGCTCGCAGCGCCTGACGAACAGGCGCGGTGGTGATGCCGGGTTCTGTGGCATTTGCCACGCTCAGACAAACGCTGCCGGCCAATACGGCCATTGCAGCGCGCGCGACAACACGTCGCGCCAAGTAAGAAAAGGGCATAGAAAGATCCTCTGAGTCGACAATGACCTTCAGTGACACGGCACTGAAAGCGTTTGTATTCGACTCAGATGATCGGAGGACGGAGCTGGGCTTGCAGAGGAGGTTCTGGCGGCCGAGAACCAGCACCGGACGCGGGCATATGCCCTGTCATGAAAACAAAACAAGCAGGCACTACAGCGACATCCGCCACCTGATGGCAGGCACCGTGAGAACAACTGCTGGCGTGTGCCGATGGTGTTGGAACCGGATCGTCACCCGTACCCGTTGACGGTGGTGCCTTCAGATTGGCGGCATACTCACCGGCCTCCTGACCAAAGCCCAGGTCAGCCATGTCATGACCGACGCAAGCCGCAGCTGCACCAATCTTCAACCCGAATAGAAGCAACACAAAGACTGCCAAGCGCGTCGAAGTGCGCAGCCGGTTGAGAAGTCGGGCGTTGGCTGGGGGGGCAAACATCCTAAATAGACTACAGGCAGATCCGTGCGTTACACAATTTCGTCGGAAGTAAGGCGTGTCCCGTCCGCAGACGGGTCGCAAGGCCGGGACCGCCCTTTCCAAGCAGCGCACTGTTACGCTAGGCTGCGATCCGGCGTGAGAGAGCGTTTGGATTTCACGTGCTCTGGCTGCGCCAATCCGACAGTGATAACCGCGCTCTGCGGACCCGACGACCCCTGCATTCCGCAGGGGTTTCGCGTTTCGGCCTTGGACTTCGACCTCGCGCTGCATCGCCACCATTGGCGATAAATTCGCCA
>Ga0209277_10000845_pt1 | contig 15322 bp, 15 predicted proteins | sample JI81AbrownDNA_FD_187503 | JGI IMG/M metagenome (GOLD analysis project Ga0209277, IMG submission 187503) | Wastewater effluent complex algal communities from Wisconsin, to seasonally profile nutrient transformation and Carbon sequestration -... | ecosystem: Engineered > WWTP > Effluent > Algae... | reverse complement strand
TCTATCGTAGATAGCCAAAAACAAGAAAGCTTTTTTCGAGACGGACTTGAACCGCGTCTTGAAAGAATGACTCGAGACCTTATGAGTCGATGCGATGAAATCTATCTTCTCGCTCAAAATCACCAATACGAGTCTTTCTTGATTGATGCCACTAAAATCTATGGTCAGGGAGATGACGAGCGGCAAAAAATTGTCCAAGAAATTGGAGCCTTTTTGCTCTCGGGCTCAATGCCTGACTTAGGTTCATTTAAAACATGGGCTCTAAAACGAACACAGACAGACGCGCACATCAAAGACAAAATCATTAATGCCTACGCAAACGAAGAAATCTATCAAACAAAAAAGTAAAAACCTCCGGCTAATCGGAGGTTTTTATCTTTTACTTGCTTAACTTGATCTTTCCCTTATCGTCCCCCACCACAGCTTCATCGCCTTCGAGACCAGAGACAAGCTTCACCTCTTTGGCGCGGAGCTCTTTGAGAAGGGCTTCACCAGCTTCTTCGATCACTTCTTTAGCTTCACCAGAGAAGTCCCATTCGACGATCGCGAGGTCGGTTGGGACGAAGCCGCCTTCTTTACGAAGGTTCATGACATTGCGGATGAACTCGCGTTTCATACCCTTCTTTTTTAATTCAGGCGTGATGACGGTGTCGAGTGACAAGGTCCATGCGCCTTCAATCGTATTTGCGGATTCAACACGCGCGACTTCGACATTTGCTTCTTCGGCGAGAATGCCGAGTAGGTCGGTTTGGCGCATGAGACGTGCGGCTTCTTCAGCGTCTTTTACTTGAATCGTGAGCGAGGCAAGGGCTTGGCGAACCGGGATCTTAGCTTGTGAGCGTTGTTCGTGAGCGCGTGATGCGGCATCACGGATCCATTGCATGTCGAGCATCAAACGTGAATCAATAACGCGCTCGTCAGCCTTTGGCCATTTTTCAAGATGAACCGACGCGAGTTTGCCGCCGATTTCAAGATAGACTTTTTCGGCAATAAACGGAGTGAATGGCGCCATGAGTTTTGATGTCTCAAGCAAGACTTCGAGCAAGGTCTTGAGCGCGTCCATGCGTTCATAGACGTTTTCAGACTTCATGCGATCACGCGAACGGCGCAACCACCATGTCGAAAGCTCTTCAACGAATTCTTTGAGCGGACGGCCGCCTTTGACGAGGTCATAGCCATCCATCGCGGTGGTTGTTTCTGCGATAACTTGGTTTAAGCGAGACAGAATCCAGCGATCAAGCACGTGTGCGCTCTTTGGCTTATCAATCTTCACGTCTTCGTTTTCAGCAAAGGTGAGATAGAAGGTTTTGATATTCCAAAACAAGTTCAAGAAACCACGAACAATCGTCTGAAGATCACGTTCAGAAAAATTCAACGGCTCAGCTTCAACGACGGGTGAAGTCGCTAAATAGTAACGCACCGCATCAGCACCGTGAGTTTGAAGAACCTCCCATGGATCTGGATAATTCTTGAGACTCTTCGACATCTTCTTGCCATCCTCAGCAAGAACAAGACCGGTACAAATAACATCTTTATAAGCCGCTTTACCAAACAATGCCGACGAAAGCACGTGCATCGAGTAGAACCAACCACGCGTTTGATCTTGCGCTTCGCCGATAAAGTCAGCGGGGAATCCGTCTTCGAATTGTTTTTTGTTTTGAAACGGATAATGCACCGAAGCATAAGGCATGCTCCCCGAGTCGAACCACGTATCAAACACTTCAACGATACGCTTTGCTTCTTTACCTGATTCAGTCATCACAATAACGTCGTCGATCATCGGACGATGAAGATCGAGTTTTTCAGGTAGCGTGCCAGGTTTTGCTTTGGCTTTTAATTCTTCGATTGAACCGATCACGACACGTTCACCATCTTCGGTTTCCCATACAGGGATTGGTGAACCCCAATAACGCGTACGTGAGATATTCCAGTCAGGTGCGGTTTCAAGACCTTTGCCGAAGCGGCCTTCTTTAAAGTGGGCGGGATGCCAATTAATACTCTCTGCCGCCTTCAACATGGTCGGGCGAAGCTTATTCACATCGATATACCAAGCGGGTTGCGCCTTAAACATGAGGCGTGTTTTGCAACGCCAACAGGTGGCAACACTATGCATGATGCTTTCTTTTTTAAACAAACGGTCGGCGGCTTTGAGCGCTTCGATCACCGGGCCATGTACCTCGTTAATCGCGAGACCGGCAAAAGCACCCATCTCTTCATCAAAGCGGCCTTCTGCATCTACCGTCATCAAGACAGGGAGCTGATGCTTTTGGTGCATCTGAAAATCTTCTTCACCAAACGCCGGTGCGGTATGCACGATACCGGTACCGTCGGTGTCGGTAACATGTTCGCCTGCGACAACACGATACGCATCGCCTTCAGGTTTTTTGATTTCGAGAACGGGCGTATAGCGCTGACCAACAAGCTCACTACCTTTTTTCGTCCATACCACTTCGTATACGCTTGGATCTTCGCCAAAGTATCGCGCAACACGTGAAGCCGCTAAAACGTAATTGATGTTTGAGTCTGCTGTTTTTATCGCAACATAATCAAGATCCGCGTTTACGGTGAGGCCGGTATTTGCAGGCAATGTCCAAGGTGTTGTCGTCCACGCTAAAAACACCGTTGAAGCATCATCAACGAATGGAAATGTGACGGTGAGCGCTGGATCTTTGTGGTCCATGTATTCGCCCATCGAAACTTCTTGGTTTGAAATTGCCGTTGCACAACGAGGGCAGTACTGCGCGACGCGCACGCCTTTATAGACCAACTTCTTTTTGAACATTTCTGAAAACGCCCACCACTCAGACTCGATATAAGAATTATCCATCGTCTTATATGAGTTCTCAAAATCAACCCAGCGGCCAAAACGGTGCACATAGCGCTCCCATTCTTTTTCGTAGGTGAAAATGTTTTGGCGACATTGTTCGTTGAATTTGCCGATGCCGTATTCTTCGATCGCGTGTTTGGTACCGAGCTGCAATTCTTTTTCAACAATGTTCTCAATTGGCAAACCGTGACAATCCCAACCCCACACGCGAGGCACGCGAAAACCCTTCATGGTCCAATAACGTGGCACGACATCCTTGATGGCGGATTGGAGAAGGTGGCCATAGTGCGGCAAGCCGGTCGCAAAAGGTGGCCCATCATAAAAGTGAAAGGTTTTATTTTCTGGACGTTCTTCAATTGAGCGGCGAAAAATCTCTTGTTTCTTCCAGTAGGCGCCGATTTCTTCTTCGATCTTGGCAAAAATCGAAGCTTGAGGCTGTTCGGAACGGTTTTTGTCTGACATACTGTGGTAGAATGCTTGGCTTTTTGCTTTAGGTCAAGCCAAATTTTATGCCCCAAAAACCCTCCCTTTACCTCGCGGCTGACCATGCCGGCCACGCCCTAAAAGAAAAGATCAAGGCTAAACTCAGCGCAAAACGCGAGATTTTAGATCTTTCGCCGGATCTCGATAAGGACGATGATTACCCGCTACATGCCAAAAAAGTCGCCCTCGCCCTACAAAACGACCAAAAAGCCCTTGGTATTCTCTTCTGTGGCTCAGGTCATGGGATGGACATTGCCGCCAATCGCTTCAAAGGCATCCGTGCCATTGTGGCCCGCACGACGAAAGACGCGGCTCTTGCCCGTGAGCACAATCATGCTAACGTGCTCGTTCTTGGCGGTTGGGGCACAAAGCCCGCTCTCGCGCAGTCGATTATTGAAACCTTTTTAACCACCAAGCCTTCCCCTGCCGCCCGCCACAAGCGCCGCGTCAATGAGCTTGACCAACTCCTCTAGCATGACCCTCGAACTCATCCCTGCCCTTCTCGTGAATAGCGAAGAACATGCCCTCGTCCAAGTGACTAAGCTCGGCGATTATTCTGGTTGGATTCAAATCGATATTCTTGACGGGACACTTAACCGCTTCAGCGCTTTTTCAGACCCTGACGCGCTCGGATTATTATTGCCGCAGAATCCGATTGAATTGCATTTGATGGTTTCTGATCCGCTTTTGCACATGAAAGAATGGCAGCGCGTCCTCACACCATCACAATCAAAGCGCGCCATTTGGCATATCGAAGCCATGGTTGATCACGGTGGCTTGATTGAATACTGTCTCAACAATAACTGGCAATGCGGTTTAGCGATTGGTCCAAATACCAAAATTGAAGCGCTACGCCCATATCTTGATCGCGTGAATGAAATCCTCGTTCTTGGTGTGCATCCTGGTCAGAGCGGACAGCAGCTCATCCCAAAAACGCTCGATACCGTGCGTGCCCTCAAACAACACCCAGGTCGTCAGTTCGTTATTGGGTTTGATGGCGGGATTAATGGCCAAAATATTCTTGATGTTAAAGCGGCGGGCGCTGAACGTTTTTGTCTCGCGAGTGCGATCTTTAAAGCCGTGAGCCCGACCAATACCATTGGTCACCTCTCGCAAAAACTCGGGATCCAGTAAATGTGCTAAACTGGACGGGTCTATGACTATGAAGACCCTCCTCCTCAAAGCCATCGCTCCTATGGGCGCGATTGCCCTTTTTGCGATGCCGGCTCTCAGCCATGCTGAAACCGCCGTCCCTACCCTTTATACCTCGCTCCCAGCAGCCAATAGCCTTATTAAGGGCACTGGGTCTGCTGTGTACTATCTCTCCTCGAATGGCAAGCGCTACGTCTTTCCTACCGAGAAGACGTATTTCACTTGGTATAGTGATTTTGCGAATGTCCAAACCATTTGATGCCGACATGTCGACCATCACGATTGGCGGCAATGTCACCTATCGTCCAGGTAAACGCTTAATCAAAATCACCACCGACCCACGCGTCTATATCGTGGACGCAAACGGCGTCTTGCGCTGGCTTGGCAGTGAAGAAGCCGCTAAAGCGCTTTATGGTGAGGCATGGGCAAAGCAGGTTGATGACTTGCCGGATGCCTTTTTCACCAACTACAAACTCGGCACCAATGTCATGACCGCCGCGGATTTTTCACCATCAACAGCCATGAACACGGCAAGCTCAATTGATGTTGATAAAACGATTGTAACCCCAACAACACCAACCACTCCGACGACGCCTACGACACCAACAACTCCAACAACAACGACGCCCATTGTCACAAATAAAGGCACCCTCTATCTTTCAAAAACCGAAGAAAAGATTTTTGGGACCGTGAATCTTTTGGCAACAGCAAATCCTGCAACGAACTTCAATAAAATTGATTTGTTCTTCAATGGAATTTTAACCAAGACCTGTGAATATAGCCCCTGCTCAACGGATGAGACCATCCCAGCAACCGCTGCTTCAAGCATCACGGTCGTCGCCAACTTTAAATGGAACAACACTACGACCTTTCAAACAACCTCAACGATCATGGTGACTCCAGGCGTAGCCGGCTTGTCGCTTGACGTCACGCGCCCTGAAGTAAGACCAGGTTCGTATCGCGAAGTTGTAGCCACGGCAGACTACAATCGCATTAGCGCACGCATCATCGAGATCTTTATGGATGGTGTCTTAGTGAAAGCCTGCGACAACGAACAAGAGTGCCGTTATTCTGAACTCGAACAAGGCGCTATTGGTACCGTCCACACATTTACTGCCATCGTCACTGAACCAAGCGGTCAACGCAATACTTCAGAATCAAAAACGATTTCTGTCGTCGCGAATGAGTCCCCGATCGTTACGGCCTCCATTGGCAATCTCTTGCCGGTTATTGGCCAACAAACCGATATCACCACCCAAGCTGGTGATGAAGACGGTATTGATAAGATCGAGATCCTCGTGAATGGCACGTTGGTAAAAACCTGTTCTGCCGCATCGTGCAATACCATGCTTGGCCCTTGGACAAGTGCTCAAACGGTAAACGTTCAAGTGCGTGCCACCGATCTTTTGGGCAAGGTTGGATCGTCAGAAATCTTCAAGGTGAATGTTCGCTAGTTTGACGGGTATGCCACATTGTTGGCATCCTATAGTCACTTACTCAATTACTCAATGTACCACTTCTCTATGAAGCTCATGCTTTCTCGCGCAGCCGCGACCCTTGCAACGGTCTCTATGCTCGCAGCACCTCTTGCTGTCGGCGCTGCAACCACTGGCAACTTTAACGCCGGTGAACTTATCAAAGGTTCTGGTTCAGCTGTTTACTACTTTGCTTCAAACGGCAAACGCTACGTTTTCCCTAACGACAAAACGTACTTCACTTGGTACAAAGATTTCGCAACCGTCCGTAGCATCTCTGATGGCGCACTCTCGTCCATCCCACTTGGCGGCAACGTCACCTACCGTCCTGGTTACAAGATGGTAAAGATTACGACGGATCCTCGCACCTACGTCGTTGACCAAGGTGGTATCCTTCGCCAGATTGGTTCTGAAGAGCTCGCAAAGACGCTCTACGGCCTTACCTGGAACAGCCAAGTAGACGATATCCCTGATGCGTTCTTCACGAACTACCGCTTAGGCACCGCTATTCAGACCGCTTCTGACTACAACCCTGGTAACGTGATGACCTTGACGACCACCATCGCTCAAGACAAGCAATTCGATGAAACGCTTGCAACGATCACCATTAGCTCGGTAGCGAATGGCTTCGTCCCAGCATCTCTCACGATCAAAAAAGGCATGACGGTCACCTGGACCAACCGCGATACGGTTGTTCACTCGGTCGTCGGCTCAGGCTTCAACTCTGGTGACATCAAACCAGGTGACAGCTACACCAAACAATTCAACAGCGCTGGCGCTTTTGACTACAAGGACTCCATCAACCCAGCAATGCAGGGTTCGATCAACGTCCAATAAGCTCCTGTTTGTAAAAACTCCCCGACGTAACGTTGGGGAGTTTTTATGTTACACTGCTGTCATGTCAAAGCGCGCGCACCTTAGTATTAGAGAACTTGAAGTCTTAGCCTACGAATTGCGCCAAGACGTTATTCAAGCCCTCGTCGAAGCCAAGAGCGGTCATTCGGCTGGGCCATTGGGGACGGCAGAGATTTTTGCATCGTTGTATTTTTCGGCGATGAATATCGATTCAAAAAAACCGAACATGCCTGAGCGTGATCGGTTTGTTTTATCGAATGCGCATATTTGCCCAATTCTCTATGCGACACTCGCCCGTCGCGGATTCTGTGACCGCCGTGATTTTTTAAAAAACCTGCGCAAGATCGGACACCCTTTTCAAGGGCATTCAAATAATCACTGGGGCATTGGGATTGAAACCTGTGGAGGCCCATTAGGCCAAGGTGTTTCGCAGGCTGTTGGTATGGCGCTTTATGCCAGACAAACAAAACAGAGCTGGCGCACCTACCTCATGACCGGTGACGGCGAACTCGACGAAGGTCAATGCTGGGAAGGTTTTATGTTTGCCGGCAAAGAACGTTTAAACAATCTCACCTTGATCGTTGACCGCAACAATATCCAAATCGACGGATTCACCGAAAAGATCATGCCACTTGAACCCCTCGCGGATAAATTTAAGGCCTTTGGCTGGCATGTGATCTCGGTTGACGGGCACAATGTACGCGCAATTTTGGATGCATTAAAAAAAGCTGAGACCATTTATGAAAAGCCAACCGCGATCATCGCACATACCGTCCCAGGCAAAGGTGTGCATTTTATGGAGCGTGATTATGTTTGGCATGGCAAACCACCGAATCCTGAAGAAGCAAAAATCGCGCTAAAAGAATTGCGCACACTGCAGGGTCGCATCACCTCTGAACATGAATAATATGGCCTCACTTTTTTTGAATCCCAAGCTCTACGATAAAGATATCGAGCAAATCCCAACCCGCAATGGCTATGGGGACGCTTTGGTTGAACTTGGCAAAACGCGTAAAGACGTTTTTGTGTTAACAGGCGATCTCGCCGAATCAACGCGTGCAAACCTTTTTCAAAAAGCCTATCCGGATCGCTTTGTTGAATGCGGAGTCGCCGAGCAAAATATGATGGGCATCGCTGCCGGTATGGCGCTTTCAGGTGCGACACCTTTTGTGAGCTCTTATGCCGTCTTTGTCCCTGGTCGCTGTTGGGACCAATTGCGCGTCTCGGTCGCCTATTCAAACGCTAATGTAAAGGTCGCAGGTGCCCACTCAGGCATCTCAGTAGGGCCAGACGGTGCAACACACCAAGCCCTCGAAGATATCGCCATCACGCGTGTCCTGCCGGGGATGACCGTTGTGGTACCTTGCGATTATGAAGAAACACGCAAAGCCACCATCGCCCTCGCCAATATGAAGGGCCCCGCCTACTTTAGATTTGCTCGTGAAAAGACCGCCGTCATCACAACGACAAAGACTCCGTTTGTCATTGGTAAAGCGAATGTTCTCACCACAGGCAAAGACGTGACCATTGTCGCTTGTGGCCCCCTCGTTTATGAGGCGCTCATGGCGGCCAAGCAACTTGAAGCAAAAGGTATCTCATGCGAAGTCATTAACTCGCATACGATCAAGCCATTAGATATCGCAACCATCACCAAGAGCGTCAAAAAAACGGGTTGCTGTGTAACGGTCGAAGAGCATCAGATTACTGGTGGACTCTTTGGTGCGGTCGCTGAAGGCTTGGCCCGGACCTTTCCCATCCCTATCGAAGCCGTGGGGATGCCTGATTCATTCGGTGAATCTGGAGAACCGTCTGAACTCCTCAAGAAATATGGCATGACGGATAAAGCCATTGTGAAGGCCGCTCTCAAATCTCTTAAGCGAAAATGACCATCTTTGGTCATTTTTTGACCAAAGTCTCTTTTTGGTGTTATGATCTTGGCCGTAAACAATAATATTTTATATATAGAACGTATGTCAGAACAGTTTGAAATCGTATCAGAAAGCAGCTTTCACCCAACGGGTCAGATCCTCTCGCGTAAAGATGCTATTGAACAAAAAGCTTGGTGCCGCTCGACGAATGTCTTTGTGATGAATAGCAAAGGCGAGATTCTTTGCCACCAGCGTTCGCTTAATAAAGAGCGTATGCCAGGCGTTTGGTCCACCCATCTTGGCGGTCACGTCTCTTGCGGCGAAGGCTTTGATCTCAATGCCCTCAAAGAACTTGAAGAAGAAGCTGGTATCACCGTTGAAGCAGCTCAATTAATCCCATGGCGCACGACCCGTCATGACGAAGCCCGTCTTTGGATGCGTGACTACGTCGTACTCGTCGACTCCCCGCTTTCAGCATTTACCCCACAACCTGGTGAAGTTGAGCAGTTTCAATGGCTCTCGATTGCCGAGATCTTGAAAAATGAAGAACTTCAACCAGAGCTCTGGTGCGCTGGTACGCACGATATCTCTTCAGAATATGAAGCAATGCGCGCCGCTCTCGTCGTCGCTCATAACCTTGGCGCCTCTTTCATCCCTGATGAAATGCATGCTTGGTCACCAAGCTTCTACGTGATCCCACAAGCTGTTTCTGCGGCATAATAAAACACCCCGACGAATGTCGGGGTGTTTTCTATCTGAACCAGACTTCTCTCACGCATTCATCCATATCAGCGACGAGAGGTAGTTCAAGAGCTTCTTCGGCGGTCACCCAGACGTGATTTTGATGTTCGTTTTGGTCCAAGACGAGTTCGGGCTCAGCGTCCACCCTAATGCGATACATGTGATATTCAAATTGCTTGCCGGCACCATCGATGGTCACATAACCCGCCCCAAGCTCTTCAAGATCGGCCACTTCAAATACCAAACCCGTCTCTTCGCGGATTTCACGTAGCATAGCCTCGGCCGGGGATTCGCCGGCATCAATACCGCCTCCTGGGGCACCCCAGTGGGAGGCAAAGCTCTTATCATGCTCGGCCCGCTGCAAGAGCAGAAAACGCCCTTCAAAGGCCAAAAAACAACCTGCTACACGAAACGCCGGGTCAAAGCCCTCAGGCCTCGTAAAAACGACCATAGGTGGCTAGATTAACATGTTCTTCGACCTCTTGCATCCTGGGCTTAAGCCTGCTATTATTGCGCCACAAATCTATGGGTTCGTGGTGTAGCTGGTTAACACGTCTCCCTGTCACGGAGAAGATCGAGGGTTCGAGTCCCTTCGGACCCGCCATAGAAAAACATCCCCGAAAGGGGGTGTTTTTGTTGTTTATTATGCTATGCTATCACCTATGCAACGAGAGAAGCCTAAGCCATTATTTACCTACGCCCTCGCCTTCGCAAGTGCACTTCTCGCGATCTTTGTACTCTGGCAAGTCACCAAACAAGTCCCTACTACGGGCGACTGGCAGACTCCTCTCTCTCAACTTTCAACGGCTGAGTTTAACGGAGACCTTGTCACGGTGAAAAACGTGCGCAACTTTCGTTATAATGGCAGCGAAAAAGAGGCCGATCTCGTGCCAGGGTATTATGATAAAACGTACGACCTCTCGAAGCTGACTAAAGTCTGGTACATTAGCGAACCCTTTAAAGAAGTGAGTGTTGCTGCGCACACCTTTCTTTCTTTTGAATTTTCGAATGGGGATTTTTTGAGCATTACCATTGAGGCCAGAAAGCGCAAAGGACAAAACTATAAACTTTCACTTGGGTTATTACGAACATACCCGTTGATGTATATCGCCGCCGATGAACGAGACGCAGTACTTGTGAGAGCAAATGTCCGAAAATCTGATCTCTACCTCTACCCAGTACGCACCCAAAAAGGCCGGGAGCTACTGGTAGATATTCTTGAAGAAATGAATAGCATCGCTTCTGAGCCAGAGTGGTACAACACTGCCACAGCAAACTGCACATCTAGAATCGCCGAACACGTGAACAATGTTACGAGTGGACGGATCCCAAGTCGACCTTGGCAAGGATACGTCACAGGCTTTGCGGACACTTTTGCCCTTGAACATGGTTTACTTGATACCAACTTATCGATCGAAGAAGCACGCAAAAAATATTCGATCACGAAACGATCACAAGAGATTGGCGACGTAGAAGATTATTCAAGGCTCATCAGGCGATTTGAATAGCGCTATGCTTATTCTTATTCGCCATGGCTCATATTCCATCCGCACGGGGGCGCTAGATGAGCTTGGAGTCTCGCAGGCCACGGCGCTTGGCGAATACCTCGCGCAATTCTCGAAGCCTACGACCATCTACCACTCGCCAGCACAGCGAACGACCGAGATGGCGCAAATCATTGCCGAACGCCTTCACGTGCCATCACAGCTCGATTTAACCCTCTCTGAACAAGGCAACCCCGCAAATTATTGCCCCCCTTTTCTTGATAATACGTATACCATCGCCATCACCCATTTACCGATTATCCGAGAGATCTTGAGGCGGTGGTCAGCGTATTGGCAGATTGAATCCCTTATTGATATACCGATTGCAAGCGCATTTATTATTGATCCAAAAAATATGACGATTCAAAAACTCTCCGACTAGCGGAGAGTTTTTTATTTCACGTTTTTTAAACGGTGCGCAACTCGATCATGTTGATGCTGCCCGAGTCCATACTTGGATCGCCGGCAACCACGATCACCATATCGCCTTTTGAGACCAACTTTTTCTCAACAATGGCTTCGATGGACTTATCGACCAAACCGCGATAGTCATCATCATGTGAAACATGAAATGACTGGATACCCCACGAAAGACTAAGCTGACGAATCACGCGCTCAGACGGTGTAACGGCATAAATTGGTAATTGCGGACGATAACGGCTGACGAAACGCGCTGATGCACCAGATCTAGTTGCCACGACGATTGCACGAGCATTTGTCGTGCGTGCTAAGACCGAGGCCATGTTGGTCATCGCTTCTTGAGCATTGTCAGCGATATCAATCGTTGCTGGCATATCATCCATGGTCGAGGTTTCAATCTCATGAATGGTTGCTGCCATCGCTTGTACCGATTCAACCGGATAAATACCCGAAGCCGTCTCACCTGAGAGCATGGTGGCATCGGTATGACTTACGACGGCATTCGCAATATCTGAAACTTCAGCGCGCGTCGCACGTGGGTTGCGGATCATTGAATCCAGCATCTGGGTTGCAACAATGACCGGCTTACCTGCTTCGAGACATCCATCAATTAAGTTTTTTTGAATGAGTGGTACTTTTTCTGCTGGCATTTCGATACCGAGATCACCGCGAGCGACCATGATGCCGTCGGCGGCATCGATGATGGCTTGCATGTTTTTAACGGCTTCTGGTTTTTCAATTTTGGCGATGATCTTGATGGATACGTCGCTCTTGAGGTTGTGTTTTTGTTCGGCGGCTTCGATGAGTTCGCGCAATTCTTGAATGTCTTCAGGTTTACGAACAAACGACAATGCCACAAAATCTACGCCTTGCTGGACACCGAACTCAACATCTATACGATCTTTTTCTGGAATAGCCGAGATTTTTGTTTCGGTTTCAGGCAAGTTAAGACCTTTGCTGGATTTCAATAATCCACCCACGATGACTTGGCAAAAGACATGAATCCCTTCGATCTTTGTCACCTGAACTTCAAGTAAACCATCGTCCAATAATAAACGTTGGCCTGGTTTTACATCTTCGTGAAGGTTTGGATAGGTGACCGGGATAAGCTTTGTCACATCATCGGTGGTTGCCTCGGAGGTAAAAATCACTTCACTCCCCGCTACAATCTCAACGCCATCGCCGATTTTGCCAATACGAATCTTTGGACCCTGAAGATCCTGAAGAATCGCGAGCGGCTTGCCCGTTAAGAGAGAAACTTCGCGAATACGACGAATATTCTCGGCATGATCTTCGTGAGTGCCGTGCGAAAAATTCATGCGACAAACGTCCATCCCTTGTTCAGCGAGCTTGGTTAAGATCTCTACCGTATTGCAAGCAGGACCGATGGTGCAGACGATTTTTGTGCGTTTTTGTGCCATAGATGGGGGAGCTTACGGCATTTCTTTGCGTTCTTCAAGTGTCAGCCTCTGCTCAATTTCTTGGCCCTCTCTAAATAATTTAAGGGTGATTTCATCTCCTGGTGAGAAGCGTGCGATCTGCGAACTAAGCGGGTGCTTTATGTCGAGCTTTTTGCCGTTAATCTCAAGTAAAAGATCATTTTCTTTAATACCACCCTTGTCGGCTGGCGAGCCTGGGACAACCGCCAAATCCCCTCTGACCTGGCCACGCATCACGAGAGCCCCATAATTATATGGGAGGCTATTGCGCTTGGCATAGTCAGCATCTACCTGAATATAGCGCACCCCGATCCATGGGCGAATGATGCGGCCATATTTGCGCATGCTATCGACGGCGCGCTTGATAGCATTTGAAGGTAGGGCGAATCCGAGTGATTGGGCACCGTCGGTGACAGCGGTGTTCACGCCGATGACACGTCCTTGTAGATCGATGAGAGGTCCACCTGAATTACCAGGATTAATCGCGGCGTCGGTTTGAATGGCCTCTTCAATGAGTTCATCGCCGGCTTCACCGCTCGCCTCAAGACGACGGTCGAGCCCAGACACAATGCCTTTCGTGACGGTATTTTGAAATTCTGCCAAGGCATTACCAATGGCAATCACGGTCTGACCAATACGAATTTGGTCGCTATCCCCTAATTCAATAGCAGGAAAATTCGAACCTTCAATTTTTAAAAATCCAAGATCGAGCACGGGGTCAATACCCGCAACGGTAGCCTTGTATTCGGTACCATCCTGCGTCACAACAACATATTCAGCCTTTGTATCATCAATCACGTGGCGGTTGGTGACGACGAGCCCATCTCCCGAGACAAAAAACCCAGAGCCACCACCGACGCGCAATAACTCATCGTCCCCTTCGCCGTCAAAAGAAAAATCATCCGTATAAAAATCAAGCGTACTACGTGACTCACGAAGGGTTTTTGAAATGTCGATTGAGACCACGGATGGCGAAACTTTTGCCACAAGCTCGGCAACGACTTCGTCTTGCTCAATGACCGCAACGGTCCCCGTGCCGTAGCCACCACGTGAAAGCGTTAGCTCTTGATTATTTTGTTGAGCGACAGAAGCCCATTGCGATAAAAATCGCGGCTGTAAGGCGATTACCGATGCGCCAACCGCCGCACCAACGAGACTGGCGGCAAAGATAGAGGCGATGAGATATTTGGTCTTCATATCAGGGTTTGTTTGGGATAGGACGTTTAGCTAGCACGTTTTTTGCGTTGTTTGGCGGCTTCAGTGAGCCGATCGAGGGTTTCTTGAAAGGTTTTTACATCTTCAAATTGGCGATAGACCGAGGCGAAGCGAATAAACGCGACTTTATCGAAGCCCTGTAAGTGCTTCATCACGATTTCGCCAATATCCGAACTGCGTATCTCGTGCCCATCGACTCTCAGGATATCACGCTCGATATCATGTACCAAAGACCGAAAGGCGTTTTCAACATGAGGGCGTTTTTCAAGGGCGCGTTTAAGACCTCTTGCGAGCTTCTCGCGTGAATAGGGCTCTTGGACCCCGTCGCGTTTCACTACCGAGATCGTCAGTAATTCAATTTCTTCTCCGGTCGTAAAACGGTAACTGCATTCATCGCATTGTCGACGACGTCGAATAGACGTCCCATCTTGTGAGAGACGCGTATCGATCACGCGCGTATCGGCATGACTGCACACCGGACAATGCATGGCGCTATTACATCATCTTTTTACGGATGAAGGCAGGAATCTCGAGTTCGTCTTCTTCTGAGGTTGGTGTCGGAGACTTTTTTGGCGCCGTGACAGGTGCTGACGTAAAACCGGTTGGGCTTTGGCGTACCGTATTCATTGGAGCATAGCTCGGATGTGCGACATGTGGCTGATGCGGCGCTGGCGATGGGGCAGGTTGCACCATTGGCTCGACAGGAGGGAGCTCTTCTTCGAGCTCGGTCTCATCAGTGTCTTCGGTCTCTGCTTGTTGGTATTGCTGTGATAACCCTCCTAAGACCTGGCGAAAGAACCCACCGCGTGACTCTTGCTGCGGAGGCATCTGAGGACGCGGCTGGGCAATAGGAGCACGTTCAAGCGGCGCAACCGGAGTCTGCTGAAAAGATTGAGGTGGCTGCATTGAGGCCTGTGCCATCGAACGCGGAGGCTGTTGTGGCTGTGGTTGAACCGGCTGTGCCATCGCCGATTGTTGCGGAGGCGTTTGCGGTGGGACTTGTTGTGGAACAGGAGCCGACACTTTAGAGCCCTTGCTTGAAATCGGTAGACCTTTTTCAAATCCCGTCGCGACAACCGTTATTTTTACTTCGTCCTTCATGCCTTCGTCGACGGTCGTACCGAAAATAATACGCGCTGAAGGGTCTGCAGACTGGGTAATAATTTTGGCCGCTTCAGAAACTTCGTACATACCAAGATTTGAACCACCGGTAATCACAAAGAGAATCGCCTTAGCACCGTCAATCGAAACTTCAAGCAATGGCGAAGCAATCGCGGCTTTAGCAGCGTCTGCGGCACGGTTA
>Ga0209277_10000844_pt1 | contig 15326 bp, 16 predicted proteins | sample JI81AbrownDNA_FD_187503 | JGI IMG/M metagenome (GOLD analysis project Ga0209277, IMG submission 187503) | Wastewater effluent complex algal communities from Wisconsin, to seasonally profile nutrient transformation and Carbon sequestration -... | ecosystem: Engineered > WWTP > Effluent > Algae... | reverse complement strand
GGTCGGCGTGTGATCGTGAAGGCCGACACCATCGCCGGCGGCTGCCCCGACTGCGGGGTGGTGTCGGCGCGGGTGCATGCGTGGTGTCGGCAACGGGTCAAGGACGTCCCGCACGCCGGCGGTGTGGAGGTGTTGGTGGTGAAGCCACGGTTGGTGTGCGGCGAGCAGGGGTGCCCGCGACGGACGTTCACCCAGACCACGAGCGAGTTGCCGCGACGGGCTCGGTGCACGACGCGCTTGCGTCAGGCGTTGCTGACCGCGGTCATCGACCAGGGTCAGCCGGTCGCCCAGGTCGCCAAGACCCATCAGGTGGCGTGGTGGACCACCCAGAAGACGGTGAACGACGCGGTCGACACGTTGCCCGACGTCGACGCCCTGCACGTGAAGCACCTGGGTATCGACGAGCACCGCTACCGCCGGGTGCGCTGGTTCCGCGACCCCGACACCACCGGCTGGCGGCGGGTCGAGCCGTGGATGACGACCCTCGTCAACACGGCCTCCGGGCAGGTGCTCGGGGTCGTCGACGGCCGTGACAGTGCCGCCGTCGAGAGCTGGCTGAACGCCCGTAGCCAGCCGTGGCGGGACCGCATCGCAGTCGTCGCGATCGACCCCTCAGCAGCGTTCAAGAAGGCCATCACCACCAGCCTCCCGCACGCCAAGATCGCGGTCGATCCGTTCCACCTGGTCCAGTTGGCGAACCTGTGCCTGACCCGGGTACGGCAGCGCCTGGTCCAGGAACACCACCAGCGCCGGGGCCGGAAGATCGACCCGGCCTGGGCCCACCGCACCCTGCTGCTCCGCGGCTACGACACCCTCTCGGAACGGGCCCGCCACCGACTCGAGGAGGTGTTCACCAGCGACGACCCCACCAGCGAACTCGGCGCCGCCTGGGGCGTCAAGGAAGGCCTGCGGCTGATCCTCGCCAGCCGCACCCTCGACCAAGCCCGTGACGCCAAACAGCGGCTCGAAAGCTGGGTGAAAGACGCCGACACCGACGAGACCACCAGGCTGTGGGACACCCTCAACGCCTGGTGGCCCGCCATCGAAGTGTTCATCACCACCCGGGTCACCAACGCTCGCACCGAAGCGGCGAACACCGCCATCAAACACATCAAACGGACCGGGCGCGGCTACCGCAACAACCAGCACTACCAAGCCCGTATCCTGCTCAGAAGCGCCCACCGGGCGCGACAACACCGCTTGACCAGCCAAGGCACCACGGCCAAGTGTGAATAGCCATCAACGGGCTACACCACTCCCAGGGACTTGACCTTCGAATGAAAAATTATGCGGTAGAGAGCAGCCGGCACGGCTTGTGTCGCAGAGGGTGGCCGAGCTTTGGGCAATGACCCCGGGCTTTACCGGAGGGATAGCTTCCGGACCGCAAAGGCGTCAGGCGGGACGCTTCACCGGCTGGTCGTCAGAAATGCGCCACAGTTCGCGCGCAGTGACCCACGGATCGAACAGTTCGGCTCGATGTGCCAGTTCGAGAACCTCGGCGGGGGCGTTCAAAAGTGCTTGGAGTTCGAGTTCCACGCGCAATGCTTCATGATTGCCGCGCAGCGTGGAGACCTGTTGCTGCAGTGTGCAGGCACGCAGATTGGCTTCGTTCAACCGCTCACCCAGGCTGTCGATTCGGCCGCTCAGTACCGCGACCACAGCACGCTGGCGGGCACGTTCGACGCTCAGCCGTTCGGATTGCTGCATCGCCTCACCGAGTGCGGCCGACAGCCGCGCCCGGTTCGCGTCGCGATTCTCACGCCAGGCGATCACCCAGGCCAGGGCCGCAGCGGCCACCAGTGCGGCCAGCGCCACGCCGCGGCTGATCAGGTCGCCGAACACCACCGTTGCCGAAGCGATACAGCCGACCAGCGCGAGCGTGATCCACGAAACGATTCGTCCCGTCGATGGGCGGCGTACTCGACCCGGCTGTGGCCTCACGTTCGGGAGCCTAACCGGGGCTGGGGGCGCCCTTCGGGTCAGAGCGCGGCGCGTCGTCGGAATCCTCGTCGGGTGGCACCTGGCAGGCCCGCTCCAGTGCCCAGCCGGCTACGGCGAGAGCGATGCTGAGCACCGACACGACGGCGGCGACCAGAACGCGTTCGCGGGGCAGGGCGGCGTCCAGGTTCGGTAGGTAGCGCAGTGCCATGGCGGCGTAGCCGGCGGCCAGCCCGGTGCCACCGATCAGCGCCGCCTTGCCGGCCAACAACAAACCGACCGCCCGCGATGGCTCGATCGGGTCGCGGCGCACCTGCACGGCACGATGCGTCCAGCGAGCTGCGAGCCCCGTGACCAGCGCCAGCACCCCGACCACCACGGCGGCCAGAGCAGGGACGGTCGGCAGGGGCCAGGCCAGACTCTCGGCGATCGACAGTGCGATCCAGGTCACGCCGGCCCCGACCACCGCGGCAACGGCCAGCACGGTTCGCCCGGTCGGGTGCACCGTGGGGCCCAGCTGCGGCATCAGAACTCGATCGTCAGATCGTCCCGACGCCGGATGCCCGAGCGGTCGAGTGCTTCGGCGAGTTCGGCGACCGAGCCCTGCTCCGGCAACTCCGCCGCCGGATCGATGTCGAGCCAGGGCACCAGCACGAAGGCCCGTTCGCCTGCCCGGGGATGAGGCAGGGTGAGCACGGGAGTGTTCTTGACTCGCTCGCCGACCACGATCAGGTCGACATCGAGAGTGCGGCGACCGCCGGGCAAGTCACGGACGCGGCCGTACGCGTTCTCGATCGCCTGAGCCCGCTCGAGCAGCACCATGGAGGCGAGCGTCGAGTCGGCACGGACGATGGCGTTGAGAAACTGCGGTTGGTCGAGCACCGGACCGACCGGATCGGTCTCGTAGACGGGCGAGACGTCGACGACGGTCAGGCTGGGGGTTGCCCGCAACGAGTTGACGGCGGCCTGCAGGTAGGTGAGTCGGTCACCGAGGTTGGAGCCGATGGAAAACACCACGGATCTGATCGGCAGCACACCGGTCAGGGTGTCGACATCGAGATCGATGTGGGCGTTGGGGTGGGAATCGGAAAGGCTCATGGAGTCCGGCTTCTGCGAATGGTGACGGAGATATCGGCCAGCTCGATGGGCATGACGGCGTCCGGCTTGTGCACGGTCACGGTGACCGCAGCGATCAGGGGATGCGCCAGGCAGGTGCCGGCGATGCGCTCGGCGAGGGATTCGATCAGGTTGACCGGTTCGCCGGTCACATCATCGCCCACGGCCCGCGACAACTCGGCGTAGTCGACGGTGGTGGACAACTCGTCGGACTTCGGCCGGGGCAGCAACTCACAGGTCAGGTCGACCACGAAGCTCTGAGGTCGCACCCGCTCGAAGTCGTACACGCCGTGTATCGCGCTGAATCGCATGCCGGTCAACCGGACCAGATCCGGGATCGTTGCTGGCATTCACCCACCTCCGCAGAGACCCTACTCCACCCCGCGGAGCGACTCTCGGCGCAGTCGTTCGACCACCGCTATGGCGTCGCGATGTTGCCGGACGGTGTGCGTGCGCACGGCCCACACCCGCTGCCGGGCCAACAGCGTGGTCAGCGCAGCGCCGGCGTCGTCGCGCTCCTTGGGCGGACGGGCGTTCAACAGTTCACCGAGGAAGCGCTTGCGTGAGGCGCCGACCAGTACGGGGTGGCCGAGAGCGGAGACTGCGTCCAGCTGGGCGAGCAGCGTCCAGTTCTGGTCGGCCGTCTTGGCGAAACCGAGCCCCGGGTCGAGCACCAGGTTGTCGGCTGCGATGCCTGCGGCCAAAGCGGCGTCCCGGCGGGCAGCCAGTTCGGCGCACACCTCGGCCACCACGTCGTCATAGACCGCCAGGCTCTGCATCACGTCGGACTGACCGCGCCAATGCATGGCGACATAGCCCACTCCCAGGTCGGCGACCGCCGCGAGCATGTCTGGGTCGCCGAGTCCGCCGGAGACATCGTTGACGATCATGGCACCCGCCTCGACGGCGGCCCGGGCCACGTCGGCGCGCATGGTGTCGACGCTGACGACGGCGCCGGCTGAGGCAAGTTCGCGGATCACCGGCACGACTCGGGCCAGTTCGCCCGCGGTGTCGACCCGCACGGCTCCCGGCCTGGTCGACTCCCCGCCGACATCGATCAGGTCCGCGCCCTGCGCGAGCAACTCATGGCCGTGCGCCACGGCCGCCTCGGCGGCCACGAATTCCCCTCCGTCCGAAAACGAGTCGGGGGTGATGTTGAGGATGCCCATCACCAGGGTGCGCCCGGGATCGAAGAGTTGCCGCACGCCAGGCAGCCTAGAACCGATTTGCGTCGGTTAAGCGACGGGTGCCCAAGCCCGGGAGCGGCTGGAACCAGGTTGTGATGGATATCAGTACCCCCAAGGGGTATCTGTATCCATCGCAAGGTGGCTTCAGTGAACGAGCGGGCAGAGGACCGTCGCCAAAACAATCGGAACGTGGTTTCAACACAGTGCCCTCGCCACCCGCTCGACGACCACCTGCGGGCAGATCATGATCTCGCGGGCCAGCCACCGCACCATGCGGTAGCCCTCATCACGCAGAGCCTGCTCGCGCTGCTTCTCGCGCACGTAGGCAGTCTCGTCGACGTACTTGAGGGCTCCGTCGCACTCACCGATCAATCGCGCCTGCGGCCAGAAGAAATCGGGGTACAGCCGCCCAGAAGGGGTGCGCAGTTCCGCCTGCAGGTGTGGAGCCGGCAGTCCGGCCAGGTGAAAGTAGCCGGACGACAGCGATTCGGGCGGCGATTCCCGCCGCGGGTCGGCGAGGTCGATCACTGCCGACAGGCTGGCCGCGCGCCTGGTCAGGCTCGCCTGCCGGAGGTTCTGTCGCGCTGACTCGATGAGGCGCGGATTGGCGAAATCGGACCGCCGCGGCCGCACCACCATCGAGGCGCAGAGCAGCCGGGCCGCACCATCGAGGATCACCAATGCGTCCGGCAGGGAGCGACCCGCGGCCAGGTCGATTGCGGTGCGGGCCACCGACGTGACCGGTCGCCCGCTGCTGTCACGGGTCACCTGGGCAGCAGGCAACGACTGCACATGGTGCAGCACCGGCCCTGACCGGGACCGGGCGGCTTCCACCCTGGGCAGCGTGATGCTCACTGGGCCCGCGTGCCAGTCGGTGAAGCCCGGGTGGGGAAGGTTCCACGAGGTCGCCGCCGTCTGGTGGCTCAGTACCCCGGCGGGAAACAACTCGAGCTCTGCCACCGCGCGTAGCAGGTGCTGCTCGCGCGGATCGTCCGGCCACAGCGCCGCATCGATGAACACTCCGCGCCGAATACGGTGCAGCCGACCCGAGGCTTGTGCAGTGGCAATCATCTGCCCACTGATGCCTGAGGCCACCAGGGTGGACCGTTGCACGGGGCGGACGGGCAAAGCGAAGGGCTTCGGAGTACGCATGCGGCCAAATGTGACCCACGGCAACCCGCCAGCGCCTGCCCTGGCAGGCACCGGCAGAAATCTGTGGAGAACGTGACCTCTGTGCCGACGGACGCCGACGCTAACCGATGATCAGGCTCATCGCCTCGGCCCGGGTCGCCGAGTTGAGCAGGGATCCCCGAACGGCAGAAGTGACGGTCTTCGAGCCTGGTTTTCGAACCCCTCGCATGGTCATGCAGAGGTGCTCGCACTCGATCACCACGATCACCCCGCGCGGTCGCAGATGCTCGACCATGGCGTCGGCGATCTGGGTGGTCAATCGCTCCTGCACCTGGGGACGCTTGGCGAACATGTCGACCAGTCGGGCCAGTTTGCTCAGCCCGGTGATGCGGCCCTCGACGGCGGGAATGTAGCCAACGTGAGCCACTCCGGTGAACGGCACCAGATGATGCTCGCAGGTGCTCCACACCTCGATGTCCTTGACCAGCACCAGCTCGTCATGGGCGATGTCGAAGGTGGTGCTGAGCACGTCCGCGGCAGTCTGATCGAGGCCCTCGAACATCTCCGCGTAGGCGCGCGCGACCCGGTCGGGCGTTTGCAGCAGTCCTTCGCGAGTGGGGTCCTCGCCGATCGCGGCCAACAGTTCTCGGACGGCCGCCGCGACGCGCGGCTGATCGACAGCCACGTCAACGCTCCTGGTTCGGGCCCCAGCCCGAGTTGGGCTGGTCGGTGGGCGGCTGCTGCCCGTAAGGGCCCTGACCGTACGGGGTCTGCCAGGGCTGGGCTGCCTGGCCGTAGGGCGGCTGGGGTGCGGGGCCGGAAGGGCCGACGTCGTACGGCGGCATCGGACCGCCGGCGCCAGGACCGGCGGGCACCGGAACCTGGATCTGCCCGTTGGGGCCGAGCAGCGGCGGGCCGTAGGTCTGGTCCGGCTTGGGCGCCGGCGGCGGCGGGTCGACCGGAGGCAGATCCGACGGCACCCGAGTCTCGGATCCGGTCCAGGCCGGGCGCTTGGGATGCCGTTGCAGAGCCTCGAAGATCTTCGCCACCTGCTCCTTGTCGAGAGTCTCCTTCTCGAACAGCTGCACGACCAGGTCGTCGAGCACCGCACGATTCGTGACCAGGCAGTCGAACGCCTCCTGATGCGCGGTGTTGATCAGTCTGGCGACCTCTTCATCAATCGCCGCCGCCATCGCGTCGGAGTAGTCGCGATGCCCACCACCCATGCCGGCCTGCATGCCCAGGAACGGCTCGTCGGAGTCGTTGCCCAGCTTGACGGCACCCAGTCGCTCGGTCATTCCGTACTTGGTGACCATCGCCCTGGCCACGCTGGTCGCCTTCTCGATGTCGTTGGCAGCCCCGGTGGTCGGGTCGTGGAAGACGAGCTCCTCGGCCGCGCGGCCACCCATCATGTAGGCCAGCTGGTCGAGCAACTCGCCCCGGGTCTTGGAGTACTTGTCGTCGTCGGGCATCACCATCGTGTAGCCCAGGGCGCGGCCGCGCGGCAGGATCGTCACCTTCTGCACCGGGTCGGTGGCCGGCATCGCTGCCGCCACCAGAGCGTGACCACCCTCGTGATAGGCGGTGATCAGCAGCTCACGCTCGTTCATGATGCGGCTGCGCTTCTGCGGGCCGGCGATCACCCGGTCGATCGCCTCGTCGAGGTGGAACTTGGTGATGTAGCGCTGATTCTGGCGGGCGCACAGCAGCGCAGCCTCGTTCAACACGTTGGCGAGGTCGGCCCCCGTGAAACCGGGGGTGCGCTTCGCCACCGACTCCAGTTCGACGTCGGGGGCCATCGGCTTGTTCACCGCGTGCACCCGGAGGATCTGCAGGCGACCCTTCATGTCCGGGGCCTCGACGGGGATCTGCCGGTCGAACCGGCCGGGGCGAAGCAGTGCCGGGTCGAGCACGTCGGGACGGTTGGTGGCCGCGATCAGCACCACGCCGCCGCGCACATCGAAGCCGTCCATCTCGACCAGCAACTGGTTCAGGGTCTGTTCGCGCTCGTCGTGACCGCCGCCCATGCCGGCGCCGCGGTGGCGTCCGACGGCGTCGATCTCGTCGATGAAGACGATGGCGGGTGCGGCCTCCTTGGCCTGCTCGAACAGGTCGCGGACGCGGCTGGCGCCGACGCCGACGAACATCTCGACGAAGTCGGAGCCCGAGATGGAGAAGAAGGGAACGCCTGCCTCGCCGGCCACCGCGCGGGCCAGCAGCGTCTTGCCGGTACCGGGCGGGCCGTACAGCAGCACGCCCTTGGGAATCTTGGCGCCGACCGCTTGGAACTTGGCGGGCTCGGAGAGGAACTCCCGGATCTCCTGCAGTTCCTCGATGGCCTCTTCGCAGCCGGCGACGTCGGCGAACACGGTACGGGGGGTGTCCTTGGTGGCCAGCTTCGCCTTGGACTTGCCGAAGCCCATCACCCGATTGCCGCCGCCCTGCATCTGGTTCATCAGGAAGAAGAAGATCAGGCCGATCACGACGAAGGGCAGGATGGTGAACAGCAACGTGGTCCAGATGCCCTGCTGCGGTACTTCACCGCGCCAGCTGTCCAGGGTGCCGGCGGCTACTCGCTGGTTCAGGCGGTCGATGATCTGCTGGCTCTGGTTGCCGATCCACTTGGCCTGCATCTTGGTGCCGGCGGGGTCCTTGGCCTCGACGCGAATGGTCTGTTCGCCCTCGACGAGCACAACTTCCTTGAGCGGGGCGTTGCCGTTGATCGCGGCGACCACCGTTGAGGTCGGCTCCTGCTTGAACCCGTTGGCGTTACCGATGTAGTCGATCAGCAGCGCGATGCCGAGGAACGCCAGAATGATCCACAGGATCGGTCCTCGGAACAGTCGTTGAGCCTTCATTACCCACCTTTGTTGTGCGCGGCACCGCCGCCGACCCCCAAGGATAGACGCGTGCGGTGGGGCCTGATCCTGGCCCGGCTTTCGGTCAGGAGTAGACCTCCGGCGACAGGGTGCCGATGTCGCGCAGATTGCGGTAGCGACCCGCGTAGTCCAAGCCATAGCCGACGACGAATTCGTTGGGCAGGTCGAAGCCGACGTACTTGACCTCGAGCGGGCTGCGCAGGGCGTCCGGCTTGCGGAACATGGCCATCACCTCGAGGGTCGCCGGGTGACGGGACTTCAGGTTCTGGATCAGGTACGCGAGGGTGAGCCCGGTGTCGACGATGTCTTCGATGACCAGCACGTGCCGGCCCTCGAGTTCGGTGTTCAGGTCCTTCAGAATGCGCACCACGCCGGAACTCTGGGTGCCCGAACCGTAGGAGGAGATCGCCATCCAGTCCATCTCGCAGTGCCGGCTGAGCGCACGGGAGAGGTCGGCCATCACCATGATCGCGCCGTTCAACACCCCGACCAGCAGTAGGTCGCGGCCGGCGAAGTCGGCCTCGATCTCGGCCGCCAACTCGTGCAACCGGGCTGCGATCTGATCGGAGGTGTAGAGCACGTCCGTCAGGTCGGACTGAATGTCACTGGCGTCCACACCGCGCACCTTAGCGAACCTCAGCGGGCTGGCTCACAGGATGGATTCGGGCGCCAACTGGTGGACGGTCGTGAGCCGGCCGGCCCGCCGCGCCACTCGCAACCCAGGCACCTCCACCCACTTCTGCCCGTGCCAGTCGGTCACCAGGGCGGCGACGGCCAGGACGTGCGGACGGTTGGCCTCCTGCGCGCCGCGCGCCAGCAGCCAGCGCCGCAGCACCCGGTGCCGTAGCCCGGGCGGCATTGCGGCGAGCTCGGCACAGTCCAGTTCCGCCACTGCGGCCGGGCCCGAAGCCAGGACGTCCATGGCATCGGCGTCCTCGCGGGCCAGGTCGGCGGTACGGGCCAATGCCTCGGCGATGCCCGGACCCAGCTCGGCCTCGAGCAGCGGCAGCACGGTGGCCCGCACCCGCACGCGGCTGAACCGGTGATCGGAGTTGTGCGGGTCGTCCCACCAGGCCACACCCTGCTCGTGGCAACTCTGCCTGGTCACCGCTCGGCGCAGGCCGAGCAGCGGGCGCACGAAGCCGTCGCGTTCAGCCGGCATGCCGGCCAGGGAGCGCGAGCCCGAGCCACGTGCCAAACCGAGCAGCACTGTCTCGGCTTGATCGTCCAGGGTGTGGCCGAGGTAGCAGCGCTCCCCCGGCGCCAAGGCGTCCGACAGTGCGTCGTAGCGGGCCTCGCGCGCGGCGGCCTCGAGCCCCCGTCCGTCAGCTCGGACATCGACAGCGACCTGGCTTGCCGGCAATCCCAGCTCGCGCAGCGCCGCGACGACGGTTTGGCTGTGCCGGGCCGAGTCGGGTTGGAGGCCGTGATCGACTACCAAGGCCCGGGCCTCGCAACCGGAGCGGGCCGCCACGGCGCGCACCGCCAAGGCCAGGGCCAGCGAGTCGGCACCCCCGGAGCAGGCCACCAGAACCGGCTCGCCACGATGAACGGCTTGCACAGCTTGGACGATGGCCAGGCCGGCGGGCCCGAGCGCACGCCGAGCCATCAGGCGACCTGTTGGGACACCCGGCCGAGCCACCGCTGCGGCTCGTACAGCTCAGGCAGGTCGGGCAGCAGGTGGGGCGCTGCGAGGGCCAGGTTCAAGGTGGCGGGGCCGGCCCGATCGATCACGGCCCGGCAGAAGGTGGCGCCGTGCAGGTACTGCTCCCGCTTCGCGCGCAACCCGAGCAGGCGGGAGAGCAGCTGCATCGGGCCGGCAGCGTCGCGTCGTTGCTCCATTGAGGCGCGCAGCCGATCGATCTGTGGCACCAGGCCCGGCGCGGCCCGATCCATCATCACCTCGGCATGGCCCTCGAGCAGCGACATCACCGCAGTGATGCGGTCGAAGGTGGTCAACTGGGCCGGCGACATCAACCGGGCGGCCGGGCCGGCTGCGGTCCTGGCGGGGGGCGAGGCGTGACCCGAGGCGCCCGCGTCCGCGTCGTCGTTCGCGTCGAACAGTTGGGCCATCAGCCCCAACAGGTGCTCCGGCAGCCATGGTGCCGCGTGGAACTGGGCCCGATGGGTTTGTTCGTGCAGGCACACCCACTGGCGGAACCCGTGTGGTTCCACCCCCATCGCGCGTTCGGCCGCCACGATGTTCGGGGCCACCAGCAGCAGCCGTGGGGTGGCGGAATAGGGGTCGAACTGGCCCAGGATGCGGGTGGCCACGAAGGCGAACGCGCTGCCCAACTGCAGGCCGGCCAGCCGGGCACCGACCTTCTCGCCCAGCGCGACGGGGGGTTGCTGACCGACGGCGGTCAGCATGGCCCGCGCCATGTCGGTGGCTGCCCGCACCCAGGTGGCTCGGCCGACGATCCACACCTGTGCCGAAGGCGGAGCGGGCAGTTTGGCCGCGACGGCGACCGCTGTGACTGCCCGTTCGGCGCACGCGCGCAGGTCGTCGACCGCCGCGCCGACGGCAGCACGGTCCAGGTCGATGCCGGGGGGAACCAGCAGGCCTCCGGTGGCGGCTGCGACCTGCCAATCGACGCAGGGAACCGCGGTCATGAGGGGAGTGTAGGTGGTGTGTCTCTCCGTCGCGTTGCGGCGGGGCGGCTCTGGGCGGGTGCCTCGCAAGGCCGTCCAGGGAGTCATCCCTGGTCATCTGGAGACCGAGCAGAACGCCCCGGGGGCCTGCCCAGGACCCGCCGCGTGGTGACGCAATGGGGAGCCCGCACCACTTCGTGCGGTCAGCAGCCGCAGGCGGCCCAGGCGGACGTGGTGCGATCCATCCAGTCCCTGGTGGCGAACGGGCGGACGACGCTGTTGGCCATGATGGCGAAGACCAGCGGGGCGCCGTCGGCGGTGATCAGGTAGCCCGCCAGGGTTCCGACATCGCGCAGGCTGCCCGTCTTGGCCCGGACGACCCCCCGTCCGGCTCGCTCCGCGCGGTCGTCGAACCGGTCGAACAAGGTTCCCGACACCCCTGCGACCGGCAACCCCAGCAGCAGGGACCGGAACCGCGGCTCGGCGAGCACCAGCCGCATGGTGCCCGCGAGGGCACCGGGCGAGACCCGGTTATTGCGGCTCAACCCGCTGTTGTCGTCGATCACCATGCCGGTGCTCCACAGCCCCAACGTCTTCAAGGTGTCGCGGATCGCCGCCTCGGCAGCGTCGAAACTACCGCCGCGCTCAGTTGCCAGCCCGACCTGTCGGGCAAGCGTCTCGGCGGCCACGTTGTCGCTGTAGCGCAGGGTGTGCTCGATCAGTTGCTCCACCGGAGCAGAGTGCATCGCAGCCAGTTCGCCCGCCCCGCGGGGCGCCTTCATCGGTTTCGTGGTGGAGACGGTGATACCCGCCTTCGCCAGTCGCTTGCCGAACACCATCGCCGCAGCCTTCGCCGGGTCCTTCTCGGCTTCGCCGCTACCGGCCTTGAACCCGGAGTCGACCATCAGGGCCGTGATCGGCGACACCGAGTACCGGTAGTTGTCGCTCCAGTGCGGGTGCCATGAGCGTCCGGTGAACAGTGACGAGTCGTAGCCGAGAGTGACTCTGGTGACACCGCTGCGCTTGAGGGCGACTGCGGTGGTGGCTGCGAGTTGCTGCAGCGAGGCGCGTCCTGCCGTTCGGGCGTCGTGCAGCAGCGGGTCGCCGCCGCCGCGCAACACCACCACCCCCTTGGCCGGGCTCAGCACCGAGGTGGTGAAGGTGCGGTCGTTGCCCAGTGCCTCGAGCGCCGCCAGACAGGTGAGCAGCTTCATCGTCGAGGCCGGGATCAGCGGACGGTCGGCCCGCCGCACCAGCACTTTGCCGGTGGCCGGATCGATCACCACCAATCCAGGCGTCGCCGACGCGACCTTGGCCAGGTCGGCGATCCGCGCCGCCAGGGCCTTGCCGGAGGGCGCCGGGGCCGTGCTGAGGTCATCGAGGGGCAGCGCCGGTGGGCTCGCCGTCTGGGGCAGAGTCCAGCCCGCCGGGGCCGATGCAGCGTGGGTGACGGTGCCCGACGGCAGTATGGCCCGCCACTGCGGAACTGCGAGAAATGCGCCTGCGGCTAGCACCACGACCGCCAGCAGGACCAGGACGATGTTTCGACCGAGCCGGGCAGCTTTGCTCAGGACGCGGTTTGGCATGTTGCCCGCGGCATGGTTGGCGATAGGGTCGAAATAGGCATCCACGCCATCATGACAGCCTTCGAAAGGGGAACCGCACGTGGCCAACTACAGCCGCCCAGCGATCCAGCCCAGCCTGCATTTCGACGTCACGATCGAGATTCCGAAGGGTACGAAGAACAAGTACGAGATGGACCACCACACCGGACGGATCCGACTCGATCGCACCCTGTTCACCTCGACGCAGTACCCGAACGACTACGGCTTCATCGAGGGCACACTCGGCCAGGACGGCGACCCCCTGGACGCGATGGTGCTGGTACCCGAGGCAACCTTCCCCGGCGCGTTGATCGAATGCCGCGCCATCGGCATGTTCCGGATGACCGACGAGATGGGCGGCGATGACAAGGTGCTCTGCATTCCGGTCGCCGACCAGCGCCAGGACTACCTGACCGAACTCACCGACCTCCCGCAGCTCACCCTGCTCGAGATCGAGCACTTCTTCGCGGTCTACAAGGACCTCGAGCCCGGCAAGTCGGTCGAAGGCGCCGTCTGGGTCGGACGCACCGAGGCCGAGAAAGAGATCTTCGGAAGCTGGAAGCGGGCCGAGGGCACCGACTTCGTGAACGAATTCACTCGCACCGAGTGAGAGCCCTGCACCTGCTGCGCCACGCTGAAGCACAGTGGCAATCGCCCGGGCCCGGCGGCGACCACGCTCGTCCGTTGAGTGCCCGTGGCGTGCAGCAGGCGCGGGGAGTCGGCGCGCACCTGCGTACGGCGAGAATCGATCTGATCCTCACCTCGTCGGCGACGCGCACGAGACAGACGGCCGAGGCCCTCGGGCTCGGCGTGCCGATCCTCTCGCGGGACGAGATCTACAACGCAGGCGCCAATCAGATCCTGCAGCAACTGTTGAGCATCTCCGAGGGTTACAACGCGGTGGTCGTGATCGGCCACGCACCCGGCATTCCGGCGCTGGCGCACTTGCTGGCCGACGCATCGTCCGAGGCCGTCGCCCGCTCGGTGATCGCCTTTCGCTACCCGCCCTCCACGCTGGCCAGCCTGACCGTGCACGGGTCGTGGGCCAAGCTGCGAAGCGCCACGTTGACCAGAGCGCGCATTCCCGCCGAGCCGAGCTGAGGCGGGCCTCCGGGTCAGGCTTGGCGGCGCACGAAGATCGTGGCCTGCTCCGGCCCTGCGCACTCGATCCAGGCGTGGATCGTGCAGACGAAAGTCACGTTCTTCTTGGCGTTGAGCGGGTCGGTGATGGTCACCCGGAACGAGTCGGGCAGATCCGTGCCCAGGATGCGCACCTCGCTGAAGACCCGGCGGGCGACCGTGCAGTTCGTGGCCTGACTGCGGGCCAACTCGGGAGTGCACACAGTCGCGCCGCGTGGAATTGCCGTGCTCAGCGCGGTGGGCCTCGCCGAGGCGGTCACCGACTCGCGGGGCGCCGGGCGTCCGGTGAGTACCGACTGCCCGATCAGCCAGGCCAGGCTGGCCACGGCCGCGATCAGCGCCACGGCCAAGCCGACCAGGGCCGCGGTGTTCTTCGCATTTCTGTGGCTGCGATAGATCGGCGTGAACCGCATGGTGGCGTCCGGATCGAAGTCGGGACTGGCCGGCGAGGTCGGCGCGTCGGTGCGCTCAACCTTCACCCCGTTGGCGATCGGCGCTGCACCCGGTACGGGCGCCGACGAGTCGATCACTGCGAAGCTGGGTGCTGACGCCGAAACATAGCGTGTGGCGCCGGCATCACCCGCGATGGCCGAACGGCTCAGGTGTCCTGCTGAGGCCGCGACAGCAACCGGGTGACCACACTCGGAGCAGCGCTCGAGCTGCCCGGAGAGTTGCCGGCCGCAGGCCTCGCACTCACGCATGCGTATTCCTTTTCGGGGGTGGACGGATGCCGTCCCCGATTCTGACACAGGCTACGAAACGGCTGCGGACGGTCCGTGTCGGTGGCGGCCAGTAGCCTGCTGGAATGCGCTTGGCGACCTGGAACGTGAACTCCGTGAAGCAACGCGTGCCGCGGTTGTTGCCCTGGCTCGACCAGCGACGTCCCGACGTCGTGTGTCTGCAGGAGACGAAGCTGACCGACGAGGCGTTCGCCGATCTGCTCGGCGGTCCGTTGGCCGAGCGCGGCTACGAGTTCGCCAGCAATGGCCAGGCCCAATGGAACGGCGTGGCGCTGCTGTCCAGGGTCGGCCTGCAGAACGTGCAGCGAGGCTTTGCGGCCATGCCCGGCTATCCCGACCCCGAGGCGCGGGCGATCAGCGCGACCTGCGCAGGGGTGAGGGTGCACAGCCTGTACGTGCCCAACGGACGAGAGCCCGGGTCCGATCACTACGCCTACAAGCTCAAGTGGCTCGCGGCGTTGCGCGACAGTGTTGCCGCGGGGCCGCAGCCGGTCGCCCTGTGCGGCGATGTGAACATCGCGCCGGCCGACGCAGACGTGTTCGATCCGGCCGCTTATCAGGGGCACACCCACGTCACCGAGCCCGAGCGGGCAGCCCTGAGCGCTCTGATCGACCTGGGCCTGCACGACGTCGTGCGCGACCGTTGGCCGACGCAGCGAGTCTTCAGCTATTGGGACTACCGGGCGGGCATGTTTCATCAAGACCTCGGCATGCGCATCGACCTGGTGCTCACCGATGGCGCGACGGCCGGGCGGGTGGCGGCAGCCTGGATCGATCGGCTGGCCCGCAAGGGCACCGGCCCCAGCGATCATGCGCCGGTGATCGTCGACCTGGACGAGGCGCCTGACGGTGACATCGGCCCGATGGTGCCGCCCCCGTCCGCCGGCGCAGGTTATCGGCGAGGCAGCAAGAAGTTGCCGCAGTCCACGTGACAACGCTTCGGCTGGTCGGTGGCCGAACGCTGGTCGGTCGCCTGATCGGGCCGCGGCCCGCCGCCGT